>R21__coassemble_967_pt1 | contig 21071 bp, 13 predicted proteins | sample R21__metabat2_low_PE_028 | metagenome-assembled genome bin R21
CTCTGCCTTCAGATCATCACATGTAAGTGTGATGTGCTCGAGCACTTTATAACCTTCGAAGGTAGCGATATCCGCATTCAGCTCGATATCGTCTTCAAGGTCACGGTTTACGGCAAATACAGTGACCTCATCCTTCTCCTCAATGTAAACTGCAACAGATTCAATATCCGTTACATCTGTGAAATTCTTAGTATCATGCTTGGAAGAAGACAATACCGGCTGAAGTGCGATACCTCTTCCGAACTTGGAAGCATGCATGAACGGATAGAAAATGGTCTGTTTCCATGCACCACCATCCTTTTCAGTCATGATTGGAGCGATTACATTGACAAGCTGAGCCAGGCAAGCCATCTTTACACGGTCTGCATGCTTGAGCAGAGTGATAAGAAGCAGGCCTACTACCAGCGCATCCTCGAAGGTATAGTGATCTTCGAGCAGAGCCGGAGCCGGATGCCACGGATCATTCTTCATCTGTTCATCGTCTGCCTGTCTGCTGTGGAACCATACATTCCACTCATCGAAGCTGATGTTGATGTCCTTCTTGCCGCGCTTTTTCGCTTTTACGAAATCACATGTTGCAACGACAGTCTTGATAAATTGATCCATATCCATGTTCTTGGCCAGGAAATCAGCCGGATCATTGTCATAGTTATCAAAATACTGGTGCATGGAGACGAAATCTACATAATCATATGTGTGTTCCAGTGTGGTTGCCTCCCACTGCGGGAATGTAGGCATGCCAGATCCTGAGCTTCCGCAGGATACCAGCTGGATGGTAGGATCGATCTGCTTCATGGCCTTGGCTGTCTCAGCTGCAAGTCTGCCGTACTCTTCCATGGTCTTGGCACCGAACTGCCAGGGGCCGTCCATCTCATTGCCCAGGCACCAGGTCTTGATGTTATGCGGATTCTGCACGCCATGGCTGATACGCATATCGGAATACTTGGTTCCGCCCGGCAGATTGCAGTACTCAAGCAGATTGCATGCGTCTGCAATTCCTCTGGTTCCCAGATTAACTGCCATCATTACATCGGAGTTGGCTTTCTTCGTCCACTTGGCGAATTCATTGAGGCCGAACTCGTTGGTCTCAAGGCTTCTCCATGCAAGTTCGATTCTCTTCGGTCTTTCAGCAACCGGGCCCACACTGTCTTCCCAGTTGAAGGTCGATACGAAGTTGCCTCCCGGATAACGAATGATCGGTACATTCAGCTCTCTTACAAGGTCGATAACATCCTGACGGAAACCGTTCTCATCTGCACTTGCATGTCCCGGCTGATAGATGCCGGTATAAACCGCACGTCCCAGATGCTCGATAAAAGAACCATAGATTCTCTCATCCACCTTTCCGATCTGGAAATCCTTGTCAATTACCATCTTTGCATACTTTTTCATTCCCTTACTCCTTCTAAATCAACGGGCAAGCCGTTTTTATCGATGTGTACTTACTGCTCAGGAGCGATCCGAATCACGTTCACTGAATGTGGTTTCAGCATGATCTTCATCGGACGACTGTAGCTGCCGACTGATGTCTCCTCGATCGTTACGCCTTCATGGTCGATATCGTTGTAAGCATCTTTACTGTCACCACAGATACTGCGCACTGTAACCTGTCCGCTTATGTCTGCATCTATGATCAGAGCCTGTTCATGATCGGGATCCTTGTTAACAGCTGCAACTGCAATTCCTTTTCTGTCCGCAAAGGCTGTAGTCACCGTATCGATCAGATCTGTCTCGACCATCTGCCCTTCTCTGTTCCTGAATGTTCCACGCTCTCCTTCTGCCTTATAATCATCCAGAATGATGTCGCCCAGTTCATTCGTATACAGGTCGAACACATGGTAAGTGCTTCGCTTTACTATTACTTCCGGATAAGTAAAGATGCACCCGCGCGTATTGATGACAGGCGCAAAATTCGCCATGCCGACGATATCACTGTTTCGGTTCAGCATATTTAAAAAGCAGGCAGTAAATACTGCATCGCCCATAGTATACTGTGAATTAATATCATTGTCATTGCGCGGTGTAATGTACTCTTCTGAATTTTCTGCTTGCTGCTTTCCATGAACCCCCGGGTGATACCATCCCCTCAGGTTCCACTCATCGAATGCGATCTTTATCTGCTTTTCGAGCCCCATAGCCTCCAGCAGCCCACGCACTTTCCTCACTGAATGTCCTATGTCTTCCGTGAAAGCCATACAGCCTTCGTAGTCAGCCAGATCATTCGTCTCGTGAACCGGATCCCAGTACTCATGTATGGAGATCCAGTCAAGGAAGGGACCGCAAGCCTTCAGCAGAGATATGTTCCAGTCAAGATCTGTGAGCGCTGCTGCACTGAGCTCTATCTTCGGGTCCACATGCTTCATCATCTTGGCTGCCTCTGTGCAGAACCTTGCCCATTGCTGCGATGATTTCGCGCCTATTTCCCATGATCCATAGTTCTCATTGCCTATACTCCAGTACTTGACCGCATAGGGTTCCCTGCTGCCGTTTTCTATTCTCTGCCGGGCAAATCTGCCTTCAGTCTTAAGATTGCAGTATTCGACCCAGTCACTCATTTCTTCTTCGCTGCCTGTACCTGCATTCGTACAGATATAGGGCTCACACCCGATCAGACGACACATCCTGATATACTCATCAGTACCGAAAGTATTGGGTTCTTCAACTCTCCACGCCTTATCGAAATAAGGTACCCTTTCCCTGCCGACTCCGTCCTTCCAGTGATATGACGATACAAAACATCCTCCGGGCCATCTCAGGATCGGAACATGTATTTTCTTCATCGCTTCGATCACATCTGTTCGAAACCCATCCGCATCAGACAGCGGATTTCCCGGGTCGTACACTCCTCCGTAGATCTGCCTGTGAAAATGTTCGATGAAGTGTCCGTAGATCATGGGACTTCGCCGAAATCTTTCATGATCTGCATTAATGTAAAGCTTCATAACTGTATCCCCTCTGTGTTTACTGCATTTGCCCCAGGGCTGTATCAGCCTTTAACAGAACCTGCGGTCATACCTTCGATAAAGTACTTCTGGAAGCATACGAACAGGATCAGAATCGGAATGATCGCGAAGCAGGATCCTGAGATCAACAGATCATAATTGTTTCCGTACGGAGACAGCAGACTCTGAAGTCCTACCGGAAGCGTGATCTTGTCGATGGAGTTCACAACGATCATAGGCCACAGGAAATTATTCCAGGAGGCCATGCCCTCGTAGATGCCCATGGCTGCGAATGCAGGTTTCATCAGCGGGAGGATGATTCTGAAATAGATGCCGTATTCACTGCATCCGTCTACTCGTCCCGCATCGATCAGATCCTTGGGCACACCACTCAGATACTGTCTGAAGAAGAACACCAGCATGGGAATGACCAGATAAGGAAGCACGATACCTGTTGTGGAATTGATGAGTCCCATCTTGATGATCAGTCGATACAGGGGAAGCAGGATAACTTCCGTCGGAACCATCATGACAAGAAGGACCAGAACGAAAAACAGGTTCTTTCCCTTGAACTCATACATGGCGAAACCATATCCGACCCAGGAGCTGAGCAGAAGTGCCAGTGTTGTCTGTACTATCGTTACGATCAATGAATTCCTGTACCAGATGAAGTACTTGTTTTCACCGCTGAAAAGAAGCTTGTATTCATCCAGATTGGCCTGAGACCAGTTAATGTTGAAGTTCAATCCTGTTCTCATCAGCTCCTGACCGGAACGGAAGGAAGAACAGAACAGAAGGATCAGCGGAAGGAGGGTGATCAGGGCAACTATAACGAAGAATGCTATGAGAAATACTGTTCTCGGCAATGACTTCTTCATCACTTACACCTCCTTCTTGAAATAGCCGTTCAGGATCAGCTGAAGTGCATTGACACCCAGTACGATCAGAAGGAATACCACACCGATCGCGCTGGCGATACCGATGTTGTTCTGCTCGAAGCCCATACGGTAAAGCATACCTACGAGAGTGGTTGCCACATTGTTCGGTGATTTATTACCGTTGAACAGCATGTAGGATTCGGAGAACATTGCCATTCCGCCGAAGATAGAGATCGTCAGTACATAGATGATCGTAGGCTTCAGCATCGGAACAGTAAGGTAACGGAATGTAGCCAGTGTTCCCGCGCCGTCGATCGCAGCTGACTCGTACAGAGACTGGTCTATCTGCTGAATGCCCGACAGATAGTACATCATGTTGACACCGGTCCATCTCCACATACACAGGAAGAAAAGAGTCAGCCATACGGTCAGTGGTGTTCTCAGCCATATGATCGGCCCGTGGCCGAATGCTCCGATGAGCTGGTTCATGAAGGATCCTTCCAGTTCTCCGAACATCAATCGGAAAACCACACCGGAAACAACTACGCTGGTCAGCGCCGGAATGAACAGGATACTTCTGAAAAACGGTCTTGCTTTCATATGTCTGCTGTTCAGCATTGCTGCCATGACCAGAGGTATCGGGATCATCAGAGCGCAGGAAACGATCGTATAGAAAATACTGTTCTTCAAGCTCTTGATGAACACTGCATTCTTTAAAATTCTATAATTTTCCAGTCCTATAAAGGTGTTATTGCCGCCTGCAACTTTCTGAAAACTCATGATCACCATGCTCACGATGGAGTAGGCGAAAAATACCGCAAACGTAATCAGGAAGGGGGCGATAAAAACATACGGTGCTGCCTTCTTGGAATACAGAAAACGGCTGAAAAGACCTTTTTTCTTCATAATTGCTCCGTCCGTTTCTTCAGTGAAATGTAACCTGTCTCCTGTCTTTACAAAGGCGGCGCAGAGGCTAACCTCTGCGCCGCGCTCTTACCAATTCACGTTATAAGCTGTAAATCAAGTTCACATTAATAGATGATGCTGTCCTGCTCACCCTGCAGAAGCTCTGCTGCATCCTGATCGATAGCTGCTTCGAAAGCATTAACGTATGTGGTGGAAACAAGTGTCTGATAGGTAGCTGAATATGTTCCGGAGATATCCGGTGCTGTCAGTCCTTCTGTTCCGCTTGCTTTCAGTACGTCAAACGGGTTGGTTGCGAAGTATGCCAGGAACTTGTTGTCTTTATTCTCGGTGATTGCCGGATCATCCCACAGCTCTGTTCTGATCGGGTCGAAGCCAAGAACTTCCCACTCGTATGTGCAGCCTTCCTTGGACAGTTTAGCGAATGCCAGGAAATCTTTAGCAAGCTGCTCGTTCTCAGTTCCCTTGATAACGGAAGTACCGGTACCACCCTGAAGAACTTCACGTGTGTCGCCATCGTTCCATACCGGGATCTGATAGATGCCGATCTTACCCTTAAGATCCGGGCAGTAATCTGTAAATCTTCCCATGTACCACAGCGGCATCAGAACAGATGCAACACCGCCGCCGTTCAGATGTCCGTACCACTCTTCTGTATGGAAGCCGCCGCCAGGAGCAACTTCGCAGATGCCGAGGTCGATCATCTCACGGATCTTATCGATAACCTGTACATGTTCGTCTGTTGCGAGGTTCGGATTGCCTTCTTCATCAACATACTGAGCGCCAAGTTCAAGCATCATCAGCTGCGGAAGGAAGAGGTCTGCTGTCTCTACTGCACACATCGGTTTTCCGGTCTTTTCAAGAACAGTCTTACCTGCTTCTACATAGTCATCCCAGGTTACGATGTCAGCCGGATCAACTCCTGCTTCGTTCATGATATCCATGTTGTAGTAAGCTACAGTAGCACCCAGATGGAAGTCTGCGCCGTATACATTGCCTTCATTGTCACCGTACATTTCTACACGTGACATGATGACATCATCCTTATACGGTTCAACTGCATCGTTGATCGGGAGGAGGTATCCATCCTTCAGGAATGCGCCGTAATAGCCGATCTCGATATCAGCCATATCCGGTGCGCCGTCGCCTGCCTGGCATGCTACCAGCAGTTTCTGATGAAGTGAATGGGACTCGCCTGTTGTTACCGTCAGGTTGATCGGTCTGTCAGGGTTCTGCTCATTCCATACATCTGCCATCTCGGTCCAGAAACCTACATGCAGTTCCTGGAAGGTCCAGAATGACATCTCTGTTGCGCCGTCTACGAAGGTGTTGGTGCGCTGTGTAGATCCGTCCTCTGCTGCTGCCGGGATAGCTCCGAGAATAGCGGAAGCTGTCATAGCTGCCATCAATGTTGCTGCCAAAACTTTCTTTTTCATAATTGCTCCTTTCCGTATATTGTATTTTCACGGTCTGTATTTGATAATTAAAGATTATCGTTAATCTCCCAATATGTCAATCTATATTGCACTTAGTTTAGTCATTTCGTTGTAACGCACAATTATTCTTCCGTGTTTTGTTCAATATTTCAGAAAGGGTTTTCGTTATCCTTCGTTATTTCGACTAATGTTTTCTTGAGCACTAAGCACTGTCTGCCGCTCCAGGCACAAAAAGGCCGTGTACCACGTGTCATATCGCCCCACTTGCGTGTAGACATGACATGCGGCACACGGCCTTTATTATTCGTTAATGATCCCTGCGATTATGCGAACAGAGGCTTAAGAGCTTCAGCAAGCTCATCTTTTTCCTTCTGTGCTTCTTCCAGGTTTTTACCCTTGGTGGTGAAGTAAGTCTTGATCTTCGGCTCTGTTCCGGAAGGACGTACAACAACGGATGCACCGTCTTCCAGAGCGTAGATCAGAACGTTCGCCTTCGGAAGACCTGTCTCTTCCGGCTTGGTGTAGTCGGTCACCTTGGTGACAGCGCGTCCTGCGAATTCCTTCGGCGGGTTCTGACGAAGCTCGGTCATGATGCCGGCCATCTTGTCCATACCGGACAGGCCCGGGAACTCGAAGGAATCAACCAGGTTAAGGAACCTTCCGTACTGTGCGTAGATCTCCTCAAGGCGCTGCTTGATGGAAGAACCGATGCTTCTGTAGTAAGCAGCCATCTCACAGATCAGCATGGATCCGATGATCGCATCTTTATCGCGTACGTACGGTCCTGCAAGGTATCCGTAGCTCTCCTCGAAGCCGAAGATGAAGCGGTCAACTTCGCCTGCTGCCTCGAGCTGTGCGATCTGATCTCCGATCCACTTGAAACCTGTCAGTGTGTGACGAAGTTCAACGCCATAGTTCTCAGCTACCAGATCAGCCAGCGGTGTGGATACGATGGATTTAACGGCTACCGGGTTCTTCGGCATGGTTCCCTTCTCGATGCGGCCTGCTGCGATATAGTCGAGGAGCAGAACACCCATCTCATTACCGGAAACAAGCTCATAGCTGCCATCCGGGCACTTCATAGCGATACCTACACGGTCAGCATCCGGGTCGGTTGCAAGCATCAGGTCTGCACCTGTCTCTTTCGCAAGTTCAAGACCCTTTTCGAGTGCTGCGAAGATCTCCGGGTTCGGATAAGAGCATGTGGTGAAGTAGCCGTTCGGGTACTCCTGCTCCGGAACGATGGTAATATCGTCGATACCCATATCCTTCAGGACACGTGTTACCGGTACAAGACCTGTGCCGTTCAGCGGAGAGTAAACAAGCTTCAGACCTGCTGTCTTGCACAGACCCGGTCTTACCTGTCTTGACTCGATCGCCTCGTAAAGAGCATCCTTGCAATCCTCACCTACGAACTTGATCAGTCCCTTTTCAACACCTTCTGCGAAGCTGATATAGTTAGCTCCTGTCAGAACGTCTGTCTTCTGGATGGAATCGTATACTACTGCTGCAGCATCGTCGGTCATCTGGCATCCATCCGGACCGTAAGCCTTGAAACCGTTGTACTTAGCCGGGTTATGGGATGCAGTGATCATGATACCTGCGTTGCAGTTGTAATATCTTGTTGCGAAAGACAGTGCCGGAACCGGCATAAGTTCATCATAGATACGAACATTGATTCCGTTCGCTGCCAGAACACCTGCTGCATCTCTGGCGAAGTTCCAACCCTTAAGACGGCTGTCATAGCTGATCGCTACAGTCTGAGTTCCTCCCTGAGTCTTTACCCAGTCAGCAACGCCCTGTGTTGCCTGGCGTACTACCCAGATATTCATACGGTTGGTGCCTGCTCCCAGAGTTCCTCTGAGACCTGCGGTTCCGAACTGCAGTGCAACTGCGAAACGCTCCTTGATCGCATCGTCATCCTCTGCGATATCAAGCAGTTCTTTCTTCAGATCGAAATCGATCAGGTCAGCCTCAAGCCAGCGCTTATAATCATCTGTATACATCTATGTTCCTTCCTTTCCACTTTTTCGGGTTACCAATAATACTATTCTAACTGCTTGAGGCTAAAAATAAAATACTTTTAGTTATGTTTATACTTCTTTTTCACCTGTTTTACTTATCGCCGAAATCGAAGCCCCAGGATCTCTCCAGTTCCCTGAGTCGGAAGAAGGCTTCCTTGGGTTCGAACTCATCTGTAAAAAGCCCCGATGCCGGAACATATCCCGGATCTTCCATGCTCCACATAGTGATGGCTTCTACCTGCGGATGCGAATAAGTTATGGTATAGAACTGTTCTATCCAGTCGGCCTGCAGCCTCTCATTCCATCCCATCTCATGCCAGAGTCCATGGTACATGTAGCCCAGGCAGTAAACATCGCCCGGTGTGGTATCCGGCGGAAGTTCGGTCATGAAGGAAGGAACTCCCAGCTCTGTCAGATGTATTCTTCGTCCGAATTTCGCGAAACGATCGTACAGCTTATCGATCGCCAGCATATCTCTTGCCGGATTGTAAAGCTGCATACCGATAGCTTCATAATCGCTTCCCAGCTCTTCCAGTTTCTCTATCGCTGTGTACGGAACCAGATTTCTTTCCCAGCTCGGTCCCCACTGTGTTCTGCCGTCAGCCGCATTTTCTCCGAACATGAAGCATGTATTAACGACAGCCCGGGCATCGGGATCTGTCTCATGAATGCAGTCGACAGTATATTTTGTGATATCAGTCTGCTGGTCCTGCGTCAGGTTGTAAGAGTTGCACCAGTCATGATTTTCGTTTATGGCATCATAATACCTGGTGCGTCCTCTGAAGTGCTCCACAGTTGTGCTTATGGTGCGCTTGATCTCCCTCTTGAGCGAGCCGTCTTCATACCGAAGGCTTCTGGTCCATTCCGGCATTCCCGCTGTATGAGCCCACCAGAGCGGATGACCTTTCGTTGTGATCCCGGCTTCCGTAAAAGCATCCTGCAGATGATCCAGATATCTGAAGTCCGGCTTTCCGTATACAGGTTCGCGCATGGCAAGGTAAAACGGAAGCGTCGTGTAGTTGAAAATACTGTCATAGTTGGCCTTCATATCCGGCAGACCTTTATATCTTACCTGATGTGCTCCGTTCAGATTTCCCTCCCATCCGTCGTAGGGATAATGGAAACCACCCGCGCCGAACAGAATATCATTTCTCTTGCCGTTTTTCTCAATTCTGGCCTGTGCTCTCTCGACCGCAGCCAGTTCACCGCTCCACATACCTGCGCCGAGAGAAGCCATATGATAGGCCGGACCCTTCGCAGGATTAGCTTCCCCGAGTTTCAGCAGCGTCTCCGCATCTCTCAGCATTGAAAGGCACTTGACGGAAGGCTTAAATTCTCCGCCCTCGATGACCTCATGCACTTCCCTCACTCTGCTCTCCGCCGCATCGTGTATAAAATCCACATGATCGCCGTCTGCATATCCCTGTCCGCAGTTATCACTTGTCACCCACATGCCACCGCAATAGCCCGGAATCGTTATCTTCGCATGCAGTATAACAGGGCTTTCCGGAATCTCAAGTTCAATTGTTCCCTCTGCATCTATATTGCTTTTTCGCTTGTAGGGAACATAGTCTCTGTCGCTTGCGTAGAGGGATCTCAGCTCCTCACCTGACGCAGGCATACCACTCTCTCTGATCAGTCTGATCGTCAGCATCTTCATTCTCCTTTCCTCTATAGGATGTCCGCTCAGTTCTCTTACCTGAATTATAGGTCTGCCGCACATTCTCCCACAAGAAACAAAGAATGGTTTTCTTGCACATAACATAGAAAAAGAGAGATACGAAAGGTCCTGATGACTTCCCGTATCTCTCTCATATTTCAAATGTTTATTATTCCCTTACCAGCCTTGCCACAGTCTCTACATGTACGCTGTGCGGGAACATGTCCACAGGTCTCACACGTTCAAGTTTATATCCTCCTGCGCACAGGATCTTGAGATCTCTTGCCAGTGTTGCGCTGTCACAGCTCACATATACGATTCTTTCCGGCTGCATCTTCAGCATGGTATTCAGAAGTACCTCGTCGCAGCCCTTTCTCGGTGGGTCTACCACGATGACATCGGAACGCTTTCCATCCTGCGCATACTTTTCAGGAAGGACTTCCTCAGCCTTTCCGACGAAGAACTCTGCGTTGTCGATACCGTTCAGCTGCGCATTCTCCTTCGCATTCACGATGGCATCCGGAACGATCTCAACGCCTCTCACTCTTCCTGCCTTCTGTGCCAGGAACAGGGAGATGGTACCGATACCGCAGTAGAGATCCCATACATCTTCCTTGCCTGTCAGATCTGCGAACTCAAGCGCTGTGTCATACAGCTTTTTCGTCTGTTCGGGATTGACCTGATAGAAAGATCTTGCAGAGATACGATAGCGAACATCGCCGATCAGGTCTTCGATGTAGCTCTCCCCACGGATCACTCTGGTCTTATCGCCAAATATAACATTTGTATTTTTCGTATTCGTGTTCAGCACGAAACTGGATACGCCCGGCAGCTCGAACAGCTGATCGGCCAGTACATCTTCTCCCGGCAGCTTCTTTCCGTTGACCACGAGACATACCTGAATCTGGCCTGTCGCGAAGCCTTTTCTGGTCATGATGTGGCGCACAAGACCTTTTCCGGTCTCCTCATCGTAGGGAGCGATGTGCTGTTTCTCCATGAACGAAGTGACTGTATCCAGGATCTTCTGGTTCTCTTCCACACCGATCAGACAGTCTCTGCTCTCGATGATACTGTGCGTGCGGCCTGCATAGAAGCCTGTCACTATACGGCCTTCCTTATTCTTTCCAACCGGGAACTGTGCCTTATTGCGGTAGTGATAGGGTTCTTCCATTCCGAGTATTGTCTCCATCGGAACTTCCTCGAAACCGCCGATGTGTCTGATGTTCTCAAGAACCTTGCGCTGCTTGAACGCCAGCTGCGCCTGATAATCCATCATCTGGATCTGGCAGCCTCCGCAGGCACGTGCGACCGGACACGGAGCCGCTGTACGCTGAGGACTGGCTTCTATGATCTCTTCCAGTCTGCCGAAAGCATAAGTCTTCTTGGTCTTGAGGATTCTCGCCTTGATCTTATCCCCGATCACACTGTCCTTGACAAATACGGCGCAGCCTTCGCTGCGCCCTATTCCCTGACCTTCGGAACTGAAGTCTGTGATCTCAAGTTCAACAATATCGTTTTTTACCATATTCATTCCTTCTTTAAATCGTTCCGTCAATCACATGTCTCGCCTGTATTCACGCATTGAAATCAGTACTTCTGCGCACGTTGGACTCGAAAAGCTTGTTGTATCCCAGCCATCCGGTCTGTCCGGCCTGACTGTTCAGGAACTCTCTCATTGTCTCCAGCTTGGCATCCGTATTGTCTGCCATGTTGAGAGCAAGTGCTTCCGGCAGGGCCGGTTTCTTCGGGGAACCATACTCAAGCTCTCCGTGATGTGCCAGAATGCAGTGCTGCAGCTCTGCCATCAGCTTCTTGGGGAAGCCCTTGATGGAACGGCATGCATAGCCTACCAGCTCGTAACCGATCATGATATGACCCAGCAGCTGACCGTCATCGGTGTAGTCGTTGGTCGGGAAGCTGGAGATCTCTCTCAGTTTACCCACATCATGGAAAGCTGCGGCTGTGATCAGCAGATCCCTGTTCAGGAACGGATACTGCTCAACGTAATAAGCACACATCTTCGTTACACTCAGTGTATGTTCCAGCAGACCTCCGACGAATGCATGGTGCACTGTCTTCGCAGCGGAATGTGACTTAAATGCGGATACAAATGTATCGTCCTCGAAATACTTTGCGATCAGTGTCTGCAGGTACGGATTCTTGACAGTCTTAAGAAGCTCCATCAGCTCCTTGAACATGTCTTCGATATTCTTGTCTGAAACCGGAAGGTAATCAGCCGGTGTGTACTCATCCTCTTCCGCTTTTCTTACACGCTTGATGGAGAGCTGCGGTTTTCCCTGATAGATAGAGACATCTCCGGAGATAAAAACGTAGTCCATCTCGGAAAAATCCTGGATGCCTGCGGATGAAGGATCCCAGATCTTACAATCGATGGAGCCTGTTTTATCCTGCAGAATTACGTTGTCATAGGCTTTTCCGTTCTTGGAGACGGCGGCGGTGTGGGATTTACACAGATAAATGTCAGATATTCTGTCTCCCTCGCGGAAAGTTTCGATAAATTTCATGATTATTGCCCCACTATTCTGTTAAAAATATGTTTTCTTTTGCCTTATTATAGAGTAAAATGATAGTGGTGACAAGAATGTTCTCATGACTGTCACGAAACAGATCGCGGAAAAACTGTTCAGTTCCATTATGAATCATGACTTTCGCGACACCTGGAAGAGCACTCTCTTCGAGGTGTTGTTGTCGTCTGATAAAATACAGTTTTTTCGCCGAAAGGGTTACATAGTACATGAATGAAAAAGCACTGAGGGTACTGGAGTACCCGAAGATCATCGAGCAGCTGGTGAACCATGCAGGCAGCGAGCCCGGAAAGAGAAAGTGCCGCTCTCTTGAGCCTTCCACTGATATCACCGAGATCCGCCGCATGCAGCAGGAGACATCGGATGCCCTCCGCAGAATATATGCCCAGGGTTCCCTTTCCTTCTCAGGTCTCATCGATATGCGTGAATCGGTACGCCGCCTGGAGATCGGCAGTACCCTGAATACCGTAGAGCTGCTCAGGATCGCCCGTCTGCTGGAGACAACGGGCATCGTAAAGAACTACGACCGGGCAGATAAGCTGGAACGCCCGGACGACTCTCTGGACCAGATGTTCAGAGAACTGGAACCGCTGGTTCCGCTTATGCAGGAGATTCGCCGCTGTATTCTCGATGAGGACGAGATCGCAGACAACGCTTCTCCCGGCCTGCAGAAAGTCAGACGCGCTCAGCTTCAGGCGAATGACAGAATCCGTACCACTCTGCAGCAGATGGTCAACGGAAGTACAAGAGCTTACCTGCAGGAAGCCGTCATCACTCAGCGAGACGGCAGATACTGCCTCCCGGTCAAGGCTGAATACCGCAGCAACGTTGCAGGTATGGTCCACGACCAGAGTTCCACAGGTGCCACTCTCTTTATCGAGCCTATGGCTGTGGTAAAGCTGAACAATGACATCCGTGAACTTCAGGCACAGGAAAAGAAAGAGATCGAAGCAGTCCTTGCTTCTCTCAGCAATCAGGTTTCCGACAATTCAGGACTTATCACAAGCAACATCGTTCTCCTGACAGAACTTGATTTTATCTTTGCAAGAGCTTCTCTGGCGAAAAGCTATAACGGCTATGAACCGGAGTTTAATACAGATGGTATCGTCGATATCCGAAAGGGACGTCACCCGATGCTCGACAAGCACAAGGTAGTCCCCATCGACATCCGCATAGGTTCCGATTTCGACCTTCTGGTCATCTCCGGACCCAACACGGGCGGTAAGACCGTATCTCTGAAGACCGTCGGACTCTTCACCCTTATGGGTCAGTCCGGTCTCTTCATTCCGGCTGCGGAGCATTCCCAGTTGGCACTGTTTACGGAAGTATTTGCCGATATCGGTGATGAACAGAGCATTGAGCAGAGTCTCTCCACCTTCTCTTCCCACATGACCAACATAGTGGACTTCTGGGAAAGGGCCGATGAGAATTCACTGATCCTGTTCGATGAACTTGGAGCCGGCACCGACCCTGAGGAGGGTGCCGCACTTGCCATCTCAATTCTTGATAATTTACACAGACGCGGCATTCGCACTATTGCCACCACCCATTACAGTGAAGTAAAGCTCTTCGCTCTCTCCACTGTCGGTGTGGAAAACGCCTGCTGTGAATTCAATGTGGAGACTCTGCGACCGACGTACCGGCTGATGATCGGTGTGCCCGGCAAGAGTAACGCATTTGCCATTTCCAAGAGACTGGGTCTTCCCGATGAGATCATCGAGGAGGCACGCACCCGGATCAGCACCGAGGAAATTCGTTTCGAAGACGTTGTATCCGATCTGGAACACACCAGAAAGTCTCTGGAAGCAGAACGTGAAGAAGTTCAGCGCCTGAAAGATGAGGCTGAACAGATCCGCAAGAATGTTGGCAAGAGCCAGACGCGGCTGGATGAAAACCGCGAAAAGATGCTGGCCAACGCCCGCGAAGAGGCACAGAAAATTCTGCGCGAAGCTAAGGAATATGCGGACCAGACGATCCGCACCTACAACAAGCTCTCTTCCGGCAAGGACACAGCCAGAGCCATGGAGCAGGAGCGTACCAAGCTGCGTGACAAGATGTCTCAGCTTGAAAGTGCGAACGCGAAAGCTCCGAAAAAACCGTCACAGAAACTCGATGCCAGAAAGCTTCATTTGGGGGATAGCGTGAAGGTATTGAGTCTGAACTTAAGCGGAACAGTCAGCACTCTTCCGGATGCCAAGGGAAACCTTTTCGTCCAGATGGGTATCCTGCGTTCCCAGGTTAACATCTCCGATCTTGAGTTTTTGGAGGAGGCTCAGGAACCGGTCGTTAAGCAGAAGAAGTCAGGTGCCGGTAAGATTCGTATGTCCAAGTCATTCTCGGTTTCCACTGAGATCAATCTTCTGGGTAAAACCAAGGATGAGGCAATAAACGAATTAGATAAGTATCTTGATGACGCGTACGTGGCGCATCTGCCCAGCGTACGTATTGTTCACGGTAAGGGAACCGGCGCTCTGCGACAGGCAGTGCACCAGTATCTGCGCCGACAGAAACACGTTAAAGAGTTCAGGCTTGGAGAATATGGAGAAGGAGACGCTGGAGTAACCATAGTTACCTTCAAGTAACATTGTTTCTGTGTAACACGAAAAAACATAACATTCAGGTGGTTCAAGAGAGATCCGGACAAGTGCCGGGCGGGATGACACTGATCCTGCCGGGTACAGAAAAAGGAGACCGTGCGGAAACGGTCTTATGATGAAAAGGAGTGCGATTGCTTTTTTTGGGGAAAAAGCAAAAGCGTTACCGCAGCACAGCTGCGTAGAAAGACGGGGATGGACCATGGCAAACAGACGGAAAGTTATGATTGTTGACAACGACGAGAATATTGCTGAACTTATCTCTCTCTATCTCACCAAGGAATGCTATGAAACTAGAATTATTCTGGACGGAAAGACTGCACTGGAGGAGTTTCCGAAGTTTCAGCCTGACGTGATTATATTGGATCTTATGCTGCCCGAAGTGGACGGCTATTCGGTATGCCGCCAGATACGGACAACTTCGAAGGTTCCCATTATTATGCTGTCTGCTAAGACAGAAGTTTTCGACCGTGTACTCGGACTTGAGCTTGGCGCCGATGATTACATGGTCAAGCCATTTGACACCAAGGAACTGGTTGCCAGAATCAAGGCCATTCTTCGCAGAACTGAACCGGGGGATTCTACCCCCAGCATTCAGACACTGGGCGATAGCCAGAAGACTGTGTCCTATCCTGATCTGACGATCAATCTGACCAACTACACTGTAATTTACAACGGCAGGAATCTGGACATGCCGCCCAAGGAGATCGAGCTTCTCTATTTCCTTGCCTCATCACCCAACCAGGTGTTCACCCGTGAACAGCTGCTGAGTGATATCTGGGGATACGACTATGCCGGAGACACCAGAACCGTCGACGTACACATCAAGCGCCTGCGCAAGAAACTTGAAGGCAGCCCTTACTGGAGCATCAGCACCGTATGGGGTGTCGGATATCGTTTCGAGCAGTTGTAAGTGTACGTCGGAGGTAATGCTGTTGAACAAAAGAATAATCAAGAACAGAGAGAATTATGTGTCCGATATCACACATGACTTCCGTTCTCCTCTCACATCGATCAGGGGGTACGCAGAGGCTCTGCGGGATGGAACGATCTCTCGGGATGACCAGGATAAATATCTCTCGATCATCATACGGCTTTCAGACCGTCTCGTCCGCATGACGGATGATATGATGGCTCTGAACAAGCTGAGTAACAATTCCGTGCTGATAACAGAAACCTGTTTTGATATCAATGCACTCATCAGCGAATCCATTAACCTGGAGGAACTGAACACAAGCGCCAAGCGAATTACAGTCAGAACTTTTCTGTCGGAGGAGGCCGCAATGGTCTATGCCGACAGCGTAAAGATCCAGCGTGTCCTGATGAATCTCATCGACAACGCCGTCAAGTTCAGCTTCGACGGTTCCAACGTTGACATCAGCACTGCTCTCCAGGACGATCATGTCCTGGTATCCGTCCGTGATTACGGAATCGGAATCAGTGAGAAGCAGCGGGCTCGCATATTCGACCGCTACTACAAGACCGAGCACGCTTCTCTTCCCGCTACCTATGGCAGCGGGCTGGGGCTTTCGATTGTAAAAGAAATCCTTGAACTGCACCACCAGACCATAACGGTCAGCAGCGAAGAAGGAAAAGGAAGCATCTTCTCTTTCACTCTTCCGAAAGCGCGTCAGGCGGGGCAGCCGTGTCAGGCGACATAACATGTGATATATATGGGTACAGCCCGGTTCGACGGAATGGTCGGATCGGGCTGTTTTTTAGTCATGGTTAACAGGACGCGTGACATAGGTATCGGTGGCTTTACTCAGTCAGGTGGTCTTCCTAAAGCCACCGATACCTATATCCCGCTGCGAAGTGAGATGCCTGGATTTCCCACTGACTTGTTAGAACATATGTAGTGGAGGGAGCAGACTTCTGTGAGAAGGCGAACTTTCCCACTGACAAGTTAAAAAGCCTTGTTGTGGCAGGAAGGATTTCCTACGAGGAGCCGAGAATTTCCCACTGACTAGTTCAAAATCTTTGTTGTGGCAGGAAGGATTTCCTACGAGAAGCCGAGATTTTCCCACTGACTAGTTCAAACATATGTAGTGGTGGGAAGGATTCTCTGAGACACACAAAGTTTTTCCTACTGACTAGCTAGAAAAAGATGTAGCAGTGGGAATATTTTCTTTAGATAAGCCGAGATTATCCCACTGACAAGCTTAAATACATGTACCGGTGGGCAATCCAGCCATTTTTACCCACAAGTCGTTCCCACTGACAAGCTTGAATACATATAGCAGTGGGCATCGTAACCAGAAAAGAGTCAATTCATTCCCACTGACTGTTCAATCACATGCATCAGTGGGCGTCACGACCAGGTCAGAGCCAATTCATTCCCACTGACTTGTTCAATCACATGCATCAGTGGGCGTCACGACCAGCTCCGATCCAATCTATTCCCACTGACTTACTTTTTCTCGTGTGCAGGGAGGAAAAGAAACTGCACTGATCGCCAATATCAGCTGTTTCCGGCTTGTCAATAAACAGCGGGCTGTGGTGGGGCTGATTTTAGATGGGCATATGAGGTCGCAGGGAGCTTTCCGGAGGAGTTGCCGAGCGAAAGACGACAACGCTTCTATGGAGGCTTGAGCGAGTGCATATACGACGACGGGAAGCGACTGGAGAACCATTGACCAGATAAAGTCAGCCCCGCCACAGCTCACGTCCTCGTAGCCATTAATATGCTATCCACGTTAAGCTGCCTTTATTTCGCTATCAAACGGGTAAAAAAAAGGGGTGCCGCTCACGCGACAACCCTTAAACATTCTGCTATAGAAATTATGCAAGCCAAGCCTTAACCTGTGCATAAACTCCTTCGCCATCCAGCTGATACTTCTTAAGAAGCTCACCTGCCGGGCCGGACTCACCGAACTGATCCTTAACACCGATACGAAGAACCGGAGTCGGAGCGCTCTCGGAGAGAACTTCACTTACAGCACCGCCAAGACCGCCGAGGATAGAATGCTCCTCAACAGTAACGACCTTGCCGGTCTTCTTAGCTGTTGCAAGAACAAGCTCGCTGTCAAGCGGCTTGATAGTGTGCATATTGATAACTTCTGCGCTTACACCCTCTGCAGCAAGCTTCTCAGCTGCCTCAAGAGCAGATGCTACACAGAGACCGTTAGCGATGATGGATACGTCTGTACCCTCACGAAGAACGATACCCTTACCGATCTCGAACTTGTAATCCGGATTATCGTTGATTACCGGAACAGCTGCACGGCCGAAACGCATGTAAACCGGACCCTGCATCTCATAAGCAGCCTTAACAACTGCCTTAGCTTCGATATCGTCAGCCGGGCATACAACAGTCATTCCCGGGATCATTCTCATAAGAGCGAAATCCTCAAGGCACTGATGAGTAGCACCGTCCTCACCTACAGAGATACCTGCGTGAGTTGCACCGATCTTAACGTTCAGGTGCGGATATCCGATAGAGTTTCTTACCTGCTCGTAAGCTCTTCCTGCAGCGAACATAGCGAAGGTGCTGGCGAACGGAACGAAGCCTGTTGTAGCCATACCTGCTGCGATGCCCATCATATCGCACTCAGCGATACCGCAGTCAATGTGTCTTTCCGGGAATGCTTTCTTGAAAGTACCGGTTTTGGTAGCGCCTGCAAGGTCAGCATCCAGAACTACGAGATCATCATGCTCCTTACCAAGCTCTACGAGTGCTTCACCGTAGCTCTGTCTGGTAGCGATTTTCTTTACTTCTGACATAATGCCTCCTCCACTTTCTTCAGATCTTCCATTGCAATTGCATACTGCTCATCGTTCGGTGCTGTGCCGTGCCAGCTTGCCTGATTCTCCATGAAGGATACGTTCTTACCCTTTACGGTCTTCATAACGATTGCTGTCGGCTGACCCTTAACTTCACGAGCTTCCTGGAAAGCTGCTCTCAGCTGATCCATATCGTTGCCATCTGCAACGTTGATTACATGGAAGTTGAAAGCTTCGAACTTCTTGTCGATCGGGTACGGGTTGCAGACATCTTCAACCTTACCGTCGATCTGGAGACCGTTATTATCTACAACAACGACCAGGTTGTCCAGCTTTCTTGCTCCTGCGAACATGGAAGCTTCCCATACCTGACCTTCCTGGATCTCACCATCACCAAGAAGTGTGTAAACTCTGTAGTCCTTCTTCTGCATCTTAGCAGCAAGAGCCATACCTACTGCTGCAGAGATTCCCTGACCAAGAGAACCTGAAGACATATCGATGCCCGGAAGATCCTGCATGCACGGGTGACCCTGAAGACGAGAACCGATGTGACGCAGAGTCTTCAGCTCTTCAACAGGGAAATATCCTCTGTTAGCCATAGCTGCGTAGTAGCCCGGTGCTGTATGACCCTTAGACAGAACGAAACGATCTCTATCCGGATCGGTCGGGTTCTTCGGATCAATATTCATTTCCTCAAAGTAAAGATATGTGAATAAATCAGCTGCTGACAGAGATCCGCCCGGATGACCGGCTTTAGCGCTGTGTACAGCTGTCACGATGCCCTTGCGGACTTCGTTCGCCATCTTCTGCAGTTCCAGAGTGTTCATGTACGTTGTCCTTTCCTAAATAAGCCCCGCCAATGTATATCCATTGTCGGATAACAATAATAGTAAAAGCTGTCTGATGTGCACATACACAGGTGCTCCGTCAGACAGCTTTCATTCTACGCTAAAATCGTTATTTCGTCCAGACTTATTATAAATACCTTTAAAAAACTCTTAACGAATAACCAACTTACTCAATTCGATCTTCCAGTCTCTTGTATGCCTTGTGATGGCCTACATACTTGTATGCAGGACGAATGATCTTGCCCTGGTTGACCAGTTCTTCAATTCTGTGCGCGCACCAGCCGGAGATACGGCCGATCGCGAAGAGTGCAGTGTACATCTGACGCGGAATTCCGAGCATGCTGTAAACAAAGCCGCTGTAGAAATCGACATTGCAGCATACCGGCTTGGAAAGGTGCTTCTCTTCTGTCAGCATCTTAGTCGCGATCTTTTCCACTGATTCATACAGTGCGAACTCTTCCTGCAGTCCTTTCGCATCAGCCAGCTGACGCGCATATTCCTTCAGGTTCTCCGCACGCGGGTCTGACAGGGTGTATACGGCATGTCCTACGCCATAGATCAGGCCGCTCTGGTCAAATGCTTCGCCCTTCAGGATCCTCTCGAGATAATCCTTGATCGCAGCCTCATCTTTCCAGTTGGAGACATGATTCTTAATATCAGCAAACATATCCTGAACCTTAAGGTTGGCACCACCATGACGCGGTCCCTTCAGGGATGCAAGCGAAGCCGCCACTGCAGAATATGTATCAGTACCTGTAGATGTTACTACATGAGTTGTGAATGTGGAGTTGTTACCGCCGCCATGCTCAGCATGGATTACCAGGCAGGTATCCAGTACTCTTGCTTCAAGCTCTGTATATACGCCGTCCTCACGAAGCATACGAAGAATATTCTCAGCTGTGGACATATCCGGGTTCGGATAACGGATGACAAGGCTCTTATCGTTGTTATAGTGCTGATATGCATGATAGCTGTAAACAGCCATCAGCGGCATGGTAGCGATCAGGTTCAGGCTCTGTCTGAGTACATTCGGAACACTGATATCATCCGGGTTCTGATCGTAGGAATACAGAGTAAGCACACTCTTCTGCAGACCGTTCATAATGTTGGCACTGGGTGCCTTCATGATTACATCGCGTACGAACTTACTTGGCAGTTCGCGATACTGTGCAAGAAGATCGATAAATTCGCGAAGCTCCTTCTTATCCGGCAGATCTCCGAACAGAAGCAGATAGGTGATCTCCTCGAAGTTGAACCTTCTATGCTGGAAGCCGTCGATCAGTTCATTGATCTTATATCCCTGGAAAAAGAGTTCACCGTCAACAGGAACTTTCTTACCCTGTACTACTTTATAACCGTTGACATCGGAAAGCTCCGTCAGTCCCGTTAATACACCTTTACCGTTGGAGTCACGAAGTCCGCGCTTAACATCATATTCCTGGTACAGGTTCAGATCCATGACATGACTGTTCATCGCTGCTTTTACCAGCTCATCC
>R21__coassemble_991_pt1 | contig 20770 bp, 13 predicted proteins | sample R21__metabat2_low_PE_028 | metagenome-assembled genome bin R21
GGTTAGCACCCTTTCCGCCAAGCAGCTCTCTCATGCTCGCATTGCCTTCTGTGAACATATAGACATATTGTTTTGCCATGTGACAGTTTCCTCCTGAATAGATAATTCATACATGAAACATTCCGCATTCTTTCTACATGCACAACAGTTAACATGTGCGAGTTATCTCGTACATGTTAACTGCTGTGCACGCGAACAGGATGCGGTTTTTCGTGTTTTCCGACAATCATATTTTAGCATATAGAACTGAAGCGTCAAGCAATCAACCCATTAACTTTCCTAAAAATAGCTTTCAGTTATGCATTTTTTTGAATACACAAGGGTGTTTTTATCAATTTGCGATAATACAACAGTGGATATTGCCCTATGTGTTAGATATTATTTAAGTTTTTCTCAGCATTTTCCCAATACTTTTTTAAAAGGTGACGGATGTTTTAGCAGGCCAATATGCATGCATCGATCGTCCACACGGCTGCCTCGCTCGTAGTAACGCGCAAAAAAAAACGCCGTACCAGTCTTTCAACCGGTACGGCAGTCTCTCATTTATACTTATAAATTATAGATGCGAATTCTCGATCAGAACTCCATCTTCTTAGCAAGATAAGCTTCCAGATCTGCGATCTTGATTCTCTCCTGCTCCATGGTGTCACGATCACGAACGGTTACAGCGCCGTCTGTCTCGGACTCGAAGTCATATGTGATGCAGAACGGAGTACCGATCTCATCCTGTCTTCTGTAACGCTTACCGATGTTGCCTCTGTCATCGAACTCACAGTTGTAAGTCTTGGACAGCTGCTCAAAGATCTTCTCTGCACCCTCGTTCAGCTTCTTGGAAAGCGGAAGGATACCGACCTTAACCGGAGCAAGTGCCGGATGGAAGTGAAGAACTGTACGAACATCTCCGCCCTCAAGCTCTTCCTCATCATAAGCTTCGCAGAGGAATGCAAGAACTACACGGTCTGCACCAAGTGACGGCTCGATAACGTACGGAACGTACTTCTCGTTAGCTTCCTGATCGAAGTAAGACATATCCTCGCCGGATACGTTCTGATGCTGTGTCAGGTCGTAATCTGTACGGTCAGCAATACCCCACAGTTCACCCCAGCCAAATGGGAAGGTATATTCGATATCGGTTGTTCCCTTACTATAGAAAGCAAGCTCAGCCGGATCATGGTCACGAAGTCTCATGTGCTCTTCCTTGATACCAAGGCTCAGCAGCCAATCACGGCAGAAACCTCTCCAGTACTGGAACCACTCAAGGTCTGTACCCGGCTTGCAGAAGAACTCAAGCTCCATCTGCTCGAACTCACGGGTACGGAATGTGAAGTTACCCGGTGTGATCTCGTTACGGAAGGACTTACCGATCTGTCCGATACCGAACGGAAGTTTCTTACGGGAAGTTCTCTGTACATTCTTGAAGTTTACGAAGATACCCTGTGCTGTCTCCGGACGAAGATATACAGTGTTCTTAGCATCCTCAGTAACACCCTGGAATGTCTTGAACATCAGGTTAAACTGACGGATATCAGTGAAGTTATGCTTGCCGCATGACGGGCAGGGAACGTTATGGTCTTCGATGAAGTCCTTCATCTCCTGCTGTGACATAGCATCAACTGCCTTCTCCAGCTCAATTCCGTTCTCAGCGCAGTAATCTTCGATGATCTTATCAGCTCTGAAACGCTCATGGCATTCTTTACAATCCATCAGAGGATCAGAGAAACCACCCAGATGACCGGAAGCTACCCATGTCTGCGGATTCATCAGAATCGCACAGTCAACACCGACATTGTACTTGCTTTCGGTGATAAATTTCTTCCACCATGCTTTCTTGACATTGTTCTTCAGCTCAACGCCGAGATTACCATAATCCCAGGTATTGGCCAGACCACCATAGATCTCAGATCCGGGATATACGAACCCTCTGCCCTTAGCCAGAGCGACGATCTTTTCCATAGTCTTTTCCATCTTGATCCTCCTGTTTAATACTCGTAGATAATATAAAGGAAATTCTGTCCTGCATCCTCTGATGCAGCAGAACTTTCTTCCGGTGTGTAAACGGCTGATGACGGTAATACCAGCCCTGCTTCTGTCTCACGCTGCTCTGTATCTTTCACAGCTGCGGCATAGGTTCCGAGAAGCTGTGCATTCGCGCTGATGTACCTGATCTTACCGGGTACTACTGCTGCATGAGATGTATCCATGATCAGTGCCCTGAGTTCCTTATGAGACAACGCTTCACTGTTGCTCTGAGGTTCTTCTACAGTACCTCCGGATACTTTACAGAATTCTGTATCAAAATCATATCCCGCAACCTGTGCGTCCAGCATGGAACCATTAAAGAATACGAGACGGTTATAGTCTGCATAGTCTTCAGGTTTCTGATAAGTAAGCTGAAGATTAATGCTTCCGTTCTCGATCGCCTGGCCTGTCACTGTGATCGAATCCGCCGAATGAGCCCCGTTGTATTCGCTGACAGTCTCTGAGATCATTGCAGAAAGCTCATCTGCACTGTAATAATCCTGATTCAGCTGATCTATGATTGTCTCTGTTACTGTTCCTTCCTTGCTGACTGTGACCGCTGTACGGTCGACGGTCCATTCCTGCACTTTTTCAGGCAGCAGCTGACTGCAGCCTCCGAGCAGGACGGCTCCGCTCACAGCAAGAGTTATTCCAAGCTGACGAATGAGTCGCATGATATGATCTCCCCACGAAAACGTAACTGCGTATAACGCAGCCATATTATTATATCGTTAAAATAAGCCGTTTTCAATAGGTTTCAACCCAATATCCCTTCCAGAACCTCCAGAGTGTTCAATCTTCTGTCCAGTGTTCTGGATCTGATACGGTCCTGCAGTCTCGCGATCTCATGCAGCACAGCATCGGATACTGTAAATGTGTACAGGCTCTTCAGCGGTGATGCAATGATAAACTGCATGGTATACCTTGCGGATTCTGAAAACTGCGGGTCTATTGCCACATCCTGAGGGAACTCGCCATTGATCACCATCAGCTTGATCTCGTAGATGTATCTGACCAGTTTATTGGGAATATGTTCCTTTTCAAGAGCCCTGAGTGACACGTACAGAAGGTTCAGCATCTCAGATGCATCCAGATTTTCTCTTCCGTAATATGACGCGAATTCCAGCATATACAAGCCATAGTATGTTGCTTCCAGATCTTCTCGCAGAGGCGTGAAGTACTCACTGATCTCCGCTCTCACCAGTGTATATGCACTCTTTCCTTCGTACACAGTAAATGTACCGAAGCAAAACGGACTGGTAGCTGCTATGAGCGCTGATGTCTGACGCCTTGCCCCGCGGGCGAAGCAAGTGATCTTGCCTCTCTCTTTCGTAAGCAGGACGACCCTCCTGTCATATTCTCCCGAAGGCTGGGACAACACGACCATACCCGTCAGGTCCGTCCCCCCGTTCATGAGAAGTCCTTCCGGTTATATCCGAAGGTACGCATGATGGAGTCATTGTCTCTCCAGTCTTTTCTGACCTTTACCCAGAGCTGCAGATTGACCTGGCACTCCAGCATCTCCTCGATGTCACGACGGGCCTGTGAGCCGATCTTCTTGAGCATGGCACCGCCCTTACCGATGATAATGCCCTTATGGGTATCTCTTTCGCAGATAATGTTCGCCTCGATATCGACGATAGTATCATCTGCACGCCACTTCATCTTTTCGACAGTGACGGCAATGCCATGAGGAACTTCCTCATTCAGGCAGCGAAGTGCTTTCTCTCGGATGATCTCAGAAGTGATCTCTCTCTGAGACACATCAGTGACTGTGTCTTCGTCATAAAAAGCAGGACCATACGGCAGGTACTTGAGAATTGCATCCGTTACACTGTCAAGGTTAGTTCCTCTGAGTGCACTGACCGGAATGATCTCAGCGAAATCCATAACCTTGCTGTAGGTCTCCATGTACTCTGCCAGTTCCATCTTCTTGACGGTATCGGCTTTATTCATGATCAGAATTACCGGCACCTTTGCTTTCTTCAGCAGAGAAAGTATATACTCCTCTCCCTTGCCGATAAAGTTGGAAGGTTCAACCAGCCAGAGAATGACATCTACATCCGCGAAAGTACTTTCCGCAGCGGCATCCATGTACTCGCCCAGCTTATTCTTGGCCTTGTGAATTCCCGGTGTATCAAGAAATACGATCTGACCGCGGTCGCAGGTATACACGGTCTGAATACGGTTTCTGGTGGTCTGCGGTTTATTGGATGTGATCGCGATCTTCTGACCGATCAGATGGTTCATCAGTGTAGACTTGCCGACGTTCGGTCTTCCGACGAGTGTGACATATCCTGACTTATAGTTATCTTTCTGCATTCTGTCTCCTTCTGCCTGTATCACAGCGCTTCCACGCGGCTGAACATATCTGACGCTTCTTTCAGTTTCTCTTCGCTTCCCAGTGTGCATCTCACCTCATCTTCGAGTACTGCTCTGATGAGCGGTGCAAGTCTGCGGATGTCTTCCTGGTCTGCCTTCAGAATAGCCTGTCTGTTTCTGATCATCTGTTCTTCCGTTACTCCATCCAGGTAAGCGTGCATGGATCTGACTCCCAGTGCCGCCGGGTTGAGCGGTGTATCCAGGTCACTGATAGTTCCGATCACGTATTTAGTCATGTCTCGTTCGCTGGATGTAAAGTTCTCAAGGAATTCAGGGATTCCTTCATAAATCTTATCTGTCGCTTTCAGATGCGGATCACGATATGACACGAAACCTGTGTCTCCGTTTCTGCCGAATACCACTGAGCATCCGTAGGCACCGCCTTTCACACGGATATTGCTCCAGAGATACTCATAATTCATGATGGTCTTAAGAACCGCCAGAACACTTGTATACTTCTGTCCGCGATTAACGAAGTTACCGCATCTTGCAACGTACTGCACCTTGCCTGAAGTTGTGATGCCTTCATTCTCTCTGCTGAAAGTGATCTCAGGATAATAATGAAGCAGTGATACCGGATCATCTGTCACCACATCCTCTGACTTTTTATAGTCCGCCATCATGTTTCTGAGGTGTTTAAGCTTCTCTTCGAGAACACCGAAGTTCTCTCTGCTGCCCGTGTAGCTTACCAGCATTCTTCCATCTGCGAAAATCGTCTCAAGAATTTTTCTGAGCTTACTGTGAAGTTCATCCTGCTTATTGTCGTAATCTTTTTCAATGGTCTTGATCTTTCTGTAACCGGTCACACCATTGAGAGCATCTCTGATCGCATAATAAGCCGAGAACTCTGCCATACCGTGAATAAGAGCTGTTCCTGATCCGGATGAACTGAGTCCGCTCTCGAGTCTTGCCTTAATTCTCTGCACGATTTCACGGATTCTTGGTTCCATATCGAGTCTTGATGTGAACAGGATCTCTTCGATCATGTCAAATGCAAATGCCACCTGCTCATTCAGTGTCTTGGCATTCATAGACAGGCACAACCGTGCCTTGCTGTTGTCCTTGGAATTCGCAAGCGGTGCAACTGTAGGTCCGATACCTCCGGTCCTTGAGTTGATCTCATTCGCAAGCTCTCCGTATGTATAATTCTTAGTATCTACCATACCAAGGACACTTCCGAGAAGATAGAGATACGGGAGATCCTCCTGTGCAACTCCTGAGGCATCCATCATAAGTTCAAGATAGGCTATGCCATTCGTCTCATACTCATGCCAGATCACAGGTACTCCGCCCAGTGTCATCACTTCGTTCTTCAGCGGTCTTACCTCTTCCGAGAGATCTTCTCTGGCAAGTGACGGAATCTTTTCAAGTTCTTCCTGGGTAGACGGAGTCTCCTGAAAGTCTCTTAGTTTATTGTACTTTTCGATAAGCTCTCTGATCTCGTCCGCCTGCATAGAATCCTTTTTCTCAGCCAGTCTGTTTCTAGCAGCTTCCTCGTTTCTGGCGGTCAGACCTTTTTCAGGATGAAGCACTACAAGTGATGTATGGTTATTGTCTAACAGGTACTTCTCGATCAGCTTTTCAAAATAACCCGTTCCGATCTGTGTGCGAAGGAAATCATACGCCTGCGTCGTCTTCAGAGCATCGAACGGCTTCTCATCATCATAAAGCCATGTTTCAAATACATCAATTCCATATACAAGGCCTCTCGGATAAGTTCCGTAATCTGCCTCCCTGAACTGGAAATCGTTCAGGTTGATCGCTGCTTCAAGTGCCTTCGGATTAATACCGTTTTCAACCTGCTCTTTCAGTGTATTGCGGACAACCTCGAGGAAACGCTCAGCATCTTCTGCCTCAGCACCTCTTGCTGTGACTGAGAAGACTGTCTGGAGCAGATCACTCTCATAGGAACCACTGATATCAAGTCCGATCTCAGCCTTCAGAAGGGCTTCTCTGAGCGGTGCTCCCGGCAGAGCAAGCAATGTCATCTCCAGAATATCTATCGCAGAAGCAGTGATGATATCCTGCTCCACATCGATAGCGGCATTCCAGGAAAGGAATGTATTCTGTGCTTCATCCTCTTCAGATGCGATCGGATATGATGCATCAAGGCGAACCATACTGTCGAAGGCCTTCTGAGGACGAATCGATGTGTCAATATTGATATCATCGAAGGCACTGAGATACTCCCTGTCCAGCCACTCAAGCTGCTCGGCAAAATCCAGCTTACCGTAGAGGTAGATGTAACTATTTGCCGGGTGATAGTAGGTTCTGTGAAAGTCCAGATACTGTTCATAAGTCAGATCCGGGATGTTCTCCGGATCACCGCCCGAGTTGTTATTGTAGGTGTTATCGGGAAACAGTGAACTGGATATCTTACTGCTGAGCACATCTTCCGGAGAAGACATGGCACCTTTCATCTCGTTATAAACTACACCGTTGATCTCCAGCTCGCTGTCGGCATCTTCCATCTGATAGTGCCAGCCTTCCTGCCTGAAGATTTCTTCTTTCTTATATATATTCGGATAGAATACCGCATCCAGGTATACATCGCACAGGTTTCTGAAATCCCTGTCGTTGGTGCTTGCTACCGGAAACATGGTCTTGTCCGGGAAAGTCATAGCGTTGAGGAAGGTATTCATCGATCCCTTGATCAATTCTACGAAGGGATCCTTGGACGGAAACTTTCTGCTTCCGCAGAGGACAGTGTGCTCCATAATATGTGCTACGCCCGTACTGTCCTCCGGTGTAGTTCTGAACGCAATGCTGAATACCTTGTTGTCGTCATCATTCTCCAGCAGCATGACTCTGGCACCGCTCTTCTTATGTTTAAGAAGATATCCTACGGAATGTACGTCTGTGATCTCTTCCGTCTTGATCAGTTCATAGCTGCTTAACTTCTTCATATCTAACATATCTAAATAAATCTCCTAATTCGTTACCGGCATTCCCAGGGCCGCTTTAATAGGCCTATCGTCTTCTTCCTGCTCGAATAAGAACGACAGCACCTGCAATGATCACCAGTGCGATTCCTATCGCACAGTGCATAAAAAATGTTTCCGGAAGCATAAGAATCACAGGATCCGTTTCCGGGTCGAACAACCAGTAATCATTGCGGAAAAACAGATGATGAAAGGCAACGAAAAAGCGATCAAAATTGATGGATGCTATCGCCGCAAGCACTACTGGGATCACCAGCGTCATAATGCTCGCATACCTTTCAGGACGTCTGTCATGTTTTTTATGACATCTGATCGCAGTGATCACAGTACCTATGCCTGTGACGATGCATATGATCTGTACGATGTCAAAGATTCGCTTGCATTCCTGAAAATGAATTCTTCCCTGGTCCGACATGGCAAGGCCCTTAAAGACCAGATCTCCCCTGTTCCATAACAGGTTGTAATTAATGAGAATATCGTAGTTCTCCTTCATCGCCGCTTCACTCATACCTGACAGCTCACTGATCCTGAGGAGCCCCATATCAATATAATACAAGGGCCGCAGGTAAAGTATCAGGACAACGGCAGCCGAAAAAACGAAAAATGTAATACACAAAGCACTTATCACAAGATCTGCCCCGGAAAAACGCTTCCAGGTTCTACGACTGTGACGATGGTTCTTACTCATATAGATTTCTCCGTTCAAGCGATATTCTCACGTTATTGTACTTGTTTCGGAGTATGCGGTCAACCACCGCTTCTTTGCAAGCATCCACGCACCCAGAATTCACGAATGTTCTAACTTTCTATATTTTCTACGAGCGGTGCATTCGCAGACCTTCGGTCTGCTCATGTCGCGCTGTCGCGCTAGTCATTCGTGAATTCTGACTGCTTAGGATGCAAGCATCCACGCACCCAGAATTCACGAATGACCACCGCTCGTAGAAACGCGCAAAAAGGGCTGCCGCATATGCGACAGCCCTCTCAGTATTACACCGCTTGGACGAATTTATTTAGAATTAGATAGGAATTATTCCTCAGTGCCGTACAGAGTAACGAGCTTGTTGAGGTACTCGAATCTTTCCTTGTTGAACTTAGCGTTCTCAGCGAACAGCTTAGCAGCTCTTTCCGGATTAGCTCTCTTCAGGGAGTTGTAACGAACCTCACCATTCAGGAACTCATCAAGATCTCCTGTCGGAGCCTTGGAGTCAAGGATGAATGCCGGCTTGCCCTCAGCCTTAAGAGCCGGGTTGAAGCGGAACAGATGCCAGTAACCAGCCTCTACAGCCAGCTGCTCTTCTGTCTGAGCCTTGCTCATACCCTTCTTGATACCGTGGTTGATGCACGGAGCGTAGCAGATAACGATGGACGGACCCGGATAAGCCTCAGCCTCAGCAAATGCCTTAACTGTCTGGTTGTAGTCAGCACCCATAGCTACCTGAGCAACGTATACATAACCGTAGCTCATGAAGATAGAAGCCATATCTTTCTTCTTGGTCTCTTTACCACCTGCAGCGAACTGGCCAATAGCACCCGGCTGTGTGGACTTGGAAACCTGACCACCTGTGTTGGAGTAAACCTCAGTATCGAATACGAGGATGTTTACATCCTTGCCGGAAGCAAGAACGTGGTCAACACCACCGAAGCCGATATCATAGGACCATCCGTCACCACCGAAGATCCACTGGGACTTCTTGGACAGGTAATCTTTATCTTTCAGGATAGCCTGAGCATCAGCGCTGCCATCAGCTTCAAGAGCTGCAACAAGAGCATCAGTAGCCTTGCCGTTCTTAGCGCCTACAGCGAATGTGTCAACCCACTCAGCAGCTGCAGCCTTAACAGCCTCAGACTTCTCAGCAAGTGCACAAACCTTATCCTTAAGGCCATCACGAAGCTTTTCGTTAGCCAGGAACATACCGAAACCGAACTCAGCTGCATCTTCGAACAGAGAGTTGTTCCATGCCGGACCCTGACCCTTAGCGTTTACAGTGTACGGTGTGGACGGTGAGGAGTTACCCCAGATAGAGGAGCATCCTGTTGCGTTCGCAATGTACATTCTCTCACCGAACAGCTGAGTTACAAGCTTAGCGTACGGTGTCTCACCACATCCGCCACAAGCGCCTGAGAACTCAAGCAGCGGCTGCTTGAACTGAGAACCCTTAACGGTGTTCTCTTTGAACTTCTCGATAACATCTTCCTTAGCCGGAAGCTGAACAGCGTAATCGAAACCAGCCTGGCAAGCTGAATTCTCTGCTGCGTTTTCCATGGTAAGTGCCTTAGCACCCTTCTTACCCGGGCAAACGTTAGCGCAAGATCCGCAGCCTGTGCAGTCAAGAGCTGATACAACGATAGCGAACTTCTTGTCAGCCATACCAGTCATCGGCAGAGTCTTAACAACTTCCGGTGCTGCAGCAGCTTCTTCTTCAGTCATTGCTACCGGACGGATAACAGCGTGCGGGCAAACATATGCACATCTGTTACACTGGATGCAGTTCTCCGGATTCCATACCGGAACGTCTACTGCGATACCACGTTTCTCGTATGCAGCTGCGCCGGACGGTGTTGTACCATCAACGTAATCTGTGAATGCAGATACCGGCAGGTTGTTACCTTCCTGAGCAGATACTGCAGTCTGGATGCCGTTAACGAACTTCAGAACTTCCTCGCGACCTTCTGTAGCTACGCTGTAATCAAGACCTTCGTCTTCGCAGTTAGACCACTCAGCCGGAACTTCGATCTCAACTACCTGCTTAGCACCAGCATCGATAGCATCGTAGTTCATCTGTACGATCTTATCACCCTTACGGCCGTATGTAGCCTTAGCAGCAGCCTTCATAAGCTCGATAGCCTGCTCCTCCGGAATGATCTCAGCCAGTTTGAAGAATGCAGACTGAAGAACTGTATTGATACGTCCGCCAAGTCCGATCTCCTTACCGATCTTGATACCGTCGATTACATAGAACTTGATCTTGTGATCAGCGATATACTTCTTAACCTGACCCGGAAGATGCTCTTCAATACCAGCCATATCCCACGGGCAGTTCAGAAGGAATGTACCACCGTCAACGAGCTCCTGAACCATGTTGTACTTACGTACGTATGCCGGGTTGTGGCATGCTACGAAGTTAGCCTGGTGGATGAGGTATGTTGACTTGATAGCCTTCTTACCGAAACGAAGGTGAGACATTGTAACACCGCCGGACTTCTTGGAGTCATAATCGAAGTAAGCCTGAGCGAACATGTCAGTGTTATCACCGATGATCTTGATGGAGTTCTTGTTAGCACCTACAGTACCGTCTGCGCCAAGACCCCAGAACTTGCAGTTGATTGTGCCTTCCGGAGTTGTAACAAGAGCTGCGCCTGTCGGCAGAGACAGGTTAGTAACGTCATCGACGATACCGATTGTGAATTTCTGCTTTTCTGTGTTCTCGTATACAGCAACGATCTGTGCCGGTGTTGTATCCTTGGAACCAAGACCATAACGACCTGTGAATACCGGTGTGGACTCGAACTTGGTGCCCTTCAGAGCAGCAACAACGTCGAGGTACAGCGGCTCGCCAAGAGCGCCCGGCTCTTTTGTTCTGTCAAGAACAGTGATCTGCTTAACAGTCTCCGGAATAGCTGCAACAAGAGCTTCAGCGGAGAACGGTCTGTACAGACGAACTTTAACAAGACCAACCTTCTTACCAAGCTTAGCAAGGTAATCGATTGTCTCTTCGATAGTATCGTTAACAGAACCCATAGCGATGATAACGTGCTCAGCGTCAGCAGCACCATAGTAGTTGAACAGCTTGTAATCGGTACCGATCTTAGCGTTAACCTTATCCATGTACTCCTGTACGATAGCCGGCATAGCATCGTAGTACGGGTTGGAAGCTTCTCTAGCCTGGAAGAAGATATCCGGGTTCTGAGCTGAACCTCTCTCAACCGGATGGTTCGGGTTCATGGACTGATCTCTCCATGCCTGAAGAGCATCAAAGTCGAACATCTCTTTCAGATCTTCATAATCCCACTCTTCGATCTTCTGGATCTCGAGAGAAGTACGGAAACCATCGAAGAAGTTGATGAACGGCAGACGACCTTTAAGGGATGCCAGATGAGCAACCGGAGTCAGGTCCATAACTTCCTGAACAGAAGACTCGCAGAGCATGCAAGCACCAGTCTGACGACATGCATATACGTCAGAGTGATCGCCGAAGATTGACAGAGCGTGAGAAGCCAGTGCACGAGCGGATACATCGAATACACCCGGAAGTCTCTCACCTGCTACCTTGTACAGGTTCGGGATCATAAGAAGCAGACCCTGAGAAGCTGTGAAGGTTGTTGTCAGCGCACCTGCTGCCAGAGAACCGTGTACAGCACCTGCTGCACCTGCCTCAGACTGCATTTCTGTGATGCTTACTGTCTGTCCGAAGATGTTGGTTCTTCCCTGTGTTGCCCACTCGTCAGCGGCCTCAGCCATAACTGAAGACGGGGTGATCGGGAAGATGGCTGCTACATCACTGAATGCATATGAAGCATGAGCTGCAGCATGGTTACCATCCATGGTCTTCATTTTTCTTGCCATTTGCTTTTTCCTCCTTATTTCATCAACAACTGTGCGGAAAACACAGTTGCAAACGTGACATAATGTCATACATGGGTATATTATCACAGTGTTTTTGGTTCGTCTATATTAGAAGAAAGAGAATAATGACATTTCCGTGTATTTTTCATAATACAGCTTTTTCTTCTTGTGTAATGTAACCATATTTCTCCCCCGCGCCAATGTTCATACTGCTTTTTCCACTTTACACGTGACGGCCTTTCTCAACAGTGTTAAGATTGTGGTGTTCACATGAACACTATTTTAATAATGAGAGGTTCGTATCATGAAACAGAAAACGCGCACTACAACCGGCGATATCACCACCGGCGTTATCTGGAAGCAGATCCTGATCTTCTTCTTCCCCATCCTCATCGGCGCATTTTTTCAACAGCTGTACAACACTGTTGATGCGGTCGTTGTAGGACGTTTCGCAGGCAAGGAGGCACTGGCCAGTGTCGGCGGATCCTCCGGCCAGATTCTGAACTTCATCTTCAGCTTCTTTATGGGGCTCTCCGCAGGTGCAACGGTAATCATCGCCCAGTACTTCGGTGCGAAACAGAAAAAAAATTTAGACGAGGCACTGCATACGGCATATACATTTGCCGTAACCGGAGGACTTGCTCTGGGTATCATCGGCATCTTTATTGCAAGACGTTTCCTGATGCTCCTTAAGACACCCGATAACCTTCTGGCCAGCTCCACGCTTTATACCAGAATACTCATGGGCGGTCTTGTACTGACTCTGGTCTACAACATCGGTTCAGGTATTCTTCGTGCCATAGGTGATTCCAAGCGTCCGCTTTATATTCTGATCGCCTGCTGCGGAATCAATATCATCCTCGATATTCTCTTCGTTATGGTACTGCATGCCGGTGTCCTTGGCGCCGCAATAGCGACCTGTATTTCACAGGGTGTCTCAGCAGTCCTTGTCACATATCTTCTGATCAGAACAGAGGGTCTCGAGTTATCTCTTCGAAGGCTTCACATCAACCCTGCCATGCTTCGACGCATACTCAGAATCGGCCTGCCGACAGCGATCGCAGGCGCTATGTTCACTATATCCAACATGATCGTCCAGACTTCCGTCAACAGCATGGGCGTCGATACTGTAGCTGCCTGGACTGCAAGCAGTAAGGTGGATGCGATCTGGTGGATGGTAAATCAGGCCTTCTCTGTTTCGATCACAACATTTGTCGGACAGAATTACGGTGCCTGCAAGGTAGACCGTATCCGCAAGGCAACCTGGGAAGTACTGGTCATGGAGATCATTGCCGGGCTTCTGCTTGCACTCTTCTTCTTTACCTGCGCGCCTTACCTGATCAGTCTTTTCGCGGACAGTACTGAAGTCAAAACGATCGGTTCATCTATCATACGCTTCATGGCACCTTTCTACTGTACATTTTCTGTAGCTGAGATACTCGGAAGTACGCTTCGTGCCGAGAATGATGTTCTGATAACGACCGTTACGAATCTGATCGCGATCTGCCTGTTCAGAATTATATGGGTAACCTTCATCGCTGACGGCGGCAGTATTCGTCAGGTACTCACCTGCTACCCCATCAGCTGGGCCGCTACCTCACTATTGATTGCCATTTACTTCCTGTATAGACAGCCGAAGATATTGAAAAACCTGCAATAATTAAAAAGCCGCCGCACAAGTGAAAACTTGTGCGGCGGCTTTTTTTCACGCAGCTAAATCAATCTTCATCATCGTTTTCGCTGTCGTATACGGTTCTCTTTCTAGCCATTTCATCGCTCTCAAGATACTCGTCGTAGGTTGTGATCTTATCGATCATCTTTCCGCCCGGCAGGATCTCCATGATACGGTTGGCTGTAGTCTGAACGATCTGGTGGTCACGGGATGAGAACAGGATAACACCCGGGAACTTGATCATACCGATGTTCAGAGCTGTGATGCTCTCCATGTCAAGATGGTTGGTCGGCTCGTCGAATACCAGGATGTTAGCAGCCTGGATCATAGCTCTGGAAAGAAGGCAGCGAACCTTCTCACCACCGGAAAGGACCTTAACCTGCTTAACACCGTCATCACCGGCGAAGAGCATTCTGCCAAGGAAACCACGGACATAGGTCTGGTCCTTGATTTCAGAGTACTGTGTCAGCCAGTCAGCGATAGTAAGCTCGTTGTCGAAATCCTTAGTGTAGTCTTTCGGGAAGTATGCACGCTTAGTGGTAACACCCCACTTGATCGTACCGCCTTCATCCGGTTTCTCCTCTTCCATGAGGATCTTGAAGAACATGGTCTTAGCTGCTTCGTTACCACCAACGAAAGCAACCTTGTCTTCACGGTTCAGAGTGAAGGTGATATCGTCAAGAATCTTAACGCCGTCTACAGTCTTGGAGATATGCTCAACCTGCAGAACTTCGTTACCGATCTCGCGCTCCGGTCTGAAGTCGATGTAAGGGTATTTACGGCTGGACGGTCTGATGTCGTCAAGCTCGATCTTTTCCAGGGCTCTCTTACGGGAAGTAGCCTGCTTGGACTTGGAAGCGTTAGCAGAGAATCTCTGGATAAAGTCTTTCAGTTCCTTGATCTTCTCTTCCTTCTTCTTGTTAGCTTCCTTCATCTGACGGATCATCAGCTGGCTGGACTCAACCCAGAAGTCGTAGTTACCTGCGTAGAGCTGCATCTTACCATAGTCGATATCAGCGATCTGTGTGCAGACCTTGTTCAGGAAGTAACGGTCATGGGAAACAACGATTACGGTGTTCTCGAAGTTGATCAGGAACTCCTCAAGCCAGTTGATCGCATCCAGATCCAGATGGTTGGTCGGCTCGTCGAGAAGCAGGATATCCGGGTTGCCGAACAGTGCTCTCGCAAGAAGAACCTTGACCTTCTGTCCGCCCTTAAGCTCTTTCATCTGAACATGATGGAACTCAGTGTCAATGCCCAGGCCGTTCAGCATGGTCTCTGCATCTGACTCAGCTTCCCAACCGTTCATCTCTGCGAATTCGCCTTCCAGCTCACTTGCGCGGATACCGTCCTCGTCAGTGAAATCTGCCTTGGCATAAAGGGCATCTTTTTCGCGCATGATCTCGAACAGTCTTGCATTACCCTGCATAACTACATCGAGAACGATCTCTTCATCATACTTGAAGTGGTCCTGTTCCAGAACTGACAGACGCTGTCCCGGTGTGATTGCGATGTTACCGTTGGTTGTTTCAAGTTCTCCCGAAAGGATCTTCAGAAAAGTAGACTTTCCTGCGCCGTTGGCACCGATGATACCATAGCACTCTCCCTCAACGAACTTAATGTTAACTTCCTCAAACAATGCTTTCTTGCCTACACGATATGTGACATTGTTTGCACTGATCATTCCTTCTCCTCCTTGAATCCAGACTGCATACGACCTGACGGGCGTATATCTATATTTAAATGATTGCTTATCTTTACAGACTGCATACTATTTTACAGAAAACAATTAAAAAAGCAAGCACTATCTGGAAGGATCTGTAAGATCTCCGCCTAGTGCCTGCCGTGAATTACTCTGTGAAGTTTTCCTTGATCTTGTCGAAGATGGTCTTCTTACCCTTATGGTTTTCAGAAGAGTTCTTTTCTCCTGCTGTTTTACCTGCCTCGGAAGAAGTGCTTTCTTTCTCCGCCGGAGCCGCATCACGCTCTGCCTTACCGAGACTGTCCCCTGCTGCCAGGTCATATGCTCTCAGCGCTTCCTTCGCCTCGTCAGAAAGTCTGGTCGGCACTGCAACATTCAGCGTTACATACTGGTCACCGCGAACATTCTTATTGCGCAGGGACGGAACGCCCTTGCCCTTCAGACGTACTCTTGTGCCCGGCTGTGTTCCCGGTCTTACAGTATAGATGACATCTCCGTCTACAGTCGGGATTCTTACTTCCGAACCCAGAGCAGCCTGTGCAAAGCTGATATCCTGCTGATAGAAGATGTCCATATCCTGACGCGCGAACTTGGGGCTTGTTCCTACGATGACCTGAACAAGCAGATCACCTCTGCCGCCGCCTCTTGTTCCCGGCTCACCCTTGCCTCTCAGACGAACCATCTGGCCGTTGTCGATACCTGCAGGGATGGAAACAGCGATCTTCTTCTTGCTGCTGGTGAATCCTGTGCCCGAGCAATCCGGACACTTATGCTTGATGATCTTGCCTGTTCCGTGGCAATCCGGACATGTCGTCACATTCTGAACTGTGCCGAAGAAGGACTGTGAAGTATAGACTACCTGGCCCTTACCGTTACACTTCGGACAAGTCTCCGGTGTGGTTCCTGCCTTCGCTCCGGTACCGTGACAGGAGGTACACTCATCCTTCTGGCTGATAGTGATCTCCTTGTCCACACCGAAGATCGCTTCTTCAAATGTGATCCTTACGCTTGTACGTACGTCCTCACCCTGCATCGGTCCATTATAGGTCTGACGGGTACGACCGCCTCCGAAGCCGAACAGATCTCCGAAGATATCCGAGAAGTCCATGCCGCCGAAGTCGAAGCCGCCTGCTCCTGCGCCGCCACCGCCGCCATTCTCGAAGGCTGCCATGCCGAACTGGTCATACTGCTGTCTCTTCTCCGGATCACTGAGGATCGCATATGCCTCGGAAGCTTCCTTGAATTTTTCTTCTGCCTCCTTATCGCCCGGATGGGTATCCGGATGATATTTCTTCGCCATTTCGCGGAAGGCTTTTTTCAGTGCCGCGTTGTCAGCATTCTTATCAACGCCCAGCACCTCATAAAAATCTCTTTTTTCTGCCATTGTTTCCCTCGGATCCTTTCCTTTCCCGCGCATCCTTGTGGCCGCAGGAAAAGATCATATATACCGACATGCCCCTGGCCCTCGTACGGATCATCTCCGCAGCGAAGGCCAGGGGTTTATGTCATGATTCTAAGTGTATTAAATCTCAGACTTCTCTGTAGTCGCCGTCAACAACATCGTCGTTGTTGTTAGCGCTGCCTGCTCCCGGGTTCGGGCCTGCTCCTGCACCCATATCCGGGCCTGCGCCTGCACCTGGGTTAGCCTGCTCGTACATCTTAGCGAAGAGCTTCTGAGCGCTGTTCATCAGCTTCTCTTTACCAGCCTTCAGCTCGTTAACCTGATCTGCTGTGATCTCATCACCGCACTTAGCGATAACATCCTTCAGAGACTGAAGGTCAGCCTCAACCTCAGCCTTATCAGCTGCATCGAGCTTGTCACCGGCTTCGCTCATAGCCTGCTCTGTCTGGAATACGATAGAGTCTGCATCGTTCTTGGTGTCGATGCCTTCCTTACGAGCCTTATCCTGAGCTTCGTACTCAGCAGCTTCTCTTACAGCCTTCTCGATATCATCATCAGACATGTTAGAACCGGATGTGATGGTGATGTGCTGCTCTTTACCTGTTCCAAGATCCTTAGCGGATACGTTTACGATACCGTTCGCATCGATATCGAAGGTAACCTCGATCTGCGGAACACCTCTTCTTGCAGGCGGGATACCATCCAGTCTGAACTGTCCGAGGGTCTTGTTATCGCGGGCAAACTGACGCTCACCCTGTACAACATGGATATCTACTGCTGTCTGATTATCAGCTGCAGTTGAGAATACCTGGCTCTTCTTGCACGGGATAGTTGTGTTTCTCTCGATGAGCTTGGTTGCTACGCCGCCAAGGGTCTCGATGGAAAGAGAAAGCGGAGTTACGTCCAGAAGAAGGACATCACCTGCACCGGCATCGCCTGCAAGCTTACCACCCTGGATGGAAGCACCGATCGCTACACACTCGTCCGGGTTAAGAGTCTTGGACGGCTCCTGACCTGTCAGCTGCTTAACCTTATCCTGTACAGCCGGGATACGTGTGGAACCACCAACAAGAAGAACCTTGGAGATCTCACTTGCGGAAAGTCCTGCATCACGAAGTGCGTTCTGAACCGGGATAGCTGTCAGCTCAACGAGGTCATGTGTCAGCTCATCGAACTTAGCCTTGGTAAGGTCCATCTCGAAGTGCTTCGGGCCTGTTGCATCAGCAGTGATGAACGGAAGGTTGATGTTGGTAGTTGTCGCACTGGACAGCTCCTTCTTAGCCTTCTCAGCTGCTTCTTTCAGTCTCTGCATAGCCATCTTGTCGCCTGACAGATCAATACCTGTCTGAGCCTTGAACTCAGATACCATGTAATCTGTGATCTTGTTATCGAAGTCATCGCCGCCCAGGTGGCTGTTACCGTTGGTAGACATAACCTCGATGACACCGTCACCGATATCTACGATAGATACATCGAATGTACCGCCGCCAAGGTCATATACCATGATCTTCTGCTCTTTTTCGTTGTCCAGACCATAAGCAAGTGCTGCTGCGGTCGGCTCGTTGATGATACGCTTTACATCAAGACCTGCGATACGTCCTGCATCCTTGGTAGCCTGACGCTGAGCATCGTTGAAGTAAGCCGGAACAGTGATAACTGCTTCTGTTACCTTCTCGCCAAGGTAGTTCTCAGCATCAGCTTTCAGCTTCTGCAGAGTCATAGCAGAGATTTCCTGCGGAGTGTACTGCTTTCCGTCGATGTCTACCTTGTAATCTGTACCGATGTGTCTCTTAATGGAAGAGATGGTGTGGTCTGCGTTGGTTACAGCCTGACGCTTAGCCGGCTCACCTACAAGTCTCTCACCGTTCTTGGTGAAAGCTACAACAGACGGTGTTGTTCTGGCGCCTTCAGCGTTAGCGATAACGACCGGTTTTCCACCTTCCATAACAGCTACACAGCTGTTGGTTGTTCCTAAGTCAATACCAATGATTTTACCCATGATTTTTCCTCCTGTGTCAATCTATATCTGAATAAAGTAAGATGTCTGTCTTAGTTAGCTACCTTGACCATGCTGTGGCGAACCACGCTTTCACGGTAGGTGTAGCCCTTCTGGAACTCTTCGACTACCTCATTCTCGCCGACTTCCTCGTCATCCACATGCATTACTGCGTTATGGAAGCTGGGATCGAATGTCTGTCCGACTGCTTCGATCGGCTTTACGCCAAGACCTTCCAGCGCTGTCATCAGCTGCTTGTAGATCTTGTTCATACCGTCTACGAAAGGATCTTCCGGATCGGCAGCTACTGCCAGTCCGCGCTCGAAGTTATCAACGACCGGAAGGATCTTCTCAACCACTTCCTTAGCGCCGATCTCGTACATGGAAGTCTTTTCTTTCTCGGTACGTTTACGGTAGTTATCGAACTCTGCAAGCTGTCTTGTCAGCTTGTCTGTGAGCTCCTCGATCTTTTCGTCTTTCTTGTCTTTCTTGTTCTTCTTGGAAAAGAAGCCTTTCTTGCCCTCTTCCTGAGCGCCTTCCTCAGCTGCCTCTTCGGTGCTCTCAGCATCCTCAGTGGCTTCTGCCGCAGGCTCTTCCTGACTTTCTGTTTCCGGATTAAGGTCTTTTACTTCCTCTGTTTCCGGCGCCTGGTTCTGCTCAGTGGCTTCTGCGTTCTGCATCTTTTCTTCTTCCACTGCTCTTACCGCCTTTCTATAGGTTCCTCGGAATAACGCATCAGACTAATTATCTGACTCGGTCTCCCGTTTACTTGTATCTTCAGTTCTGTAAATGTCATCAAGACGGCTTGTCATATCCTTCAGGATACCTACCACCTTGTCATAGTCCATACGTTTAGGTCCTACGATACCGATCCTGCCCATCATACCGCCTCCCATATTGTAGGTGGCTGTTACAACGCTGCAGTCTTTCATAGCGCTGATCGGTGTCTCCTGACCGATGTAGACCTGAATACCATTCTCCCCTGTTGTGCTTCCCTCATCAGCCATCAGTTCCGTAAGAGGTTCTTTCTCTTCGAATGTGCTGATCAGTTCACTTGCTCTTTCGCTGTCCGAAAGCTCAGGGTACTTGAAGAAGTTAGTTGCTCCGCTTGTGTAGATCTGCAGGTCTTCGTCCTGTGTGATGGCTTCTGCCACCGCATCCAGGATCTTGCTGATCACCTCGCTCTTGAGGCCGGATTCTTCTTTCAGCTTCTGTATGGTGCCAAGATTGATCTGCTCAATGTTCAGTCCGTTCAGGCTGCTGTTCAGTAGGATATTCAGTTTCAGAACCGTATCCCGGTCGAGACCATGAATGATCTCAATGATCTTATTGCGAACCATGTTGGTTTCTGTAACCGTGGTCGCAAGGATCTGATCATCACTAACGATGGAGAGCTGAATGAACTTCAGCTTGGTTCTGTGATAGTTGGGACCGGTGATCATGGTAGCGTAATTCGTATTAACGGCAAGGAACTTGACTACCTGCTTGAGCAGGGATTCCATTTTATCCTGCCGCTGCAGCATCATGTCCTGCATATCGCTGACTGCTTTATCGCGCTCCTGCGTCATCTGATCCCTCAGCTGTGAAACTTCCAGTTCCTTCTCAGCCATCATCCGGTCTACGTAGAGTCTGTAGCCGGCATCCGACGGAATTCTTCCCGCCGATGTATGGGGCTGAATGATATATCCCATATCTTCAAGATCTGACATTTCATTGCGGATCGTTGCGCTTGACAGTTTCAGGTCCGGAAACTTGGAAATGGTCCGAGACCCTACCGGTTCTCCGGTTTCAAGGTAAGTCTTGATTATGGCTTTGAGGATCGTCCATTTGCGATCATCCATCTCCATGCTGCCTTCCCTCCTCTATCGGCTTTGTTTGTTAGCACTCGTTTATATGGAGTGCTAACATCCATGAGCCTATATTATTCCCACCCATCTGATTTGTCAACACCTTTCTGTAATTTCAGGCAGCTGCGGTTCCCTCTTTCACGAGAAATATGTTATGATTGCCAGGTAGTAATTTTTAATTCAGGGGTAAGAAATAATATATGAAAAAGCGTATAAACAGGATACTCGTTCCGATCATGTG
>R21__coassemble_1042_pt1 | contig 20039 bp, 20 predicted proteins | sample R21__metabat2_low_PE_028 | metagenome-assembled genome bin R21
CTCCTGAAGGTTATATTTACCTGACTGAGGAAGGCAAGAAAGTTGCAGACATGATCTATGAACGTCATCGCGTACTCTCACAGTGGCTCATCTCTCTCGGTGTCGACGAAGAGACAGCTACCGAAGATGCCTGTGAGATGGAACATGACATCTCGGAGAAAAGCTTCACAGCGATCAAGAATTATATTTCCACACATAATTAATTTCGAAAAGAAGAAGGGACTGGCGCATGCATTGCGTCAGTCCCTTTTTTCTTTGCGACATCAGATATAATACATATCCGACGGATCTACATTATTCTTTCTGTACTCGTTCTCCAGATCCAGCAGTGTTACATTCTGAAATACCTGATCCAGTTTTTCATTCACCGGTCCGATCACCATATTCTGCAGAGTTTCGGTAATGCCTGTGATCTCAGTTCCCGGATTCGCCTTCTCCGGATCCACATGGTAAGCACCATCAAGTGCGAGTACGATCTCGGCCACGGTGATCTCCCCTGCATCTCTGCTGAGGAAATATCCGCCCTGCGGTCCCTTAACACTTTTCAGAATTCCCGCTCTGCGCAGAGCTGCAAATACCTGTTCAAGATACTGCTGAGAGATTCCGTTTCGCTCGGCAATACTGCCGAGTGACATGTGGTTCTGATTGGAATTAACGGCCAGGTCAACAAGTGCACGCAGACCATACCTGCTCTTTTTCGATAATATCATAAAGTCATGCCTTTCTGTAAAAGCTTTCCGAACATAGTATGTCTTTCATATATGTTTTATAGGTATAAACAAATTATATTGGGATTACAGCGTTTTTGTCAAGTTCGCAGGAAAAAAGCGGCCGCAGTGGCGGCCGCTTTTCTTAACCTGTAACTGATGAACTTACCAGCCCAGCATATCATTGTAAAGTTTTTCGTATTCTCTTGCGGATGTGTTCCAGGAGAAGTCTGCTGCCATGCCTCTGTCGATCATCTTATTCCACTCTCTCTTGCGATTGTAGAATACATCCATAGCATACTTAACAGTATACAGCATCTCATGAGCGTTGTAATTGGCAAAGCTGAAACCCGTTCCTCTGCTCTCGAACTCGTTGTAAGGCTCGACGGTATCTCTGAGTCCACCGGTCTCTCTTACGATCGGAACTGTACCATAACGAAGCGCCATCAGCTGTGACAGACCGCACGGCTCGAACAGGGACGGCATAAGGAATGCATCACAGGATGCATAGATCTTATGGGATACTTCTTCGGAATAATAGATATTCGCGGAAACCTTGCCCTGATACTTCCAGGCGAAATGGCGGAACATGTTCTCATACCGTTCTTCACCGGTTCCGAGAACTACGAACTGAACATCCAGCTGGCACATCTCATCCATCATGTAAGCGATCAGGTCGAAGCCCTTCTGGTCAGTCAGTCTGGATACAATACCGATCATAAACTTACGATCATCCTGCTCCAGGCCAAGTTCTTTCTGAAGTGCTCTCTTGTTCTTGATCTTTTCCTTGCGGAAATTGCGGGCATTGTAATTCTTCTCGATCAGGCTGTCTGTCTCCGGATTGAATACATCGTAGTCAATACCATTGACGATACCTCTGAGACTTCCTTCTCTTGCTCTCATCAGTCCGTCAAGACGCTCTCCATAGAAGGGAGTCTTGATCTCATCGGCATAAGTACGGCTTACTGTTGTTACAGCATCCGCATAAACGATACCGCCCTTGAGATAGTTGGCATCGCCGTAAGCTTCCAGCTTATCCGGTGTGAAGTAGTAGGAAGGCAGACCTGTAATATCCTTTACAGTCTTCATATCCCATACACCCTGGAATTTCAGGTTATGAATGGTCATGACAGACTTGATATCACGGAAAAAGTCTCCTTCATGGAACTTATCCTTAAGGAATACCGGGATAAGACCTGTCTGCCAGTCATGGCAGTGAATAATGTCAGGTCTGAAACCGATCACCGGCAGAGCTGACAGTGCAGCCTTGGAAAAGAATGCGAATTTCTCAATATCCTGATAAATGTTGCCATAGGGCTTAGGTCCTGCAAAATAATATTCATTGTCTATGAAATAGAACTGAACGCCCTCATACTTCATCTCCAGCACGCCAACGTACTGAGATCTCCATGCAAGATCCATGTAGAAATGAGTAAGGTAATTCATCTTACTCTTCCACTCTTCCTTCATGCACATGTACTTGGGTAAGATCACGCGCACATCATATTCGTCCTTGTTAAAACACTTCGGCAGGGATCCGACTACATCTGCAAGACCGCCGGTCTTGATAAACGGAACACCTTCAGACGCCACAAAAAGTATATTCTTCATGTTGCTTCCTCCCGTACACATATACTTATAAAAAGTATAACCTATTTTCTGAAGTGTGAAAAGTATCTTGTCCAAAATTACTATGCAATATGTACACAGTTGCCCATGCAAATATCTAAAAACTTATCAATTCTGTTCCGAAGTCTGATCCGCAGCGATCAATCTTCTCATCGCATCCACAGCAACCCTGATAGCCGGTTCGATATCATAACACTGAATATCTTCCAGCCCCATAGCTCTGCGGGTCTGGTTCGCGAAGACTGTCATGATAGAACCTGTGCGAACTCTTCTTACCGAACCGATAATGAACAGTGCAGCTGACTCCATCTCGCTGGCGAGGGCACCGCATTTTACCCAGGCATCCCATTTATCCCTCAGTTCATAGCCTACCGGCATAGTGGACGGATCGTGCTGACCGTAAAAGCTGTCCTTGCACTGCAGAACACCAACATGGTATCTGACGCCTGCTGCACCTGCTGCCTCATTAAGCGCCTGCACTACCTTAAAATCAGCAACTGCCGGGTATTCAATGGGAGCATATTCCTTGGAAGTACCTTCCATACGGATCGCTCCGGTACCGATAACCAGATCTCCTCCGCATACTTCAGGATCCATGCCTCCGGATGTTCCTATTCTGATGAAAGTATGTGCTCCGCAGTGTACCAGTTCTTCCACCGCAATCGCAGTGGACGGACCTCCGATACCATGGCTGCACACACTTACCTTGACGCCGTTCAAATGTCCTGTGTAGATCGTGTACTCTCTGTTGGCACTAACGAACTCAGCATCATCGAAATATGCAGCTATCTTTTCGCATCTGCCCGGGTCACCGCACATGAGTACATACTCACCTACCTGCCCCCTGCTGATCTTCAGATGGAATTCCTCGCCTCCCTGTGTATAAACAAGTCCCATAATAGCTCCTGTCTCAGTGCAAAGATGCACTGGTGAATGAATGCGGGAGCAGATCTCCCAGTGTCAGCGCCTGAATATCCTCCGCACTTTTCACAAGGTAAACAGGGAAGTCCGAATCACAGAATTCACTCATCACCTGTCTGCATACGCCGCAGGGAGCACAGTAATCCTCCGGTTCTTCCCCTTTCTTGCCACCCGCAACAGCAAGGGCTGTGAATTTCTGTCTGCCGGATGCAACTGCTGAAAAAATCGCTGTTCGCTCCGCACAGTTAGAAGGAGTATACCCTGCATTCTCGATGTTGCATCCGCCGAATACGCTGCCATCCTCACACAGCAGCGCTGCCCCTACCGCGAAACCCGAGTAGGGAACATACGACATATTTCGCATATCGAGTGCCTTCTCAGCCAGCTGTCTGATCTCTTTCTGATCCATTATTCCTGGTTCCTCCGGTTACTCTTTATTCTTTCCTTCTTCCTGTCAGCCATAGCCTTCATCTCACTGGCACTCTCAAGAATTCCGCTGGTGATCTCGACACCTCCCATGATCCTTGCCAGTTCCTGAATGCTTTCTTCTTCATTCAGTCTTCTGATGCTGGTGGCTGTCCGGCCTTCGGATGTTTTCTTGGATATCTCGAAATGACAGTCGGACATGGATGCGATCTGAGCCAGGTGGGTGATGCAGATCACCTGATGTTCTTCCGCGATGACTGCCATCTTCTCAGAAACTTTCTGGGCAGTTCTTCCGCTGATACCTGTGTCGATCTCATCGAAGATCAGTGTTCCGATCTCATCCTGGTCAGCCATAACCGACTTGATTGCAAGCATAATACGTGATAATTCACCGCCGCTGGCCGTATCCTGAAGCGGTTTCATAGGCATGCCGGGGTTCATGGATATCAGCAGGCAAGCCTCATCCAGTCCGTTCTCCACCGGTTTTTCGGCTCTGGAGAACTCGATGGTGAATTTCACATCTATAAAGTTCAGATCGCGGAGTGCCTCCGTGATCTTGTTTTCCAGTTTTTTCGCTTCCCGCTTACGGATGGCGGAGATCTTCTCACCTTCTTCAAGAACACGCTTCAGAGTAAGCTCTTCCTGTGCCCTCAGGTTGTCCATATATCGGTCATGATCCTGCAGCTTCTCCAGTTCTGAGCATCGCTCCGCCTGGTATGAAAGCACTGCACGAATACTGCCTCCGTACTTGGACTTCAGATGATTGATAAGATCAAGGCGTCTGCCTATCTCATAGTATTCCTGCTCATCATAGCTGAAATCATCGATATATGCAGAGAGCTCTCTCTGAAAATCACTCAGAAGGCCATCTATCTCGCCGATCTGTTCCTCCAGATTTTTCAGCTGCTCGTCGTAAGACGAAACCGTTCCCAGTTCTCTGACTGATCTTCCGATCATATCTCCGGCATTCTCCGATGAGGTGAGCTGCTGAGCCTGTGCCAGTGCCTCCATGATCTTCTGACCGTGTTCCATCTTCTGGAAAACAGTTTCGAGTTCCTCATCTTCGCCTTCTTTTAACGCAGCATCTTCGATCTCATCTATCTCGTACTTGAGAAGGTCTGTCTGCTTGGCGATCTGTGCTTCATCCAGACTGTTGGCATCCAGTTCCTTCAGAATTCTGTTGTGTTCCTTAAAAACAGCAGTATATGCCGCCTTATTGTCATCCAGAATTCCTCCGCAGTATGCATCCAGCAGTTTCAGATGAAAGGACGGATAGAGAAGCGACTGATGCTCATGCTGTCCGTGTATATCGATCAGCGGACCTGTGACTTCCTTGATCACTTTCAGCGGAACTGTCTCACCGTTAATGCGGTTGACTGTACGTCCGGCATGAAGCTTTCTTGAAACAATGATCACACCGTCCTCACAGTCAATGCCGGCTTCCTTAAGTCTTTTAAGTGACTGCCTGTTATCAGTCTCGAATGTGAGTTCCACCAGCGCGTCCTGATCCTGCCCTGTGGAATAATCACGGAAATTCTCCGTTCCCAGTGCCACATTGACAGAACCGATCAGGATGGATTTTCCCGCACCGGTCTCACCTGTCAGTACATTGAGGCCGTCGCGCGGTTCGATCTCCACATCCTGGATCAGCGCCATATTTTTTACATGTATACCTGTCAGCATATTTCTGCCCTGTTCTCCCCCGAATATCGGCTGCTGCCTGTATCAACCGTTCCTGACCATCTCATTGATCTTAGCCATTACCTGAATGGTATCATCTACGCTGCGAACCGCGCACATAATAGTATCATCACCTGCTATGCAGCCTGCGATCTCCGGCCATTTCATGTGATCAAGAGCTGCTGCCACAGCCATAGCCATGCCTGAAACTGTCTTTACCACAAGAATATTCTGTGCCATGTCCATGGAGACGAAGCCATCGCGCAGGACTCTCAGATACTTCTCGTTCGTGGCGTTCATTCCTTCGTATACCAGTGCATACTTGGAACGGTTTCCTCTTCCGGGTACTTTCGTCAGTTTAAGTTCGCGGATGTCCCTGGAAATCGTAGCCTGAGTAACGTGAAAACCTTCTTTTTCCAGATAATCCGCCAGTTCTTCCTGAGTCTCGATCTCATGTTTACTGATCAGGTCGATAATTCTGGTATGTCTTTCCGTTTTCATACTTTTCGTTCTCGCTTTCCTTAGTTAAGCTTTCTTCGAAGTATCTCCACAAAACTTGTATTATTGATCTTGATCAGGCGCGCTCTCTTTTTAGAGATCACGGCACTGATGCGATCGCCCGCTCCTACGTTCAGAGTCGTATCACCGTCGAATACGACTTCTGCACAGTCACAGTGCTGTCCTGTTATCTCAACATCGATCTGTATGCTGTCGGGCAGTACAATGGTTCTGGAGCTCAGCGTATGCGGTGCAATAGCTGACAGCAGAATCAAAGATGCATCCGGAGATACGATCGGCCCGCCGACAGACAGACTGTATCCCGTGGAACCGGTCGGAGTGGAAATGATGATGCCATCCGCCCTGTAACCGCACAGATATTCAGAGTCTACATAGATGTTAAAATCGATGACACGCAGATGTCCCTTCCTGACAACGACTATATCATTCAGAGAGATATCCGAAAGGATAGTTCTGCCCTGGCGTATCACAGATCCCTGAAGCATCATTCTGTTTTCGATGGTAAAGTCATCGTTTATCAGCCGGTCAAGCGCTTCCTGAATGTTATGCATCTCGATTTCAGCAAGATATCCCAATGTACCCAGGTTAACACCCAGAAGCGGCAGGTCTCTCTCCTGCAGATCACGCGATGCCTGAAGCAGCGTTCCGTCACCGCCCAGTACGATCACGCATTCCACGTCTTCAGGAATACTGGAGGCGTCCGTATAGCGATAGGTTCTGGTGCTCTTCGTGCTGCCCTCCTCCTGAGGATGCATTGCACTGTCAGAGATATAGCATGTCTTCCCGTGAGATACGAGGTAATCTCTGATAAGCTGAGATTTTTCCAGATCCGGATCTTTAAGATGGTTGGTAATTACGTAGAAAACGTTCATTTATCGAGATCCTCATGCGCTCTGGTAACAACTTCTCTGATATCAGCCGGATCCTGATCACACACGATATCTTCCGGCTTTTTCTTCATCCACAGAAGGTACTCGATGTTGCCTTCCGGTCCCTTGATCGGGGAGTAATCCAGACCTGCTGTCTCGAAGTGCAGGGAATGTGCAATATCGATCACCTTTCTGATGACCTCTTCATGGACCTTCGGTTCTCTTACAACACCCTTCTTGCCGACTTTTTCTTTTCCTGCTTCGAACTGAGGCTTGATCAGTGCAACGATCTCGCCATCATCTGTCAGGAGCTCTCTTGCAGGCGGTAATACAAGTCCCAGAGAGATGAAGGATACATCGATGGATGCAAATGCCGCTTTTTCTCCCAGATCCTCCGGTGTCACATAACGGATGTTCGTCTTCTCCATGCATACCACACGCGGATCATTTCGAAGCTTCCAGTCCAGCTGGCCTCTTCCAACATCGATGGAATATACCTTCACGGCACCGTTCTGCAGCATGCAGTCGGTAAAACCGCCTGTAGATGCACCGATGTCCATACATACTTTTCCGGTGAGTTCAACCGGGAAGGACTTCATAGCCTTCTCCAGCTTGAATCCTCCTCTGCTGACATACGGAAGAACTGTGCCCTTTACCTCAATGGAAACATCCTCTGCGAACACAGATCCTGCCTTGTCTTCCTTCTGTCCGTTTACATATACAACGCCTGCCATGATAATGGCTTTCGCCTTCTCTCTGGAGGACGCAAGTCCTCTGCTCACAAGCATTACATCCAATCGTTCTTTCATCTGTACCGACCTCACTGTGGATTCATTCCGACGTACACTGCAAGTATCTTCTTAAGGATCGAAGCGGCATCAGTTGCCGTTTCTTCGCGCAGAAGATCCACATTTCCATGTTCTATATAATCATCAGGGAGCGTGATATTGATCACCTTACATTCGCTGCAGGTATCGCTGATGTACTCGAGTACATGGTCACCGAAACCTCCGCAGCGGACATTCTCCTCCATCGTTACGATCAGTCTGTGATCTCTCAGCGTTCTCGCAAGCATATCCTCATCGATGGGCTTTACGAAACGTGCATTGATCAGACTGCAGCTGTATCCCATATCGCGAAGCTTGGCTCTGACTTCTTCTGCTGTCTTCACCATGCTTCCTGCTGCGATCAGAGCAATTTCTCTCTCATCATACAGGATCTCACTCTTGCCATATCTGACAGGAGCCCTGAACTCTTCAAGACCGTCATATGCCTGACCTCTGCCATATCTGATGGCGATCGGACCATTATGCTCCTTAACTGCATATTTCAGCATATCGGCAAGTTCCCACTTATTCTTGGGTGCCATGACTGTCATATTCGGAATCGTTGACAGGAAAGACAGATCGAAGATGCCCTGATGAGTCTCTCCATCGGCGCCGACAAGTCCTGCACGGTCAACTGCGAACACTACATGCAGCTGCTGCAGGCAGACATCATGGATCAGCTGATCATACGCCCTCTGCAGGAAGGAAGAATACACAGCGAACACAGGAGTCAGACCGCCAACTGCCAGTCCTGCACAGAATGTCACTCCATGCTGCTCTGCGATACCCACATCGAAGAAACGATCAGGATACATATTCCTGAAGCGCTTGAGGCCGGTACCATCCGGCATAGCCGCAGTAACAGCCACCATCTTCTCATTCTGTTTTCCCAGCTTGCACATAACCGTGCTGAATACATCCGTCCAGGTCGCCTTGCCGGGACCTGACTTAGGCAGTCCTGTCTCGATATCGAACGGGCCTGTACCATGAAATCTTGCAGGATGCTTCTGTGCCGGGGCATAGCCCTTGCCTTTCACGGTCTTAATGTGAATCACTACAGGACCTGCAACACGTTTTGCCTCGTTGAATACACGAACCATCTGAGACACGTTCGATCCATCCACCGGTCCCAGATACTTGAGTCCCATATCCTCGAAGTACATGCCCGGAATCATCATCTGCTTGAGACTGTTTTTCGCACCGCGAATACGTTCCACCATCCGGTCACCCAGAGGAATGTTTTTCAGTGTGTTCTCCACACCGCTCTTTAATTCCAGATAGGCATCCGCCGTTCTGATGGAACTGAGATATGTTGAAACACCTCCTACATTGTTGGAGATGGACATTTCGTTGTCATTTAATACGATAATAAAGTTGCTCTTCAGCTGAGCCGCATTGTTCAGCGCCTCATATGCCATGCCGCCTGTCAGTGAACCGTCTCCGATCACAGAAATGACAGAGTACTTTTCACCCTGAAGGTCCCTGGCTCTTGCATAGCCAAGACCGGCTGATATGGATGTCGAGCTGTGACCTGTATCGAATGCGTCACAGGGACTCTCCTCTCTCTTGGGAAATCCACTCATACCGCCGTACTTACGCAGATCATCGAAGCCTTCTCTGCGTCCGGTCAGCAGCTTATGGGTATATGACTGATGTCCTACGTCCCATATGATCTTATCCTCCGGCAGTTCAAATGCCAGATGCAGGGCCATGGTCAGTTCCACTACCCCCAGGTTGGACGCCAGATGGCCTCCCGTAACACTGATCTTCTCAATCAGGAAGCTGCGTATCTCTTCTGCAAGCACAGGCAGCTCGCTTTTTTCAAGCTTTTTTATATCATTGGGCTGGTTGATCTTTTCCAGAACCATATACTGCACTTCCTCCTTCTGATACAACTGTCCGGCTGCACCCGGAAAAATCCATCACAGGTGCAGCCGGTGTCATCTAGCCGGTTCGGTTTCCTCAGATACACACATCAGAAACTGCGCTTAGCCAGATATCCAAGCAGTTCTTTCAGAAATGTATTTTCTCCGCCCATTCTGTCAAGGAGTTCTTCCGCTCTCTGCGTAGACTCCTCCACCTTTTTATGGGCAGCTTCTACTCCGTATAATGTAACGAAGGTGGTCTTTCCGTTCTTTTCATCGCTTCCGATGGGTTTGCCCAGGAGCTTTTCATCACCTTCCACGTCCAGGATGTCATCCTGAATCTGGAATGCGAGTCCAATATCACTTCCGATCTGTTCCAGATCCGCAATATTCTCATCAGACGCACCTGCCAGTGCAGCGCCTATCATAAGGGATGCTTCAAGCAGAGCTCCCGTCTTTAGCTCATAGATAAATGAGAGCTGCTCCTCTGTAAGAGGCTTTCCTTCCATCTCCACATCAACGCACTGACCGCCGAGCATTCCTCTGCAGCCTGTCTTGGCTGCCATGATGGATAAAGCCTTCGCGATTCTGCTGCAGTCTTCATCCATTGCGAATGCCTTGCAGGCAGTCTCGTATGCAAGATTCAGAAGCGCATCACCTGAAAGGATCGCCATAGCCTCCCCATAGACCACATGGGTAGTCTTTTTACCTCTGCGGTACTCGTCATTATCCAGTGCAGGGAGATCATCATGGACCAGAGAATGAGTATGGATCATCTCCATCGCAGCCATGAAGGGTTCGACTGCTTTTCCCTTTCCGCCGAAAAACCTGTAAGCTTCACGGATCAGAACAGGACGAAGTCTCTTACCTCCCGCACTCACGCTATATTCCATAGCTGAAAGAATGCTCTTCTGATGTCCTTCTACGGAAGGAAGATATGCTGTTACGATCTCCTCTGCCGAAGCTGTCCGAAGCTTCAGTTCCTGGTCAAAACTCATAGAGCTCTCCTTCCTGAGAAAGGGCCTGGACCTTCTTCTCCACCAGATCTATTCTCTCACCGCAGGTCTTAAGAAGCTTCATACCCTCCTGGTATGCCTTAAAAGAATCCTCAAGGGTCGCCTGCCTGTCTTCCAGACTGCCGATGATCTCATCCAGTCTCTGAAAGGATTCTTCCAGTGTCAGTTCACTTTCGCCGGCTGCTTCACCTGCAGCGGTCTGAATTCTTTCATTTTCACTCATTACCAAAGCACTCCTTAACCTGTGCACTGATCCGGCCGTCTGCCAGATAGATCTCTATCTCATCGCCGGCCTTTACCTGACCGGTCTCTGTAATCTTACTGCCCGAGGCAGTCGTAACGAAGCCATATCCCTGGCTCAGTTTTTCGTATGGTGACAGGCCCTTCAGCTTTTCGTTATAGACCAGAAGACTGCTTCTTGCTTCCGTCAGTCTTCTGTCCATCAGCGCACGGATCCTGTCCTCGCGAATAGCCAGCATCTGGTGCAGATCGTTTATTCTGGTCTGCGGACTTCTGACCTGAATACCCATGGAATAGCGGTTTAATCTTTCACGTTCCTGACGTATCACCCTGTCCATGCCATTATTCAGTCTGCTTCTCAAGTCCCTGATCCTGCCAAGTGTCTCGCTCACATCGGAAACAGCCAGTTCGGCTGCCGCAGACGGAGTCGGCGCACGCATGTCTGCAACATAATCACTGATCACCGTGTCGGTTTCGTGTCCTACAGCAGATATGATCGGTACAGAACAGTCGAAAACTGCCCTTGCCACGATCTCCTCATTGAAAGCCCAGAGGTCTTCTATCGAACCGCCGCCGCGGCCGATGATGATGGTATCCACGTTCTGTCTTTCAAGCATCTGAATACCGTAGGCTACGCTCTCAGCAGCTCCTTCACCCTGGACCTTAGCCGGATAAAGTATTATCTGAATACCCGGATTACGGCGCTTGGAGACATTGATGATATCTCTTACTGCCGCACCTGTCGGAGCAGTCACTACGCCCAGTGTGCGGATATGTTTCGGGATCGGCTGCTTGTATGCTGCATCGAACATGCCCATCTCGGACAGTTCCTTCTTAAGCGCTTCGAAGCGCTCGTAAAGAACACCCAGCCCGTCCAGACGGATCGCCGTGGCGTAGAGCTGATAGCGTCCCGCCTTTTCGAAGATACCGACCTGACCGAAAGCTATGATGTTCTGGCCGTCTTCCAGACGGAAGGCCAGATTTTTCCTGTTACCGGCGAACATAACACAGGCGATCGCAGCATTCTCATCCTTCAGGGTAAAGTAAATATGTCCCGACGAATGATACTTGCAGTTGGATACCTCTCCCTTGATATAGACCCTGTTAAGCAGGAAATCCTGCTTGAACATATTGGATATATACTCATTGACCTGTGTTACGGTGTAAAAGGTACTCATACCTGTAACTGCCCGGGATCTCAGGCAAATTTAGCCAGAATTCCGTTGATGAATGCTGCGGATGCATCAGATCCGTACTTTTTCGCAAGCTCAACTGCTTCGTTGATCGCAACACCTGCCGGAATCTCTTCATCGAACTTGATCTCGTAAAGCGCAAGACGAAGGATAGCCAGATCAGCCTTAGCCATTCTGCCTGTCTTCCAGCCCTTAGCCACATCGTTGATCGCTTCATCGAGCTCCGGAAGCTTCTCCTGGATCTTCTCAGCCTTGTTGCGGATATATGCCTGTTCTTCCTCTGATGCGAATGTCGGCGGGCTTGCGATCTCCTCATCGGGAACCTGCTCGAAATAAAGCTCCTCCTGCTCACCGCGTCCGCTCTCATCATTGTAAAAATCAAGGGTGAAAATCAGTTTAAAAATATGTTCTCTAAGATCTCTTCTAGTCATGTCAGACCTCTTTCTCTTCCGCAAGCGGAGCTACAAAAAGAGGCTGTGCAGACATGCCAAAACAGCTAATCTGCCGTTCCTGCCCTCTGCCACAGCCTCCTTCATGATCTCGTCAGGATTTATTTGTCATTGTCCATTACTACGTTAACGATTTTAATATTGACTTCCGGGCAATCCAGTCCGGTCATCGTCTCAACTGATGTTTTAACCTTATCCTGTATCTGCGCACAGGTATCCGGTACATTATAACCATACTTCAGATTGATATTCATGGCCACCTTAACCTGGCCATCTTCGATCTGCACTCTGACACCCTTGGAAAGACTCTTCACACCGAGTTTCTCGATCAGATCTCTGGTTACGTTGCCGGCCATGGATGCGACACCCTTTACATCGGAAGCTGCCAGCGCTGCGATGATCGCAACAACTTCGTCATTGATTCTGACTTCTCCCATGCCACCTTCCAGCTCAAATGTACTGGTATGCGTCGTTTCGTTTGCCATATCTATCCTCCTGTAACATTTTTAAAAATGCCCATAAACTATGCATATTATAAATCGGATTGTATATCTTTGCAAGTTAGTCGCGTCCGAACTCTGAGAGTTCGAGACCTTCGTTACGATCCTTTACCATATCCACAGACCAGGGGTTGATAAACAGAAGCAGCGGTCTGCCCTTGAGATCCTGGATCTTCTTCATATCGGAAGTGCCCACGATCTTCTCCGGATCATAGCCGTTGTTTTCGATCCAGCGGATGTGCTCGTATGGAAGGTTATCCAGACGAATATCCACATTGTATTCATTTTCCAGACGATACTTCAGTACGTCGAACTGCAGTACACCTACTACGCCTACAATGATCTCCTCGAGACCTGAATGAAGTTCCTGGAAGATCTGGATAGCACCTTCCTGTGCGATCTGGGTGATACCCTTTACGAACTGCTTTCTCTTCATAGTATCGAGCTGTGCAACTCGAGCAAAATGTTCCGGTGCGAATGTCGGATTACATGCGTACTGGAACTTCTTGCCCGGCATGCAGATGGTATCACCGATGGAGAATACACCCGGATCGAATACACCGATGATATCTCCCGCGTATGCTTCATCGACCACATGTCTCTGTTCTGCCATCATCTGCTGCGGCTGGGACAGACGCATCTTACGGTCTCCCTGTACATGGTACACTTCCATGCCTGCGTCGAACTTACCGGAGCAGATACGCATGAATGCGATACGGTCACGATGAGCCTTATTCATGTTCGCCTGAATCTTGAAGACGAATGCAGAGAAGCCTTCTTCAACCGGATCGATCACACCGCAGTCAGCTGTACGAGCCAGCGGAGTGGATGTCATCTTCAGGAAGTGCTTCAGGAAGATCTCAACACCGAAGTTGGTCAGCGCAGAACCGAAGCATACGGGTGAAAGCTCACCTGCATCAACTGCTGCCTGATCGAATTCGGCACTTGCTCCGTCCAGAAGATCGATCTCTTCTTCAAGAGTATCCCTCTGCTCCTGACTGATGAAGTTCATAAGCTCCGGATCCTCAATATCGTATTCTGTAGCAACACCTTCCTTGGTACCCTTCTCGGTATCCTGGAAAGTGATGACTTTTCTCTCTTCTCTGTCGTAGACACCGCGGAAGCTCTTACCGGAGCCGATCGGCCAGTTGACCGGGCATGTCGGAATTCCAAGCTCTTTTTCAATGTCGTCCAGAAGATCGAAGGTATCCTTGGCATCACGGTCCATCTTATTGATGAAGGTGAATACCGGAATATGTCTCATGGCGCAGACCTTGAACAGTTTTCTGGTCTGTGCCTCAACACCCTTGGATGCGTCGATTACCATGACAGCAGAATCTGCTGCCATCAGGGTACGATAGGTATCCTCTGAGAAGTCCTGATGTCCCGGTGTATCCAGAATGTTGATGCAGCATCCGTCATAATTGAACTGCAGAACAGAAGAGGTAACAGAGATACCTCTCTCCTTCTCGATCTCCATCCAGTCAGAAACCGCATGTCTTGCTGTTGCCTTACCTTTAACGGAACCTGCCAGATTGATAGCACCTCCGTACAGAAGGAACTTCTCGGTAAGGGTCGTCTTACCGGCATCAGGATGTGAAATGATGGCGAAGGTCCTTCGCTTGTTGATCTCTTCTTTTAAACTGCTCAATGTATGTCCTCCAAAAACGCCGCCCCTGCGGCGGTTTATGATTATGTTTCAGCGGTAAATCCTACACATTTTACCAATGTGCTTTAGACCTGTCAATCGTCAGCACCGCTTGTTTCCGTATGAATATGCTCCATAGGCGGAAATCTGCGGTCGAGTCTGCTGCACAGTCTGTCTATTCCTATCACATGGAACAGAATTCTTCGAATAAGTTCCACAAGTGTACACAGGCAATAGATCAGAAGTGCGTATCCCAGAACAGGAAGAATGACCTTATACCAGGAATAGTTTTTCAGGTACTGCACTCTGTTCTTCAGAACAAAATTCCAGATCACCGGCTGTGTATGAATAATATATACAGCAAACGTCATAGGTGACAGGAAACGAATCACCTTATCCAGCGGCCCATAACTTGTTCGGTTCATAAAAAGGAACAACAGGGCAAGCGCGCAGATCAAGATGGTCGGAGCCGAATATGTTGTCAGGACTCTTCCGTACCTGGCCTCACCGTACAGGGTTCTTGTATGGTTCTCGATCAGGATTTTGGAACCCCAGGAGATCAGAACCATAACGAAGTATACAGAAAGACTGGCGATCCGGCTGATATGCGGAAGTCTCATCTTTCTCAGACATGCCCCCATCACGTACAGAACAGCCAGCCAGATGAAACTGTATCCACCGATCAACTCCAGAAAATCCACCTTGTACATCTTCGGTATAGTCGTAAGTACAGAGAACATGATAAACAGGATCCAGAACAGTCTTCTGCACTCTTCTTCTTTCAGGTTCTGCATCATACGATTGAGAAAAGGCATGATAAAAAACAGAACGAAATAACCACTGAAGTACCAGTATGTATTCCAGGTAACCGGCATCAGTGATTTCTGCCACATCTCCGCAGTGACAGAACCTGGTTCAAGGATACTCCAGAGCAGAGTGAACCCGGCTGAATAAAAATACACCGTAATATATAACTCAAGTATTCGGGAAAACCTCGGTCTGCTGTTAACGCCTACGTAGCCCGAGATCAATCCGTAAATATCAACTGCACAGAACGCACATGTTTCCAGAAACCATACCGCATAGTATGTGGACGGATGCGTGCTTATGCGCACCATAACACCGCCCTGCCCGATCACATGGAGCACGGCTATCATCAGCATGCTGAGCATTCTGAGAAGATCTATTCCATAGTTTCTCCCACCGGTCTTTTCCATGGTCACAGAGTTGAAAATCCTTTCGCACGCATGCAATCCTCTACCTCATAGCAGTCCTCTGCTGAGAATACCATGATCGGTTTTCCGGATTCTCTGTTGAAGGAAAGGTAGATGTAGTTAACACTGATGTTGCTTTCAGCAAGTGCTTCCAGCATGTGATGCAGATTACCTACTTCGTCGGCAACCTCTACTCCGAGTACATCACTGAGCTTGCACAGGAAACCTGCATCGCGCAGTGCCATTACAGCAGTCTCCGGATCGGATACTACCATACGGATCACTCCGTACTCAGCGCTGTCATTGGTAACAGAACCCAGAATATTGATATTTTCCTTTAAAAGGATACCTGTGATCTGCTGCATCATTCCACGTTTATTCTCTGCGTAAATAGAAACCTGTTTTAACATATTCTTACTTCCTTTTCGTATGTGATGAAAATATCTTACAACAATGCTTTTTTCATTTCAACTTTGTTTACTCTTCAAGCATTTTTAAAAACTCTGCTTCGTCTATTACCTTGACCCCAAGCGTCTGTGCCTTGGTCAGTTTAGATCCTGCTGCCTCTCCGGCAACCAGGAAACTTGTCTTCTTGCTGACACTGCCGGATGCTTTGCCTCCGTGACTGACGATCAACTGCTCGATCTCCTTACGTCCCAGTGTCGGAAGAGTTCCGGTCACATCAATGGTCATTCCCTGGAATATCTGTGCTCCTGCCTCCGTCTTATCGTTTTCCAGCTTTACGCCGTAATCAGTCAGTCTATGCAACAGTTCCACGCCGTTTTCATCGTGGAAGTATTCATAGATATTCTGTGCCGTCGTCTCTCCGACATCCGGAACCTGGCTGAGTCGCTCCACAGATGCAGCTGCAATCTCAGTGAGACTGTCGAAGTTCTGGAAGAGAGTTCTTGAAGTGGATCTTCCGACGCCTCTGATGCCCAGACCTGTCAGGAGGCGGTCCGGATCATTTGCCTTGGACTGCTCGATCTGGCCCAGAAGCTTATCTGTGTTCTTTTCCTTGCCGATCAGGCCTTTCTCGATCAGTTCATCCCTGTGGTTCTTCAGTTCGAAGATATCTGCGTAGCTGTGAAGATATCCGTTCTTCACAAGCGCATCTGTCAGCGTCTCACCCAGTCCCATGATATTCATCGCATCTCTCGAAGAGAAATATGCGATCATTCTGGTGATCTGTGCCGGACAGGTCGGATTGATACAGCGAATGTCTGCTGTATCCTCTTCCCTGATCAGATGGCTTCCGCATACCGGGCACTTATCAGGAGCCTTGTAGATGACTTCCGGATCTTTTACGCATCCGTTCAGCTTCGGAATGATCTCGCCGCTCTTGAAGAGCTTATACTCACCGCCGATACCGATGTGCATGTCATTGATGTAGTCCTGATTGTGCAGAGTTGCCCTTGAGACAAATGTTCCGCACAATCTTGCCGGTTTTCCGGTCTCGCTGTCATGAAATACACCTGTGAAAGTCAGTTTTCCGGTTCGGCCTACGTCACAGATGATCTCATCCATGGTTACGACACGTTCTTCCGGCGGATATTTATATGCGATATGTCCGGCTGAATACTTGCTTCCTGCCGGGAACTCATTTCTCCACGGTGTGTAGTCCAGCTTCACTACTGCTCCGTCAATATCGTGCTCCAGCTCTCCTCTGGATTCGCCGATTCTGTTGATAGCCGCAACGACTTCCTCCCTGGTAACACAGTTATAGTGTGCAACTACAGGTACGCCTGCTGCTGCCAGAATATCCATAGCCTTGTCATGACTTTCCATGAACTCTGCCGGTCCATCCTGTACATTGAAGACGAACATTCTCAGCTTTCGATCTCTTGTAACTTTCGGATCCAACTGTCTGAGGGTGCCTGCTGCCAGATTTCTGGGATTCGCAGCCAGCTTCTTGCCCGCTGCTTCCTGCTTTTCGTTGAACGCCTCAAATGCTTCAAGCGACATATACACTTCGCCCCTAAGCTCCAGGTACTCATAAGGCAGATCAATAGTCGTCTTAACATCCGGGATCATTCTTGCATTCGCTGTTACATCTTCACCGATCAGACCGTTGCCTCTTGTCTCAGCCAGGGTAAGTTCCAGCTTGCCGCTCACTTCGCTGTGTGTATAACGAAGCGTCATGCTGAGTCCATCGATCTTTTCTTCAACAGAAAATGCCGCCTGCGGGTGAAGCTGGTGAACCTTATCCACCCAGGCTTCCACATCCTCCGGATTAAAAACATCTTCGATGGAGAGCATGGGCACGTTATGAGTAACTTTAACTCCGGCCTCTCTCTTTGCATCTCCGCCGATCTTCTGAGTCGGAGAATCCGGAGTGATCCACTCAGGGTGCTCTTTCTCTGCTTCCTTCAGACTGGTCATCAGCTGGTCGTATTCGAAATCGCTGATTTCCGGTGCGTCCTGGTTATAGTAGCGGTCCATGTGATAATTTATGGTCTGCTGCAGCTTAATATATTCTTCTCTGTTCATAGTCAGTCCTTTTTTCTATGATCATTGATACTTCAGTTCAGGATTGTTCTCCGAGGATGCCAGACTTGCTCTCAGCTCTTTTTCTTCTGCTGCAGTCAGCTTTCTGTACGCTCCGCTTGCAAGGTCACCCAGTTTAACATTCATCACTCTGACGCGTTTCAGTTTAACCACATTGCATCCGCATTCCTTGCACATGCGTCTGATCTGTCTGTTCAGTCCCTGGGTCAGGATGATGCGAAAACTGCACTCTCCTGTTTTCTCCACCTTACACTTTCTGGTTGTTCTGTCTAGCTCCGACAGATAAACTCCGCCGGCCATACGCTCAATGAAAGTCCCGGTAACCTTTTTATCCACGGTAACCTCGTATTCCTTCTCGTGATAGTTTCCGGCTTTCATCATGCGGTTGAGCAGATCACCCTGATTGGTCATAAGAATCAATCCTTCTGAGTTCTTATCCAGTCTTCCCATGGAAAAGACTCTCACCGGATAGTCCACCATCTCTTCCAGCGTCTTATCTCCCCAACGTTTATCTGTTGTACATACGACACCTACAGGCTTATGCACTGCAAGAATTACACTTTCAGCCTCAGGAACCACATCCTTGCCGTCGACCTGGACACGTGCTCCTTCGATGATCTTCATACCGGTCTGAGCCGGCTGGCCATCCACCAGAACTCTTCCTTCTTCGATGATCCTGTCTGCTTCTCTTCTGGAACACACACCGGCTGATGCAAGGTATTTGTTCAGTCTTATCTCCATATATATTTCCTCATCACTTTAGAAAAAGGCTGTCGCATCATGGTGATGCGGCAGCCCTTGAAAAGTCTGTCTAATTATTCGCCGGCAGATGTAAGATACTCAGCTTTCACATATCCATTGATCGTTCCGGTTGAACTCTCATATGTGATCTGTACCCATCCGTCTGCATCAGCTTCGGAATTCACAGTCACGGTCTCACCCGGTGAAACAACGCCCATGATGTTGGCATCAGTACTTGCGCTTTCTCTGATGTTCAGGTTGGCAGTGGACTGCATGGTTGAACCACTTGCAGTTGAACCTTCGCTGCTGTCAGATCCGGAATTGCCATTCAGAGTTGAAAGGTAATTCTTCAATGCTTCATCAGAGTCAATAGCCTGCTGATACTTCTTGTTTACATCAGCGATCAGTGCCTGTACATCAGCATCAGCTGAAACAGTGTTGATGTAAGAAGAGATCTCGCTGTCAGAGTCCTTATCAGAAGAGATCACAAGGCTTCCGTTCTCACCCGGAACCGCATACAGAACACTGAGGCTCGGTGCAAGGGTATCGATATCTGCGATCTTACCTTCATAGTATGCATAAACAACATAGGAACCCTTTTCTACTCCATCCTTGGAATAGGTGGTGATGTTGTTATAGCTCTCGATCACATTGTTTCCTGTGATGCTCTGTGAAACTGAGTCATCCCAGGGACTGACGATCTTGGAAAGTGTTCCTACATCCTTCGCTGCTGCTGCGGTATAATAATCTGTCACAAGCTTAAGTACAGCTGCGTCATCTTTTACAAGATCGGAACCTGCTGCTGTGGTCTGTACTGCAGCAACTGCTCCTTCAGTAGTGTCTTCCACCGTGATGTCATCGGCATTATTCTGTGAAGTAGTCTGAACGTTATTGCTGTTATTATTGCTCGAACGACCTCCAATGAGTCTTACGATGCAGAATATGATAACGGCTGCCAGAATTACTGCAAGTCCCAGTAAGATATATCTGAGGTTGTCAGACAGCCATTCTCTGAAATCATCTAACATGATACTTTTCCTCCCCGATATTAATTGCAAGAGACACATCTGGAGGGAGTCGAACCCCC
>R21__coassemble_1062_pt1 | contig 19723 bp, 14 predicted proteins | sample R21__metabat2_low_PE_028 | metagenome-assembled genome bin R21
TCTTTATTTTGCTGTGTTACTTATTGACTATGTTTTTCTTTTGTTCTACACTGCTATTGTCCTTTTATGGACAGAGGCATTGCAGCACGGAGGCGGTTAGCTCTTCATTCTCCGAAAGGAGGTGATGAGTATGCGCTTAACTTTTCATATTGGTATCTTTACCTTTACGATTATCGTTAAGAAAAGCAAAAACCGCCACTCGGCAAAGTGACGGTTTTTAGTTAACACTAAATTCCCAACTTAAAGAGCTAACCGCTTGCTGCAGTGCCTCTCCTTATCTGTATTATATAAACCACCCCAAGCCATGTCAATTAATAAAAAACGTAGGCATTACTTGGTCAGGTTCGCGAACTTCGTATACTGCGGCAGCCAAGCCAGCTCTACGGTACCGATAGGGCCGTTTCGCTGTTTAGCGATAATTACTTCCGCAACGTCCTTCTTATCAGTGTCATGGTTGTAGTAGTCGTCACGATACAGGAACATAACGACGTCGGCATCCTGCTCGATGGCTCCGGACTCTCGAAGGTCGGAAAGCATCGGACGGTGGTCCGGTCTCTGCTCTACAGCTCGTGACAGCTGGGACAGTGCGATAACCGGACAGGAAAGCTCACGGGCCAGTGCCTTCAGGGATCGGGAGATCTCTGAGATCTCCTGCTGTCTGGAGTCTGACTTGCCGTTACCTGTCATAAGCTGCAGGTAGTCGATCATGACTACATCAATGCCGTGTTCCAGCTTGAACTTTCTGCACTTACTTCTGAGCTCAGCAATGCTGATACCCGGTGTATCGTCGATCATCATTCTGGAGTTGCCGATCACATCCGCGCCGTCGATCAGGTCTGTCCACTCGGCGTCGGAAAGATTACCGTTTCTGAGGATCTGGGCATCTACATGAGATTCCATGGCCAGCATACGGTTAACCAGCTGCTCCTTACTCATTTCCAGTGAGAATATCGCCACCGCAAGGTTCTTGCGGAAGGCCATATAACCGGCTACGTTCAGTACGAACGCTGTCTTACCCATAGACGGACGAGCCGCGATCAGGATAAGGTCAGAAGGCTGAAGTCCGGATGTCTTATAGTCCAGATCCAGGAAGCCGGTGGGATGACCGGTTACATTACCCTTCTGGGCACTTGCCTGCTGGATCTTCTTCAGAGCGTTCATAACGACCTGTCTGATCGGGACGAACTCATCCGTTGTCTTATTCTGAAGAACTGCGAAGACTTCCTTCTCTGTCTTCGCCATGATGTCATCCAGGCTTTCCTTGCCCGCATAACACTCGTTGGCAATGTCTTCGTTTACCCGGATCAGACGTCGAAGCTGTGACTTGTCCTGAACGATCTGGGCGTAAGCCTTAACATTTGCCGAAGTGGAGACCGTGGCAAGAATGTCACTGATGTACTCCAGAGAGCTTACTTCCGGCGGCACATCCATCTGCTGCAGTCTGTTCTGCAGGGTAACGATATCCACCGGCTTACCTTCGCTGTGCAGCTGGATCATGGCGTCGTAAAGAACGCCCAGCTGCTTGGAATAAAAGTCATCCGACGTCAGCATTCCATTCGCAAGCATGATGGCTTCGTTGTCCATCAGCATGGCGCCGATGACTGCCTGTTCAGCCTCCTGGCTGTGGGGCATCACTCGCTTTATCAGCGTATCTTCCATTCCCGGCATGCTTTCTCCATTCTAACTTTCATAAATAGTCTTTTCGCAGACGGATCATTCACCCTCTACGATAACGGTAAGCTGTGCAGTCACGTTGGTGTGCAGGCGAACCGGAACCTTGATCTGACCCAGGCCCTTGATCGGTGCGGAAAGCTGAACCTTCTTCTTATCTACCTCGTATCCCAGCTGGCTCTTAACTGCCTCGGCGATCTCCTTGCTGGAGATGGAACCGAAGAGTCTTCCGCCTTCGCCGGTCTTCATCTTAAGTGTGATGGAAGCTGCTTCGATCTTCTTTCCCAGCTCCTGTGCTGCTGCCAGGTTCTCTGCATCTACCTTATCCTTGTTGGCCTTCTGCAGTTTCAGGTCGTTCATGTTCTTGCCGGTAGCTTCCACTGCCTGTTTCTTACGAAACAGTACGTTGCGTGCGAATGCATCGCTTACTTCAACTACTTCGCCCTTTTTTCCGGTGGATTTTACGTCTTCCAGTAAGATAACTTTCATCAGATTGCTCCTTCTTCTGTCATTGTTGTAAGTGTTTCTTTAATCTTTTCCAGTGCTTCCTGAGGTGTTACCCCATTCAGCTGCGCGCCTGCGATGTTCAGGTGGCCTCCGCCGCCCAGTCTCTCGCATACCAGCTGCACGTTCACCTCATCGATGGAACGGGCGCTGATGAAGCATTTATCCTTGATCGGGGTCACCACGAAGGATGCCTTGACGCCTTCGATATTCAGAAGATCGTTGGCTGCCTGTGCGCCTACTGCGCTGGGGCTCTCAAGTCCTTCGCCCTGACATATGCTGAGTGCATATACCTTCTCAAATGTTTCCGCGCTTCGAACCGCTTCAGCTTTCGCCTTGTAGCTGTCCATATTTTCTCTGAGCGCCTTGCGGACACGCGTTACATCGGCACCGCGCCTTCTCAGATATGCTGCTGCCTCGAAGGTTCTTACACCTGTCTTGGCGACAAAGTTGTTGGTATCGATGACCATACCTGCGTAGATGCTGTCTGCTTCCAGGTTTCTCAGCTTAACGCTCTCCTCGAAGCACTGCAGGATCTCTGCAACCATCTCACATGCTGAAGATGCGGAGGGCTCGATGTAGGACAGGGAAGCCTTCTCGATGGTCTCGGTGGTCTGACGATGATGGTCCAGAACCACGATGGAACGGGTGAGTGTCAGGATCTCCCTGCACTCTGTCATGCTGGGTCTGTTGGTATCCACAACTACCACTACGGTAGAGTTGGTAACTGACTGCATGGCCTGCTCATGTGTGATGAACAGATCGTCCTCGTAATCCTTGCTTTCTCTGAAGCGCTTGACCCATCCGCTGATGTTGGTATTCTGCTCGCCCAGTACGATATGTACCTTCTTGCCCACCGTCATGGCAGCTCTCACAATACCGATGGATGCTCCCAGTGAGTCCATATCAGGGTTGGCGTGGCCCATAACGACCACTTCGTCTCCCGCTGTGATCAGCTCGCGCAGGGCCTGAGCTTTTACTCTTGCCTTAACGCGGGTGTTCTTTTCGTTTCGCTGTGTCTTGCCGCCGTAGAACTGAGTCTCCTCACCGTCGCGAACGACCGCCTGGTCACCGCCGCGGCCCAGAGCCATATCCATCGCAGCTCTTGCCAGCTCGTAGTTATCGCTGAAGGTCTTGCCTCCTGCACCGATACCGATGCTGATGGTCATGTCGATGTCATTGCCGATGTTGATGGTTTTTACACCGTCAAGCAGGGCGAATCTGTCGTCCTTCAGTTCCTGCAGGCTCTTGCGGTTCATGACCGCGATGAACTTGTCCTTCTCCAGCTTCTTGATCAGACCGTCAACAGCACCGAAGTACTTGCTGATCTTTCGCTCCACAAGAACGCTGAGCAGGCTCTGGTGAACTTCGTCGGTTCGCTCCATGACTTCCTCGTAGTTGTCTGCATAGATCAGAGCCGCAACCGGCTTCTGATCCACATTCTCCTGGCGAAGTCTGGTCAGTTCTGTCTCATCGAAAAGGTATACCATGTACAGATACTGGGATCCGTCCTGGTTGTCGATGAGATCGCTGATTCCGATCAGATCTCTCAGAGTGATGCGCTGGACATGCGCACGCATGTGCATGTCGCGGTAGTCGAATTCCACATCCTGCTCCCAGCCTGTAACCGGCAGGCTTGCCCTGTCGATCTTGGGGAACAGTGTGGAGATGTTTTTCTTGTAGTCCGACCTTTTCTCGGTCAGATCACACATGTTGTCGTTCATCCACAGGATATGTCCTTCAGGATCCAGGAGTGCGGTGGGCATCTCGAATTCCTGCAGGATCTCGTGCTGAACGGTCTGGTACCTGGTGGCGAATGTCACCAGTTCCCGCATGATCCTGGGCTTCAGTACGAAATATACGATCAGGATCGCCAGGTAGTATGCTGCAGTAAACGCCAGTGCGATCAGTGCGCACTGCCTGTTTTTCGTCAGCAGGACTGCATCCATGACAAGCAGCAGAAGTGATAATACCACATTCCACTTCCAATGGATCGCCAGTATACCGCTGTAGCTTACCTTCCACTTATTCTTGTTTTTCATTACCTATTCTCCCTTCGAGTTTCAAAGCATCCCCCATGCTCTGCTCGACTAATTCCTTGAAAAGATATTGTATCACATATTGATATCTGCGAAAAGAGAGAGAAAGAAGGCCCCCTGCCGGAACAGATGTCCCGGTAGAGAGCCTTAAGTTTTAGAATATTCAGGGGCGATGCATTTGCCTTAGAACTTGAATACTGCAACGCCGTATGCCGGCAGATTGTAGGCGAAGCTGTAGGGCTTGCCGTCACACTCGGATGCTACTGCCTTATAGGATTCCTGCTCCTCTGTTCCGAAGCCGCCGTACTTCTTCTCATCACTGTTGAGAACCAGCTTGTATGCTTTCTTCTTCGGGCATCCTACTCTGTAATCAGGTCTTGCCATCGGTGTCATGTTGATGACGAAGAGGAAGTTCTGCTTTCCGTCCAGAGAACTGCGAACGAAGCTGTAGATGCTGCGGTCGCCGTCATCAGCATTGATCCACTGGAAGCCTTCCGGATAGTTGTCTCCTTCGTACAGAGCCTTGGAGCTTCTGTACAGATGGAAGAGGTCTGCGTTGAACTGCTGCAGCTGCTGATGAATTTCTTCTCCAAGCAGGAACCAGTCAAGCTCTCTTGCCTCGCTCCACTCCTGGAACTGACCGAAATCCTGTCCCATGAAGAGCAGCTTCTTGCCCGGATGGCCGATCATGTATGCGTAGCCTGCTTTCAGGTTGGCAAACTTATCTTCGTAGATGCCCGGCATCTTGTTGATCATGGAGCATTTCAGATGAACGACTTCATCATGGCTCAGTACCAGCACATACTTCTCGGAATATGTGTAGGTCATGGCGAAGGTAAGCTTGTTGTGATTGAATTTTCTGAAGTAAGGATCCAGCTTCATGTAATCCAGGAAGTCATGCATCCATCCCATGTTCCACTTCAGGGAGAAGCCGAGGCCGTCGTTCTCCGGTGAATCTGTAATCTTCGGCCATGCTGTGGATTCCTCAGCGATCATCATAACGCCGTGATGTTTTCCGCGAACAACGCTGTTAAGGTGCTTGAAGAACTCGATGGCTTCCAGGTTCTTGTTTCCGCCGTACTTATTCGGTACCCACTGGCCATTCTCACGACCATAGTCCAGATACAGCATGGAAGCAACTGCGTCTACACGCAGACCATCGATATGGAACTGCTCTATCCAGAACAGGGCATTGCCGATCATGAAGTTCTTTACTTCGCTCTTCTCATAGTCGAATACCTTGGTACCCCACTCCGGATGCTCTCCCTTTCTCGGATCAGCATACTCGTAGATGCAAGTGCCATCGAACTCGGCAAGACCATGTGCATCTTTCGGGAAATGAGCCGGTACCCAGTCGAGGATGACACCGATGTTGTGCTTATGGAAATAGTTGACCATATAAGCGAAGTCTTCCGGTGTTCCGTAACGGGATGTCGGTGCATAGTATCCGGTTACCTGATAGCCCCAGGAACCATCAAACGGATGCTCCGCGATGCCCATAAGTTCTATATGGGTATATCCCATCTTTTCAATGTACTCTGTGCAGCGCTCTGCGAACTCGCGATAGTTGTAGAAGCCGTCCTCATCGGTTCCATGCGGATGTTTCATCCAGCTGCCCGGATGAACCTCATAGATCAGAACAGGGCTCTTTTCCTGGTCGAAATTTTCCTGTTTTCTCATCCATGCACTGTCTGTCCACTTGATGCCGGTGATGTCTGTGATGACGGATGCGGTACCCGGACGCATCTCAGCTTCATTCGCATATGGATCTGCCTTGTAGAGCTTGCGGCCGTCCTGAGCATGAATCAGGAACTTGTACATGTCGCCTCTCTTAGCTTCCGGAACGAAGATCTCCCAGATGCCTGCCGGCTCCAGTCTTGTCATAACGAGGGATTCCTCATTCCAGCCGTTGAAGCTGCCGATCAGGTTGACAGCTGCTGCATGAGGTGCCCATACTGCGAAGTAAACACCCTTTACGCCGTCCTTCTCAGTCTCATGAGCACCGAGTTTACGGAAGATGTCATAGTGAACACCGGTACCGAACAGATACTGATCCAGATCTGTGATGAAGGGAGTAATGACCTCAGCAGTCTGTGTCTTCTTCGCTGCGGGCTTCCTTGTTGATGTACGCTTAGCCGGAGTTTTCTTTTCTGCGGTCTTAGCTGCTGTTTTTTTTGCAGTAACCTTCTTCTCTGCTGCGACAGCTTCTGTTTTCTTCTTCTCAGCCATATCTATTACCCCTTCTCTGAAATAACATTATATAGTATATCTCTTTTTTCTCTTATCCATGCCCATAGTCAGGCACTGTATCATCATTATACTATAGTTTAACGAAAGTGAGCGGTTAACCTACTCAGTTTTCATTATAATTTTACGCTTATGCTCTTTTTATATAGAAGAGACGCTGACTGTCTCCCGGCAGTGTGATGTGCAGCTGATCGAATTCAGGTGCGATCTCTGTTCCTTCCGCTCCCTGAGTGATCTCTGTGATCGTTCCGTTATGCGGGAGACGGATCCACAGGTCTGCATCTGCAGTGTCATTATTCACTGCTACAATAACAGCTTCCTGGTCATCCAATCTGGCAAATGCATACTGCTTATTAGTCAGCAGAAGCTCTCTGTATCTTCCATAGGTAAGTACAGGATAGTCCTGTCTCACCTTGCCGAGATATGCAATGAATTCACACAGGCCCGGAACCGGCGGGTTCTTCCTGATCTCTTCCAGATCAATAGCCGGACGAAGAGCTGCATCTCCGTCTTCTTTCCTTCCCCATATTCCCCACTCAGAGCCGTAGTAGATGGACGGCAGTCCCGGCAGAGTATATACCAGGGTATAGATCGGTTTCAGATGCCCCTGATCTTCCAGCTTGTTGGGCAGTCTTGCAACGTCATGGTTGTCGGCGAATGTATAGAGGGTTCTTCCTCTGTAGATACCGCCGTTCTCATCGAACTCTCTTCTGATCGTGTGTGCGATCTCGAAGTAATTGTGAGAGTTATGTCCTGAGAACAGGCCCTTGTGAAGTTCGTAGTTGGTTACGGAGTGGAGCATCTCATTGTTAGCCCAGCGGCTGTAGTCACCGTGGATCACCTCACCCATGAGCCAGAAGTCTTCCTTCTCGTTGCCGGTCATCCAGCGCATCTCTTTCATGAAGTCGAAGTCCAGACAGTCTGCACAGTCCAGACGGATTCCGTCGATATCGAACTCATGGATCCAGAAGCGGATAACATCGAAGAGATAATCCTTCACTTCACGGTTCTGCAGGTTCAGGTTGACCAGATTGCCGCAGTTTCTCCAGCTCTCGTAGCTGAAGCCGTCGTTGTAGGCACTGTTCCAGCCGAAATTGATGCCCTTGTACCACCACTGGTAGCGGGAGTTCTCCCTGTTAGCCTGAATATCCTTGAAAGCGAAGAAGCTTCTGCCGGTGTGATTAAACACGCCGTCCACCACGATCTTGATGCCGCGGTCATGTGCTTCCTTCACGAAGTTCTTAAAGTCCTCATTGTCTCCCAGTCTGCGATCCACCATCTTGTAATCTGTGGTGTCGTATCCATGGCATTCCGACTCGAAGAGCGGTCCGATGTAGATGGCTGAGCAGCCGATCTCGCGGATGTGATCCAGCCAGGGAACCAGCTTCGGGAAGCGGTGACGAACCTCACCGCCGTCATTGTTCGGCTCTGCACCCAGAAGCCCCAGCGGGTAGATGTGATAAAAAGATGATGTTTCGTACCATTTACTCATGAATGTACTCCTTCCCAATCTTAAGGAAATCTTAAGGTCACCTGTCGACCTTAAATTTAACTGAAGATTCCGTACATAAACTGGTCCACCACGCGGCCCAGTTCTTCTCTTGTTTTTTCTTCGCCGATCTTACCGAAATCTCCGCACATCAGCAGGTAATGGTTGATCGCACCGATCAGGGAGATACTGAACTGTGCCTGTCGGCCGTTCATATTTCCCAGCTGTTTCGCTGAACTTTCGAATATGTCCAGCACTCCGTTATAGAAATCCTTCCAGTATGGAAGCACCACCTGATAGGCTTCGCTCTCTCTTGCCGAGTAAAACAGCGTCATAAACAGCATGTAAAACTTGGGTTCCTCCGAGAAGAACTCATACATGGTCTCTGCAAATGCATGAAGCCTGTCCTGAATTCTCACATCCTCTTCACGCGCATCCAGAAATCTCTGCCTCAGTGCTGACGTACGCTCGTTCAGCAGTGCATCCAGCAGTCCCCGCTTGCTTCCGTAGTAATAATAAAGTGTGGGCTTGGTTATTCCCGCCCGGTTCACGATCTCCTGAACCCCGGTGGCCTCATATCCTTTCGAATAGAAGAGATCTTCGGCTACTGCCATTATATTTTCTCTGTTATCCATGTCTCCTCTTTCTGCTTCTCGCCATACTGGGTCACTTATTAGCAGGCTCATTATACCGAACGGTATACACTAAGTCAAGAAAATACTGCAAATGCCATAAATTCCACACATTTTTCGGCAAAAATAATTATCTTTTCAAACTGCTCATTCTATATTATTGACATCATTCTTCAGCATTGCTAAACTATTTTTTGTGATATGCCGATATAGATCTGGAGAGATGGTCCGGATGTTTCTACCGCACGCCGTTCATGCTGCGACTATTGGTAATGATCAGTTTAATTGAACATTACATTGTGAAGAAATATTCGGAGCTGGCGCTGACGAGCAGGGTAAGTTAACATTGCTGTTTTCAATTGTACCCATGGCTAGGATGCGGCGGCTTTTTTCATTTCTGCCATCCTCTTTCGACATACAGTATTGGCGTAACTAACAATTACATACATTTCCGTAAGATACGGAAGAATGCAGGAGGGCATTATGAGTGTAATGAAAAAACTGGCATTACTTGGCGTTACTGCTGTTTTCACAGTTGTTGCTGCTGGTGCAGCACTGGCTGCTGATCCGGTAGATGTTGCCGACCTCAAGGTTGGTGCTATCTATATCGGCGATGAACAGGAAGGCTACACCATGGCTCACATGGATGGCATTGCCGAGATGAAGGAAGCTCTGGGACTTTCCGATGATCAGGTCATCGAGAAATTCAACATCCCGGAAGACGAGAGCTGCTACGACGCTGCAGTTGACCTTGCAGAGCAGGGCTGCCAGCTCATCATCGCTAACAGCTTCGGTCACGAGGACTACCTGTTCCAGGCTGCTTCCGAGTATCCGGACGTTCAGTTCTGCCACGCTACAGGCTATCAGGCAGCTGGTTCCGATCTTGAGAACGTTCACAACTACTTCACTTCTATCTACGAAGCTCGTTACGTATCCGGTGTTGTTGCCGGCATGAAGCTGAAAGAGCTTGCTGATGCAGGTGAGATCGCAGACGAGAACAAGGATGAAGACGGCAACGTTAAGATCGGTTATGTTGGCGCATTCTCCTACGCAGAAGTTATCTCCGGTTACACAGCATTCTACCTTGGCGTTAAGAGTGTATATCCGGAAGTTGCTATGGAAGTTTCCTACACAGGTTCCTGGGCAGATCAGGCTCTTGAGAAAGAGACAGCTCAGTCTCTGATCGATCGCGGATGCATCCTGATCGGTCAGCACGCTGATACCACCGGCGCAGCTGCAGCTTGCGAAGCAGCTGGTGTATGGCAGGTTGGTTACAATGTAAGCATGCTTGATGTTGCTCCGAACGTTTCTCTGACATCTTCCACCAACAACTGGGGTCCGTACTATGAGTACGCTGCTAACAGTGTTGTTGCAGGTGATGAGATCGACGTTGACTGGTGCAAGGGTCATTCTGAAGGTTCTGTAGATATCACAGAGCTTGGCCAGAATGTTGCTGAAGGCACTCAGGAAAAGGTTGACGAAGTATGGGCAGCTCTTGATGACGGCTCTCTCCATGTATTCGATACCACTACATTCACTGTAGGCGGCGAAGAGATGACTACAACAGCTACTGATGATCTCGCTGATTTCTACAACGGCGTTGAGTACATTCAGGATGGCTACTTCGCAGAGTCCACTGTTGCATCTGCTCCGTCATTCGACACCATCATTGATGGTATCACCGAGCTGGATCAGGCATTCTAAGGTACGAATATTTCAGAAACATATACAACCCAGGGGCGGCCGCATACGCGACAGCCCCTTTCGCATTAAAGGAAAGGGTACATCAATGGCTGAAAACGCTATCGAGTTAAAAGGGATCTGCAAGTACTTCGGCGAAGTTGCAGCGAACGAAGACATTTCCCTCACTCTCCGCAAGGGAGAGATCCTCTCTCTTCTGGGAGAAAACGGCAGCGGTAAGACAACGCTTATGAACATGCTTTCCGGTATCTATTTCCCTGACAAGGGTGAGATCCTGATCGACGGAAAAGAAGTTGTCATCCGTTCCCCGAAAGATGCCTATGACCTGGGCATCGGTATGATCCACCAGCACTTTAAGCTGGTAGACATCTTCACTGCGGCAGAAAATATCATGCTCGGCATGGACGAGGGTCCCAACATTTTCAGCAAGGATACCGTCGCTAAAGATATCCAGAAACTTGTGGATCGTTACGGCTTCCACATCGACCTGGATAAAAAGATCTATGACATGTCCGTTTCCGAAAAACAGACTGTCGAGATCATCAAGACACTGTATCGCCACGCTAACATCCTGATTCTGGATGAGCCGACTGCTGTTCTGACTCCGCAGGAGACAGACCATCTTTTCGAAGTCCTTCGCAAGATGAAGGAAGACGGAAAATCTATCATCATTATCACTCATAAGCTGCGTGAGGTACTTACTCTTTCAGACAGAGTATCCATTCTTCGCAAGGGCCATTACATCGGTACAGTTGACACTAAAGACGCTTCCGAGCAGTCTCTGACCGAGATGATGGTAGGCGAAAAAGTGACCCTTTCCATTGATCGTCCGCAGCCTGAAAATTCTCAGGTCTGCCTCAAGGTAGACGGTCTCACATGCTTTGACGAATACGGTGTCAAAGCCCTCGACAATGTTAGTTTCGAGGCTAAGAGCGGTGAAATTCTCGGCATTGCCGGTGTTGCCGGCAGCGGACAGAAAGAGCTTCTGGAAGCAATTGCCGGTCTGCAGCACGGAGAAGGTTCCATTATCTTCACGGATAATGAATCCGGTTCGCAGAATGAGCTCATGGGTATGGATCCGAGAAAGATCAAGAACATGGGCGTCTCACTGGCATTTGTCCCGGAGGACCGTCTCGGTATGGGACTTGTCGGTGACATGGGCATGACCGGAAATATGATGGTCCGCTCCTACCGTGAAGGCCTGGGTGTTATGCTTGAGCAGAAAGCTCCCAAGGCTCTCTCCGAGCAGATCAAGGAAGATCTGGGTGTTGTAACTCCCAGCATCAGCTATCCGGTTCGCCGACTTTCCGGCGGTAATGTTCAGAAGGTCCTGGTCGGACGTGAGATCGCGACCGCACCGAAGCTTCTGATGACCGCTTACGCAGTCCGCGGTCTGGACATCAATACTTCCTACGCGATCTACCATCTTCTGAATGAACAGAAACAGAAAGGTGTTGCTGTCATCTATGTCGGCGAAGATCTTGACGTTCTTCTTGCCCTCTCCGACCGTATCATGGTTATGTGCGGCGGTAAGATCTCCGGTATCGTTGATGCCAGAACAGCAACCAAGGAACAGGTCGGCTATCTTATGACACAGGAGGGTGCATAACATGGAAAATAGTGTAAGAGAACCTCTCGTGCGTGTGGTGAAACGAGATCACCTTCCGCTCTGGAAGTCGATCGTTATCCGCCTGATCGCCATCCTGATTTCTCTGGTCGTGTGCGGTATCTTTATTTTTGCGGTCACCCATTCCAATCCGGTGGATGTTTACAGAAGCCTTGTGGACGGCGCGATCGGCACCAGCCGTCGTACCTGGAATACATTGCGTGATACCATGATCCTGCTTGCCGTTGCTCTGGCAATCACTCCGGCTTTCAAAATGCGTTTCTGGAACCTGGGCGGCGAGGGGCAGATCCTGGTCGGCGGTATTGTAACAGCAGCTGTTATGCGTTATTGCGGAGACAGCTTCCCGACACCGCTCCTCTTCCTGTGCATGATCGCAGGAAGTCTGGTTGCCGGTCTTCTGTGGGCTATTCTTCCGGCCTTCTTTAAATCCCGCTGGAATACGAACGAGACCCTGTTCACTCTTATGATGAACTACATCGCGATCCAGCTGACCGCCTTCTTCAGTATCGTATGGGAGGCCAAGCGCGGAAGCGGTACCATCGGTACCATCAATCAGAAGTCACAGGCAGGCTGGATTCCGACTAACCTTCTTCCGGACGTCTTCGGTCGTTTCAATTACTGTGTAAATGTAATCATCATCCTTTCTCTTACGATCGGTATGTTCATCTACCTTCGTTATTCCAAGCATGGTTATGAAATCGCAGTTGTAGGTTCCAGTGAAAACACAGCCCGCTATGCAGGTATCAATGTTAAGAAGGTCATTCTTCGTACCGTATGCCTGTCCGGTGCCATCTGCGGCTTTACCGGTTTCCTGCTTGTTTCAGGAAGCTCACACACCATCTCCACCAATACTGCCGGCGGCAGAGGTTTCACAGCCATCATCGTTTCCTGGCTTGCCAAGTTCAATCCGTTTATGATGATCGTGATCTCCTTCTTCCTTGTATTTATGGGCAATGGTGCAACACAGATCGCCAGTGAGTTCAAGCTGAATGAATCAGCCTCCGAGGTTATCACAGGTGTGATCCTGTTCTTCATCCTCGGCTCTGAATTCTTCATCAACTATCGTCTGATTCTGAACCGTCACAGAAAGGGGGCACAGTCATGAGATTTTTACTTGCACTTATCAGAAGTATTTTCTCTGTCAGCTTTTTCAATACTGCTGTCACCCAGGGTATTCCCCTGATGTACGGTGCAACGGGTGAGATCATCACCGAGAAGAGCGGCAACCTGAACCTGGGTATCCCGGGCATCATGTACATGGGCGGTATCGGTTCTCTGGCAGGCGCTTTCCTCTATGAGATCAGCACTCCCAATCCAAGCGGCGCGGCAGGTATCTTCTTCGCTATTCTCGGATGCGTGCTCTTCTCTTTCCTGGGTGCTCTGATCTATTGTGTACTGACCATCACGCTGAAAGCCAATCAGAACGTATCCGGTCTTGCCCTTACCACCTTCGGTATCGGCCTTGGAAACTTCCTCGGAGGTTCCTTCTCCAAGATCACAGGTACCGCAGGACAGATCACTGTGTACACCACAGGCCAGGCTTTCAGAACCAAGATTCCGGTACTCTCCGATCATCTTGGTTTCGTAGGCAAGCTGATCTTCAACTACGGTTTCCTGACTTACCTTGCCATCATCGTTTCTGTACTTGCCGGTATCTTCTTAAACAAGACCCGCAAAGGTCTGAACCTGAGAGCTGTCGGTGAGAACCCGGCTGCTGCAGATGCAGCTTCCATCAACGTAACCAAGTATAAGTATGTCTCCACTCTTGTTGGCGGCATCATCTCCGGCTTCGGCGGTATGTACTTCGTTATGGAATATCTTGGCGGCACATGGCAGAACAACGGTTTCGGTGACCGCGGATGGCTGGCAGTTGCGCTTGTTATCTTCGCGATCTGGAGTCCGTTCCGTGCGATCTGGGGATCCATCGTATTCGGTGGTCTCTACATGCTGTTCACTTACGTTCCGCTTCCTATGGCATGGCAGGAGATCTTCAGAATGCTTCCTTACATCGTAACCATTCTGATGCTCATCATCACAAGCCTGCAGAAGAAGAAAGAAAATCAGCCCCCGGCAAGCCTGGGACTGTCGTATTTCCGAGAGGAACGATAAAAGAATACCAGCTTTCTTGGGAGGCCTTCGCGAACGCGCGGGGGCCTCTTTTTTCGCGCTTGGCTACGATGACGCGGGACACAGGGATGGATGCTACCTCCTGCGGCCATCACATTTTTTGCTTGCTAATAAAAGGAGCAGCCAAGCGTCTCCGCCCAGCTGCCCCTTGGAGGGCTCTATTTAATTATGCCTCTACCTTCAATTCTTCTGCTCCGCAGATCTCAACCTTCAGATCAGAAATCTTTCCTTCAGTTGTTACCTTTACAGTATCACCTGTTCTCTTAGCAGTTACACTTGCCACTGTCTTGCCCTGCAGATCCGGGATCTCGATGGTTGTTTCTGCGCCGTCCTGGAAGTTGCAGATCTTGACGGTCAGGCCTTCTGTATAATCGTAATCCGGTCTCTGGTCATTGGAGCCGAACGGGATGATGCTGTTCTCTCTTGCGAGTACCGGCAGTGTGAAGTAGTCATGCTGCTCTGTTACCCAGTGGCCGCCTTCGACGGTCTTGCCGGTCAGAATGTTGAACCACTTTCCATCCGGAACGTAGTACTCTACCTTGCCGTCTTCGCGGAAGATCGGAGCTACCAGCAGGTTGTCACCGATCATGAACTGGCGGTCCAGGGTCTCGCATGCGCGGTCACCCGGGAACTGCATGAAGAGCGGTCTCATTACCGGTGCGCCGGTCTCGTGAGAGATTGCAGCGTAACGGTAGAAGTACGGCATCAGTCTGCATTTCAGATTTACAAATGCTCTGAGCACATCGCAGGACTCTTCATCGAATGCCCACGGCACACGGATGGATCCTGATCCATGCAGACGGCTGTGGGAACCCATCAGACCGAACTGTACCCATCTCTTGTAGAGGTCAGCCGGTGCAGTGTTCTCGAAACCGCTGATATCATGGCTCCAGAAGCCGAAGCCATCGCAGGCAAGGGAAAGTCCGCCGCGCAGGGTCTCTGCCATGGAGTAGTAAGTAGCTGTGCTGTCGCCGCCCCAGTGAACCGGGAACTGCTGGCCGCCTACTGTTGCACTTCTTGCGAACAGGCAAGCCTCGCCCTTTCCTCTTTCTCTCTCAAGCAGCTCGAATACTGTCTTGTTGTAGAGGAAGGTGTAATAGTTGTGCATCTTAACCGGATCGGAGCCGTCGAACCACTCGACATCCTTCACCGGAATTCTCTCACCGAAGTCCGTCTTGAAGCAGTCAACACCGACATCCAGAAGCTCTTTCAGCTTGCTCTGATACCATGCAACTGCTGCCGGATTCGTGAAGTCTACGATAGCCATTCCAGGCTGCCACAGGTCTGTCTGCCATACGGAGCCATCTTTCTTCTTCAGAAGATAGCCTTTCTCCTTGCCCTCCTTGAAGAGGTAGGACTGCTGCGCGATGTAGGAGTTGATCCATACACAGATGTGCAGGCCTTTTTCATGGTAGCGCTTGAGCATAGCCTTGGGGTCTTCGAAGGTCTTCTTGTCCCAGGTGAAGTCGCACCATTTGAAAGCGTCCATCCAGTAGCAGTCGAAGTGGAATACGTGCAGCGGAATGTTGCGCTCAGCCATCTCGTTGATATAGCTGCTGGTGGTCTTCTCGTCATAGTTGGTGGTGAAGGAAGTGGTCAGCCACAGGCCGAAGGTCCATGCAGGCGGAAGTGCCGGCTTGCCGGTCAGCTCAGTGTACTTCTGAACGGTTCCCATCGGGGTATGTCCGTTGACTACGTAGTAGGCAAGGCGCTCACCCTGGCAGGAGAACTGGATGTTCTCAACCTTCTCGGTTCCGATCTCGTAGGAAACGTCGCCCTCATTGTCCACCAGGACACCATAGCCCTTGTTGGTGATGTAGAACGGAATGTTCTTGTAGGTGATCTCACTGGCTGTTCCGCCGTCCTCATTCCACATGTCAACGTTCTGACCGTTCTTTACAAATGGAGTGAAACGCTCACCCAGTCCATAGATATACTCGCCTACATCGATGCGGAGAGCCTCAACCATGTAGCTCTTCTGTGTGCTTTCGGAGAACATTCTGGAAGCTGTACGCCAGCCTGATCCTGTCAGCTCTCTGTCGCCATCCTTGAAGGTGATGCCCCAGCTGTTCGGTCTCTTATCTACAACAGCTGTTGTGCTTCCGCTCTTGAAGTAGAGGAAATCAGCATCCTCTGTCAGTTCAACTGCCGGTGAAGCCTCATTGATCGCAGCGAAAGGTCCCTTGGGATCCTCACCCTCGAAATGAGTCATCTCCACACGGATGACATCCTCTGCGGGACTGGTGAGATGGAAGGTCAGCATGCCGATATTCAGGCAGTCGCCTCTTCCTGCGATATGCTTCTGAGGAGCTGTAACCACCAGCTCTTTTCCGTCAAAGGTGTGCGCTGCATACTCAGCTGCGTAGATCGGGGTAAAGTCCTTCTTCACCATCCAGTATCCGTCTGTAAACTTCATGATCCGTTCCTCTCAATTCTCATATAATTTCTGAAGCAAATGCTTTAAAACCCTTCTCTGTTACTTCTCTTCCCCTGTTTCCGGTACATCCTCATATCTGTCTTCCGGAACCTTCTCCAGATCTGCTCTTTTTCCTCCCTCAGGAGCATGCTTGTCCAGCACGCGCTCCATGAATTCGGAGATCAGGAAGCATGCCGGTCCCGGCACGATCAGAATAAGGACCGGTGCCTTAAGGACGAGCATTCCCACAGTTGCCACTACCAGCAGCATGACCAGACTGGTCAGGATATATCTTGCCACCATGTAAAGTCCGACTCTCAGGAACCAGGGTGTATCCATATCGAACCTGGACAGCGCCGGGAAGATATAAAGTCCTGTCAGAAGTGCGTAAGCACCGACGATGGAATAGAAACCGGTCAGCGTTGCGCCAAGGTTTCCTCCCAGATTTTCTGCCAGAACTCCTGTATTGACACCCATCAGATAGACCACCGCAGCCACGATGATCCACAGGATGGTTGCCTGCTTAAAGTTTCTCTTGAAGGCGCGCAGGTACATGGTCGGCCCATAGCCGTCATCATTCTTCACGCTCTTCACCATGGCATAATAAAGAGCCGTGGTGGATGCACCTATGGTGATGACCGGAATACTCGTGACCACCCACATCAGACCCAGGAACCAGACGTCGAAGATCTTGCTGACGATCGATGTATATCCTCCGCCGAAACCAAATGTACCGTTTCCACCACTGCTCTTCATTACACTTACCTCTTATTTCTTAATTTCTTTATTACTTTTCCAGGATCATGCCTGCAACTTCAGAACCTTCTCTTACGAATACCGGAATAGCTTCGTACGGTGCCGGAGCAGTGACTGTCTGACCGCCCTCGACCTTGCTTCCGTCATTGATGTTGATCCAGGATCCTGCCGGCAGATATACCTCGCGCTCTGTTACATCCTCATAGAGGACCGGAGCTACCAGAACATCTGCACCGAACATATACTGGTCTGTGATATCCCACGCCTTCTTATCCTCCGGGAAGTCATAGAAGAGCGGTCTCATAACCGGTGTTCCCTTTTCGTGGGCATCCTTCATGAGGGATCTCACATAAGGTCTCATGCGCTCACGGAGAGCAATGTATTTGCAGCAGATATCGTAGATTCTGTCGCCGTAGCTCCAGATCTCATTCTCTGCACCGCTGATATGCTTGCCGCCGCCATGGTTGGACAGTGCCGGCTTGAAGGGCTCTCTGAAACCATGCAGACGCATAACCGGGCAGAATGCACCGAAGGCGAACCATCTTGCGAATACTTCACGGAATTTCTCATCGTTGATGTTTCCGCCGTGGAAACCGCCGATGTCTGTGGTCCACCACGGAATACCTGCGATACCCATGTTAAGACCTGCTGCCAGCTGATTGCGCAGAGCGCGGAAAGAAGAGTCGATATCTCCTGACCATACAAGAGCGCCGTACTTCTGGCTGCCTGCCCATGCGCAGCGAAGGAGGTTCACTATGTTCTCCTGGCCTTCCTCTGCCATGCCTTCATATGCCATTCTCGCATATTCTCTGGGATACATGTTGCCGACTTCCATATCAGCACCTGCGAAGTAACGATAATGTTCGTACTCGTAGTCAGTATACTCCGGTTCAGCCTCATCAAGCCAGAATATCTGGATGCCGTCCTTATAATAATTTTCTTTCAGCTTGCCCCAGACATACTTTCTTGCATCCGGGTTGGTGGTATCGATGAAGCAGGCATCTCCCAGCTGACCGATACGCTTGCCGTATTCGCTGCGAGCCAGGTAACCCAGCTCTCTCATCTCTTCGTAATTCTCACTCTCGGCATCAACGGTCGGCCATACGGAAACCATGAGCTTGGTGCCCATCTCTTCCAGTTCCCTGACCATTGCTGCCTGATCCGGCCAGTACTCTTTATCGAATTTCCAGTCACCCTGATGCGGCCAATGGAAGTAGTCAGCTACGATAACATCTACCGGGATGCCTCTCTTGTGGTAGCCGCGGGCAACCTCCAGGATCTCCTCCTGTGTCTGGTAACGCAGCTTGCACTGCCAGAAACCGAGACCGTATTCCGGCATCATCGGTACCTTACCGGTTGCATCTGCGTAAGCTTCCTCGATCTGTGCCGGGGTGTCCCCTGCGGTGATCCAGTAATCCAGCTGTTTGGTAGACTCTGCCACCCAGCTTGTCACATTCTTTCCAAATGTTACCTGTCCGATCGCCGGGTTGTTCCACAGCATACCGTAACCCTTGTCGGAAAGCATGAAGGGAACGCTGGCCTGAGAGTTTCTCTGGGCAAGTTCGATCACACATCCCTTTACATCCAGGTAAGGCTGCTGGTACTGACCCATACCGAAGATCTTCTCGCCTTCATTTGCTTCCAGGCGGTAGATCAGCTTGTAGTTATCTGCTCCGGTCACCGGCTTGAAGGTTCTGGGAACGATCTCCAGTGCACTTTCAAAGCTCTTGGTTCCTTCACTCATCTGTCTGGTTCTGTTGTACTCAGTCAGAAGGACTTCGCCCTTCTGGTTGCTGAATTCCAGAACACCGTTCTTGCCTACGAAGCAGCTGATGCGGCCGTTGGTGATCCTGGCTGTGCTGCCATTGATCTCGATCACTGCCTTGCTTGCAGCCGGCGCGATCAGTGCACCGTTTTCATCAGAAATAAACTCGCTTCTCTGAGTCGCTCTTACACGGAAGCTGTTCTCTCCCCAAGGCTCGATCACCAGAAGCTCTTTATCATCGCGGCGATATAACTTGCCATCTACTTCTCTTAACATACCTTCTCCTCTATGTGCAGCTGAGGCTATTCCTCTGATGCTGCTATTTTCGAGAAGCCTGCAGGTGGGGCTTCCGGCTCATAGCATTTGAATCGCATATGAGACGGATGTTCCTGCCTGCAGGCTTCTCACTATTCCTTAAACTTCAATTCTGAAATCGTTCTTGGTGAATACCGGAAGCTTGTCCAGCGGAGTCTCAACTGTTACGGTCTGGCCGCCTTCGAAGGTCTCGCCTGTCCAGATATTGGTCCAGGAAGCACCTGTCGGGAGATAAACCTCCTTGGTCTTCACGCCGCGTTCCATAACCGGAGCAACCAGTACATCCGGTCCGTACATGTACTCTTTCTCGTTTTCCCAGCATACCTTATCCTCCGGGAAGACATAGAAGAGCGGACTCATAACCGGTGATCACTTCTCAAGAGCTGCCTGCATGAGGCTTCTGGTGTACGGACGCATATTTTCGCGGATCTTGA
>R21__coassemble_1092_pt1 | contig 19418 bp, 18 predicted proteins | sample R21__metabat2_low_PE_028 | metagenome-assembled genome bin R21
ATGGTTTCAGAGACTGTGCGAGGGTCAACGTAAAGTACTGAAATCGTTCGCTCGCTATAAAAAAGGGGGAACTTATTGATGAAGAATAGAAAGACATATGCAGCTTGTATGGCGGCGATGATGGCGATGAGTACGATCGCATCTGTATCCGCATCTGCAGCAGACAATGCCTTCAGCATCGGTGTGGAGGCAGGCAGCGACTGGTCAGGTGTTGCTATGGCTAACGACGACACAGTACAGACCGGTGTAAACATCCGAAGCGCAGCAAGCGACAGCAGCGCGATCGCAGGTTTCCTGTATCGCGGCGGTGCAGTTAAGGTCGTGAACAAGGGTGAGACATGGACTGAGGTAGAGTCCGGCAGCGTCAAAGGCTTCATCAAGAATGAGTTCCTGACATACGGTGAGGAGGCTAAGGGCCTGGCTGAGCATTACGGCACCTACGGTGTAAAGGCAAGCTGGGATGATGTTAAGGCATTTGCTTCTGACAATGCAGCAGCTAAGATCCTTGCAAGTGTTAAGGACGGTGACAGCTACAAGATCGTTGATACGAACGGAAGCTGGACCAAGGTTGCTGACCAGAATAACAACACAGCTTACGTTTCCAACGAAGACGTAGACACAGTTATTATGGTAGATACAGCTGTACCGGTTGGAGCAGAAGAGGAAGAGACTGCTGCGGCTACTGCATTTGCAGGTACAAGCGATGTGCAGACAGCAGTTTCTTACAGCGAGCCGGTTTCCTATGAGGAGACTTACACAGCATCTGAGGATACTGCTTCTTATACAGAAGAGACCTACACAGATGACACTGTAAGCTACAGCGATGCATCCTACAGCGATGCATCCTACAGTGAGACATCCTACGATACATCTTACACAGACAGCAGTTCTGCGGACGTATCCTACACAGATACAACTTCCACAGATTATTCCTATACTGATACATCTTCTTCCACAGCAAGTGCAGATGCATCTTCCTACACACCGAGTGTATACGGAAGCTACAGCGCAGCAGCAGAAGCTGCTTACAACGCTTATCTGACTGCACAGGCAGCTGCTGACGCAGCAACCCAGGGAGCAGATACTCAGAAAGTGTATGACACTGCAGCAGCTGCAACAGCAGCTTATGGTGTCTACCTGCAGGTGCAGGCAGCAGCGGATGCTGAAGCAGTCGGACAGACAGCAGCAGCTACTCCCCAGACCACTGCTGATACAGCAACAGAGTATACCGAGACAGTAGCGTATACTGCTGAAACCACAACTCAGACAGAGACAGCTCCGGCAGAGACCGAGGCACCTGCAGAGACAGAAGCTCAGACTTCTACTGCAAGCACATCTGATCTGAACCTGCTCGCAGCCCTCATTTATTGCGAGGCAGGCAACCAGCCATACGAAGGCCAGGTAGCAGTTGGTGCGGTTGTGATGAACCGTATTGCCAGCGGCTCCTTCCCGAATACAATCAGTGATGTCATTTATCAGAGTGGGCAGTTTACTCCTGCTTACTCCGGAGCCCTTGCCAGTGCTATAGCAAGCGGCGCAGGCAGCAACTATATTGGTGCTGCAAGCGAAGCACTCGCTGGTGCTGACCCCACCGGCGGAGCCCTTTACTTCAACAGAAGCCACGGCAGCGGCGTACACATCGGAGCCCATTGGTTCTATTAATGACTTTCATCTGAATTGTGTAATTCCAACATAAGAAAGACCCCGGCGGTTTCCCCTCCGCCGGGGTCTTTCCCTGTCTTATCATAAACAGGAGGTACACATATCCACTTCTATGCAAATGAAGCGGCTATGCGCACCTCCTGTTCATTATAAAAAAGGAAGCATCGGCGTCGTTTCAGCTGCCAGAAACGATGACGGTACTTCCTTTTTCTTTAAATCATGAGGTTGCGTACGAGGTATTCGTATACTTCCTGATTCTTATTTCTCCAGTTGTTGCATATATTCTTCGCCTGATTTTCATCCGGCACAGTCATGGTCAGTGCGACCAGATCTCCTGTCTTCTCGCGGATGCGCAGGGTGGCGGTGTACTCACCGGTGTTGGTTCTCTGGTAATCAGCAAGAACGGAAAACTCCTGGCGCAGAGAGATCTTGTTCTCGGTCAGATAGTTTTCGATGTCACCGCGGATGGAAGCTGAGATCTTGTTGCGGAAGAAACCGATGGTCTTCTCGCCTTCCTCGGTGATGGTATAAAAGGTATTGTTCTGAAGTGTCTCCACATGAACCAGACCGGACTCGACCAGCTCGGAAAGGGATGCCTGAAGTGTGAACCAGGTAGTGTAACCCGCACCCAGAATAAAGTCTGAGATCTGAGATGAGGTGAGTGAAAAGTCGATTCTGTCCAGCATGTGCAGGACGATCAGTTTATAGAGTGTATTCTGTTCGGACATGCCCGAAACCTCCGTAAGCGCCTGTCGGCGTAATCATCTTCCCCTATCATATCATGAATTGAACGTGTGTGTTAAGCGGTCATGCACTCTTTTAGAGGCATGTGCCATCAGGTGCAGAGTCGGCCCTGATAAGTGCCCCTTGTCCGAAGCTCCTTGTGCAGCGTGTTCAGTACATCACGCTTGCGGCTGCTCCAGAGCGGTGCGATCAGAAGGTCCTTGGGACCATCGCCGGTCAGCCTGTGTATGGTGATCTCCGGAGGCAGAATCTCAAGGCAGCGAATTACAAGGTCGATATAGGATTCCATGGTGAAGACACGGAAGGGCTTCTCTTCATAGAGTGTTGCCAGATCAGTTCCCTTCAGGATGTGCAGGAGCTGCAGCTTGATACCCTGAATGTCCATGCCTGCCAGATACTTCATGGTCTCCAGAATTCTATCGTCGTCCTCGCCGGGCAGACCCAGAATGGTATGCACGATCACGTCGATGTTTCTGTCACGCAGATCCTTTACCGCCTTGTCAAATGTAGCGAGCGGATATCCCCTTCGAATAAGCACCGCCGTGTCCTCTTGAACGGTCTGAAGTCCTAACTCGATCCACACCGGAATCTTCTGATTCAGTTCGTCGAGGAGATCCAGGACATCTTCCCCCAGGCAGTCGGGTCTCGTTCCGATGGAAAGGGCAACGATATCAGGCTGGGCAATATCCTCCGTGAAGATCTTTCTGAGATGTTCAATGGGAGCATAGGTTCCGGTGTAGGCCTGGAAATATGCGATATATCCGCCTGCAGGTCTCTTTCTGGATACCAGCTCCTTCTGGAAAGCGATCTGATCCGCAACGGAAAGGGAAGGAGGAGCAGCAAAATCACCTGAGCCGCCTGCACTGCAGAAGATGCAGCCGCCGAAACCTACACTGCCGTCTCTGTTGGGGCAGCCTGTACCGCCGTTCAGTGCCAGTCTGTAGATCTTGGAACCGAAGCGCTTTTTCAGTTCATAGTCCAGACTGTGATAGGGTTTGTCTCCCCAGTAATTGTTCATATGGTTCCTCCCTTTCTATTATAATTATCTGCCATGATAACATTCGCTCAGGGCGATGTCAAAGTAGCCCCGCAGGCAGGGAGTCTTCTTGTATAGGCATAAACAATATGCTAATATAAATTGAATCTTTATGGGCTGCCGCGGGCGGCCGGAAGGGACTAACAACATGAGTGCAAAAAACAAGATTCTGGCTGAAAGACAGGCACGCCGCAGAAAACGTGCCCTGATCATGAAGTCGATCATAGCAACCCTGATACTATTGGTTCTGGTGATGGCAGCGGTACTGTTCAAGGCCGGCTTCATCGACGGAGCTTTCGACGATACATTCAACGAGCTGTCCAAGAAAGTGGAGGCAATGATTCCCGAGAACAAGAAGGCGGCATCAACTCCGCAGGCAGTATCACCGGAAAACGCAGTGGTTTCTGCAGATGCAGCTGATGCGGATGCAGAGAAGGCACAGCAGGCGGTCGATATATTTGCCACTGAGGCAGCACCGAATGCGGATGACAGCATTCTGGCCCAGGCTACTCTGATGGCAACACAGTATGACTACGACGGAGCCGTTGAACTGCTTCAGCAGCAGACCGGCTGGGAAAAGATCGACAAGTATGTGAATGCGATCTCGACCTGGCAGGCGGAGAAGGCAGAGTGCAAGGCATTCCAGCCGGAAGAAGTAACACATGTCTTCTTCCATTCCATGGTGCCGGATGACGCGAAAGCATTCGACGGAGATTCGAACGAGGCCGGTTACAATCAGGTTATGACCACCATCTCCGAGTTCAACTCCATCATCCAGCAGATGTATGATCGCGGCTTCGTTATGGTAAGCATCCATGAGATGTGCACAGTGAATGAGGACGGAACTGTTACACCGAAGGAGATCTACCTTCCGACAGATAAAAAGCCGTTCGTTCTTTCACAGGATGACGTAAGCTACTATCACTACATGAAGTACGACGGTTTCCCGGACAAGCTCATCGTTGATGAGAACGGAGAGGTCAAGAACTCCTATCCGCAGGATGACGGAAGTGTTCTGGTGGGAGATTACGATATGGTGCCGCTGATCGATACATTTGTGAAGGAACATCCTGATTTCTCCTATCACGGACAGAAGGGTATCATCGCGCTGACAGGGTACGAAGGCGTGCTGGGTTACAGAACCGACGAGGTTTACAAGACCAGAGATGCGAGCCGTATGACCGAGTACCAGATCGCGTTCTTCGAGGAGAACCCGGACTTCGATTTCGAGAAGGAGTGCGAGGAGGCCAAGAAGGTTGCGGATGCCATGAAGGCAGACGGCTGGGAATTCGCCAGCCATACATGGGGTCACATTAACCCGCTGGCAGCAGGCCTTGACAAGGTGAAACAGGATACAGAGCGTTGGCTGGGAAATGTAGCGCCGATCGTTGGAGATACGAACGTGCTGATCTTCGCATTTGGTGCGGACATTGCTGACTGGCAGGGATACAGCGCTGACAACGAGTACTTCACTTATCTGAAGAGCCAGGGCTTCGACATCTTCGCTAACGTAGACGGAAGCCAGAAGACATGGGTACAGTTCGGATCCAACTACATGAGACAGGCTCGTCGAAACCTCGACGGTTACCGCATGTACTACAATCCGGAGTTAGTAGAAGACCTGTTTGACGTAAGTCAGGCATGGGACAGCAACAGACCGACACCTGTTCCGCCGATGTGAGCAGGTACATAAACACGTAAGAAAGCAGTGAATACCGCTTTCCAGGATAGATTTAGCAGACGCAGGTTACAGATACCGACAGGCTCGGTAGTTAAAGAAACAGGAGGATGACTCACATGATTGACATTCTGATCGAGAAAATCAAAGCAACCAACGCACCTATCGTAGTAGGACTGGATCCGATGCTGGATTATGTTCCGGAAGCTATCAAGGCAAAGGCATTTGCTGAGAAGGGCGAGACACTTGAGGGTGCAGCTGAAGCAATCTGGCAGTTCAACAAGGCAATCGTGGATGCAGTGTATGACATCATTCCTGCAGTAAAGCCGCAGATTGCTATGTACGAGCAGTTCGGTGTTCCGGGCCTCATCGCATTCCAGAAGACAGTTGATTACTGCCACAGCAAAGATCTGGTAGTCATCGGCGATGTTAAGAGAGGAGATATCGGAAGCACATCCGCAGCTTACGCTACTGCACATCTTGGAAAGATCAAGGTTGGAGAGAATACATTTGCACCGTTCAATGAGGACTTCGCGACTGTTAACCCGTACCTGGGCAGCGACGGCGTGGTTCCGTTCCTGAAAGTCTGCGCACAGCATGACCGCGGCATCTTCGTTCTTGTTAAGACAAGCAACCCGTCCAGCGGTGAGTTCCAGGATCGCCTGATCGACGGAAAGCCGCTCTATGAGCTGGTTGGCGAGATGGTAGACGCATGGGGTGCTGAGAGCATGGGCCAGAACGGATACAACGATGTCGGCGCAGTAGTCGGTGCAACTTATCCGGAGATGGGCGCAGCACTTCGCCGCGTTATGCCGCACACCTACATCCTGGTGCCGGGCTACGGCGCACAGGGCGGTCAGGGCAAAGACCTCGCATGCTTCTTCAATCCGGACGGACTGGGAGCAATCGTAAACTCCTCACGCGGAATCATCTGCGCTTACAAGCAGGAGAAATACGCTGAGTACGGAGAGGCAAGATTCGCTGAGGCTGCAAGAGCAGCTGTCATCGATATGAGAGAGGACATCAACTCAGCACTTGCTGCAAGATAACTGCAATTGTCACCAGGTCGCCGCTATACAAATGCGACGACCTGCCGACACTCACAGTTTACCTAGCAGTATTACATCACTGCTGTAGTCAGGCGGTGAGTTACATTTGAGAGTGACGAACCGCCTGGCTTCGCAGCAATAAATACAGGAGTGAAAAATATGCCTGAAAAATTCATGGAAAATGTCAAGGTAGTCTCTCAGGAAATGCTTTCCGAGGGCATCTTCAGTCTGCGTCTTCAGACCGGGCAGATCGCTGCGCATGCGCGCTGCGGCCAGTTCGTTTCTGTTTACAGCAGCGACACAGCAAGACTTCTTCCGAGACCGATCAGTATCTGCGAGGCAGAGAAAGAGACAGGAATTCTCAGACTGGTTTATCGTATCGCCGGCAAGGGAACCGAAGAATTCTCCCATCTGCAGGCAGGTGACACCGTAAGAATTCTCGGACCGCTGGGCAACGGATATCCGGTGGATCGTATGGACGAGAACAAGACCGCATTCCTGATCGGAGGCGGCATCGGCGTTCCGCCGCTGGTTCAGCTGGCGAAATCCCTTCCGGGCAGAAAGATCGCAGTTGTGGGTTACCGCGACAGCAATCTTTTCCTGAAGGAAGATCTGGAAGCAGCAGGTGCTGAGGTAGTGATCGCTACAGAAGACGGCTCCGTTGGAACCAAGGGAAATGTCCTGGATACCATCAGAGAGAACGGCCTTAAGGCTGACGTGATCTATTCCTGCGGCCCGACTCCGATGCTCCGTGCTCTGAAAGCTTACGCACAGGAAGCCGGAACAGAATGCTGGCTCAGCCTGGAACAGCGCATGGCCTGCGGCGTTGGCGCATGCCTTGCATGTGTATGTCAGTCCAAGGAAAAGGATGAGCACTCACAGGTCAACAATAAACGTATCTGCGCAGAAGGCCCTGTCTTTAACGCAGATGAGATCGAGCTGTAAAGGAGGCCGGATATGAGTATCAGTTTAGAGACAACGATTGCCGGCGTCACCCTGAAGAACCCGGTCATGCCGGCATCCGGAACATTCGGATCAGGCATGGAATACACAGAATTCATGGATCTTTCCCGCCTGGGCGCAGTTGTGACCAAGGGCGTGGCAGTAACTCCGTGGGCAGGTAATCCGACTCCGCGTATCGCAGAGATCAGAGGCGGCATGATGAATGCCATCGGTCTGCAGAACCCGGGCCTGGACACCTTCATTAACAGGGACCTCAAGTTTCTGGAGCAGTTCGATACCACCGTCATTGTCAATGTGTGCGGCCACAGTGAGGAAGAGTACGTAGCAGCAGTTGAGCGCCTCTCCGAGGAAGACCGCGTCGACATGATGGAGATCAACATCTCCTGTCCGAATGTCAAGAAGGGCGGCATCGCCTTCGGCACCCAGCCCGCAGCAGCAGAGGCGATCACCAAGGCTGTGAAGGCAGTTGCCAAGAAGCCGATCATCATGAAGCTCAGCCCGAATGTAACAAGCATTCCGGATATGGCTAAGGCTTGTGAGGCAGGCGGTGCTGACGCGCTGTCCCTGATCAACACCCTGACAGGTATGAAGATCGATATCAACCGCCAGACATTTGCTATTGCAAATAAGACCGCCGGCGTTTCCGGTCCGGCCATCCACCCGATCGCGGTACGTATGGTATACGAAGCAGCACATGCTGTAGGCCTTCCGATCATCGGAATGGGCGGCGTGGCAACAGCCGAAGATGCCATTGAGATGATCCTTGCAGGTGCAAGCGGCGTGGCAGTAGGAACAGCGAACTTCAACGATCCGACTGCGATGATCAAGGTCATCGACGGTATCGAAGAATATATGAAGAGAATGAATGTAAGCAGTGTGAAAGAGCTTGTTGGAGCTGTGCACTGAGAAGCTTGAGGGGAAATCCCCACCGGAGAAGCTAAAAAGCAAGACCAGAGGGAAAGATTTAAGCGACGGCTTGGGAAAAATCCCACTGGAGAAGCTAAAAGGCAAGACCAGTGGGAAAAATTTAAGAGCCAGGCTGGAAAAAATCCCTCCTGAGAAGTGAAAAAGCAAGACCAGTGGGAAAAAATGACCGGTCGGTGAAAAAACGTACCCACTGGAAGAAAGAAAAAGCAAGGCAAGTGGGAAAAAACGACTGGATATTTGAAACGTGTTCCCACTTAAGGAAATTAAAAGCAAGATAAGTGGGAATTTTTAGAAGGAGCAGATATGGAACAGTATAAGATTGATTTTATTCACTTTATGGTTGATTGCCAGGTTCTGAAGTTTGGCGATTTCGTTACCAAGAGCGGTAGAAAGACTCCGTTCTTCGTTAACACAGGTTACTATCGTACCGGTGCACAGCTGAAGAAGCTGGGCAGCTATTATGCACGTGCTATTAAGGATACTTTCGGAACTGATTTCGATGTTCTCTTCGGACCGGCTTACAAGGGTATTCCGCTCAGCGTTACAACATCCATCGCTCTGAGCGAGGACTACAACGCAGACATCAGATACTGCTCTAACCGTAAGGAAGTAAAGGACCACGGCGATAAGGGTATTCTTCTTGGCGGACCGATCCTTGACGGTGACAAGGTAGTTATCATCGAGGACGTTACCACAGCAGGTACTTCTATTCGTGAGACTCTGCCGATCCTGGCAGCTCAGGGAAATGTTGAAGCACTTGGTCTGGTTGTATCCGTTGACAGATGCGAAAGAGGAACAGGCGAGAAGAGTGCTCTGCAGGAGATCTCTGAGACATACGGCCTGAAGACAACTGCTATCGTAACCATGAAGGAAGTTGTTGAGTGCCTGTGGAACAAGGAATACAACGGAAAAGTTTACATCGATGACGCTATGAAGGCTGCTATCGATGCTTATTACGAGCAGTACGGAGTGAAAGAATAACCTTGCGCAACTAGTCATAAGGAGGGAGGAGGAAACGTTCTCGTTTCCGATGAAATGTCATAAGGAGGGGCCCGCTTGCGGGAAGATACCTTGTGACTACCCGCTTGCGGGAGGATGCCTTGTGACATAAGTGGAATGAACAGACAGGAGAAACAAAAATGGAAGATCATGAGAAGATCTATAAGACACTGAGCAGATCAGGCGGAATTGGCATCACCCTCGGCATCATCACTATCGTGACCGGTGTTGTAACCGGTATCCTGATGATCGTAACCGGTGCAAGACTGCTGACCAAGCGCGGAGATATTATGTTTTGAAGAAACAGACAGCAAGAAGGATCCGTGCGACGGGACATGTTCTGTTCGTGATCTACCTGGGCGCTCTGGCCTGGGTCCTGTTCTTCGCAGAGATGTACGGTCGTACGGGTCAGGCGAATGAAGGGCTTCGCTACAATCTGAAACCCTTCAGGGAGATCCTGCGCTTCTGGAATAATCGGGAGATTCTGGGAGTATGGGCAGTATTTCTGAATATTGTGGGAAATGCTCTGATATTCCTTCCCTTCGGAATCATCCTGCCTGTTCTCTTCAGACGCCTTCGAAGCTGGTGGAAGATCACTCTTCTGGGAGCGGTCTTCAGCCTGTGCGTTGAGACAGCACAGCTGATCTGCAGCGTAGGTGTTTTCGATGTGGACGATATATTCCTGAATACGCTGGGAGCTTTTCTGGGGTATCTGATATTCGCATTCTGTGATCATTTCAGGAGAAAGATATATGGCTAAAAATAGTGGCAATACATACATTTATGCGGAGGCCCATTACTCCCGCAGAGGAGTGACATCTCTGGTGCTTGCGCTTCTGTCGCTGCTCCTGATGGCAGTTATGACTGTGATCGGAATGGAGATGGGAGAACAGACGCCCCTGTGGACAGGTGCGGTGGGAATTACGGCTTTCGTCATGGCATTTGTCGGAATGGTCATGGGACTTAAGAGCTTCAATGACAGGGCAAGATCCTTCCTGCCCAGCAAGGTTGGAACCGTTATGTGCGGCATAATGGTTGCAGCATGGTTTCTGATCTTTTGCGTAGGAATCTCTTGAGGGACTACCCGTTTGCGGGAGGATTCCTTGTGACATACCACGAAGTGGCAATACAATTAACAGGAAAAACTTATGAGTGAAACATTTATGACGGAGGACCTTCTTCGCGAGCGCTATGACCTGTCTATGGAGCGCATCAAGGAGATCGCCTCTGAGGGCGGTGCCATCGCACCGTTCGATACATATTTTAAAAAGACCGCACAGTTCATCGTCATGATGGATGGTGTGTATAAGAAGATACGAAGCGGAGCACAGAAGATCCTTTCCATGCAGCAGCTTCGTGACCAGAACCGCAAGATGTACGAGGACATTCTTCCGGAGAACTATGAGGAGAGCTTCGAGAACCCCGCTTACGCGGTGAAAGTTCTGGGAACAGAGCACGGCAGAATGCTGAGTTTCCTCTATGACCAGATCCGCGGTCTGATCGGATATATCTTCGAAGGCCGTCTGGAAGAAGCTGTTATTCATCTGGAGCTTTTTATCGAAGTCTTCGGAAGATATGAGACAGAAGTTCCGGAAGAGGAGGCGGTAAGAGATATCTTATACTGGTTCCTCAGCGACTACAGCGACCTCTTCTGTGAGCAGCGTATTCTGGAGAGTATCGATCCCTCTTATGATTTCGCATCGACGATCATTGAGGAGTCAGATCTTACAGACCTCAGTTATCTTTATCGTTACGGTGAGTACATCACTGAGGATGAGGAGAAGCTGGCAGCTTTCATGAACAAGCTGAGCGAGGAAGAAGTTCGCAGCATGGCATCTACCTACACAGAGGGCTATCGCATTGGCTTCGTACATGCGAAGAAACCTCTGGAGAAGAAGCGGACCGTCAATATCCGCTACCACGTAGGTATGGAACGCATGGTTCGCATGGCGATCGAGAACTTCGAGAAGATGGGGCTCAGACCGGTCATCTTCCGATATGCCCTCTCAGCAGTCAACAGAAAAGGAAGCTTCCGCGTAGGCTTCACAGGAGCAACTGCCAACCCGCAGGCTGATTATGACCACGGCGAGGACGCAGCACTGTTCCTGGATAAGAAGTTCGTGGAGCGCAGACTGGGCGTCATGAAGACGGTTTATGAGGACAATGCCGAGATGGCAGCAGAGCATGCAGGCCCGGCTGTGATCGAGACCTGGGGCGAGGAACCCTTCGCACCGCAGGAGAAAGAAGAAGCTTACCACCTGAGTGAGAAGCAGCAGGCGCTTGCCTCACAGATGAACGGAGAGATCTCCCGTCTGACCAACCATTACATCCATGGTGAGGAGAGATCCTTCACCATCATCTCCTTCCCGCTTCCCCAGATCGGAGAGAAGTTCGAGGAGATCTTCGCAGAGACAGTACGTATCAACACGCTGGACAACGAAGAATATACCCGTGTACAGGAGACGCTGATCGCAGCACTGGATCAGGGATCGGAAGTACACATCCTAGGAGCAAATGGTAATGAGACAGACCTCACAGTCTCTCTCGCAGCGCTCACAGACCCGCAGCATCAGACGATATTCGAGAACTGCGTGGCAGACGTTAATATTCCGGTCGGCGAGGTATTCACTTCCCCGGTTCTGAAGGGTACGAACGGACTGCTTCACGTGAAGCAGGTCTTCCTGAACGGACTGGACTACAGGGATCTTCGCATTGAACTGAAGGATGGACGCACAGGAGATTATTCCTGCGGCAACTTCGAGGATCCGGCTAAGGGTAAGGAATATATCAAGACCAACATCCTTTTCCATCACGATTTCCTCCCGCTGGGAGAGTTCGCGATCGGGACAAATACACCGGCCTATGCAATGGCGAGAAAATATGGCATCGGAGCAATGCTGCCGATCCTGATCGCAGAGAAGACCGGTCCGCATTTCGCACTGGGTGATACCTGCTACAGCTTCGAGGAAGATGTAAAGGTGTACAACCCGGATGGCAAGGAGATCGTTGCGAAGGAGAATGAGATCGCAGCACTGAGAAATGAAGATCCTGCCAAGGCTTATTTCGGATGCCACACAGATATCACTATTCCGTATGAGGAGCTGGGGCTGATCGAAGTCATCCGCCCGGACGGAAGCAGAGAGAAGATCATTGAGAACGGAAAGTTCGTGCTCGCAGGTACCGAGAGCCTGAATAAAGCCCTCGAGGATTAATGTTGGTACACAAGGAAGAACTTTCTGTGTTCTTCCTTGACATCCCATTCTGGAATGGGTACATTTAATCACGTAAGTTATTAGCTATTAATAAGAAAGAACAGATTCCACAGGAGGACAGAGTATGTCACAGGTCCAGGTTAGCATTGTAATGGGAAGCGATTCCGATATGCCGGTAATGAAAAAAGCCGCAGATACCCTGAACAAGCTTGGTATTACATGGGAGATGAGAATCATCTCTGCACACAGAGAGCCGGATGAGTTTTTCAACTATGCACAGACTGCTGAAGAACGTGGCGTTAAAGTGATCATTGCAGGAGCAGGCATGGCAGCACATCTGCCGGGCATGACAGCTGCAATTTTCCCGCTGCCTGTTATCGGTATTCCTATGCACACAACTTCCCTGGGCGGAAGAGACTCTCTGTACTCCATCGTACAGATGCCGTCCGGTATTCCGGTGGCTACTGTCGCTATCAACGGCGCTGTGAATGCAGCACTGCTTGCCGGCAAGATGCTTGCTATCTCCGATCCGGAGCTTCTGCAGAGACTGAAAGAGTACTCTAAGGATCTCAAGGAGCAGGTAGAGAAGAAAGACGCTCATCTGCAGGAAGTGGGATGCGAAAACTATTGATGTAACCTGTCCGTCCTATAGAGACCGGACTTGACTAACACACACCTTTATCACATTTGGAGGATATTATGGATTACAAGAACGCGGGCGTAGATATTGAGGCTGGTTACAAGTCAGTAGAACTGATGAAAGAACATGTAAAGAAGACCATGCGTGAAGAAGTTCTGACCAACATCGGCGGCTTCTCAGGCGCATTTTCCATGGACAAGTTCAAGGGCATGGAGCATCCGACACTGGTATCAGGTACTGACGGTGTAGGAACCAAGCTGAAACTTGCATTCACTCTGGATCGTCATGACAGCGTAGGTATCGACTGTGTAGCTATGTGTGTAAATGATATCGCATGTGCAGGCGGCGAACCGCTCTTCTTCCTGGACTACATCGCATGCGGCAAGAACTACCCGGAAAAGATCGCTGAGATCGTAAAGGGTGTTGCTGAAGGATGCCTCCAGTCAGACGCAGCTCTGATCGGTGGTGAGACAGCTGAGATGCCGGGCTTCTATCCGGTAGATGAGTACGACCTTGCAGGTTTCGCTGTAGGTGTCGTTGACCAGAAAGACCTGATCACAGGCCAGACCATCAAGGCTGGAGATACTCTCGTAGGTATCGGTTCTTCAGGTGTACACAGCAACGGTTTCTCTCTGGTAAGAAAAGTATTCTCCATGGACGCAGAGACTCTGAACACCTATCATGAGTGCCTGGGTGAGACCCTTGGCGATGCTCTGATCCGTCCGACCAAGATCTACGTGAAGGCTCTTCGTTCTGTAAAAGAAGCAGGCGTTACCATCAAGGGATGCAGCCACATCACAGGCGGCGGCTTCTATGAGAACGTTCCGCGTATGCTTCACGACGGCGTTCGCGCTGAGATCAAGAAAGACAGCTATGATATCCCGCCGATCTTCAAGATGCTTCAGGAGACAGGCAACATCGAAGAACATATGATGTACAACACCTACAACATGGGTCTTGGCATGGTTCTCGCTGTAGATCCGGCAGATGCTGAGAAGACCAAGGCTGCAATCGAAGCAGCAGGTGAGAAGGCATGGATCGTAGGCCAGATCGTTGAAGGCGAGAAGGGAGTTACCTTATGCTGAAACTTGCGGTGATGGTATCCGGAGGCGGAACCAACCTGCAGGCGATCATCGATCGTATCGCGGATGGAACGATCCGGGACACAAAAATCGAGGCAGTAATATCCAATAATAAAAATGCATTTGCTCTGGAGAGAGCGGAAAAAGCAGGCATTCCTGCAGTAGCGATCTCTCCGAAAGACTATGCGACAAGAGACGAATTCAACGAAGCGCTTCTTGCGAAGCTGGCTGAGATCGGTCCGGACCTCATCGTCCTGGCCGGATGCCTTGTTGTGATCCCGGAGAAGATGGTAGACGCTTATCCGAACCGCATCATCAACATCCATCCCGCACTCATTCCTTCCTTCTGCGGCACAGGTTTCTATGGCCTGAAAGTTCACGAGGAAGTATTAAAGGAACCGATACAGGTCCTATCATCCTGCAGAAAGCTGTTGAAGTTCATCAGGGCGACACCGCGAAAGAACTTCAGCTGCGCGTTATGGAGCAGGCCGAGTGGCAGATCATGCCGGAAGCTATCTCCCTGATCGCACAGGGTAAAGTAAGCGTAGTCGACGGACTCGCTGTTATTGCTGAATAATAACTTGTTATACATCACGCATAAGGTCGTGTCCTCAGGGGCATCGACCTTAGCGGTGTTTTGGTAGGAGGTACCTATGAAGATTCTGATCGTTGGAAGCGGCGGAAGAGAACATGCACTCGCATGGAAGATCTCTCAGAGCCCGAAGGTAGACAAGATCTATTGCGCACCGGGAAATGCCGGTATCGCATCAGTGGCTGAACTGGTTGACATCACAGCTATGGAGTTCGACCGTCTGGCAGATTTCGCTGAGGAAAACAAGATCGATCTGACCGTCATCGGTATGGATGATCCGCTGGTAGGCGGCATTGTAGACGTATTCGAAAAGCGCGGCCTGCGCGTATTCGGCCCCAGAGCGAATGCTGCTATCCTCGAAGGCTCCAAGGCTTTCTCCAAGGACCTGATGAAAAAATACAACATCCCGACTGCTCAGTACGAGACATTTGAGGATGCTGAGAAGGCTATCGAATATCTGAAGACTGAGGTTAAGTTCCCGATCGTTCTGAAGGCTGACGGACTGGCACTGGGCAAGGGCGTTCTGATCTGCCAGAATATCGATGAGGCTGTAGCAGGCGTTAAAGATATCATGGAAGACAAGAAGTTCGGAACTGCGGGCAACAGAATGGTTGTTGAAGAGTTCATGACAGGCCGTGAGGTTTCTGTTCTGTCCTTCGTAGACGGCAAGACTGTTAAGCCGATGGCCAGCGCTATGGACCACAAGAGAGCAGGAGACGGCGATACCGGTCTGAACACAGGCGGTATGGGTAACTTCTCTCCGAGCCCGTTCTACACCAGGGAAGTTGAAGAGTTCTGCGAGAAGAACATCTTCCAGCCGACAGTAGACGCTATGGCAGCTGAAGGCAGAGAGTTCAAGGGAGTTATCTTCTTCGGACTTATGCTGACTCCGGAAGGCCCGAAGGTACTGGAGTACAATGCAAGATTCGGTGATCCGGAAGCACAGGTAGTACTGCCGAGAATGAAGACAGATATCGTTGATGTATTCGAAGCATGCGTTGACGGAACTCTGGATCAGATCGACCTTGAGTTTACAGAGCAGGCATGTGTCTGCGTTATCCTTGCATCCGACGGATATCCGGTTGCATACGAGAAGGGCTTCGAGATCACAGGTCTTGAGAACTTCGAGAACAAGGAAGGCTACTACATCTTCCATTCCGGAACCAAGTTCAAGGATGGCAAGATCGTAACCAACGGTGGACGCGTACTGGGCGTAACAGCTCTTGGTGACACCCTGAAAGATGCCCGTGCGAATGCATATGAAGCAGTTGAATGGGTAAACTTTGCTAACAAGTATCATCGCCACGATATCGGCAAGTCTATTGACGAAGCGTGAAAAGTATTGGGAAAGGAAATATACGGAGAATGAACAGAAAAGGTAAATTTTCTCTGCTGGTCATCTTGAGCCTTGTGCTGATGATGGTCTTCGGCATGAGCACACTGGCATCACAGGCCGACGATAACTCTCTGAGTGCTCTCGGCATCACAACAGAAGGCGTTACGGTCACCCCGGAATTCGCATATGATAAGTGGGAAGTGGATGTAACAGTTCCGGCTGGAACCACAGAGCTTACTCTGGATCCGGTTCCGTCCAGTTCTTCCGCATCCATCGCAAGCATTACCGGAACGACTCTGAATGAAGACGGTACCGGTACTGTTCTGATCACAGTACAGGCAGCGAGCGGCAGTCAGTTTACCTACACTCTGCATGTTACTACCGAAGGTGCAGCACCGGCGATCACTGACGAGCAGGCAGCACAGCAGCCGCTGACTGAGATCGAGACTGAGATCAAGTCAGAAACAGAAGCTGCAGCTCAGTCCGAGGCTCCGACAGAGCCGCAGACTGAAGACACCACCTACGTTAAGGTCGATAAGAACACCATCGCAGAGGCAGAGAAGACCATCACTACTCTGCAGGGTGAAATCAGCAACTATCGCAATACGGTCACACTGTACTCCAGAATCATGTACGGACTGATCGCACTTGCAGTTATCCTTCTCTTCATCGTGATCAATCAGATCCTCCGCAAGAAAGATCTGAAGGATGAGCTGAAGGAGTACCGTTCTCTGGGCTATACAACAGGAAGCGGTGCGAAGAAGCCGGTCAACCAGAACGGCAATAACCAGAACGGCCCCATGAGCGGCAACGGTGCAGGCGCACCCCGCATGCCGCAGGGAAATCCGCAGGCACAGGCAGGACGTGCTCCGCAGGGTAACATGAAAGCGACCCGCGCACCTCAGGTTCGTCCGCAGTACTATGAGCCACAGTCCGGTCTGGATGTTATGCCGCAGAAGTCCAAGGGAAGACAGAAGCAGATGCCGCAGTATGAGCAGAACCAGCAGAATGCACAGGCTCCTGTTCAGCAGGCACCGCAGAAAGCTCCTGCTCAGCAGCCGCAGCAGAAGGCTCCGGTCCAGCAGCAGAAAGCACCGGCACAGCCGGAGAAAAAATCTGCAGATGTTCAGGTCGACATGATCGATCTGTAATTGATCTGTATCCCCGAAAACACAGTAATACATAAGCGGAAAACATATAAAGAAATGAATAAACTGAGAAAAAACATTCTCAGCGTGCTAGTATCCGGGGCAGCAGTGGTGACACTGACTGCCCCGGCTGTTTATGGAGCACGACTGGGCACAGACTACGATATTGAATACACGATCACTGATCTGGAGGACGGAACCGTCAGCCTGGCTGTCTCTTCCTTCTCTTCATCGGTGGATGATCTGAAGCTCTTCCTCCCGTCGGAGATAGACGGGAAGACAGTAAGTGCCATCGCAGATGGAGCTTTCTATGGAGGAATGAGCTCCGTGAGTGCCATATTCCTTCCGGATACGGTCAAGACGATAGGAAACGATGCTTTTCACGACTGCACATCTCTGACCGGAGTTAATATTCCGGAGGGAGTGACTTCCATAGGAGAGGGAGCCTTCGAGGGATGCAGCAATCTGAAGTTCCTTCATCTTCCGGCCAGCCTGACTGCCATCGGCAGTGATGCCTTTTCCGGAACAGCACTGAACCGAATAGTGATCTCTCAGGGAAACGAGACCTTCCGTGTTGAAAACGGTATGCTGTTCAATGCGGGAACCAGAACTCTGGTTAGAGTGCTCGAGGAGATGGGAAGTACTGAAGGGCAGGAAGTTGTCCTGCCGGCAGAGATGAGATTCCTTGACGAAAATGCACTGGAAAGTGTGGGAGACAGAGAGGTCATTCTGCCTGAGAATTCCGAGGAGCTGGAGATCGAGGACGGTGCGATCTACAATAAGAGCGGCAGTCTTCTCTACTGCAACCCTGACAAGGACAGGGACTACTTCCGGATCAGAACAGGAACCAAGGAGATCGGAGAGGCAGCCTTCAAGGGATGCAGTAATCTGAAACGTATCGGTATTCCGTCTACGGTGAGACATATCGGAGCTCATGCATTTGAGAATTGTACGTCTCTGGTGGATGTGAGACTGCCGAAAGAATTACAGGCACTGGGCGAGGCGGCTTTCGCAGGCTGCAGTTCCCTGCTTCATGTGACGCTTCCGGACGGAGGGCTTCTGAAGGAGATCGAGACAGAGCTCTTCAGAGACTGCGAAAAACTCAGGGAGATCAGTCTGCCGGAGAGCATCAGCTACATCTGCAGAGGTGCCTTCACGGGATGCAGATCTCTGGCAAGCGTGACATTGCCGGAGGAGGTCTCCTATATAGATGACAGGGCATTCGATGAGAACAGATCAGATGCAGAGGAGATCGAAGCTGATAAGAGTGCAGTTCTGACGGACAGACAGCTGGAAGTGGACAGCGGTGAGGAAGTAACATATGTCTCGCTCGAGGCGCTGGATACAGCTACATCTGATGAGAAGCCGGGGGATATGGAAGACCTCGAAGCTGAATATGAAGAACCGGCAGAGGATGTCGAGACAGTCTTTACTGTAGTGCGCGGAACAAGTGCGCTCAGGTGGGTAAGAGAGCAGGGTTATGAATTCGAGGCGGTGAGAGGAAATGTGCCGGAAAAGGTATACACCGATGCGGAGACAGTTACTCAGGTGCAGACAGCACTGAATGCTGCAGGTTATAACTGCGGCAAGGTAGACGGCAAGCAGGGAAAGAATACGAATGCTGCCATCGTCAAGTACAGAAGTGAACATAACCTGGAAGAGACCGAGCAGATCGATGATGAACTGATCGACAGTCTGGGCATTGATATGTGACAGATTTAAGTGTAATCGACAGAAACCGGATAAAGTAGTATAGTAGCTGTACATATAAACAGGAGGATAATTATGGCAAATATTGCGAATAAGATCGACCACACCATGCTGAAGGCAGACTCTGCAACAGAGACCATCAAGAGATACTGTGCTGAGGCAAGAGAATATAAGTTTGCGTCTGTATGTGTTAACACCTGTCATGCAGAGCTGGTTGCTAAGGAGCTTGAGGGATCAGGCGTTACAACTTGCTGTGTTGTAGGCTTCCCGCTGGGAGCTATGATGACTTCTGCTAAGGCTTTCGAGGCTAAGGAAGCAGTGAGAGTCGGCGCAGGTGAGATCGACATGGTCATCAACATCGGTGCCATCAAGGATGGCAACTGGGACTTCGTAACAGAAGACATCGCAGCAGTCGTTGAGGCTTCCAAGCCGGCGATCGTTAAGGTCATCATCGAGACCTGTCTGCTGACAGATGAGGAAAAGGTTAAGGCATGCCAGGCTGCTGAGAAGGCAGGGGCTGCATTCGTAAAGACATCCACAGGCTTCTCAACAGGCGGAGCTAACGTACACGACGTAGCTCTTATGAAGGAGACTGTAGGCGACAGACTTCAGGTTAAGGCAAGCGGCGGAATCCATACAC
>R21__coassemble_1110_pt1 | contig 19229 bp, 13 predicted proteins | sample R21__metabat2_low_PE_028 | metagenome-assembled genome bin R21
AAAAATAGTTCTGACCTATATTAAGAAAACGGCAGGTCACCCCTGCCGTTTTTATCAATTTACTGCCTCTCATAATTACCAGCTCGGTGTCGGCGGATCCTTGCGGAAGCCAAGCTCTGAAAATCCAAAGTTACTTGCTCCATTCGCAGTGTTTTCAAAACTATCCAGCTTAGCCTGCAGAACCTCAAGCGCTGCCTGATGGTCAGTATTCTCACCATATTCTACGATCTTATACTGCAGACCAGAAGCTGACTTACAGTTCTGAGCTCCGCCTGCAACGCTGAAACCGATCCAGGTTCCTCTGCCGCCCCACTCTGTATTGTCGAATTCAATATAGTAGTGATTTCCGGGATCTTCCGGCTTGTTAGCATAAGCCCAACATACATCCGCTACACTTGTGTTGTTTCTAAGATTTATCTTTTGCATAGATGGTTTTTCATATCTCTGTTTCATATCTATGTCCACCTTTCCACTTATTTCCCAACAGTTTCAGTAATTCCTCTGTATCTTTACATACATATTCAGGCCATCCATCAAGAGAACCCGTCTCTGCATAAATCACAGCCGGACATATGCTGCAAAGTTCCATATGTTTACAGCTTCGACATTTTTCATGTCTTTCAGGAAGTTTTACACTGAATGGATAAGACTCCCACGCTTCTTTCAAGCCTGATTTTCTTGCATCTGTCCAGAAAGCATCCAACATCTGACAGCCAAGAAGTCTGCCATCGTAAGTCAGGGTAAACTGTCTCATCCCTCCCTTACAGCCTAGCAAAGAAAACTGCTGTTCTTCTCTGCATTCTGAATAATCAGGTTCTGTAGTCTCATACCCTTCTATTCTGAATGCGTCTTCATTATACCTCTCTCCCATGATGTCTTTCAATCGCATCCTGGTCAGAAGATGTAAAAGCCAGATATTTTCTTTCGGTTCCAGGCGACAAGCTTCTGCTTTACCACAAGCTCCTCGAACGCCTTTATTAACAATACGTGTTGTTGTCAGGTTCTCCGGATATCCGAATTCTTCACTGACAAGCCGCGCTATAGCTTCTGCCTCATGGAAATTATCCTTGATGATCGTCGCCCTGAAATTCAGAATCGACGGCAACGTCATCAGCTGTTTTATGCCATCAACAGCACGTCTATACATGCTGCCGTTGCCGCATACTGCCTGATAAGTATCTTCAGACGCACCGTACAGAGTAATTCCTATTCTGTGAGGCGGATATTTCCGGAGCGTTTCCATGATTTTCTCATTTACAAGCGTTGCATTCGTATACAATTCAATGAGAAATCCTTGTCTGTAGATGCCTTCCCATATCTCACAGAAGTCATCACGGATCATAGGTTCGCCGCCTGTAATCAGCAGATCTATTGTCCCCAGTTCAGCTGTCTGCCTGGCCATATCGATCCACTGCTCGGTGCTGAGTTCTGCCGCTTTCAGAGCAGAATTCTCGCAATCTTCATGTCTGAAAAGACACATCTTACACTTAAGATTACATCTCAGTGTTAATTCGAATGTCGCACTCGATGGAATTCTGACCGGCATCTCCGTAAGTTTAATGCCGCTCATAGTTTTTCAACCATCTCGTTATCCAGCAGTTCCTGAAGAAATTCAGTTGTATCTGCCAGAGCGGTCGTATTATCTACGTAGAATTTTTCCATAACAGCATCTACAAGTTCATCTATGGTAACAGGTGTTAACAAGGTTTCCCAGATAAATGCTCCTACACTATTCAGCTGTATATAACCGTTAAAGCGAGCTACGTTCGCACCTACACTGATCAATACATCGCTTCCGGCCACCGATCGATGTATAAAACTATCTTTTTTTGCTATGTATTTAATCTTTTCCATATAGTTATGCCTTATTATATGTGTTTGAAAGAATTATACAATAATCAACAAAAATCATAATCAATGTGTTCTTTTATAGTACTGTTAATATATGGGGGTGTCAAGTTACTAAACAAAAAGATAGAGCTGTATGCAGTGCGCTAAAGCCTTGCATACAGCTCTATTTTAATTATCCAATCAGAGTGCCGTTTTTCCGAGTTGAAAGATGTCCCGGAACCGTAATGTTCGTATTCTCAGTATCTTCGACTGCGAAACCGCCGTTTCCGGCATTGAAGTTTCCTTTATATTTACCATCGCCGACAGTAAATGAACGGATAAACTTACCTTCTACTGCAACTCCGTCAGGAGTCACATAGGCTGCTGCGAGCTCGAAATCTTTTGTTAAAAGCTCAGGCTTCCATACAGCAACATAGCCTGCCTTCATGCCAAATGTTGTCTTCGCGGTAATCGTATCCGTCTTGCTATTATATGCATCATTGATAGTAAATGATGTTGCAAGCTTAATACGCTCACCGGTTGTGATATCTTTTGCGATCAGGCCGATCTCCTTGTAATTGCTGTCATCAATATCAGCAATGAGGTAGTTGTCTACGACTGCATTATCATTATGCGCATCATAGATAACATAGATTTTACTCGTGAGGAAACCATTCGCTACCTCCTTCAGGAAGTATGTCTTATTTGCTTCCGGCTGCATTTCACTTCCCTTAGCTGTGTATGCATTAGCTTTTTTCCAGTATCCCAGTCCGCCTGCATAAGCTGCACTATTCGGTACAGCAGATGTAAATTCAGCAGGCTGAGTTACATCATAGGAGCCCTTCTTAACGTAGTCACTATAGTAGCCGCCATACATGAAGTTTTCCTTCACTTTAGAAGTAATGTCATAACCATCAATTGCTTCTGCCATTGCTACCTTTTCAACCGTGTTATCTGATGAGTGATAGATGTAGAAGTACTCAGCTTCCCATACAGCATACAGGGCATGATAATCGAGGGTTTCATCTGCTGCTATCTGGGTGACACCGGCATAAGTCACAGTCACACCATCTGCTGCCAATTCATCCCAAGTACCATCTTCATTGAGTCTCAGCCACAGTTTAACATCTGTGCTTTCGCTATAAGCAGTTTCATCAACTGTACCTGTTTCTTCATCGAACGCACTTTCCGGCTCAGGCATACGAGCCCAGCCTGTGAACTTATAACCTGCACGTGTCACAGCTGATGCTGCGGGAATATCAATTGCCTCATTTACCTGCAGATCGGTGTTGGTAAATGTTTTATTTCCATTGATAGTGCCGCCGTTCGCATACCATGTGATGTGTGTTTCCTGAGGTGATTTAGGTTCTTCATATTCAGCGCGAAGCTGCACTGTATAGGTAAGATATATGTCTTCAGTCGCAGTTCCGTCTGTAATATCCTGCTCTCGAGCATCTTTTATCTGAACAGCAAAATCGCCGCCGGGATATATCGTAACGTCTGTATCCACATACGTTGACTGATCCTCATCCCACTTCTGCACTACCCAGCATCGGAAGCTCTTTCCTTCTGGAGCTGTAGATGCTCTCTGTGCAATTACCTGAGCCTGATCCAGATATTTCAGATCATCGGTCGGCGGATTCGTACCTTCGCCGGCATCGTAGATGACAGAAATTCCTTCTGCGCCGATCATCTTTACACGCCACTTAGCATACAGGTCAAGTTTCTTTGTGATCCAGTAACGATCTATATCACTGTTCCATGTTGCGCCATTGCCCCACTTGTCCATGACATCAGTCATATCAACTGTTTTATCATAAGCTGTTGTAACAGTTGTGTCATTCAGGGCTGTGATATCAGCATTGAAAAGCTTCGTGCATGCTTCGTCCGTATACCATCCTACCAACTCATACTCGCCGCGAAGAGCGGTGGGAACGCTGACTTTATCACCTGCACTGATACGGAAGTTCATTGTCTGATCATCCGATCCCCAATCAAGCGTCTCATCTGTTCCTGCATTCGGATGCAGGAATACGCGATACTGTGTCTGTACCCATTTCGCATATACTACAATACCTTCCGGCATAGTTGTAAATGTATACGGCACAGTGCACTTGTCATCGAGATACCAGCCGCCGAACACATAATTCGCAACCGCATTATCGCTAGTCGGATCATAATAATCTGTCTGGCCCTCGTTATAAGAAGCCGTACTTGCTTCGTATGTAATACCTTCTACAGTATTTAACTGACCGCGATTAACTGCTCCACTGATCGGATTGCCATTACCATCGACGTAGGCGCCATCCATATAGAGGATGTTATATGTTTTACGATTAGAGTAGATCTCAAGCTTATTATTAAAGGGCACTGATTCGCCATTGTTATAATATGCACCCTTCTTGACGCCAACACTCTTCCGTTCGCCATCATCTACCGCATACTGATATGCTTCAAATCCATTGAATTTATCTTCAATGAGCCAGCCGGTAGAGTTTGTATAGTATCTGTTCGCCTCTGTATAGCCGTTACCATTCGCATTCTGTTTATACCAGATAACCACTCGTGCATTGCTGTCTGTTGTTCCATAAAAGTTCTGAGAATCTGTTGCTGAGCCGGTAGGAATAAAGGCATCCTTAAAGGATGTAAGCGTACCGGATGTTGTTCCGTTACTAGATCCTGTTGCCTTCCATGCGTAATCACTCGGCCAGGTATAACCTTTATAAGACAAGGGTTCTTCATATAAACCACTCATCTGCAGATCAGTTCGCTCATTCCATGAACCTGATTTGCTGTAACGTGTTCCGGTGTAAAGTTCATTATTGTAGTACCAGTTGTACTTAGGATTAAATAAAGAACCATCATTCTTTCTTGTAAGAACGACATATTTACCGTTTACAATACCATACTGTGTTCCGTTGGTACTTGTAGTTGCAGTATATGTATCGTCATACGTATAGAAGTGGAACGTTACAGTAATTCGATCAAAATACACATTTACGACCGTATTTCCCTCCGGTGCAATGACCTTTCCTGTATCATACTCATCAAAACTGAAACCGGTCCAAGAGTATGTTGTCTCTCCGACTACTACACTATTTGCTGTGCTGCTAAACCTTACAGTATTTCCAACAGTACCCGAAAGTGTCTGGGACTCAGCGAAATCATATCCTGTTCCCATAACATTCTGTTTCCAGATAATAACAGTATAGTCTGCGGTTTTAGCTGCATTCCATTTAGCATATACATCTACCGTTCCCGCGCCTTCAATTGTTTTTCCAAAACTGAATGGTGTTGAATAAGTTCCATCTGTATACCATCCACCGAATGTATATCCGGCACGCTTCATCTCCATCGTCGGCTGGCGCGTTGTCTTGCCTGCTTCAACGAACTGCGGTGCAACATATGTGCCATGATTTTCATGGAATACAAGCCAGTTACCCGCCGGAGCATCTGCGACGAAAACCACATCTCCGGACAACGTAATTGATGTACCGTTCTTATATGGTGCTGAGGCTGATGCACCATCGTATGATGCATTTGAAATATTCTCCGTACCTTCTTCCACATCCCAGCCTTCGAAATTCTGCTCACCGGTACGCGGTGTATAAGCCTGATTTATGGTATATTCTGTGGAAGTCTCTGCAACCGGCATCAGAATACTTGAAGCGCTCAGTGATACACCGTCGATATCTTTATAGGTTACTGAGAAAGTCTTATAGATCATTGCGTAAACATTCAGCTCATCGCCTTCTTTTACAGTATTACTTGTAAAATAGTCCGCAATCTCAGCACGAATACCTTCGATATCCTTTACTTCTGTCTCTGCAGTATAATCCTCAGTTAAAGTCCATCCACTGAAGATCTGTCCTTCTTCAAGTGTTCCAACGCCCGGATCATAAATGATCATCGGATAATTCTCGGCATCTGTTGTATCCGGTTTTTTAACCAGCATACTTGCGAGCGTTGTATCTCCCTGAATAAAGTTTACAGTAAGGCGAGCATTGTCGCCTGTCTCTCCCTCCGCAATAATAGCGTATACTGAGAAGTCTTCTGCCGCGAAAGTAACTGTGTCTTCTTCCGCCGCAACTTCGGCAATCGGTTCCGCCATAGCCAGCTGCTCTGACGAAATACTCTCCTCATCAATAACTGCAGCTGCTTCCAACTCTTCTGCTGTTGTATCAAGATGTATAACTGTAGTATTCTCAGCATTCTGAAGCTGGTCGGAAGTCATGGTGACGGTAACTTCCCGGGCCGGCTGAATCTCTTCACCTTCATAAAGGAAAGTGATATCTGCTGCTGCAAGGACATTACCTTCAACTCCATCGGTATTATCAATTGCTGCCTGCGCAGCCTGAACACCTACAGTCACAACACTCATCTGAGTACCAGCCGGAAGCGCGCCTTCCGGGACTTCAACAGAAACAGAAAGTCCGTCTGTTTCATCGGAAGCCATCGTTGTCTCCGGGAACTTCAGCCCTGTATTCGCCATGATCATAACTTCTGTCGCCGGTTCATCAATGACCGCATTGTCTTCGACAGGAAGTTCATCTTCTTCAAGCAAGGCTCCGTCAATAATATCTGACGAATCGAATTCAGCTGCACCGGCTAATGGTGTTGTGACTTCGTTTATGGTCTCTTCCGCTTCCGGTGCATCCTCTTCCAGAAGAAACTCCTCATCTGCCAATACTTCCAAGTCTTCAACAGGTATCTCAGCAGCACTTCCGAGCACTGCAACCGGGCTGTGGACTGCCATCGTTGCTGCAAGCAGCATGGATACAGCCCTGGAAAAACGTTTTCTCCTCATCACAACTCCCTCTCATTTATAGGCTAAACTATGGCTAAATATATATTATAGTATGCAATATATCTAATGCAAATAGTTGTGGATTTTCGCTTGCGTGATAGAGTTTATTGCACCGAATAAATAAGACAGACCAATTAAGGTCTGCCTCATTTCATTTAGCCGATTGCGCCAGCCAAGCCGCTGTCATCATCACCTAAATCGATATTTAATTCATCCTGAATCTCCAGGTCATTCGTGAAGCCTCCCAGTCCGTTCGCCTGATCAGCTGTACTAGCCTCTGTCTCGGCATCTGTCTCCGCCTGCTTACTCTCAGTCTCACTTTCTTTCTCAGAAATGGCTTCCGTAATCAGCTCTGTCGTTTTCTCTGTTACAGATTCGGTGATCACTTCTGTCTGTTTTTCAGTCTGAGCTTCCGTCTCATGCGGTTCTTCTTTCTTCTGGCTGAAGTTCAACAATGTTAGCCCAATAATCAGTGCAACTAATATACCTACTATCGTGATAACTACCTTTTTCATTTAGAGCCCCCAGTCTTTGATCAGTTTCTGTCTTTTTTCTATGATATCTCGTTTTCCAAATGGTTCCGTCAGCAGCTTCGCTCCATAGCTTCTCTTGTGCACCAGACAGTACCCCCATCTATATACCCATGCCACCGGCATAAGCCAGGGTCTGCCATCCACGAATGAATACCACGGGATCAGCTGCATATCTCTGTATGGCGGAAACAATCGTCTCATGGCCAGTTTCACAGCTCCCACCAGATAAGAAGTCTGGTCATGAGTTATTTCCTTCGCTGAAGATGACGCTTCATTCTGTTCATTCGTAAGCCCGAATATTCCATCTCCGAACATCTTCCCCGTCACATACTCGGCAAATGTTCTGTCCAGCTCCTCCACTTCTATCGGCGGTTGAAAACCGAACCATTCACGGCAGAATGCTAAACAGGTTCTTGCAAAGTTCAGCAGTTTAAGTTTTTCCAGTTCTTCGCAGATCCAATCCCAGTTCAATCGATCAGCAGCTTCTCTGCACATAAAGATCAGATCCATGTAGGCTCTGAAACCCATGCCTTTATTCACTGTGTGCTTAGCAAGATGTGTGATCAGGTACAGGAAGTGAAAGCTTTCATCCAGCTCAGATGTACAATAATCCCATGCTTTATCGAAGTAGCCTATGTAGTCCACATCATTTGTCAGATGCTCGTAAAACATGTGGTCATGAACTTCAAACAAAATATCCTGCGCATGGTACGACCATACTGCATGATTATCAATATAGCGTTCATAACCTAGATCCATCATAATATCATTAACGATTGTACGATCTTCTGTATGAATGAGTATATCAATATCCCCCATTGTGCGAAGCTCAGGCTGTGGCCAATAACTCTTGACTACCCACCCTTTAAAAGGACAGACAGCAATACCTGTTTCTTGAATTCTCGACATCAGCTCATGCATGCATGCTCTCTGATTCGCATAGCTGTAAGCATCATTGAAAAATCCTTCTTGAAAACGAGATAGAGCATCCATTGGGATATTTTCTGAACTACAAGCATGATCTCTCAGTAATATATAACATATTCCGAGAAGCGACTGGTCTTTCGCATATTCATAAAGGATTTCCCAATCCACCTTTTCAGGTATTTTTGTTTGCTTTGTTCCTGTAGAGAATTCCTTCAAAAGAGCAAGAAACAGCTCTTGTTCCGATGTCATTCTGCTTCCTCCTCCATCAGACATCCGCATTTACTCAGCTTACTGACAAATGCCAGAAGTGGCAGCAAAATTGCTTTCTTCTCCTTGTTGAGTTCTGCAGCGGCACGATCTGCCAATTGATCCACACTATACGCGTCATCCAATAATTTCCAGTACACTGCTGCCGCTTCATTGATCTGTGTCACATAGGAGCATTTATCTCGCGCCTCTTTCGTCGCAACGAGCAGATATTCACCACTTATTTCCAGAAGTTCCACTCCCGGTCTACGTTTAAACACTTTCATGTTCGCTCGCCTCATGATCTAAAAGGGTTTTATGCATCAGTCTTGCCGACTCTTCATCCCCAAGATTCTTCAGTAACCACACAGGTGTTTTATCCAGCAGTTTTGACTCAAGCCTGCCCATTGCCTGTACTTCATCAGCTTCATCTCCGAGATTTAAAAACTGTTGATATATCATAAAGACAGACTCTCGAATCGACAGTCTGCGTACAGTATTCTCAGAAGCCTGTTCCAGTACGATTATACCACCTAACGGTGCGCTGGCTGTTCCTGTGTCCTTCTCTTTTCCTGTCCACGGAGACGGATGAAGCCAGAAGCCATCTTCGTGCAGCGAAAGCAGCGTCTTATCGCCATTAATGATTTCGAATTCATCCGGGAAGAGCCGCTGCCACAAGCGAAGTTGTGTTGTCTTTCCTACTCCGCTATGCGCAGTAATCAACCAGGCTTTTCCACTAAACACAATGGATAACCCATGGATCATCACCATACTGTAATCCAGTATAAACTTTGATACTTTAGGCATCAACAGATATGCTTCCGTAAAAGGAGTCAAATTACCTCCAGGAACTGCATCCGGATTTTCCACGATATCCGCATTCTCAATCTTAATGTCATAGGCTTCACAATTATCATTGGTAATAAACTGTTCAAAGTATCGTTTTGTTTCTTCGAACCGTAATCCAAGTCGTATTCTTTTTCCTGCAAGTTCAATCTCAATATTCATATTCTTCCATAAGCGAAAAGAGCCGCATGAAGAGCACTAAGCTCCGCATACGGCTCTTATTGATTAATTAATTGATTTTAGCCTATTGCTCCACCCTGTGATTTTGTTGTCACATGCGGAGTGGTAACAAGACTTGCGATAATATCCGGGATACCATCTGCCGGATCTGTATCTGTACCATCGATCATCCAGAATGGTTCGTCATTATCATCCAATTCGCCTTCGCCAAACATTTCTTCGATGACGCTCAGATCTAGTCCCCATTCATCCATCAAGGTTTCTGTAAGTTTAAAATTATCCATCTATCTATACTCCCCCCATTTCAGCTTAAAGTGCCATTCTTTCTAGTTGAAAGCTGACCCGGAGTCTTAATATTAGTATTCGCTATATCAGTGATCGCGAAACCACCGTTGCCTGCTTCGAAAGTATCTTTATATGTTCCATCACCGACGGAGTATGCACGAATGAAGGCACCTTCTACTGCTACGCCATCCAGGGTCACATATGCTGCAGCAAGTTCAAAGTCCTGTGTCGCCAGAGCCGGCTGCCATACTGCAACGTATCCACCCTTCATACCGAAAGTATCTTTTGCTGTAATTTTATCCTCTTTCGCATTCAGTGTATCTACAATTGTATAAGAGGCTGCCAGTTTGATACGTTCTCCGGTAGTAATACTCTTAGCAATTAATCCGATCTCGCTGTAGTTACTATCATCTACATCTGCGATCAGATAGTTGTCAACGACCTTGTTGTTATTATGTGAGTCATAAATAACGTAGATCTTGCTTGCCAGGAATCCTGCCGGAACTTCCTTCAGGAAGTATGTGGTATTCACTTCCGGTGTCATAGCTGTACCGACTGTTGTAAGTGCATTTGCCTTCTTCCAGTAACCAGCACCACCAGCATACGGCTTACTATTCGTTACTGCTGTAGTGTACTCTGCCGGATTAGCGATATCATAATCGCCTTTTCTTGCATAGTCGCTGTAGTAGCCACCGTACAGGTAATCACCTTTAACTTTAGCAGTGATGTCGAAGGTTGTATTTCCTGCCAGAGCTATCTTCTCAACAGTGTTATCTGAGGAGTGGTAGATGTAGAAATACTGAGCTTCCCATACTGCATACATTGCATGATTCGGCTCGATTATGTCTGCTGCTACCTGCTTAACATCTGCGTTAGCAACTGTACCATCAGCATTCAGCTCGTCCCAAGTGCCATCATCATTCAGTTTGAGCCACAGTGTCAGATCAGTCTTTTCAGAATACTTAGACTCATCAACTGTAATGGTATCATCTGCGTTCTCAGCAAATGCACCTTCCGGTTCTTCCTGACGAGCCCAGCCAACAAACTTGTATCCTTCACGTGTAACTGCTGTGGCAGCCGGGATATCAGCTGCTTCATTAATGGTAAGGTTATAGTTGGTAAATGTAGCAGTTCCAACATCGAGTTTACCCTCGACTTCAGTTACGCCATTTATTATACCACCATTCGCATACCATGTGATATGTACTTTATTCTTCGGATTAACCGGTACATATTCAGCACGAAGCTGTACCGTGTAAGTCAGATAGATACCATCTGCCTCCGTTTTACCCGGAATGCGCTCTTCTTTAGCATCTGCTTTCAGAACTGTGAAATCATTACCCGGATATACTTCAACATCTGTATCTTCGTACTCTGTTCCATTCCATTTCTGAACGATCCAGCTCTTGAAACGGTAACCATCCGGAGCTGTAGAAGCTGCCTGTGCAATTGCCTCTGCCTGGTCCAGATATTTCAGATCATCGTCAGGTGCATTTGTACCTTCACCTGCGTCATAGACAACTTCGATACCTTCTGCACCGATCATCTTTGAACGCCACTTAGCATACAGATTAAGTTCTCTTGTGAGCCAGAAACGGTTTTTCTCTGCATCACTGTTAGTGGTTGCTCCGTTACCGAACTTATCCATTACATCCGTCATATGAGTTGTCTTATCATACGGCGTTGTAACTGTTGTGTCATTCAGCACAGTATAATCTGCATTAAACAGCTTTGTGCAAGCTTCATCAGAATACCAGCCAACTAACTCATACTCATCACGAAGACCTGTCGGTGTGCTGACTTTATCTCCTGCGCTGATACGGAAGTTCATTGCCTGATCATCTGAACCCCAGTCAAGTGAGTCATCACCGTCTGCGTTGGAGTGAAGGAATACGCGGTACTGTACCTTGATCCATTTAGCATAGACTGTGATACCACCTTCCGGCATCTTGCCAAATGTGTACGCCTGAGTACAAGCGTCATCGATATACCATCCAGCAAATACATATCCGTTATAATTCGGTGCATAATAGTTAGCACCACCTTCGTTGTAGGAACTGATATTCGCCTGATAAAGAATAGTACCGCTGGTACTTAACTGACCACGATTTGTTACTTCAGCAATGTTGTTTCCATTTCCATCGAAATATACACCGTCCATATAGTTGATCTGATAGGACTTACGTGTATAGTAGAATTTCATTGTGTAGTTGTTCTGTGATGAAAGAGTTACTTTTCCATCATTTTCATACTGCGGATCTGTCGCATACTGCGTAAAACCAGTAATATCATAAAAGTCTTCTGACTTTGTAGATCTAATACCATCACCAATACTGATCTGTACATGCTGATGTTCTGTGTACTGTTTACCATTATATGTTACAGTTCCAGTCTCTCCTGGCAGTGTTTCCAGATAGTAATAGAAATGCGATGTGTTATTAGTTCCGTATCGTTGAGACTTAAATGTAGTATTCTCCGCAGGCATAGTCTCAAGACTCGGCACCTGACCAGTGGTGAAAATTCTGCTATTCTGCGGATCCCAAACATAACCAGTATAGGTTTTTCCATTCTCTCCCTTAATTGGGAAGTATGAAGAAATATCTTCACCGTAATATGCAGTGATTGTCTTTATGGTATGGCTGGAACTGCCACTATTTCGTGTATAGACATCTCCTGTATAATCAGCTGTAACTCTTTCTTCCGATCTAGTGTAACGTGTTCCGGTATATACTGTACCTTCCTGTCCACGTCTATCACCGTATGTGTAATAAACATAATAATAGTAGGTGTGTCTGCTTAACTGTACATAATTATTATTAACGTATCCATAGCATGTAGTCCAGTAATCTGTTGTAGTAGTTTCTGTATATACATACCGTGTTTCACCAGTATCATATGTCCAGTGATTACCGGATCTGGTCAGATACTTCTGTGTATATCCGCCATTTCCATCCGGAATGTAATACCAACCACTGTTAGTACTATTGCTCTTTGTATAGGTATAAACATTCGCACTGTCATCCTGGAACGTTAATGTATACTGTGTTCTATCATAGTAAACATTTACTACCGCAGTGCCTGCAGGGTCAATTTTTGTATCAGTCGGATCAATCTTTCCGAGATGGAAGCCTGTAATCTGTACATTAGTACCACCAGCACGTCCCTGCACAACTGCATATGCATTGTCGCCTGTTCCAGCCTGTCTTACTAAGCTATTGTTTGTAGTTCCTACAATAGTTGTTCCTACTGTTCCGGTTCTATTAACAGACTCCATGAAATCATAGCCATCTCTTTCAAGATTCTGTGTCCAGATCAGAACTGTATAATATGCCGTCTCAGCAGCTGTCCACTTAGCAAATATATCAACTGTATCTGTTCCTTCGATTGTATTGCCAAAGGTAAACTCAGTTGTATATGTCTCGTCTGTATACCATCCATCGAACGTATATCCAAGACGAACCATGTCCAAGGACGGCTTCTGTGTAACTTTGCCTTTTTCAACGAACTGCGGAGCAACATATGTTCCACCATTCTCGTGGAATACAAGCCAGTTACCATTCGGAGCATCCGCTACAAACTCTACATCACCAGAGAGAGTGATTGTTGTTCCATTCTGATAAGGCTCAGTAACAGCTGCACCTTCTAATGTAGCATTAGAAATATTCTCAGCACCTTCTGCAACTTCCCATCCCAAGAAATTCTGCTCACCTGTGCGCGGTGTGTAAGCCTGATTAATTGTATACTCTACGGTGTCCTGTGTAACCGGCATCAGAATACTTTCTGCGCTGAGGGAAACACCATCTTCAGCTTCTTTATAAGTTACTGAATATGTCTTGTAAATCATTGCGTACACATCAAGTGTGTCGCCTTCTTTTACTTCATTGTTCGTGAAGTAGTCAGCAATCTCGGTACGAATACCAGCGATATCCTTTACTTCTGTATCAGCTGTGTAATCCTTAGTTAATGTCCAACCGCTGAAAATCTGTCCTTCAGGAAGTTCGCCAACACCAGGATCGTATACGACCTTGTCGTACTCATCATCTGTTGTATCGGCTTTCTTTACCAGCATACTTGCGATTGTTGTATCGCCGTTCTTGAAGTTTACAGTCAGACGAGCTTCATCACCAGTCTCACCGGTACCGATAACAGCATAAACAGAGAAGTTCTCAGCTGCGAATGTAACAGTGTCTTCCTCAGCAGCGACTTCTTCAACCGGTTCAGCTTCTGCAAGCTCAGCAGTTGAAACTACATCTTCCTCTACAGCAGCTGCAGCTGCTTCTTCCAGCTCCTCAGCTGTAGTATCCAGATGAACAACTGCAGTATTATCTGCGTTCTTCAGCTCATCGGAAGTCATGGTAACTTTAACTTCCTTAGCCGGCTGGATCTCTTCATCATTAAAGAGGAAAGTGATATCAGCTGCTGCAAGAACAGTACCTTCTACTCCGTCGGTATTGTCGACAGCAACCTGTGCAGCCTGTACCTCAACCGGAACAACGCTCATCTGTGTTCCTGCCGGGAGTGCTCCTTCCGGAACATCTACAGACACAGCCAGACCATTGATTTCCTCAGAAGTCAGAGTTGTCTCCGGGAATGCAATACCTGCAGCTGCCTCAGTCATAACCTCAGTAGTTGACTCCTCAGCAACCGGATCTTCCTCCGCAAAGTCTTCCTCTACATCTGCCTGCTCTTCCTCAACCGGAGCGATCTCCTCTTCAAGAGCTACTCCGTCAATAAGCGCAGAATCCTCCAGGAGTGCTTCACCAGCTAATGGTGTAGCCACTTCTTCTTGAATAGCTTCCTCTTCAGGAGCTTCTTCTTCCAGAAGATACTCTTCTTCTGCAGAATCTTCAGCCACTGCTGTTGCTTCCGCAAGTTCGTCCGTGCTCTGTTCAATCGGAACCTGGACGTCGCCTTCTGTTGCAAGGACTGACATAGGACTCTGGACAGCCATCATCAGAACAAGCATCAGAGAAACGATTCTAGAAATTCTGTTTCTTTTCACTTTCCTGTCCCCTCTCTATTAATTAATGAAGAAGTAATTTTTTATAATAGATCGAATACTTCCTGATAATCGTTATGGCTTCTAAACTGACGCGTAAATCAGACTATGGTATAGTATCTCAATCTAAAGTTAATACAATTTTATTCCAATTATCCTGCACCGTCAACTAACAACATCATCTAATTAAATTCAGATTATTTATACATATAGTTTGCTATTTCACGGATTTTACACACATTATTAGCGTATAACACCGTATTCTTGCAATATTTTGATGCGATTTTTGCCTATCTTTAGGGTTTCGACTGCATTATTGGCTTCTGATCGTTCTCTATAGAAAACAAAAATTCTCTGTATCCATGCCACCGGCAATAACCAAGGTGCTTTTCTCAGATATACATATCTTTTTTCCAGTTTATTTGCAGATGGAAAAACCGTGGCAAGCAGTCCGTGAGTCTCTTTTCCATGCTTGTCTGCTGCAACTGCATCCAGAGTAATATTGCTGCTATGCTTACGGCTCATCGTTGATCCGCCATAGATACCACTATCCAGCAGATCTTCCAGCAGATCCTGTTCATCGATATCCGCCATGATGCTTCTCCATTCCGGCGTGAGCTGTGCCTTTTCCGGGTCGAGGGTCAGATACTTTTCTCCGATCTTCAATAATGCACCGGCAAATACATCGGCCCGAACCTCCCTGCATTCACGCAGAAGATCATTCCAGTGTACATTTGAGCTATAAGCATTTGCCCAGAGGGCCATGTCGCAGACCTGACGAATGCCGAAGCCACCATGAAAGAAATGCTTTAACGCATGAAGTATCATATAAAGCAGATTGTCAGTTGCATCCAGCGTAAGCACTGAAATTTCCTGACTGCTATCATCAGAGTGTCTCAGTTGAATGTGAGCTGCCTTTTCATGTGCCTTGAGAAAGAAAGTGTTGAATTCTCCGTAAGCTTCGGATGCCGGCGGAAATAACTGCTTATGCAGTTCTATTCTCAGATTAGTAATCGGATCTATGTATGGAATTTCATGTTCTTCAAGGACATGTTCCGGCGAGCCTTCCAGCTGAAGTCCATTCTTAAGCAAAAGGCTGTGGCAAGATTCGAATTCCTCATCCGGAATAAAAACATCCTCATCGCCGGAAGATCTTTCATCCGGCTGCGAATATAGATCCCGGCATACTATGCCTTTCACAACGATCGCATGTATCCCTGCTGCCGCCAGTTCTTTATAGAGCCTCAGAAATTTCTCGGTGCGAATAACCTGCCCGGTTACTTCCTGAAACATCTCTTGCCTGTAATTCATATACAACGCGGGATGCAACTGGCTTGCTGCAGGCGCATCATGTAAATGATTAAGGATCATCGCAAACAGCTTCTGATTGCCCGCCAATTCCAGAACCGCCTTCAGTTCCGGCTCAGTTATCTGCGCCTTGCCGCTGTATTCCTCATTCTTCAACGCGCATTTAAGAGTTTCTAAAAATATCTCAGAAATTCTATCCATCTTATTTCATTCCCTTGAAACTACTAACGCCCCTCCAGGACATGGAGAGGCGTCATCTCAGAAGTCAATAGCCATCTTCCCGGCTTCTTCTTCATTCAGTTCAGTCACATGTGTATCCATGACTCTGTATACTCTCTGGCACATGTTCAGAACACTTGGCCTGTGAGTTGTGACAATACAAGTCTTATTCGGTTTCTGCTGAATGATATTTCTCAGAACCTGGCGTTCTGTTGTCACATCCAGTGCAGATGTTGCTTCATCCAGAAGCAGTATAGGTGCATCTCTCAGAATTGCTCTTGCAATCGCAATTCTCTGTGCCTGACCTTCGGAAAGGCCACGACCTCGCTCACGGACCACGCTGTTGATAGTATCCGGAAGCTCCTTCACGAAATCCCATGCGCAGGCGATTTTCAATGCCTCGATGATCTCATCATCTGTCGCCTCTTCCTTTACCATGCGAAGATTTTCAGCAATGGTACCGGAAAGGATCGTGTTGCCCTGTGGGACGTAGGCGAATAGGTGGCGGGTGTCGGCATTTGCCGGGATGGACTCGCCGTTCATTGCGTTGATCATGACCTCGCCGTTTTCCGGGCTTACAAGTCCCAGTATCAGACGGATCATAGTTGTCTTTCCTTCTCCGGACGGGCCAACTAGTGCCACGATCTCACCCGGGCAAGCCTCAAATGCAGACTCCGTAATAACCCTAGTTCCTTCTATATAAGAGAAGTTTACATTTTTCATGTCGATCTTGAAGCCCTGGTCAGCATATTTGTCCAGGTCGGAACTCTCGGGGATGTGCTCCTCGCGGGGCAGCTGCACCAGTTCGCGGATACGATGTGCCGAAACCGAGCTGTTCAGGAAGGATGGAACGATCGAAACTACTTTGTTGAAGGCACTGGACAGGTTGCTGCGCTGCTGCAGGAACAGTGTCATGGTTCCGTAGGTGATGGAATGCGTCCACAGCAGGAACAGACAATATCCAAATGCCGCATACTGCACGATCATTCCCAGCACCGACATGAAAATATTCGTCTTGATGGTAAACATGTTGTATTCAAGGCTGATATCCTTGAACTTTCTCTGCCAGTCGCGCATCTTGCGGCCGTACTGCTCGGCGATGCCGAAGGACTTGATCGTATCCACGTTGTAGAAGGTCTCCACTTCAAATGTCATGACCTTACTACTCATCTCCCTCACTTTCTTGCCATAATCACGCTGTTTCTTCAGCAGATACTTGGACATCAGCAGCATAACCGGAGCGGTTGTGAATGCCAGAAGTGCCATGACCTTGCTGTAATGCCAGATGACGAAGAATGTGGCGAAGAAGTTGTAGACCGCAATGATGATGGTCGGCAGCCAGCTGATTGCATTCGAGCTGACGGTCTTCACATCGTTGCTGAACCTGTTCAGGACATCGCCGTGGCTGTACTTGCTGATGGACAGCCAGCTTGCATCCATGATCTTGTCAAAGATGTCCGCCTGGATGTCGTTGTTGATGTAGATGCTCAGTTTGGTTGTAAACCTGTTGAGCAGGCTTCCGATGATCAGGCTGAACGCTGCACTTCCCAGGGTGATAACGATCATGATCCAGAGCTTGCTGGTCTGGTAGCCGGTGATGATATCGATCAGATATTTGCTGGCTACGCTGGAGACAAGGCCGAGGGTCGTGCTCAAGATGCCTAGAAGGGTGTAAAAGACGATGGCACCCTTATATTTTTTGCTGTAGGAGAGGATCCAGCGCCAGTCGTCGAGGATTTCTCCGAAGGTGCCGTCTTTCCATCGATTGATTAAGGTGTGCATCGATGCGAAGGCGGCATTATTTGATTCTTTCATTGGATCCGTATTCGGCATCGGTGCTCCTTTCTGACTACTTGTCGTATTTATTTCATTGCTCTTCCGAACTTATCTCAATCACTCCAATTTCCGGAAGATTATTAATTCTAGGCAGCCAATTTTCATTTCCAAGTCCTCTGGAAATAATAAGCGTGTTACCGGTTGTCTTACTTGTAAACTTCCCCCACACCCTGCCAGGGAACCATCCCATATCGGGAGCATATAAACCGCCTATACCGGGAATAATTATCTGGCCGCCGTGGTTATGTCCTGAAAGAACGAGATCTATGTCCCAATCATCGAGGCCGGAAAGGACACGCCAAGTATAAGGCATATGAGAAAGCAGTATTTTATAACTATCAGTATCTTCAAAGCTTGTTAAAAATTCTTGTTCTTCTTTATTACCTTCAGCAGTATATTTTCTTGGAAGACAATAGCCATATATACCGCCTATGCGAATATCTGTACCATTCACTGTTGTATCTATCCAATCGCATTCCAATACAGTGGCTCCGGCTGTCTCAAGCGACTCTTTTAATGAGGTATCATCTTGATTATCGAATTTCTCTATGTAGGCTTTCTCATGATTTCCATAAGAGTAATAAATAGGAGCAATTTCTTTCAATCTTCGTATGAGGTCAGTAATGACTGAGATGTTCTGGTTATCATTGTTTACCATGTCGCCTGTCATTAGGATAAGGTCGGGATCTTCGCTTTCTATTTTAGTAATCAAACGAGAGTTGCTGCTTCCGAACGTTGCATTATGAAGGTCTGAAAGGTGAATTATCCGCAAGCTGTATTCGATATTAGATGAAGACAAGACCTCCCTATGAATATCAACGTAGTGCTTGGATAAAACTATCGAACTGATAAGCCCAAGCAAAACTGCCATTACCAAGGCTATCACTCCTGCTATAATTCGTATAAATCGCCTTTGCTTAATCAAAATATTAATAAATCCCCATTCTATCAGAATGCCTTTTCGTACAATTTCATACTTGGATCATCGTGCAAAAGCCATGTTCGATATACCCAATTTGATGCAGAAAATATCAATAGCACTAGTTTATACTTTATCCCTAAATGACTAAGGAATAATTCTTTAATATGTCTCTTTCTCACCCTTTTCAAAAGCGCCTTGATATCCTTTGTGTAGCCTCTCCTTAAAATAATGTTATATTTACATTTACAAAATTGTGTAAAAAACAATTGCAGGTATTGTTCTCTAATCTTT
>R21__coassemble_1122_pt1 | contig 19096 bp, 15 predicted proteins | sample R21__metabat2_low_PE_028 | metagenome-assembled genome bin R21
TGATCTGGCCAGTCAGGCGATCAAAGCGCTCTCAGAACAGAGACTGGCTGGCAGCGTTGCAGTTACAGGTCAGGATGCGGACCTTTCAGCATGCCAGAGAATCATGGAAGATACGCAGCAGATGACAGTTTTTAAGCCGGTGGACGAGGAAGCCAGAAAAGCTGCCATGCTGGCAGTGTCGCTGGGAAGAGGAGAAAGGATAACCGATAAGGGAAGAGGCCTTCCGGTGACAGAAACCATCAATGACGGAACATATGATATCCCCTGTTATCTGATCGATCCGCAGGCAGTTACCGCTGAAAATATGGATGATACCATTATAAAAAGTGGTTTCCACAGGAAGGAAGATGTCTATCTGAATGTGAAACCGTAAAATTTATTCTTTACTGTCGGGGCTCAGTGCGATAGAATGCTTTCAGATTTAAACACAAAGTGCTAGCGTAGATGCCGGCGGCATCAAGGTGGATTCCAGACAGGAAGGAAGCATAATGAACGAATATTTCAATGTTGCAGATATTTTTGGCGAGAATGTTTTCAATGACAAGGTCATGCAGGAACGTCTGCCCAAGAAGATCTACAAGGAACTGCATAAGACAATTGATGAAGGCAAGGATCTGGATCCTATTGTAGCCGAAGTAGTAGCGGAAGCTATGAAGAACTGGGCTATTGAAAAGGGTGCGACTCACTATACTCACTGGTTTCAGCCGCTGACAGGTGTAACTGCAGAGAAGCATGATTCGTTTATCACCGCACCTCATGCGGATGGTTCCGTGCTTATGGAGTTCTCCGGCAAGGAGCTGATCAAGGGTGAACCGGATGCATCTTCATTCCCGTCCGGTGGCCTGAGAGCAACATTTGAGGCGAGAGGATATACAGCATGGGATTGCACATCACCGGCTTTCGTTCGTCAGGATGCAGCAGGTGCTATTCTCTGTATTCCGACTGCATTCTGCTCCTACAACGGTGAGGCACTTGACCTCAAGACACCGCTGCTTCGTTCCATGCAGGTGCTGAATGAGCAGGCGCTGAGACTGATCCGTCTTTTCGGCAATACAACATCCAAGAAGGTAACACCTTCTGTCGGAGCAGAACAGGAGTACTTCCTGATCGATGCAAAACAGTATAAAGAACGTAAGGACCTGATCTACACAGGCAGAACACTGTTCGGTGCAATGCCTCCGAAGGGCCAGGAGCTTGATGATCATTATTTCGGTACCCTTCGTCCTCGTGTAGCGAACTTCATGCGTCAGGTGAACGAAGAGCTGTGGAAGCTGGGAGTACCGGCTAAGACTCAGCACAACGAAGTAGCTCCGGGACAGCATGAGCTGGCTCCGATCTATGAGTTCGCGAATGTTGCGGTAGACCACAACCAGATCGTTATGCAGACCCTGAAAGCAGTCGCTGACAGAAACGGTCTCGTATGCCTGCTTCACGAAAAGCCGTTCGCAGGAGTAAACGGTTCCGGTAAGCATAACAACTGGTCACTGACTACTGATGACGGTATCAATCTTCTTGATCCGGGTAAGACTCCTCATGAGAACATTCAGTTCCTTATGGTACTTGCCTGCGTTCTGAAAGCAGTTGACATTCATGCGGATCTTCTCCGTGAGTCTGCTTCAGACCCGGGTAATGACCACAGACTGGGAGCGGATGAGGCACCGCCTGCTATCATCTCTGCATTCCTGGGTGAACAGCTTCAGGATGTTGTATCTCAGCTGATCAACACAGGAAGTGCTACAAGCTCTATCTCCGGCGGCAAGCTCAGAACAGGTGTTGATACGCTTCCGGATTTCAATAAAGATGCAACGGACAGAAACCGTACTTCACCGTTCGCGTTCACAGGAAATAAGTTTGAGTTCCGTATGGTAGGCTCCAGAGATTCTATCGCAGCTTCCAACGTTGTACTCAATACTATTGCAGCGGAAGCATTCAAGGAAGCTTGTGATGTTCTGGAGAAGGCAGAAGATTTCTCAGAAGCTGTACATGATCTGATCAAGCAGTATCTGACAGACCATCAGAGAATCATCTTCGATGGAAACGGATATGCCAAGGATTGGGTCCTTGAGGCAGAGAGAAGAGGTCTTCCGAACCTTGCCAGCATGGTGGATGCCATCCCGGCACTCATTACCGAGAAATCTGTTGCTCTGTTCGAGTCATTTGGTATCTTCACACGTGAAGAACTTGATGCGAGAGTAGAGATCAAGTATGAGAACTACTCCAAGACACTGAACATCGAAGCACGCACCATGATCGATATTGCAACCAAGTCCATCATCCCGGCTGTTATCAAGTATACAAGACAGCTGGCTGATACCATCTGTGCAGTACGTCAGGCTGGTATTGAGACTCCGGTTCAGGATGAGATCCTTGCAGAGTGCAGCCATATGCTGAAGGATGCCAAGGATGCCCTTTCCTACCTGAGCCAGGTAGAGGATATTGCTTCCTCCATGCCGGAAGGCAGAGATAAGGCTCAGTATTATCATGATGTAGTTGCTGTTGCCATGGAAAAACTTAGAACACCGGTCGATAATCTTGAGATGATCGTTGACAAGGCTGACTGGCCGATGCCGAGCTACGGTGATATTATGTTCGAAGTGTAATAAGAATTGAAAAAAGTATGGAAAACCCGCGGGCTGTGGCCTGCGGGTTTTTATTATGAAATGAGCGAGGGCAGCCTCGCTCGTAGTTACGCGCAAAAAAAGACCACACATACATATGTATGTGCGGCCCTTTTTTTGGCCCTCCCGGACCCTCCTTTTCAAAACCACATAACAGACGAGCTATTGTGTAGTTTTAAAACAACCGCGCCAAAGGCGCGGTCGATTTGCTCCTTTTCACTTTTTCATAATTTTATTTGCTGGGGCTTTGGGGAGCCCCAGCAGGCCCCGAATTCATACCACACAATTTATTGACAGCGGCGAACCACTGCCAATGCGGAAAAACCTCTAAAGGGGAGGATACCGAACGATCGGAGAAATCGTCCGATATATTATGAAAAAGTTTTGAAAAGGAGTAGTGTGATACTCCTTCGGTGCAGACGTAATTATAGGGAAAAAGATAAATAAAATAAACCCCATGAATTTAAATAAAGTGTAAACGAATTGTGAACAAACCGTGTCTAACCAAAAGAGATTGAAATCCGATAAATTGTCATGAAAATATTAGTGCATTATTCACAAACAATGTTGATTTTTTGCGCCATACATATTACAATAAGTACATACGTTTTGGAGTGCTTTTGTAAGAAAATCATAGAACCTATCATCGAAGGAGGAAAATCTCTTGATTTCGAATCAGATATTGCAGTCTACATTGGAAGGCCTGAAAACGATCAGCCGTGCAGATCTGTGCGTGATGGATACAGAGGGTATTCTGCTTGCGACTACATTCGACGGGGCTGAACAGTTCAGAGAATCAGTTATGAGTTTCGCAGGTTCACCGGCAGACAGTCAGGTGATCTCCGGATATCAGTTTTTTAAAGTACTTGATGAATCCCAGCTGGAGTATGTATTGATCGTGAACGACAACAGCGACGGAGCATATATGGTGGGCAAGATGGCAGCTTTCCAGCTGCAGACCTTGATCGTTGCCTATAAGGAACGTTTCGATAAAGATAACTTTATCAAGAACCTCCTGCTTGATAATCTGCTGCTTGTCGATATCTACAACCGTGCGAAGAAGCTTCATATCGAGACAGAAGCGCGCCGTGTGGTATTTATTCTGGAGATCGATCATGAGAAGGAGAGCAATGCACTCGAGCTTCTGAGATCAGTCACAGGAAATAAGAGCAGAGACTTCATTACAGCTGTTGATGAAAACAGCGTGATCATTGTTAAACAGCTGGATGACAATGAAGGTTATCCGGAATGTGCAGTGATCGCTCAGGAATATCTTGCAGCTCTTCCTGAAGACAGTCAGGAAGGAGCATTGATCGCATACGGAACCATCGTTGATGAGATCAAGAACGTTGCAGGTTCCTATAAGGAAGCACGCATGGCACTTGATGTCGGGAAGATCTTTTTCGAAGAGAATAAGGTCATTGCGTACAGTTCTCTTGGCATCGGCCGACTGATCTATCAGCTTCCGATCCCTCTGTGTAAGATGTTTATACGTGAGATCTTCCAGAATAAATCTCCGGATGACTTCGATGAGGAGACCCTCACGACGATCAACAAGTTCTTCGATAACAACCTGAATGTATCCGAGACTTCAAGACAGCTCTATATCCACAGAAACACACTGGTATATCGTCTTGACAAGCTTCAGAAGTCCACAGGCCTTGACCTGAGAGTATTCGAGGATGCGATCATCTTCAAGATTGCACTCATGGTCGTGAAGTACATGAAGTATATGGAGAGCCAGGAATACTGATCCTGCGCTACTTGCCTGACAGTAGAAAAACGTATATGATAAAAGCTGACTTTGATCCTGCATCAAGGTCAGCTTTTGTGCTTTACTGCGAGCTGCGGTCAGGTACAGAAAGATTTAGTGGAGGTAAATAGTTGAATCAGGAAGAATTAGATACAGAGAACAGCAGGTATAAGCGTGAGCGATGGGAATTTCTGAAGGGCCTGGCATTCGGCGTGCTCCTTTCGGCAATAGTTGTGATGTCCTTCCTGCTTTTTCGATACGGTACACTGGGGAGCAGAACGGAGAAGGACGCGGATGTTCTCACAAGCGGGAAGACAGCTCTTAAGCTGGAGACCATAAAGAACATCATATCCAGAGACTTTCTCTACGATGTGGATGGTGAAGATCTGGAAACATATATGTTCAAGGGGATCGCAGCAGGACTTGACGATAAATATGCGGCCTACTATTCAGCGAAGGAGCTTGAAGATGTAAATCGTTCCAACAGCGGAGAGTACTTCGGGATAGGCGTTGTATTTGTCCAGAGTGAAGATGGCGAGATGGTCATCAACAGAGTCTATAGCGGGTCACCTGCTCAGGAGGCCGGCCTTAAGACAGGAGATATCCTCGTCAGAGTGGAAGATAAGGACGTAAAAGGCATGGATCTTACGGAAGCCGCTGATCTGGTCCTGTCCTATGAAGACAAGGTAAATCTGACGGTTCTGAGAGAGGAAAAGGAACTGGAGGTCGAGATCGAATACGGACAGATCCAGATCAACCCTGTGTCTCAGAGGATGCTGACAGAGCATACGGGTTTTATCAGACTGCAGGAATTCGATGAAGTCACCGTAGAACAGTTCGAAAATGCCCTGAAGGAACTGAGTGAAGCGGGAGCAGAAAGCCTGATCATAGATCTGCGTGATAACCCGGGTGGACTTTTGAACGTAGTATGTGATATCCTAGATGATCTGCTGCCGGAGGGAACGATCGTTTCCACACAGACCAGAGACGGCAAGACAGAAGATTATACCTCTGACAGCGAGCAGATGTTCAAGGGAAAGATAGCAGTACTGGTAAATTCCGGCAGTGCAAGCGCAGCAGAACTTTTCTCCGGCGCAATACAGGATTATGAACTGGGCCCGATTATCGGAACAGTGACATACGGCAAGGGTGTTGTTCAGCAGACTTATTCCCTGTCCGATGGATCAGCAATCAAGCTGACAGCCCAGAGATATCTGACTGCAGGCGGACGCGATATTGACGGAAAAGGTATAATTCCGGATATTGAAGTGGAGAAAGCCGAGGATGGCGGTCTGGACGCGGAAGATGCGTCAGAAGACGACCCATGCATCGCGAAAGCCCTGGAAGAATTAGCGGATCGATCATGATACCGGAGTGTTTAACATAAGGAGCAAGAGATATGACGAACAGAGAAGACTTTCTCATTAAACTGGAAGGCATTCGGGAACTGGCTAAAGCCAGCGAGAACGTGCTCAGCAGAGAGCAGGTAGATGAGTATTTCGCAGATTCAGAGCTTACAGAGGAGCAGATGAAACTTGTCTACGATTATCTGAGAAGTTCTGCCATCGCGGTGACCGGTGGTGCGGAAGTAAAGATCGCTGATGGCCTTGTAAGTCTGCGCCAGAGGGTGAAAGCAAGCCATACTGCAGAGGAAAGCAGTTCCGAAGAAAGTTCAGAAGAAGAGGATGCTTCTGAGGAAGAGAAGAAGAGTGCGCTTGAGATCTACCTGGAAGAAATCAGTGAGGATCAGAGCATTCCGGAAAATATCGAGCTGATGCTCTTTAAGAAGGCCGCTGACGGTGATATTGAGTCAAGAAATATTCTTGCAAGAGCCTATCTTTCAGAAGTGTGCGACCTTGCCGGAGAATATGAGTCAGAGGGAATGAACGCAGAAGATCTCGTATCCGAAGCGAACATGGGCCTCATGCTTGCACTGGGTGAATTGGAGCAGATGGACTCCCTGGCCGCTTACAAGGCCAGCCTGATCAATTCTGTGGGCAAGTATCTGGAAGAAGCAACCAGCCAGATGAAAGAGGACAGGGACCGCGATAACGCAGTCGCAGCGAAAGTCAACCATCTGAGCAGCGCAATTCGATCTCTGGAAGATGACCTTGGAAAACAGGTCAGCATCGAAGAAGTATCCGCTTTCCTGGATATTCCGCTTGAAGAGATCAAGGAAGTACTGGATCTGGCAGGAGATGAACTTCGCGGTCAGATGTCATAAGAAAAAGGCATTGCCTTCAGTATCGTAAATGATACCTGAGGCAATGCCTTTTTTTACTCTTTAGGCTGGACTTTTCGTAGACGCACAAGATCAATGCGCTGATTGTGAACTCTTTCTGCTCGCAGTATGTGACCTTCCGGGGTCACAGTCTTTTCGCCGGCAACAGGGAAATGGTCCAGCTGGCCGATGATATATCCGCCGATTGAGTCGTAGTCTTCGGACTCCAGGGAAAGATCAAGAGCGTCATTCACATCGTCCAGACTGACTGAACCTTCAATCAGCCAGGTGTCAGCACCTACACTGCGGATTCGGCGCTGCTCATCGCCATCGTATTCATCGCGGATCTCACCGACAAGTTCTTCAAGCAAGTCTTCCATGGTGAGCATTCCTGCAACAGCACCATATTCATCCAGAACGATCGACAGGGCTGCGGCGCGTTCCCGCATCTCAAGCAGCAGCTCGGATATTTTCTTCCTTTCAAATGTATAGTAAGGAGAGTACATGATCTTCTCAGGTCTGAAGGAGGTACTTTCTGTGACGAAGGCGAAGTCCTTGAGATTGATCACACCGATCACTTCATCCTTTCCACGCTTGAGAACAGGAATACGGGTAAAACGTTCACTCTGGAACAGGTCGCGGATCTGCACGTAAGTATCATCTTCCCTGCAGCAGACCATATTGACCCACGGAACCATGACATCACGTGCCCGGGCATCTCCGAAGTCGAATACATTATTGATCATAACCTTCTCTTCAGATTCGATGGCACCATCCTCGTGGCCAACATCAACGAGTGTTCTCAGATCATCTTCAGTCAGAACACTTTCTCCTGCGCTGCGATCCACGTGGAGGAGGGCAAAAACTGCCGAGGAGAGTTTATTGACAAGAAAGATGGCCGGTGTCATGACTACCATGAGAAACCAGATGATACCGCTGTAGCTCAGGGAAAGTCGTTCCGCATTGGCGGCAGCCATATTCTTGGGAGTGATCTCTCCGAATATAAGGACAAGAAGTGTCATGACTCCTGTTGCGAGTGCAACGCCGCTGTCCCCCAGGAAATGCATGGTAAGACTGGTGGCAAGGGAGGAAGCTGATATATTGACGATGTTGTTGCCGATCAGTATGGCACTGAGCATTTTTTCAGAGTGCTCGAAGATCCTCTGAAGAGTGTCGGCTCTGGGATCTCCTGATTCGGACAGAGTCTTGATACGGATCTTGTTAACCGTAGTGAGAGCTGTCTCAGCCGAAGAAAAGAAGCCGGACAGTATCAGCAGAATGAAAAGAGCAATAAGTGAAACAGTAGTGCTTACAGACAAAGAAAACCTCCTAAAGTCAGGTAAAAGCGCGGTTGCTTGCGTTTTACTGTAGATTGTGCTATCGTTTAAAAAGAATTTCTAAACCATATAATCATTCCCGTTTTTTTGAATTGAAAATAGAAAATTTAGGAATTATAGAATCAGAAGGTGAGAACACATGAGAGAAAAATACGAATCCCTCTCACTCGTAGTTCTGCGTGAACTGGCTAAATCCAGAGGCATCGCACATGTTTCTACCATGCGTAAAGGTCAGGTAGTAGATGCGCTTCTTGCCAAGGATTCTGAAGATGCGCCGGCTGTTACAGACAGCAATGTGTCTAAAACAGAAAAGGAAGAGGCCACAGAGCAGACATCAGAGAGAAGATCAGACAACAACAGCGATTACAGAAGACCGCAGCAGCGCCAGATGAGATCACCTGATAACGGAAGAAGACAGGATAGCAGAACGAATACAGAGCGCCGACCTGAACAGAGGCAGAACAGTCAGTATCGCAGCAATCAGAACCAGTATCAGAACCAGAATCAGAATCAGGACAAGCCGCCTATGGAGCTGTCTGCACTGGATTCCGGCAACCGCGCAGAAGGAGCAATTGAGGTCCTTGCAGACGGCTATGGCTTTATTCGCAGTGATAATACTTACATGCCCGGTGAGAACGACGTCTATGTCGCACCTTCCCAGATCCGTAAGTTCGGCCTCAGAACCGGCGATATCGTTGCCGGCAATACAAGAGTAAAAGCACAGCAGGAGAAGTTCTCAGCCCTGCTCTATGTGAATGCGATCAACGGTCTGCCTCCGGCAGAAGCGGCCAGACGCAGACGCAATTTCGAAGATCTTACGCCGGTATTCCCGAATCAGCGTCTTAAGCTGGAACAGGGAAAATCCGACATTGCCATGCGCATCGTCGATCTGATCTCTCCGATAGGAAAGGGACAGCGAGGAATGATCGTATCTCCGCCGAAAGCAGGTAAGACAACTCTGCTGAAGGATATAGCAGGTTCTATGCTGAAGAGCGATCCGGGTATGCATCTGATCATCATGCTGATCGATGAACGTCCGGAGGAAGTCACAGATATACGTGAAGCGATTCAGGGAGAGAATGTAGAGGTTCTGTACTCAACATTTGACGAGACTGCCGAGCATCATATTAAGGTTGCGGAGATGGGAATCGGCCGTGCGAAGAGACTTGTAGAGTACGGATGCGATGTAGTGATCCTTCTTGACTCTATCACCAGACTGGCAAGAGCCTCCAACCTGACGGTACAGCCAAGCGGCCGTACACTGTCCGGTGGTCTGGATCCGGCAGCGCTTAACATGCCCAAGCGCTTCTTCGGAGCAGCCAGAAATATGCGTGAGGGAGGAAGCCTTACGATCCTTGCTACTGCGCTGGTCGATACAGGCAGTAAGATGGATGACGTTGTATTCGAAGAATTCAAGGGAACCGGCAATATGGAGATGGTACTGGACAGAAAGCTGTCTGAGAGAAGAGTATTCCCGGCCATCGACATTCAGAAGTCCGGCACCAGAAGAGAAGACCTGCTGCTTGATTTTGAGGAACAGGAAGCAGTCTATATTATGAGGAAGGCACTCAACGGTCTTAAGAGCGATGAGGCAGCGGAGAATATCCTGAATACTTTCGTCCACACGAAGGATAATGCTGAGCTGGTTCAGAAAATCAGAAAACAGCGCTTTGTATAACAACTAATATCTTGCAATCAGTTTACATGTGTGCTATAATTCCACCGTTGTTTATGTAAACAGCATACTAACATTCAACTGCAGGGACTTGCAGGGGTGGCCGGAAGACATCAGTAATCCGGAAACGGGCACCGTATCGGTGCAGGCAGTTCACAGATCATTTAAATTCAGAGAGGTATATACCATGAAGGAAGCACTGCATCCACAGTATAATCAGGCAACCGTAACTTGCAACTGCGGCAACACATTCGTAACAGGATCTACTAAGAAAGAGATCCACGTCGAGGTTTGCTCCAAGTGCCATTCATTCTATACAGGTCAGCAGAAGGCAGCAGCTGCCCGCGGCCGTATCGATCGTTTCAATAAGAAGTACGGTTTTTCTGCAGAATAATGCAAGAACGGGGTTGAGGTTGCAAAACTTCAACCCCTTTTTGTATTTTACTAAGTATATTTCAACGGAAACTATAATCGGGAGTTTGCAAAATTATGAAGTATTCCAACATCGGCGGCCAGGCTGTGATGGAAGGTGTTATGATGCGCAACGGCGAGGATTACGCAGTTGCAGTCAGAACACCCGACAAGGAGATCGTAGTCAAGACCGCAAAGTATAAGGGCATCATTCGCAACAAAAAGATCCAGAAACTTCCTATCGTACGCGGTATCGTGAATTTCGTGGATTCTCTGTATCTGGGAATGTCAACACTGATGTTCTCAGCCAATTTCTTCGCTGAGGAGAGCCCGGAGGAGCTGGCAGAGCGAATCGAGTCCGAAAAGAAAAAAGCTGACAAGAAAGTCAGACAGCTGAAAAAAGCCGGTAAAGAGCAGGAAGCTGCCGCATACATGGCTAAGAAAGAGGCTGAATGGCAGAAAGACAGAGACCATGTTCTCGGAAGAACCGAGGAGGGGGCAGGACTTGAGGATAAGAAGGAAGACAATTCCGTTGTTCTCGGAGTCACAGTTGCATTCTCACTCGTGGTATCTATTGGTCTGTTTATGATGCTGCCATATTTTCTTTCCAGAGGACTTCACCTGATCACATCATCGGAAATTCTGATCTCCGTTATGGAAGCGGTCCTGCGACTGGGATTTTTCCTGGGATATCTGGTGCTGATCTCACGTATGAAGGATATTCAGCGCGTATTTTCCTATCATGGCGCTGAGCATAAGTGCATCAACTGCATCGAGCATGGACTGGAACTGAATGTTGAGAACGTAAGAAAGAGCTCCAGACTGCACAAGAGATGCGGTACATCTTATCTGCTCTACGTTATGGTCATCAGTGTGATCTTTTTCCTGTTCATTCGTATCGAGTCACCGCTGTGGAGAATTGTGATCCGTCTGCTTCTGATTCCGATCATTGCAGGTGTATCCTACGAGTTTATCCGTCTGGCGGGACGTTACGATAACGCATGTGTTAATATCATGAGTAAACCCGGTATGCTTCTTCAGAAAGTGACAACAAGAGAACCGGATGACAGCATGATCGAAGTCGGCATTGCATCAGTTGAGGCAGTTTACGACTGGAAGAAGTTCCAGAATGAGAACTTCGGAGGAGCTTACGAGGAAGAAGGTATTCGTCTTCCCGAAAAAGGCAGACTGGGATCAGTGATCACAGCAGCTGCAGAAGGTGCAGAATGATCTGGCAGAAAATATTGGAAAAAGGCAGCAGTATTCTCGCTGAAGCCGGCATCGAAGAAGCTGATGTGGATGCGAGAGAACTGCTGATGTATTATAAGAAATGGAACTGGACTGATCTTCTGATGAACAGAAGCCAGGAGAGCAGTCCGGAAGAGACAGAAGATTACCTACAATTGATCGAAAAAAGAGCATCCCACACACCTCTGCAGCACCTGACCGGTGAGCAGGAGTTTATGGGATATCTTTTTAGGGTGACAGGGGATGTGCTCGTTCCGCGTCAGGATACTGAAATTCTGTGTGAGGAAGTCATCAAGGCTGCTGAGAAGAAGGCAGGCAAGGGCGGAGCAGGTCTGAAGATCCTTGATATGTGCACAGGAAGCGGCTGCATTGCCATCAGCCTGAAGAAAGAGCTGCCATACGCTGAAGTTACAGCAGCCGATCTTTCGGATAAAGCATTGAGTATCGCCCGTCAGAATGCAGAAGCGAATGATGCAGAGATCAATTTCAGACAGGGAAACCTGTTCGAAGCCCTGAATGAGTCCGATACAGAATTCGATCTGATCGTTTCCAATCCGCCTTACATACCGGCGGAGGAGATCGAGACTCTGACTCCGGAAGTAAAAGATCATGATCCGAGAATGGCGCTCGATGGCGGTCTAGACGGCCTGGATTTCTACAGAAGGATCGCAGAAGAGTCATATAAGTATATGAAGAAGGACGGAGAGCTCTTTCTGGAGATAGGTGCCCCTCAGGGCGAAGATGTGAAAAGACTGCTGGAAGAAAACAGCTTCAGTGATTGCAGGGTAATTCAGGACCTGGCGCAGCTGGATCGCGTAGTGACCGGCAGAAACCACAGATAAAGGAGAACTATGTTCGAACAACTTGAAGAACTGCTTGTCCGCAGGGACGAGGTCGAGCAGATGCTGGGAATGCCTGATATATGTCAGGATCCTGCCAGACTGCAGAAGCTTCTGAAAGAGCAGGGAGACACCAGAGATCTGGCCGATGCATATACAGAGTATAAAAACTGCAGAGCCACCATCGAAGATGCCCTTTCCATGCTGGAAGAAGAAAATGATCCCGACATGCGCGATATGCTGAAAAGTGAGCTGTCCGAAGCAAGAGACAGAGAAGAGGAGCTGACAAAGCAGCTCAACCTGCTGCTCCTGCCTAAGGATCCCAACGATGATCGAAATGTAATCGTTGAGATCAGAGCCGGTGCCGGCGGAGATGAAGCGGCACTTTTTGCAGCATCTCTCTACCGTATGTATGTTCATTATGCGGAAGGAAGACGCTGGAAAGTCGAGACCATGAATGTGGAAGATACCGGACTGGGCGGAATGAAATTCGTCAGCTTTATGATCAATGGTCAGGGAGCCTGGTCTGTATTAAAATATGAATCAGGTGTACACAGAGTTCAGCGAGTTCCGGCTACTGAGTCGGGAGGAAGAATTCACACTTCCACAGCCACGGTGGCTATTATGCCTGAAGCGGACGAAGTCGAAGTCGACATCGATATGAATGATATCCGCTTCGATGTATTCCGTGCATCAGGCAACGGCGGACAGTGCGTCAATACTACGGATTCTGCTGTACGTCTGACCCATATCCCGACAGGTATCGTCATCTCGTGTCAGGATGAAAAGTCACAGCTGAAAAATAAAGACAAGGCAATGAAAGTCCTGCGTGCCATCCTTCTGGATATGGAGACTCAGAAGGCACATGACGCAGAGGCGGAGCAGCGCCGCAGTCAGATCGGTACAGGAGATCGCTCTGAAAAGATCAGAACCTATAACTTCCCTCAGGGAAGGGTTACAGACCACCGCATCGGGCTTACCCTCTATAAGCTGGATAAAGTGCTGGACGGAGATCTGCAGGAAATAATTGACTCGTGTATAGCTGCCGACCAGGCAGCAAAACTTGCGAAGATGCAGGAGGATTAACTTATGGGAAAGTACTTTGGAACAGACGGATTTCGCGGAGAAGCTAATGTAGTACTTAATGTTGAGCATGCCTTCAAGGTAGGACGTTATCTGGGCTGGTATTTCGGACAGGAGCACAAGGCTCGTATCGTCATCGGTAAAGATACCAGAAGATCAAGCTATATGTTCGAATATGCTCTGGCAGCAGGACTGACTGCGTCAGGTGCAGATGCCCACCTTCTTCATGTAACAACAACACCGAGCGTTGCATATGTTGTTCGCACAGATGAGTTCGACTGCGGCATCATGATCTCAGCAAGCCATAACCCGTTCTACGACAACGGTATCAAGATCATCAGCGGCACAGGCCAGAAGATCGCAGCTGACATCGAGCAGAAGATCGAGGATTATATCGATGGCCTGACAGGAGAGATTCCGCTGGCAACACGCGAAAATATCGGCCGCACAACTGACTATGTTGCAGGAAGAAACCGTTACATCGGATATCTGATCTCCCTTGCAACCAGATCCTTCAAGAATTATAAGGTAGGTCTTGACTGTGCCAACGGCAGCACCTCTTCAATTGCAAAGAGCGTTTTCGATGCACTCGGTGCCAAGACTTCTGTCATCCATGCAGAGCCGGATGGTACCAATATCAACCGTGAATGCGGAAGCACACACGTTGAAGCTCTGTGCAGATATGTAAAAGAGAACAACCTTGACATGGGCTTCGCCTTCGACGGCGACGGTGACCGTCTGATCGCAGTAGATGAAAACGGCAAGGAAGTCAACGGAGACAAGATCCTCTACATCTGCGGCAAATATCTGAAAGAGCAGGGCAAGCTTGCCAACAACACCATCGTTACAACAGTTATGTCCAACTTCGGTCTCTACAAGTCTCTGGACCGCATCGGTATCGATTATGCGAAGACAGCAGTAGGTGACAAGTATGTTTATGAGAACATGCTGGAGAACGGCAACATCATCGGCGGTGAGCAGAGCGGTCACATTATTTTCAGTAAGCATGCAACAACAGGCGACGGTATCCTGACAGCACTCATGATCATGGAAGTCGTGATCGAAAGCAAGAAGACACTTGCACAGCTTGCAGACGAAGTACTTGTATATCCACAGCTTCTTAAGAATGTAAGAGTCAACGATAAGCAGACAGCACTGGACAACGAGGCAGTTAAGGAAGCCATCGACAAGGCAGCTGAGGCCCTCGGTGAAGACGGACGTATTCTGGTTCGTGCCAGCGGTACTGAGCCGGTGATCCGTGTTATGGTTGAGGCAGAGAGTGATGAGCTGTGTGCTAAGCATGTGTACGACGTAATTGCTGTTATGAAACAGGAAAATCTCATTGCAGAATAAGTAAACAGTGACAGACATGGCAGGGAGGTAAGGACCATGATCGCGGAGAAAATGAAAAGCTTCGTTGCGAACAGTTCAGTAACGAGAGCAATGTTCGAAGAAGGAAAGAAGATGGCAGCACAGTTCGGAGCAGAGAATGTCTATGACTTTTCTCTGGGCAACCCGAATGTTCCGGCTCCTGACGCAGTCAGAAAAGCTATGGAGCAGATTCTCGAAGAAGAGGATCCGGTATACGTGCACGGCTACATGAATAATTCCGGATATCCGGAGGTGAGAGAGGCAGTAGCTGAGTCACTGAATAAGAAGTTCGGCACAGCATTTGCAGGAAAGAATATTCTTATGACGGTTGGCGCTGCGGGCGGACTGAATGTTGTCTTCAAGACACTTCTCAACCCGGGTGACGAAGTTATCGCAATCGCGCCATTCTTCTCCGAATACCGCAATTATGTAGCCAACTATGACGGAATTCTGGTTACCTCCCCTGTCAATACAGAGGATTTCCAGCCGGATCTTGAGGCATTTGCTTCACTGATCGGTCCGAAGACGAAGGCTGTCATCATCAATAATCCCAACAATCCGTCCGGTGTTGTGTATCCGGAGGAGACGATCCGCAAGATGGCTGAGATCATGGGAGAGAAGGAGAAGGAACTGGGAACCAGCATCTACCTGATCGCCGATGAACCTTATCGCGAGCTGGCATACGACGGCCTGGAGGTTCCCTATCTTACCAAGTATTATCACAATACTATCGTGGGATACTCCTTCAGTAAGTCTCTGTCCCTGCCGGGTGATCGTATCGGTTATCTGGTACTTCCGGATGAACTCGATGACTGTGAAGATATTCTTGCAGCGGCAAATGTTGCGAACCGCATTCTCGGTTTCGTAAACGCTCCTTCCCTGCAGCAGCTGGCAGTAGCCAGATGTCTGGACGAACAGGTAAACCTGGAGTATTATGACAGAAATCGCAGAACACTGATGGAAGGCCTGAAAGAGTGCGGCTTCTCCTTCGTACCGCCTCAGGGTGCTTTCTATCTCTTCCTTAAGAGTCCGGAAGCTGATGAGAAGCAGTTCGTGGAAAAGGCGAAGAAACATCATATTCTGCTTGTACCGGGAAGCGGTTTCGCTTGCCCGGGATATGTAAGACTCGCTTACTGCGTATCTTACGAGACGATCGAAAGATCCATGCCGGCATTCAGAAAGCTGGCTGAAGAATACGGATTGGTTTGAGTGTTTAGCCGTAAGTACGGCAGGAGATTATTATGAGCAGCTGGGAAAGAAATATCAGAACTACGGTGCCATATACACCGGGAGAACAGCCTAAGATCACGAATATCATTAAACTGAATACGAATGAGAACCCTTATCCGCCTTCACAGCATGTGCTTGAAGCGCTGGAAGCAGTGAACTTAGATCAGGCACGCAGATATCCGGATCCGACAGCAGGTAAACTGGTGGATGCAATCGCGAAATATCTGGGACTTCCGTCCGATCAGGTATTCGTCGGTGTCGGAAGCGATGACGTACTGGCCATGAGCTTCATGACCTTCTTTAACAGTGATAAAAAGATCCTGTTTCCGAACATCACATATTCATTCTATGATGTCTGGGCAGACGTATACAGAATTCCCTATGAGACTAAAGCTCTGAAGGAAGATTTCTCCATTGATCCCGAGGATTATTACGGAGAAAACGGAGGAATCATCTTCCCGAATCCGAATGCTCCGACAGGTAAACTTCTGGCAACAGAAGCAGTGGAAGATATTATCAGACACAATCCTGACAGCGTAGTGATCGTTGACGAAGCCTACATCGACTTTGGCGGAGAAAGTGTGCTTCCGCTGATCAGCAAGTATGAAAACCTGCTGGTGGTTCAGACCTTCTCCAAGTCCAGAGCAATGGCAGGTATGAGAATCGGCTTCGCCGCAGGAAGCAGGAAGCTGATCAAGTATCTTAACGATGTAAAATACTCCTTCAACTCCTACACGATGAATGCAGCGGCTATTGAAGCCGGTACAGCGTCTGTGGAGGATGAGGCGTATTTCAGAGAGATCTGCGAGAAGATCGTAAACACCAGAGAGAATGCGAAGAAAAGGTTTACTTCTCTTGGCTTCAGCTTCCCGGATTCCATGGCTAACTTCCTGTTCGTCTCACACGAGACAGTTCCGGCAAGAGAGCTTTTTACTGCACTCAGAGCAGAGGGCATCATTGTCCGTTATTTCGATAAACCGGGAATCGATAATTATCTGAGAATAACCATCGGAACCGATGAGGAGATGGATAAGCTCTTCGCGTTCCTGGAAACATATTTAAGGAGAACAACTGCATGACAACTACACTGGCTAACTGGTTTGCATCCAACCTGGGAGGCAAAGTCAGTCCGCTTTTCATCATCTTTCTGGTATCCATGATTCCGATCCTGGAGCTCAGAGGCGGCCTGATCGTAGCATCCCTTCTTCACGTTGAGATGTGGACAGCTATCCCCATCTGTATTATTGCCAATCTGATCCCCGTACCATTTATCCTTCTTCTCATCACCAGAATCTTCGGATTGATGAAGAAGACAAAGCATTTCGCAGGTCTTGCAACGAAGCTGGAAGACAGAGCGATGGGAAAGAGTGATCAGATCAGTAAATATGAATTCCTGGGCCTGCTTCTTTTCGTTGGAATTCCGCTTCCGGGAACAGGTGCATGGACAGGTTCACTGATCGCAGCTCTGCTCGGAGTAAAGAACAGAAAAGCTGTTCCGGCTATTCTGCTTGGACTTATCATGGCAACTGTGATCATGTGTGTCATCTCCTACGGAGTACTTGGAAAGGTCTGGTGATCACAGCAGATGATGTACGAAAGTTTTGCCCAGGTCTATGACACCTTCATGGATAATGTGCCCTATGATGAGTGGGGCGAGTTTATCATAAGGCGTCTGAAAGAGCATGGCATAGAGGATGGGCTTGTTCTTGATCTTGGATGCGGAACCGGTTCCATGACTGAGTATCTGGCGGAGGCCGGGTACGATATGACAGGCATTGATAATGCAGAAGAGATGCTGCAGATCGCCCAGAATAAAAAACTGGAGAGCGGTCTTGATATTCTGTATCTGGAACAGGATATGAGAGAGTTCGAGCTGTACGGTACCATGCGGGCGATCGTCAGCGTGTGTGACAGTTTCAACTATCTCACCAGAGAAGAAGAACTGCTGGAAACTTTTAAACTGGTAAACAATTATCTGGATCCGGGCGGACTGTTCATCTTCGATATGAACACCATGTATAAGTACAGGGAGCTTGAGGGGGATCAGACATTCGCGGAAGCCAGAGAGGATTGCAGTTTTATCTGGGAGAATACCTGGTATGAGGAGGAAAAGATCAACGAATATGATCTGACTCTTTTCTGCAGACAGGAAGACGGTCTCTACAGGCGCTTCGATGAAGTTCATTACCAGAGGGGCTATGAGCGTGAGACCATTGAGAAACTGCTGGAAGCAGCCGGACTTAAGCTGCTGGCAGAGTATGACAGCTACACTGAGTCAGCACCGGGACCGGAGACGGACCGTATCTGTTATGTTGCATGTGAGACCATGAAACGTAACATATTGACAAATGACTGAACAATAACTATAATACATAGAAAGGGGCGTTCTTATTAAGAATGCCCTTTTCTATTGTTTTAGGGGAAACAAGGGGAAAACAGTAACTGTACATCATGCAGAAATGATCTGAGAATCACTATGCTGCATACAGAAAATGGGAGAACCTATGACTCAGAGTAGAAGCAATCTAAAAGTGTGGGTATGTATACTGATGCTTACGTTCATGCTGCCTTTCATGTCAGCGAGAACTCAGGCTATGACAGCCAGCGAGAAGACAGTGTTTGACTTTGCCATGGACAAGATGGATCTGTCACCTGCTGCTGCCTGCGGTATCATTGCCAATCTTCAGGCAGAATCCTACATCAATCCCAGTCTTCACGGCTACAGTGGTCTGGGAATCTGTCAGTGGACAGGAACAAGAGCAAGTCGCTGTATCAGCTTCTGTGCAAGCAAGGGAATGTCCGGCTATTCACTGATCGGACAGCTGTCATTCATGTACCATGAACTGCAGACCGTTTGTCCGGATGTACTGCAGAGACTTCGGGCTGTTGATAACAGTTCATCAGGTGCGTACAATGCTGCATATTATTTTTCCGTGGGTTATGAGAGACCTGCAGCAGGACGAAGTGCAGCTGCCTACCGTGGATCTAAAGCGGCGTCATTCTTTACTCAGAATGCGGCAGCAAGACTTTATCTGAGAGCTGCATCGGATGCAGGAAAGATCAGGCTGACATGGAATAAGAAGGTTTCCGGCAAGATAGCTGTCTATCGCTCGACCAAGAACGGTTCAGGCTTCAAGCAGATCGCCAAGATCGATGGCTCATCAACGAAGTATACGGATAAGACCACGAAGCCGGGAAAGCGTTACTATTACTACATCGCAGCCCTGAATAAGAAGGGCAAGAAAACAGACTCCTCCAACCACGAGTCAGCATCGACACGTAAGAGTCTGGAGGATGATGTATGCACAGC
>R21__coassemble_1141_pt1 | contig 18849 bp, 14 predicted proteins | sample R21__metabat2_low_PE_028 | metagenome-assembled genome bin R21
AATGCAGCGGACGCCTTTGCCTCACAGAGGAGAGTGGTGATCGGTACATTTGCAGTGGTCGGAGTGGGAATTCTGGGAGCAGCAGGGCTCTTAGTCATCCCGATGACGAGAATCCGCATCCTGAATATCTTCAGAAGCTATGCGCAGGCATCCGGCTTCGCAGGATATAAGCTGAAGGGTGCGACACGCGCTCTGGTCGCAGCTGTGATAGGAAAGCCGCTTTCATCTGCAAGCGCGATCCCTGTTACCTGCACGCTTATGGTATTTCTGATCGTTGTGCTCCTGCTTGCATGGGCGCATATGGCAGGAAAGAAAAAACAGGGCAGCTATTATCTGAGATATGCAGGCTTTACCATGCTCCTTTACATGGCCTTCCTGTATATGGCAGAGCTGCTGATCTTCAGCTACGAAGAGGCGCTGAAAGCCGCAGGAAGTCAGAGATATCTGACCATTCCGCTGCTTTACCTAATGGTCATCGTGCTGACACTGTTATTCAGAAAGAACAATGCCTATGAAAGAATCGGAAGATGGCTTCTTCTGGGAATGACCTGCTTCTTTATTCTGGGCATCAATCCGGATTATGTTGCCAGACAGACTGCCTTCGACGAGAAGAAGATGGCAGGCTATGAGGACATCAAGGAGACCAAGGAGCAGATCGCAGAGATCAAGAAAGTGATCGGCGAGAACGACAGAGTCTTCCTCCTCAACCAGGACGGCAAGAACGAGTACCCGACAAATGTTGCGTACTACTACCTCGCCGAGCAGGTAAGCAACTACCTGGACACTCCGTGGAAGTTCACCGAGACGGGCAGCATCATCCGTGTCAGAGAGGCAGAGGAACCCAATATCTATCATCTTCCGGCATGGCTGCAGCAGGGCGGTTACACATACCTGTGGATCTACAAGTCAGACGAGTATCTGGAGAAGCACATCGGCAAGGTGCTGAACGGCGCAGAAGATCTTGCGGACGGACAGTTGTATCAGGTGGTATATGATGAAAATGGCAATGTGATCCGCCTGAAACTTGCGGCTGAGCTTGCTGAGACTGAAGAAGAGAGTCAGGATGCGCAGGCGGAAGAGTCCGGTGCAGCATAAATAGGACGATACTATGAATAAGATTTTGATTATGATACCTGCCTACAATGAGGCAGAGAATATCGAACGTGTTGTGGACAATCTGGCTAACAATTATCCGCAGTACGACTATGTGATCATCAATGACGGATCGTCGGATGATACCAGAAAGATCAGTGCAAGACGAGGATACAACCTGCTTGATCTGCCGGTAAATGTGGGATTGTCAGGTGCCATCAAGAGCGGTATGAGATATGCTAACTATCATGGCTACGATTATGTAGTCCAGCTTGACGGTGACGGCCAGCATGATCCGGCCTACATCGAAAAGCTGATGGAGACCATGAAGGAGACCGGCTGCGACATTGTGATCGGTTCCCGCTTCAAGACAGAGAAGAAACCGGGCGGAATGCGCATGTTCGGCAGCAGACTGCTCAGTATGGCGATCTTCCTCACCACAAGAAAACATGTGGAGGATCCCACCAGCGGCATGCGGCTCTTCAACAAGAAGATGATCAAGCAGTTCGGCTATGACATGCACTATAGTCCTGAGCCGGATACCCTGGCATACCTCCTGAACGGCGGTGTCAAGATCGAGGAAGTACAGGTAACGATGACCGAGCGTATAGCCGGCACCAGCTATCTGAACCTGTGGTCCTCCGCCTGGTACATGATGAAGATGATGTTTTCCATCCTGCTCTTCCAGTGGGTGAGAAGGAGAAAGGAGTAATCCGATGTCTGGATCATTACGAATTATTCTGCTGGTAGCTGCAGTACTGACAGCCTACTGGATCTTAATGAGAATCCGAAAGATGAAGGTAAAGATGGAGGATGCCATCTACTGGGTCATCTTTGCGGGCATCCTGTGTATCATGGGACTGTTCCCGGAAGTGATCTACTGGCTGACCGGAAAGCTTCACATGCTTTCCCCAGCTAACCTGATCTTCCTGATCATTATCGCCCTGCTGATCGAAAAGGTATTCACCCTGAGTATTATCGTTTCCCAGCTGGAGGAGAAGATCACGACCATGTCCGGAGAACTTGCCCTTCGCTCCCATGCGGCTGAAAAAAGGCTGGATGAGTGCTGCGGCGGGAATGCGGAAACCAAGACAGAAACAGAAGAGAAGTAATCAATTGGCAGGAGATGCAGATGAACGAGAAGTATTCAGTATCAGATCATACATTCGTGGTATGCGCTTACGGGGAAAGTGAATTTCTGGAAAGCTGCGTGCGCTCTGTCGCCTATCAGAGCATACCTGTAAAAGTCATCATTGCAACTTCAACACCCAACGAACTCATCACCGGCATCGCGACGAAATATCGCCTGCCGGTCTTTGTGCGTTCTGAAGGAGAAAACGGAATCGCCGCAGACTGGAATTTTGCCCTTTCCTGCGCCGATACACCGCTTGTAACGATCGCGCATCAGGACGATATCTACCACAGTCATTATGCGGAGGAGATCCTGAAAGCAGCGAATACTTCAGAGCATCCGCTGATCGTTTTCTCTGACTATGCAGAGCTGAGGGGAAAAGAGACCTGGACAGGAAACAAGAACCTTTATATCAAGCGCTTCCTGCTTCTGCCTCTTCGAAGCAAGAAGAACCGCGGCAGCATCTTCTGGAGACGCAGGGCACTGTCCCTGGGCAACCCCATCTGCTGTCCCGCAGTGACTTATGCGGTGGAGAACCTGCCGAAACCTATATTTGAGAATAATATGAAGAGCAACATCGACTGGCAGGCCTGGGAGAGACTGTCCTCCATGAAGGGCGACTTTATCTATCTCACGCAGCCGCTGATGAAGCACCGTATCCACGAGGAGTCCACAACTTCCAAGCTGATCGAGGACGACGGCAGAAAGGAAGAGGATATCCAGGTCTTTGTAAAGTTCTGGCCGCGCTGGGTGGCTAAGATACTGGAGAAGTTTTACGCCGGAGCGGAGAAGTCCAACAAGGTGTAAGCGAAGGAGAGGAATGACATGACATCAATTATCATACCTGCCTACAACTGCGCGTCTTACATCGACCACTGTCTGGAGTCCGTGCTGGGCCAGACGGAAACGGACCTGGAAGTTCTGGTGATCGACGACGGTTCCACCGACAAGACGCCGGCCATGCTGGACGCCTGGGCTGAGAAAGACGCGAGACTCAAGGTCATCCACCAGCCAAATGCAGGAGTCGCCAGCGCCCGCAACAAGGGCCTGGACCTCGCGACCGGTACATATGTGACCTTCGTGGACAGCGACGATTACCTGGCAGAAGACTATATTGAAAAACTGAAGAAGCGCATCGAGGAGACCGGGGCAGAGATGATAGTCTGCGGATTGCAGTTCGTAAAGCCGGACGGAACAGTCATTAATACGGTGCTTCCGGATCACTATGAGCGCTTCACTGCTGAAGAGTGGACAGCGCGCGTGTCCTGCGTGGCTGCACATTTTTATAAAAGAGAGCTGTGGGAGCGCTATCATGTGCGCTTCATGAGCGGCGAGAGGGGCGAGGATATGCCCATCGCGTTGTTCTTCAGTGCTGTGTGTGATAAAATCGGAGTATTGCCCGAGGCCGGATATTACTACGTTCAGCACGAAGCTTCCGCCATGCATAACTTCAGGGGACTGAAGAATTATCAGCTTCCCTATCACTCTCTGTCGAAGACGGTGAGAAGTGTGGAGAAGGTCGGTGCGGTGAACAGCAGAGAGTTCTACGGGCTATTTGTGCTGCGTATTCTGAGCACCTGCTATTTCGACCTTGCAAGAGGGGCGGACGCAGCGCATCACAGACAGCTCTGTGCATACATTGAAAAACTGCTCAAGGAGTATTTCCCGGATTACAGGAAGAACCCGAGGGCGAGACTGATCGGGAACAGGACAAGGGTACCGTTCGCACAGAAGGCAGCAGTATGGCTGCTGTGCAGACTGACATCCCTGAAACTGCTCTACCCGTTCGCAAGACTAGTGTTGAGGTAAGACAGCTATGCTGGATTTTGTAATTCTTCATTACGGAGATTATCACGTTACAGACGAGTGTGTCAGATCTATCCTGCGCATGCATGGGCAGGAGGAGATCCGAATCGTCGTAGTTGACAATGAGATCAATAAGAATGCAGCACGCCGGGAAAAACTGAAGGAGCACTACAGTCACATTCAGAACCTGACTGTCCTTACAGTCACAGAGAACGGCGGCTTTTCTCATGCCAATAATATAGGCTATGAATATGCGAAAAATGTCGACCATGCAGACTGGATCTGCGTAATTAACAATGATATAGAGTTCACGCAGAGAGATTTTCCTGAACTGATCAGGAAGGTTTATGCAGAGACAGGATGTGCGGTTCTCAGTCCTGATGTAGTGAAAAAATCAGATGGGGAGCATCAGAGCCCCATGGATCTGCGAATCAGAAATGCGAAAGAAGCTTCCTATACAATAAAGATGAATACGCTGGCATTGAAATTATATCCGGCAGTGTATCCGTTGCTTTATAAAAGACAGTGCAGACTGGATGAAAACAGGCTGAAGGAAAAAAAAGGAAATGCAGCATTTTATGAAGTACGTCAGGAAGACATCGTTCCATTCGGTGCATGCCTGATCTTTACGCCTTCTTATATAGAAGGGGAGGAAAGGGCATTCGAGCCGGAAACACATTTTTATTATGAGGAGTATCTACTCGCACATCGATGCGGGAAGAAGAGGCTTAAGATCGTGTATGATCCGACCATCAAAGTCTTTCATGAGAGCGGTCAGGCGACACGCAGAAGCATGGGGAGCGAATACCGAAGAATGCGCTTTATGATGAAAGAAACTAAGGCTGCAGCTGAGGTTTATCTCGAACATATCACAGAAAGGAAGCAGCAGAACATGAAACCCAGTATGCTGTATTTTATGCCGGTAGACTGGAACTGGATCGCCCAGAGGCCTCATTTTCTGGCTATTGCACTTGAGAAAGATTTTGATATCAAGGTACTTTATCCACATTTCCTTATTAGAAACTGGACGGCTCAGAAAGAGACCCCTACACCTAAGAAACTGGAGGGAGTAACACAGATACCGCTACAGGAGAAGATCCCTTTCCTGAGAATGATTGGTGACAGGATCTTCAGACATCATATAGGAGATATCCATCAATATGATGTGATCTGGCTTGGAACTCCGCTGTATTATCGATTTATACCGGATGATTACAAGGGAACTGTCATCTACGATTATATGGACGATATCGTTGCACTTCAGGGAGATCCGGTGGTAGCCAAGATCGTAAAGAAGAGACATGAACAGCTGCTGAAACGCGCCGACTATATATTTGCTACAAGCAGATATCTGAAAGATCATCTGCCTGCGGAGGTTCAGGAAAAGATTATCCTGCTGAGAAACGGCTATCAGGAAGGTTCGGTTTATGATCCGGAAATAGTCAGAAGACCGGGAAAAATCTATCGATTAGGCTATATCGGTACGGTTTCCAAGTGGATGGACTTTGCACTGATCAGGAATAGCCTGGAAAGGTTCGATAATATCGAGTACCATTTCTGGGGCCCGGTGGCAACAGAGGTGCCTCAGCATCCGCGTATCATTATGCATGGTATCGTGGAGCATAAGGAGTTATACAATCAGATCAGAGATATCGATTGTCTGATCATGCCCTTCCTTCTGAATGACATCACACTGGCTGTTGATCCTGTAAAGCTGTACGAGTATATCAGCTTCGGTAAATGCATCATTTCCGTGGCTTATCCGGAGGTTATGAGGTTCGATAACTTTGCCTGGCTTTATCACACACAGGATGAGTATTATGATATAATAAAAAAATTGGTTGAAGGAACAATAAGTGTAAAGTACAATCAGACAGAACAATTAGAGTTCCTTGAAGACAATTCATGGGATGCAAGAGAAAAAAAAGTTAACGAAATCGCAGGTCATATAAACAGATAATGGAGGATATCCATGAAAAAAGTAATGTTGGTCTTTGGCACAAGACCGGAAGCAATTAAGATGTGCCCACTGGTAAAAGAATTAAAGAGCAGAGAAGAACTTGAGACGATCGTCTGTGTTACAGGACAGCACAGACAGATGCTGGACCAGGTTCTGGAAATTTTCAATGTTGTTCCGGACTATGATCTGTCTATCATGAAAGCAGGACAGACTCTGTTCGATATTACCACAGGTGTACTGCAGGGAATGAAGTCCGTACTGGAAAAAGAAAAACCGGATATCGTTCTTGTACATGGTGATACCTCCACAACATTTGCCACAGCCCTTGCCTGCTTCTACCTGCAGATCAAAGTAGGACATGTGGAAGCCGGACTGCGTACCCACAATATCTATTCGCCCTGGCCGGAAGAGTTCAACAGACAGGCAGTCAGCATTGTATCTGAGTTCAACTTTGCACCGACTGAGATGTCAAGACAGAACCTTCTCGATGAGGGACACGATGACAAGAACATCTATGTTACAGGAAATACGGCTATTGATGCCCTTAAGACCACAGTTCGTGAAGATTATACTCACCCGGAACTGGAATGGGCTAAGGGAAGCAGACTTGTACTGCTGACGGCGCACCGCAGAGAGAACCTCGGCGAGCCGATGAAGCACATGTTCCGTGCAATCAAGAGAATCGTTGATGAGACACCGGATGTAAAGGTGATCTATCCGATTCACATGAACCCTATCGTCAGACAGACAGCCCACGATATTTTTGGTGATGATGATCGTTTCCACATCATTGAGCCCCTGGATGTTCTGGATTTCCACAACTTCCTGTCAGACTCCTATCTGATTTTGACAGACAGCGGCGGTATTCAGGAGGAAGCCCCCAGCCTTGGAAAACCGGTTCTGGTCATGAGAGATACGACAGAAAGACCGGAGGGAGTTGCTGCGGGAACCCTGAAACTTGTGGGGACAGATGAAGAAGTCATCTACAATGAGTTTAAGAGACTGCTCAATGATGCTGAGGAATACAAACAGATGAGCACGGCATCCAATCCGTACGGCGATGGATACGCAAGTAAACGAATTGCTGATGTATTATGCCAGCAACTGTAAAATACGAGGACTTAAATGAAAACAAAAAATATATGGAGCAGGATACTGATCGTAGGCTGCATTTTATTTGCGGTACTGGGAAGTGCACTCTATCTGATCGGCAGGAATAATCTTCAGACACATCCCTATTCAGAACCTTATGGGGAAGCGGAGCCAACAGCTATTTCGGCTGCGCTTCGAAGCGATACTGATGTGACACAGAAGTTTATCAATCATGCAGATTATATTGACGGCGTCTACCTGAGGATAAGCAACTTCGGTATAGAACTTACTAACGGAGAAGTCGATGCAGAGCTTTACGACAGCGAAGGAGAACTGCTTGCGTCTGCCTCTTATGAAGGAAGTCAGATCGTAAATAACGATAATGCATATTTCGACTTCGGAAAGAGAGTGGAAGCAGAGCGAGATGAAGAACTGACGCTGCGCGTACACTCTACAGCCTCTGATGGAAGTGATCAGAACCTTGCAGGACTCTGGCTGGGTAATAAGATCAACAGTTGTGAGCTTGTCGTGAACGGAACAGAACAGGACAGCACACTGTATATGAAGCTTGAGTCTTCCAGAAATGCTCAGTTTAATCTGCGCTTCAACATAACCTTCTGGTCGCTGTTTGCACTGTTCGTCATTATCTGTCTGGTGGAAAAACGCAATGATGCGAAAGGGAAAATTACACCCCTTGGCGAGATGGGGCATATCTTCGACAGATATACCTTCTTACTTCATGAGTTGGTAGGCAGAGATTTCGCTGTTAAATACAGAAGAAGCTATCTTGGATTTTTATGGGTCATTCTTAATCCACTGCTTACAATGATCGTAATGTCATCTGTTTTTTCCTATATTTTCAGATTCCAGATCAAGAATTATTCTGTATATCTGATCCTCGGAAACATTGTATTTAACTGCTTCAGTGAGGCTACTCAGCTGGCGACCCAGTCTGTTGTAGGAAACGGAGCAATGATCAAAAAAGTATACATTCCGAAATATATTTTTCCGCTCAGCAAGGTATTGTTTTCTTTCTTTAACTTCCTGCTGACACTTATTCCGGCAATCATAGTTATTATTTACTATCGGATCCCGTTTACAGTGAATTATCTGCTGCTTCCGATCGTACTGATCGGTTTCTTCTTCTTCGCACTGGGCATCAGCTTTTTCCTGTCGACACTTCAGGTGTTTATGAGGGATACACAGTATCTTTATATGATCGTTCTGACACTGTGGACTTACCTGACACCGATCTTCTATGCAGAGGATTCTCTGTCACCCAAGCTGAGAATGATCATGCAGTTTAATCCGATGTACATTTTCATTGTATGCATCCGTAAGATCATGCTTTATGGAACGACTCCGACTGTATTCCAGCTTGCCGGAGGACTGGTTCTGGGTATCATTTCTATGACTATCGGTTTAACATACTTTTTCAGTAAACAGAAAAAGTTCATTCTGCATATTTAATGGAGGAATTTCATGGAAACAAACCCAAATGAACAGTTTGCGGTTGAAGTCGATCACGTTACGATGCACTTTAATATGGCAGCAGACAACATTAACAGTGTGCGTGAGTATCTGACGAAATTAACGAAGAAGAAGCTGCACTTCGAAGATTTTATCGATGTTAATTATTTTATCTTCAATGTGAAAAAATGTTAGGTATTCGGTATCGTCGGTACCAACGGAAGCGGTAAGTCAACCCTGCTCAAAATGGTGGCTGGCGTTCTTACACCGACTACAGGTACCGTAAAGACTAACGGAATGATCGCGCCGCTTATCGAGCTGGGAGCCGGCTTCGATATGGAACTGACCGGGAGAGAGAATATCTATCTGAATGGTGCGGTAATGGGATACAGCAAGGATTTTCTGGATGAAAAGTATGAGAGCATAGTAGAGTTTTCGGAAATCGGAGATTTTATCAACATGCCGCTTAAGAACTATTCATCCGGTATGGTATCCCGAATCGCATTTTCCATTGCAACTGCGGTAAACCCGGATATCCTGATCGCCGATGAAATCCTTTCCGTAGGAGATTTCCTGTTTCAGGAAAAATGTATGAAGAGAATTCACAGCCTGATGGAGCGCGGTACAACAGTATTGCTTGTTTCGCACAGCATAGATCAGATCAGAAACACATGTAACAGGGCATTATGGATCGAACGCGGACAGCAGAAGATTCTTGGGGATGTCAATGAAGTGTGTGATGCATACAGTCATATACGTGAAACATCGATGTAAAGTAACGGAGGTTAAGAATGAGAGTATTTGTGGCAAGCTGGTTTTTCCCGCCGGCAACATCTTCTGAAGGCATCGTAACTTATAAGCTGCTGAGAAATTCACAGCATCAGTACGACGTCTTTAGCTCTAGCAGCAGACAGTGGGGCTATAAAGCCACCATGGAGAGGCAGGATGAAACTAACATCACGACTCATAGTATCGAAACAGATTGTATTGATGAGTGGGTGGACTGGTGTGTAGAACAGTTCAGCAAGACCTATGCTGAGAACAAGTACGACTGCATTATGACAAGAAGTACACCACCTGAGAGTATTCTTGTCGGTGAAAGAATCAAAGAGAAGTATCCGGAGATCAAGTGGATCGCTTCACTGGCAGATCCGGTTGCTAACAATCCTTATGAGATCAAGGCATATATCGATGACAGTGCAACACTTACAGATAATCAGAAGGTCTACCTGAAAAATGCACTGAGAGAGTCCGGTGATGACCTGATCACTCCGTGGGAGACAAGACCGGAAGCCGGTGTTAAGCTCATGTGCAAGCTGAAGCGCTGGGAGAATACCGTACTGAAAACTGCTGATATGATCATCAGCCCGACCACCAGACAGCTGAGATATATCCTGAATGATCAGGGCTGGAACGATAAGTTCTTCGCTGTTCCGCACAGTTATGATGAGAGCTTCTATAAGGAAGCTGAGGTTCAGGAAGAGCATGAGAAGAAGATCATCTCCTTCCTGGGATATTCAGATAGTCTTCGTTCTCTGAAACCGGTGATCAATGCGATCAAGCTTCTTAAGCAGGAAGAAAACTCCGCGCTGAAGAACCTGGATATCAGAATTATCGGAAACAACCCGCGCGAGCTTCATGATATGGTTCTGGATTACTATCTGGATGACTATATCCATTTTGTTCCGGGTGTTGATTATTATAAGTCACTGGAACTGATGCAGAAATCAGACTGGCTGATCCACGTGGATGCAGATTTCCCGTCTCTCACACCGGGCGGCTCTATCTTCTTCGCAGGTAAGCTGGCAGATTATATGGGAGCAAAGCGCCCGATTCTTACGATTACAGGTAAGGGAACGCCGGCAGACAGTATCGTAAAGAAGTACGGCGGAAAGAGTCTGGAATCTTCGAAAGTGGAAGAAATTGCAGAGCTGCTTGAAAATATCGGCAACGGATATATGGCTGATATCAACGAAACATACAGAGCGAATTATGATGCGAAGAATGTAGCTGCAAGATTCGATGAGAAGCTTGAAGCTATGTGCGCCGACGTCTATAAGATCAAGCGTACCGTATGGCCGGATCAGATCAAGAGTGAAGACAGAAAGATCCTGTCAGTCTGTGTACCATCCTACAATGTACAGAGATATCTTGATCGCTGCTTATATACACTGATCAATCATGATATGGCAGGTTATCTGGATATTATGGTCGTGGATGATGGTTCCAAGGATCATACTACTGATATCGGAAGAGAATATGAGAGTCGTTATCCGGGTATTGTCAGACTGCTTTCTAAAGAGAACGGCGGACATGGTTCAACCATCAATCTGGCTATTAAAGAAGCTAAAGGTGAGTACTTCAAGACTGTTGATGGTGATGACTGGGTAGACAGCAATCAGTTCGCAGATCTTCTGAAAGATATTTGTGATGGCAAGCTGGATGCGGATGTTATCTCCTCCAACTATCATGAAATCGACATCGACACCGCAAAACTGACAAATGTTGAACAGGGTGAAAAGTTAGAGTTCTATCATAATTATGGTTTCTCAGACCTCAATCTGGACAACATCTACCTTACTCTTGCAAGTATGACAATTAAGACGGAAGTTTTACGCAAGATGAATGTCACTCTGCAGGAGCATACATTTTACGTAGACGTAGAGTTTATCCTTTTCCCGGTACCTTATATCAATACGATCGCATTTACACAGCACTTCATCTATAAGTATGCACGAGGAAATGCTGAGCAGAGTGTGGCACTTCCTAACATGGTTAAACGCTACGATCATCACAACCGTGTAATGCATCGCGTAATGGCGTATGAGAAGAAAGTGAAGCTGACACAGGGACAGAAAGAATACTTCGACTGCATTCTTAAGAGATTGCTCAGAACTCACTATGGTCTGGGACTGATCTACGATCAGGATGTGAAGCAGGGCTGCGCAAGAGCGAAGGAATTCGACACATATCTGCAGCAGACCAGACCGGATCTCTATACCTGGATCGGCAAGGAGATGCGCACGGTTTCCATAGCGCGTGGTGCGAAGTTCAATCCGTGGAGATATAAGCACTCCATGACTATGGCGATCGAGAAGACCGGTAAAAAAGTTCTCGACGAGATCTATATCTCCGGTCGTTCTCTGGCAAGAAGCAATGTGGCCAGAAAGATGATGTACAATGATGTTACGCTGGCAGTAGCACAGAGCTCATTCTTTACTTCAGGTGCAGGTAAAGTGATGAAAGAAAAAGTTAACTCGCTGTTTGGAATGTGATAAGGTGGTTGAAAATGAAATATGTAATTATTGGTGCAGGTCTTACCGGCAGTGTTATCGCCCAGCAGCTTGCTGAAAATAAAGACAATCAGGTAATCCTGCTTGATAAGAAACTACATATTGGCGGTACATGTTATGACTGTTATGATCAGAACGGAATTCTGATACATAAGTACGGTCCTCATATCTTTAATACGCCGGATAAGGAAATCTGGGATTACGTCAACAGATATTCCGAATTCTATGAGTATTTCCATCGCGTATTAGGTTATGTAGATGGCACACTGGTTCCGATTCCGTTTAATATTCAGTCTATCAGAACCCTCTTCCCGGAGGCTATGGCAGAGAGACTGATCAATAAACTGATTGACAAGTACGGTTATAACTGCAAGGTACCGGTACTTGAACTTCAGAGTCAGGATGACAAGGATCTGCAGTTCCTGGCAGATTTTGTATATGAAAAAGTATTTCTGCATTACACTATGAAACAGTGGGGACAGAAACCGGATGAAGTCGGCGGAAAGGCTATGGCCAGAATCCCGGTATTCGTATCCACAGACGATCGCTATTTTCAGAATCCATACCAGGGTGTACCGAAGTACGGTTATACGGAGATGATCAGAAATATGATTGACGCTCCGAATATCGAGGTTCTGCTGGGACTTGATTATCACAAGGTGCTGTGTCTGAAAGATGGTGAGATCTGGTTTAATGGTCAGAAGTTTGACGGTAAGGTAATCTTTACAGCTGCGCTGGATGGACTTTTCGACTATAAGTTCGGACCGTTGCCTTACAGAACACTCGATTTCAGATTCGAGACCATGGAGCAGGAAGAATTCCAGCCGGTAGCAACTGTAAACTATCCCTGCAACTATGAATTTACCCGTATCACTGAGTTCAAGAAACTCACCATGCAGAAGCATGCTCACACAACAATCATGAGAGAGTATTCTATGCAGTATGATCATACCGATGCCAAGATGGATCCGCTGTATCCTATTCCTAAGCCTGAGAATGAGGCACTGTATAATCAGTATCTGGAAGAAACTAAGAAATATCAGGGTCTCGTTGTGGCGGGCAGACTCGCAAATTACAGGTACTACACAATGGCAGAGACCATCAAGAATGCACTTGCTATTGCAAAAGAACTTTAATCTTTATACTTTTTAGCGAGAAGATGATGACCTTCCTTCGTATGAAATTTACATCCTGTAGTACCTCTATGGGTCGTGCAGTCAGTAAACATATTGAAGGAAGGTCATTTTTGTGAATGGAAAGGACCTTGGAATAGTGCAGAGAGACCAACACTATCTCAATGGCAAGCTGCTTCTACGCAGCGACTTATCGTTGGTATTATGCAGGCGCTTTTACCTCTATTGCGAAAAACATTTGCTGTAAACAGAGCTGCCAGCATGCTGGCAATCGGCGCATGCATTGTGTAGGATAACATAAGTACTGGGGAAGACAAGATAGGATAATGAGGACACGCTTGTGCATAAGTATAAAAAAATAATAGCAGTAATCATTTTCTGGTTGATTACAGTCGGAATAATCGGCGGAGCTTCGTTCATATTAAAGCCGGTATGGAAAGAATGGAATAACTATGATACCGTACATTCTTTTTATAAAGAAGACCGGAATACAGTGGAGACGGTATTTCTGGGAGCTAGTATCGTACCGAATGGAATTATCCCGCCTGAATTGTACGAAAAATATGGGATATGTTCCTATAATCTGGGAATGGAACAGCAGCCAATGCTGGCTTCCTACTACTGGGCGAAAGAGGCATACAGATTACATAAGAATAGTCTTAACACAGTAGTACTGGATGTGTCTATGCTGCGCCGTGTGCCGTCCAGAGCTTTCTATCAGAAGTCAATAGATGGTATGCATCTGTCGGCAAATAAAATCAATGCGGTTCGGGATTATACTTCAGATTTTTCAGATTTTCTTTCCTATCTGGTACCTATCTTCGAGTATCATTCCAGATGGGCCGGGCTGGGAGCTTCGGACGGCATGAAGTCTGGCTACATAGCAAATACGGCTGTACGCGGCTATAATTTTACAACAGATCGCTACTTAACTTTCGGTGATTATGATGAACTTGCAGTTCCGACTTATTCATTGCACAGCACAGAAGAAGTACAGCTGGAAAATGATTCTCTGTATTATCTGAAACGCTTGATGGATTTCTGCAGCGAGAAAGAAATTAAGCTGGTAATGATCAAAACACCGTGGGTGCTTGGCTTCCCAGGATGGAAAGATGAGGACCACAATGCAGTTCAGACTATCGCTGATCAGTATGATATACCGTTTATTGATTTCAATTACGAACCATATATCAGTGAGATTTCCTTTAGTGAAGTGCTGGATACCTCCGACGGTGGTCATATGAACTATTTTGGCGCTTCGAAGCTGACAGAATGGCTGGGAAATTATCTGATACAGGAATGCGATAATCATGACAGACGCGGCGATGAGAAGTTCAGCTTTATGGAAAAGCAGCTTGCAGATTATAAAGCGCAGATAGAAAGTAAGCTATTGTTGGAAAAGTCAACGACGGTGACAGATTATCTGGAAAAAGCACTGACAGACGAAGATAATGTTATTTTCATGACCGTTCAGGATGAGGCAACCTATTCTCTCTCAGAGGAGCAGAGAAGCATTCTGAAAGAATATGGTCTGGAGGAACTGGCAAAGCTGGAGTACAGAGATACCTATATCGGCATCATACAAAAAAATGGTATTAGACAGGAATATGTAAAGAAGTCAGAGCAGGATAACGATGAAGTGACTGATGCTGAGACAGATGCGGTTCTTGATAATAGTCTGGAAGAACGTGAATTGAGTAAAAATCAGACCGAAACAGAACAGAGTAACACTTCGGATGAAGTCCTCATGACGTCAGGAATACTTAAAGACAATACTGCCTATAAGATTACCAGTACAGATTACAGAAGAGAAAAGAATTCTGAGTGTACCATCAACGGAAAAGACTATTCCATGCATGAGAGAGGACTAAACCTGGTAGTATATAACATGAAAAAACAGGCTGTCATCGATAGTTACTGCTTCGATACTTTCCAGAGTGCCAGTCAGGAAAATCGTGATCTGGAGACAAGATATCAGGAAGCCATTCAGTCAGGAATCTCTGCTGAGGAGATGGCAGATGATATACGTAAGATTTATTTCTATAACCAGCGATGTGATGAAGCCAGAGCAGAAGTTGAAGAGGAGGAAGAAAAATGATTTATACAGACTATCTGTACATATTCTTTGTACTTCTTCTGACACTTGTATATTTCGTATTACCGCTGTCTAAGCGTTGGATCGCACTTCTGGCAACCAGTATCTGCTTCTATTGCACATGGGGAGTGAAGCTTCTTCCCTTCGCAGCGGCTGCGACTGCTGTAGCCTGGGGCGCAGGGCTCATCATAACACGTAGGTTCGAACGGATGGATGCCGAGATCAAGAGCAGAGAGTGGAGCGATCGAAAAGAGAAGGCAGCTTTCCAACTGAAAGTAAAGCAGGCCAATCGCTGGATTCTGTGGACGGCAGTTGCTATCTTGCTGGGGATGCTGATCTATACCAAAGTAGGAGTGTTTTTGGTTTCTGACAGAACGAAGATCCTGATTCCGCTGGGTATCTCTTATTATACGATGTCACTGATTTCTTATCTGGCAGATGTGTACTGGAGAAAAGAAACAGCAGAGAACAACTTTTTTAAGTTATTTCTGTTCGCTATTTTCTTCCCGAAGATTCTTGAGGGACCGATCTCGCGACACAGACTTGTGGCAAAGCAGCTGAATGAAGGGCATACTTATGATTACGATCGAATGTGTAAGGGATTTCAGCGGATCCTATGGGGATATTTCAAAAAACTGGTCATCGCAGACAGACTGTCTATGTTCGTGACACCGGTGTTCACAAACTACACATATCACCACGGCAGTATTCTGCTGGTTGCAGCTATCTTCGGAGCCCTTCAGCTCTACTGTGATTTTTCCGGCGCCATGGATATGGCACTGGGAACGGCAGAGATATTCGGTATCAGTCTGGAAGAAAACTTTAACCATCCTTTCTTCTCAAAGTCAGCTGCAGAATTCTGGAGAAGATGGCATATAACACTGGGAACCTGGTTTAAAGATTATATTTACATGCCGCTCATTGTTTCTCCGGGGCTGATGCAGTTCTCAGGAAAAGTGAGAAAGCGTTTCGGAAAGAGAGCAGGTAAAAATGTACTGACAATCGGACCGCTTCTGTTGGTGTGGCTGCTCACCGGATTATGGCATGGAACAGGCGCTAACTATGTTGCCTGGGGCGTATACTGGGGTCTTTTAATCATTCTGTCTACTGTTCTGGAACCGGAACTGAAGCAGTTGAACACATTGCTGCATATTGATGCGGACAGTAATGGCTTCAATCTTTTTAGAATGGTCAGAACCTTCTGCCTGTTCGTGATAAGTCGTATCATATCTATTCCATCCAGCTTACATGCTACAATGGGAATATTTAACAGGATTCTGCTTCACTTCGGAGCATGGGAACTAGTAGATGGCACTCTGTACAAGCAGGGATTAAGCAGACAAAATTTCGTGCTGGTACTTTTATGCATCTTTGTCCTGTACCTGGTAAGCCGCCAGCAGGAGAAGGGTGTGAATATCAGGGAATGGATCGCTGTGAAACCATTGCCACTCAGATGGACAATCTATATAATCAGTATTATGATTGTTCTGATATTCGGTATATACGGAGCAGGATACAATGCTAGTTCATTTGTCTATATGAAATATTAACATGACGATCAGAAAGGAAAGCACAATGGAAGAAAAAGTATTAGCAGTTTTACAGGATGAATATCCGGAGATTGATTTTACAGCGACAGATGCGCTGGTAGATGACGGTATTCTTGATTCACTTACCATCACCGGCATTATTGCAGCATTATCTATGGAATTCGGTATTACCATTCCGTACGAGGACATCATTGAAGAAAATTTCAATTCAGTGGCAGGGCTTTCTGCAATGGTAGAAAGACTGATGGATTGATCTGAAGAATAGAAAATATGTAACTATAGGACCTGACCATTTTCGTCAGGTCTTTTTTTGTTTAATAGGGTGCCCCAGCGAAGGGCGTAGAGTTCGGTGGGTGAAAGTCCCACGATGTAAGGCATAAGTCGTGCCGCATCAAGCGAGTCTTGGGTGAACAACAGAGATGCTGTTTGCTAAGCGTAGACAGCGCATTTGCAGGGCAAAGTCATATATAGCCTCGATATAAAAAATGTAATCGGGAGGGGAAATAAGTCCATGGACGGAAAGAAGACAGTCGGAATTGATGGGATTACAAAAGATATAAAAATCCAAACATTGAGCGAGTTACTTGTTTAGTTGATTGAACCGCCGTATGCCGAACGGCACGCACGGTGGTGTGAGAGGTCGGGGATTTGCTAAATCCCCTCCTACTTGATTGTTGTGCTATAATAAACGTGTTATGTTCAAAAAGTTCTGTTGAGCAGAAATATATATAAATATCGGTATTTATACATAATTTTAATATGACCATAGGGGGGTTCATCCATGGACACTTTACTTCGACGGGTAAAAGAATTAGCAATTACGCAGCCGGATAAAGAAGCTGTTATTTTTAAAAAGGAAACTGTTACATATGGACAGTTATACTCGAGAATAAAGAAAGCGGCAGCAATCCTGAGCAAGTATGGAGTAAAGCGAGGGGACAGGGTTCTGTTTACGGCCCTTTCCAAGCCGGAGACGATCGTTACATACCTGGGTATCCAGTTTATCGGAGGTGTTGTTGTTTATATAGATAAGAATGCGACACCGGAGAATGCAGCATCGATCTATGAGGAGACAACAGCGGCATTGTTCCTGACAGATAAACCGATGAAAGGCTTTGAGGAAAGGTGCACAGTTCGCTCTCTGCGTGAACTCTATGCAGGGACAGCAGAAGAAAGTGATACTGCTGCTATGAGTGACGAGGAATATGAACTGCCTGCAGGAAGCGATCCCGCAGAGATGCTCTTTACCACTGGAACAACGGGAAAACCGAAGGGAGTAATTCTCAGCTATAAGGCTGTTTTCAGTATTTTGAGTCATACGGCAGAAGGCATCGGTATCCGTGAAGATGAGCGTGTTCTGATTCCTCTTCCGCTCAATCATTCCTATGCACTCCGCGTACTTCGTGCAGTACTTTACAGAGGAGCTACTGTTATTCTGCAGAATGGTTTTACATTCGCAAAGGAAATGGAGAATAACATCGTAGAACACCATTGCAGCGCACTGATTACAGTCCCTGCTTCCTTAGAACTGACAAGGAATCAGATGCAGGAGAAGTTTGTCGAAATCATAGGTACACTTCGGTACGTAGAAGTCGGTGCGGGAAGTCTGACTATTCATCAGCGTAAGGAATTCACTCAGCTGCTGTCGAATACACAGATCTTCAATACCTGGGGAAGCTCTGAAACAGGAGGAGCCCTGTTTACTCCGGTGACAGAAGTTGTGAAGGATCCCGTAAAAGTCGCGGCCATCGGTAAGCCGCTGCCTGATGTTGAAGTTCATGTAATTGATGCGGATGGCTCTGTCATCGAACATAGCGATCATGATCATCCGGGACGTCTTGCTATCAAAGGTGATATGATCATGTCCGGGTACTGGGGCAGAGAAGATCTGACGAAGGAAGCTATTGTTGATGGATGGCTTTATACCAACGATCTTGTATATACAGACGCTGAGGGATATGTCTATATGCTCGGTAGGGTGGATGATATCATCAATGTCGGCGGCGAAAAAGTATCTCCGATCGAAGTGGAGAATATTGCCAGTGAATGTCCGGGAATCAAGGAATGTGCCTGCATAGGTGTAGATGATCCGAATGAAGTGCTTGGTCAGATCCCTGCGCTGTTTATGGCTGTGGACAGCACATATACTGAGGAAGGATTGAAAAACTTCCTCGCAGGTAAGATGGAACGTTATAAATTGCCTCAGGAATACGTAATTATCCCGGA
>R21__coassemble_1157_pt1 | contig 18722 bp, 12 predicted proteins | sample R21__metabat2_low_PE_028 | metagenome-assembled genome bin R21
TGTCCGTGACGGCCGTTTCTTGTCGGATATACGCAGTCGAAGAAGTCCACACCGCGCGCAACACCCTCAATGATGTTGGCCGGAGTTCCTACTCCCATCAAATATGTCGGCTTATCCTTCGGCAGGTGGGGAACAGTCACATCAAGGATGTGGTACATCTGTTCATGACTCTCACCTACTGCAAGGCCGCCCACTGCATATCCGTCCAGATCCATTTCACTGATCTGTTTTGCATGGTCGATACGGATATCATCAAAGATCGCACCCTGGTTGATACCGAAGAGCATCTGATCCTTATTGATAGTATCTTCAAGACTGTTCAGGCGATCCATCTCCTTCTTGCAGCGATGCAGCCAACGTGTTGTTCTCTCAACGGACGGTTTTACATACTGACGGTCTGCAAGTGCCGGCGGACATTCATCGAATGCCATAGCGATGGTAGATGCCAGATTGGACTGAATCTGCATGCTCTCTTCCGGTCCCATAAAGATCTTATGACCGTCGATGTGGGAATTGAAGGTTACACCCTCTTCCTTGATCTGGCGCAGCTTAGCCAGTGAAAATACCTGGAAGCCGCCTGAGTCTGTCAGAATCGGACGATCCCAGTTCATGAACTTGTGCAGACCTCCAAGTTTCTTGATGGTCTCATCACCGGTACGTACGTGCAGGTGATAGGTATTGCTCAGCTCTACAAGTGTACCGATACCTTTCAGATCATCTGTGGATACAGCACCTTTAATTGCCGCTACTGTTCCGACATTCATAAATACAGGAGTCTGGATATCGCCATGTACTGTATGAAGCACACCACGCTTGGCCATTCCCTCTGTAGCTTTTAATTCGTAATTTTTGCTCATGTTGTCTCCCAACTGTTTTTGCTTTCGGCAACAAATTCTGCAATTCGTCGCTTACGTTTACAGTCATTCTAGTATATAAATTATAGGGTAGGAATTCAAGTGTTTGTACAATAAAGTCGAAGATACCTTTTGCCAAATACATTTAATAGGAAAGATAAGCGTAAATGATTAATTTACTTTTAATACCGACTAGGGTATAATCACTTGTTAAGGCGTCCATGGATGCCGATTTTGTGTTTTTATACTTTCTATTTAAATGCAATAAAAGTTTTTACAGTACAGGAGGCAGGATATTGACATCTGCATCAATCAATAATTCTTTATATGCTCTGGGCATCGACATCGGTTCAACCACCGTTAAGGTAGCCTTACTTGACGCTGACGACAATCTGATCTTCTCAGATTACCAGCGCCATTTTGCTGATATTCAGGGCACACTTGGCAGCCTGGTTGAAAAGGCCATCGCTGCTGCAGGAGATCACAAGGTATCTCCCATGATCACCGGATCCGGTGGTCTTACTCTGGCTAAGCACCTGGAAGTACCATTTACCCAGGAAGTTATCGCCGTTTCCACAGCACTGCAGCACTATGCACCCCAGACCGATGTAGCCATCGAGCTGGGCGGTGAAGACGCCAAGATCATCTATTTCGATAACGGTAACATTGACCAGCGTATGAATGGTATCTGTGCCGGCGGTACAGGTTCTTTCATCGACCAGATGGCTTCCCTCTTACAGACGGACGCACCGGGTCTTAATGAGTATGCCAAGAACTACCAGTCTGTTTATCCGATTGCCGCACGCTGCGGTGTATTTGCCAAGACAGACATCCAGCCGCTTATCAACGAAGGTGCCACCAAGGAAGACCTTTCCGTGTCCATCTTCCAGGCTGTTGTAAACCAGACCATTTCAGGACTTGCCTGTGGTAAACCCATCCGCGGTCATGTAGCCTTCCTCGGCGGTCCGCTCCACTTCCTCTCTGAGCTGAGAGAATGCTTCGTGCGTACTCTTAAGCTGGATGAGGAACATGCAATCGTTCCGAACAATTCACACCTGTTCGCAGCCATTGGTTCCGGTCTCAATACCCATGCCGCGAAGGATACTACCGAGGTTATGCTCTCAGAACTTGAGTATCGTCTGAACAAGGGCATTCAGATGGACTTCGAAGTTGCACGAATGGAGCCGCTCTTCGCACACGAGGAAGACTATCACGAATTCGTAGACCGTCAGAATCAGTACACAGTACACACTGCTGACCTTGCCACTTATAAGGGTAATTGTTATCTGGGTATTGATGCAGGCTCCACAACCACGAAAGCAGCGCTTGTTGCGGAGGATGGTTCCCTGCTCTACTCTTTCTACTCCAGCAATAACGGTTCTCCTCTGAAGACAAGTATCCATGCACTTCAGGATCTCTATTCACAGATGCCTGAGGATGCTCACATTGTTTACTCCTGCTCCACCGGTTACGGTGAAGCGCTCATTAAGGCAGGTCTGATGCTTGACGAGGGAGAGGTCGAGACCGTTTCCCATTACTACGCTGCTTCCTTCTTCGATCCGGAAGTTGACTGTATCGTCGACATCGGCGGTCAGGATATGAAGTGCATCAAGATCCGCAACAAGTTCATCGACAGCGTACAGCTCAATGAAGCCTGCTCCGCGGGCTGTGGTTCCTTCATCGAGACCTTCGCAAAATCTCTGAGCTACTCTGTTCAGGACTTTGCCAAGGAAGCTCTTTTCGCAGAGCATCCGATCGATCTGGGTACCAGATGTACCGTATTCATGAACTCCAAGGTAAAGCAGGCGCAGAAAGAAGGTGCTCCGGTCTCTGATATCTCAGCCGGACTTGCTTATTCTGTTATCAAGAATGCGCTCTACAAGGTTATCAAGGTTTCCGATGCCACTGAGCTTGGCAGACATATCGTTGTGCAGGGTGGAACCTTCTACAACGATGCTGTGCTCCGTGCATTTGAGAGAATCGCCGGATGCAACGCTATTCGCCCGGATATTGCCGGCATCATGGGTGCCTTCGGCGCAGCTCTGATCGCTAAAGAGCGCTACAAGGAAGGTGTACAGACCACCATGCTCAGCATCGACCAGATCAATGCTCTGCAGTACACCACCAACATGGCCAAATGCCGCGGCTGCACCAACCAGTGCCGTCTCACCATCAACCGTTTCACCGGTGGCAGACAGTACATCTCCGGCAACCGCTGCGAACGTGGTATCGGCCAGGTTAAGAATAAGGACAATCTTCCGAACCTGTTCGAATACAAGTACAACCTGCTCTTCAATCGCCCTTCTCTCACAGAGGATGAGGCTGAAAGAGGTACCGTCGGTATTCCGCGTGTTCTCAACATGTACGAGAACTACCCGTTCTGGCATACCTTCTTCACAGATCTGAAGTATCGCGTTGTGCTTTCACCGCGTTCCACCAGAAAGCTCTATGAACTTGGTATTGAATCTATTCCCAGTGAGTCAGAGTGCTATCCGGCTAAGCTTGCGCATGGTCATGTCACCTGGCTGATCCGACAGGGTGTGAAGTATATCTTCTATCCTTGCATCCCTTATGAACGTACAGAGTTCAAGGATGCCGGAAACCACTATAACTGCCCGATCGTTACAAGCTACGCAGAGAATATCAAGAACAACATTGAAGAGATTCGCACGGAAAACATCAACTTCCGCAATCCTTTCATCGCCTTCACAAGCCTTGAGACAGCTCTTATTCAGCTTTACAAGGAATTCCCGGACATCTCCAGAAGTGAGATCGAAAGTGCCGCTAAGCATGCATGGGAAGAGATGGATCGCTGCCGTCAGGCAATGTACGAAAAAGGCAGAGAGACTATCGAATATCTGAAGGAAACAGGCCGCCGCGGTATTGTTCTCGCAGGCCGTCCTTACCACATTGACCCTGAGGTCAACCATGGTATTCCGGAGATGATCAACTCCTTCGGTCTGGCTGTTCTGACTGAAGACTCCGTCTCTAATCTGGCATCCGTTGAGCGTCCGCTCATCGTTCTTGACCAGTGGATGTACCATAGCCGCTTATACGGAGCTGCCCAGTACGTTAAGACTCAGGATAATCTTGATCTGATCCAGCTGAATTCCTTCGGCTGCGGTCTGGATGCGGTTACCACCGACCAGGTGAATGATATTCTGTCAGGTTCCGATAAGATCTACACCTGCCTGAAGATCGACGAAGTAAATAACCTGGGTGCTGCAAGAATCCGAGTTCGTTCTCTCATCGCTGCGATCCGCGTTCGTGAGGACCGTCATCTGGAGCGTCATATCCAGCCGTCGAATATCACCCCGGTGGTATTCACCAAGGAGATGCGCAAGGATTACACCATTCTTGTTCCCCAGATGTCTCCGATCCACTTCGGCATGCTGCAGGCTGCATTCAACGCCAACGGCTACAACATGGTTGTCGTTGAACCGGATGAGCATGTAACCAAGAACCTGGGTCTGAAGTACGTAAACAACGATGCATGCTATCCGTCCTTGATCGTAGTAGGCTCCATGATGGCCGAACTCCAGTCCGGCAAATACGACCTCGACAAAGTCGCAGTCATCATGTCCCAGACAGGCGGCGGCTGCCGTGCTTCCAACTACGTAGGCTTCCTTCGCCGCGCACTTGCCAAGGCCGAGATGTCACAGGTTCCGGTTATTTCTCTGAACGTATCCGGTCTTGAGTCCAACCCGGGCTTTAAGATCACTTATCAGCTGGCGAAAGCAGGTCTCTTCGCAGTTGAGTTCGGCGATATCTTTATGCGCTGCCTCTATCGCATGCGTCCTTACGAGAAGGTGCCGGGTTCTGCAGACGCTCTGCACAAGAAACTTGAGCAGGACTGCATGTCCTTCCTGACAAGCTCTCACGTAGGCTTCACGGGCTTCAACAAGCTCTGCAGAAAGATCATCCGCGAGTTCGATGCCCTCCCGATCACCGAAGAGGTGAAACCGAGAGTCGGCGTTGTCGGCGAGATCCTCGTTAAGTTCTCTCCGCTGGCCAACAATCACCTTGTAGACCTTCTGGAGCAGGAAGGTGCCGAAGCGGTCGTTCCGGACCTCATGGACTTCCTCTTCTACAGCTTCTACAACACCAAGTTCAAGGCTGAAAACTACGGCACAAGCAAGATGACAGCTACGATCTCCGGCTGGGGCAACAGCCTCATGGAGGCCATCAGATCAGCTGCCCGCAAGGAATTCGCGAAGAGTGTTCATTTCGATGAGCCGGCTCACATCGAAGACCTTGCCAACATGGCTCAGGACATCGTATCCATCGGCAACCAGACCGGTGAAGGATGGTTCCTGACAGGCGAGATGCTGGAGCTGATCCACTCAGGCGCTCCGAACATCGTCTGCACACAGCCCTTCGGCTGCCTGCCCAACCACGTCGTAGGTAAGGGCGTTATCAAAGAGCTCCGCCGTCGTTACCCCATGGCAAATGTTACCGCCATCGACTACGACCCGGGTGCAAGTGAAGTAAACCAGCTGAACAGAATCAAGTTGATGCTGTCTACAGCTATGAAAAACCTTAAAAAGCTGGATGCATGATCCGGTAATATAAGAAAGCGGCCACGTAGTGTGGTCGCTTCTTTTTTTGATCAGTTTCTGGACATATAGTCTTCTTTATACCCTCATAGCCACAGTTCAAACTAATGCAAAAGACCGCCGGCCAACCACTCTTCCGAGCAGCCAGCCAGCGGTCTCTTTAAGACGCCTGCGCGCTTTCTTTATTCTTCTTCCATGATCTCGCCCAGTGTTCTCCAGCCGAGCATAGCACACTTAACACGTGCCGGCATTCTTGCAACGCCCAGCAGTGCAGCTGCCTCGTCGAGCTCTTCGACCTGCTCGTCGGTGGCTGTGCCGTGGATCATATCGTTGAAGTTCTGAAGAAGCTGTTTTGCTTCCTCTTCTTTTCTGCCGATGATCAGATCCAGCATGATATCGCAGGATGCCTGTGATACTGCGCATCCGCTTCCGTTGAAGGAACCGTCTGTGATCACTCCGTCCTCGATCTTCAGCTGAAGGTTGATATCGTCTCCGCAGCTCGGGTTCTTGCCGCGAAGAATTTTAGTCGGAGCAGACAGGTCATACTTGTGCTCCGGATGAAGATTGTGTTCGTTCACGATCTCACGGTACATTGATTTAAGATCCATATCCAAGCTCCTCTCTTACATTCTTGAGGCTCTCGATGAAACGATGTACCTCATCTTCTGTGTTATAGAAGTATACGCTTGCTCTGCATGTAGCATTTACATTCATGTACTGCATGAGCGGCTGTGCGCAGTGATGTCCTGCACGGATGCAGACATGGTCTACGTCCATGATGGAGGATACATCATGCGGATGACATCCTTCGATGTTGAAGGTAACGATACCGCAGTGCTTTGTCGGATCTTCCGAACCGTAAAGGGTAACATGCGGAACCTTCTTCATCTCTTCCATGAGCAGGGTGGTCAGCTTGATCTCCTGCTGCTCGATGTATTCGAAACCAACATTCTTCAGGTAATCGATAGCTGCTGCCAGACCGACTGCCCCTGCTGCGTTAACGGTTCCTGCCTCGAACTTGTGCGGAACCTCTGCGTAGGTTGCGTCTTCTCTGGTAACGTACTCGATCATCTCGCCGCCTGTAAGGAACGGAGGCATCTCCTCGAGGAGATCCATTCTTCCGTACAGAACACCGATACCCATGGGTCCAAGCATCTTGTGGCCGGACAGGGCGAAGAAGTCAGCACCGATCTCCTGTACGTTTACCGGGATGTGCGGTGCGCTCTGAGCACCGTCTACGATGAAGACAGCGCCTGCTGCATGTGCCAGCTCTCCGATGTGCTTAACAGGATTAGTCGATCCCAGAACATTGGAAACATGTCCGATGGACACGATCTTAGCACGCTCAGTGATCTTGGAAGTAAGCTCTTCCTCTGTATATGTTCCGTCCATCTGTGGCTCAAGGAATACAAGTTTAGCTCCCTTAGCCTTAGCAACCATCTGCCAGGGCAGAATGTTGCTGTGATGCTCTGCGACAGAGATGACGATCTCGTCACCCTCTGCCACATGGGACATACCGTAGCTGTATGCTACCAGGTTCATGGACTCAGTAGTGTTGCGGGTAAAAATGACCTCTTCTGCCTGCTTTGCACCGATGAAGTCAGCCACCTTGGCGCGTGCATTCTCATATGCCTCTGTCGCCTCCATGCTCCACTCATAAAGACCACGGAGCGGGTTGGCATTCTTTTTATTGTAAAACTCCTGCATAGCATCCAGAACCACCTGCGGTCTCTGGGATGTTGCTGCATTATCAAAATAGATGTATCTCTCATCCTGAAGGATGGGGAAATCTTTTCTGAAATCAGTCATTTGTACCGAACTCCTTCTCGATCCAGGCATTGATCTTAGCTTCCAGGTCATCATTCGCAACCCTGCGGGCGATGCTGGAAAGTCTGCCCTGAACCATCATACGCTCAGCTTCCTTCTCCGGAATACCACGATTTTCCAGATAGAACAGCATATCCTGGGAAAGTCTTCCGATGGACGCACCGTGACGGCCGTCCACATCTTCCTCTTCGCAGAGGATGACCGGAACAGTCTTGTTGATAACATCCGGATCCATAAGCAGAACGTCTTCCTGCTCATCACCTACAGAACCGCAGGAACCGTTTCTGAAGTCGATGGTGCCGCGGAATACCTTCTGAGCCTTATCGGAAAGGACACCCTTGACCTGGAAGTTACTCTCGGTCTTCTCACCGCGCTGAACTGCCACATAGCTCAGATCCATAAGATGATCCTTGTGTGCTGTGTAACCGGTGTTAATGGTAAATACGGAATGTCTGCCTCTCTGATCTGCAACGCAGCCTGCGTAAGTCTTCTTACCGCCGAGCAGCATCTGAACGAAATCAAAGTGTGCACCTTCCTCGGTAACAGCACCACAGTCATCCAGAGTCACAACCTCTTCACCGACCATGTTAACTTTTACCAGATGAACGACAGCTCCCTTTTCAAGGTATACCTTGGTCTGTGTGCAGAGCAGTGCTTCTGCTTCTGCATCAGAGGTGCTGCTGATGACAAATGTTGATTCAGAACCTTCCTCTGCATAGATCACCTGTGCGTCACAGCTCTGTGATGCATTTGCAAGTTCTCTGGCCAGCAGAACCGGCTCTGTTACCTTCTTGCCTGCCTCAACAGTGAATACGCGAGCGTTCTGAACAGCTTCTCTGATCCAGTTCTCATATTCTCTGCCAAGACCTGTCTGGAAATTCTGCTCCTGATAGATAGCAGTCTTTCCTGCGATAAATTTTTCTCTCTGAATCTCGCCTGCAAGGCCTTCAGTCCAGGCTGCTGCTTCCTGCATGGACATCTGCTTAGCGCTGATGCCTGCCGGGATCTCGCTCTCGCGAAGCTCGGTCTGAGTCATCGCACCGGCGTTCTCTTCAACCTGTGCACTGTTTACACCCAGTCTCCACCAGGTAAGGGAAGGCAGATGGCTTACAGCGATATTAATATTCTCACCCATTATCACATGCTCCCTTCCATTTCAAGCTTGATCAGGTTGTTCATCTCGGCAGCATACTCCAGCGGGAGCTCCTTGCTGACCGGACTTGCGAAACCGGATACGATCATAGCTCTTGCCTCAGCCTCGCTGATACCGCGGCTCATCAGATAGAATACAGCGTCAGCACTGATACGGCCGATCTTAGCCTCGTGTCCGACATCCGCATCATCGGTACGAACATCCAGCTCCGGAATAGTATCTGATCTGGAGATACGGTCAGTCATAAGAGATGCACAGTCTGTGGAAGACTTGGCATTCTTAGCGCTGTGGCGAACTTCAACTGCACTTCTGAATGTGCTGATACCGCCGTCCTTGGAGATGGACTTGGTGGTAACAAGGGAAGAAGTGTCTTTACCGATGTGGACCATACGTGTACCTGTATCCAGGTTCTGTCCCTTACCGGCGAATGTAACACCTGTATAGTCACATGCTGCACCGTCACCCTTCAGTACTGTTGTCGGGTAGAGGTAGGAAACGTGTGATCCGAATGATCCGGATACCCATTCCATACGTCCGCCTTCTTCGACGATAGCACGCTTGGTGTTCAGGTTGTACATGTTCTTGGACCAGTTCTCAACGGTTGAGTAGCGGAGACGTGCATTCTTCTTAACGAAGAGCTCTACACATCCTGCATGAAGGTTAGCTACGTTCCACTTCGGAGCAGAACATCCTTCGATGAAGTGCAGGTCTGCGCCCTCATCAACGATGATCAGTGTATGCTCGAACTGTCCTGCGCCTTTCGCATTCAGACGGAAATAGGACTGAAGCGGAATATCTACCTTAACTCCCTTCGGTACATATACGAAGGAACCGCCGGACCATACTGCGCCGTGAAGTGCTGCAAACTTGTGGTCTGTCGGAGGTACGAGCTTCATGAAGTATTCCTTCACCATGTCTGCGTACTCACCGTGCATAGCGGACTCAAGGTCTGTATAGATAACGCCCTGCTGTGCTACGAAGTCCTGCAGGTTGTGGTAAACCAGCTCAGAGTCGTACTGAGCGCCTACGCCTGCAAGATACTCATGCTCAGCCTGCGGAATACCCAGCTTGTCGAATGCGCTCTTGATCTCTTCCGGAACTTCGTCCCAGGAAGCCTTCATGTCGGTATTCGGACGTACATAGGTAACGATCTTGGAGATATCCAGTCCGTCGATCGGCGGTCCCCAGGTCGGCACTTTCTGCTTATTGTAAAGGTCGAGGGATCTCAGACGGAAATCATGCATCCATTCCGGATCATTCTTCTCCTTGGAGATACGCTCTACGATGTCTGTTGTCAGACCTTCGTCAACCTTATAGAAATCTTTTTCTTCATCGATGAAGTCGTAGAGATCACGCTTCACATCGTCCAGATACTTGGTGATATCATTCTCACTGGTATCGATGGCCGGATCGAAGTTGACTCTGCTTCTCTCCTGAGTCTCACTCATTGGTGACCTCCTTAACGTAATCCTCGAAACCCTGCTCATTGATCTTGCGAACCAGATCAGCTCCACCTGTTGTTACAAGCTGACCCTTTACAAGAACGTGAGTATAATCTACGTTCAGTGCCTCAAGGATCTTGGTGCTGTGTGTGATGATGAGCAGCGCGCCGTCGCATCTCTTGTGGTACTCTTCGATACCCTTGGATACGGTACGAACAGCGTCAACGTCCAGACCTGAGTCTGTCTCGTCGAGGATAGCCAGCTTCGGCTCAAGCATGAGCATCTGAAGGATCTCGGCCTTCTTCTTCTCACCGCCGGAGAAACCTACGTTCAGGTCACGGCTTGCATAGGACTCGTCCATCTGAAGCAGTGCCATGGTCTCTTCCATCTGCTTTTTGAACTGCATCAGCTTAACCGGCTTTCCGGTCTTCTGACGCAGAGCGTTACGGATGAAGTTCTCCAGGGAAAGTCCCGGTACTTCAAGCGGGTTCTGGAAGGACATGAACATGCCTGCCTTAGCTCTCTTATCGGTTGTCAGATTGGTGATGTCCTCACCATCGAATACGATCTTACCGTCTGTTACGCGGTAAACCGGGTTACCCATCAGGGTGTTGCCGAGAGTGGACTTACCGGCACCGTTCGGTCCCATGAGTACGTGTGTCTCACCCTTCTTAACTTCAAGGTTCAGTCCGTGAAGGATCTCGCCCTCTTCTATTTCAACAAACAGATCTTTTACCTGCAGCAATGCATCTGACATTTAAGTGACCGCCTTTCTGTGACAATCTTTAATGCGAATGATTTCGCTTATGTTATTTGATATTCTTTAATTCCGACAAATTTAGTTGGAATTACCTTTGCTATTATATGAGAGCATGAAATCGTTGTCAATGCGATTCTGCCCTGAAAGCCCCTGTTTCAGCGAATGTACTGCTTAAAAAACCAAAGTTCTCAGAAAATTACTTGCATGTCTGAGAACAGTGACTATAATAGTTTTTAATCTGCCTGTTCAACGTGCTAAAGCATTGTTCATCAGGCATAAATATTGCTTCACTTAGGGGGAGGAAAATGGAAAAATTTAAAGATTTTCTGGCACGCAAAGACATTGTGATCTCCGTTAAGCGATACGGCATAGACGCACTCGGCGCCATGGCCCAGGGACTCTTCTGTTCCCTGCTCATCGGAACGATCATCAACACGATCGGCACACAGTTCGGAATAGGCTTTCTGACCCAGCCTGTTGCCACCGTAGGCGAGACGTCCTACACCGTAGGCTCTCTTGCATCGGCAATGAGTGGTCCCGCCATGGCTGTTGCGATAGGCAATGCCCTGCACTGTCCGCCGCTGGTCCTGTTCTCACTGATCACCGTCGGTTTCTCTGCAAATGCGCTTGGCGGCGCCGGAGGACCTCTCGCAGTTCTCTTCGTGGCAATTCTGGCTTCAGAGGTAGGTAAAGCAGTCTCCAGAGAGACTAAGATCGACATTCTCGTCACACCGCTTGTGACCATCGGCGTCGGTGTAGCTCTTTCCGCATGGTGGGCTCCCGCACTCGGCGCAGGTGCAATGAAGACAGGTCAGCTGATCATGTGGGCCACCAAGCTGCAGCCCTTCCTGATGGGTATCCTTGTTTCTGTATTTGTAGGTATTGCACTCACGCTTCCGATCTCCTCAGCAGCTATCTGTGCTGCTCTCGGTCTCACAGGTCTTGCAGGCGGCGCCGCTGTTGCAGGCTGCTGTGCACAGATGGTAGGCTTCGCAGTTATGTCCTTCCGTGAAAACAAGTGGGGCGGCCTTGTATCTCAGGGTATCGGAACCTCCATGCTGCAGATGGGTAACATCGTGCGCAATCCCCGCATCTGGATCGCGCCTATCGTAACCAGCGCTATCACAGGTCCGCTCGCGACCTGCCTCTTCAGACTGGAGATGAACGGCGCTGCGGTTTCCTCAGGTATGGGTACCTGCGGTCTGGTAGGTCAGATCGGTGTTTACACAGGATGGGTCAATGACATAGCCGCAGGAACGAAAGCAGCCGTAACAAGCTGGGATTGGATCGGTCTTATCATGATCTCCTTCATCCTTCCGGCTGTACTCACTCCCATCATCAATATGTTCTGCAGAAAAGCAGGATGGGTAAAAGACGGCGACATGAAGCTCAACTGAGAATAAATAAAGGCACATCATAAGGCACTCGCTTTCAAATGCGACTGCCTTATGATGTGCCTTTTACTATTAATGTCAAAAGAGGAGCTTTACGGTCATAACATTTGCCTCGTTATTACCGTAAAGCTCCTCTTTAATCTCAATCTTCTGCGATAGCTGTTTCAAGTGCTACCTGCATCATGTTCGTGAATGATGTCTGTCTTGCCTCAGCATCCATCTCCTCACCTGTTACTACAGAGTCGGATACTGTGAAGATACCGAGTGCCTTAACATCTTCTCCTGCTCTTGCTGCATTGCAGTACAGAGCGTAGCTCTCCATCTCGATGCACAGAACACCCATCTTAGCCCACTGCTTCCACTCCGGTGTGTCGGTGTAGAACAGGTCTGAAGAAAGGATGTTTCCTACCTGATACGGGAACTTGTTAGCCTTGGCAGATGCTACAGCCTTCTCAAGCAGGTCGTAGGATGCAAGCGCACTGTATACGCCCGGAAGCTGATACTGGTGTGCATAGTTGCCATCTGTACATGCACCCTGTGCAAATACGATATCACCCAGGTTGAGGCTTGTCTGAGTTGCGCCGCATGAGCCTACTCGGATCAGCTTCTTAACGCCGTAGAAGTGGATCAGCTCGTAGCTGTAGATACCGATGGATGCGCAGCCCATGCCGGTTCCCATGACAGATACTTTCTTTCCCTTATAGGTACCTGTGTAGCCCAGCATGTTTCTTACTGTATTGAAACATGTCACATCCTCGAGGAAATTGTCTGCGATGAATTTCGCTCTCAGCGGATCTCCCGGAAGCAGGATAGCTTCGGCGATGTCGCCCTTATTCGCTCCGTTATGAGGTGTTGCCATAATGTTTCCCTCCTTATATATCTCTACTATTCTGATATAGATTTTTCTCGTTACTATCATAGCATGAAAACCCCGTAAGACAAAGAGAAAGGGATGTGGAAAATCCACATCCCTGTACTTTCATTCATATGATAGCTTTTAGATCTTCTGATTACTTGGCGTAATCGACAACGCGTGACTCGCGGATCATGCTGATCTTGATCTGGCCCGGATATTCCAGCTCGGCTTCCACCTGCTTGGCGATATCTCTTGCCAGGAACACCATATCTGCATCAGTCACTGTTTCAGGAACTACCATGATACGAATCTCTCTGCCCGCCTGAATAGCAAATGATTTTTCAACTCCCTTGAAGGAATTGGCAATATCTTCTAACTGTTTAAGTCTCTTGGTATATGTCTCCAGAGTCTCTCTTCTTGCGCCCGGTCTTGCAGCAGAAATAGCATCTGCAGCCTGTACGAGGCAAGCGATCAAGGTCTCGGGCTCCACGTCACCATGGTGCGATTCAACCGCATTCACCACAATCTGCGATTCTTTATACTTTCTGCACAGATCCGCACCGATCTGTACATGTGAACCTTCCATCTCATGATCGATCGACTTACCGATGTCATGCAGAAGGCCTGCACGCTTGGCAATTCTCACATCAGCTCCGACTTCCCCAGCGAGGAATCCGGCAAGATGAGCCACTTCGATAGAATGCTTAAGAGCGTTCTGTCCATAGCTTGTTCTATATTTCATACGGCCAAGCAGTTTAACCAGTTCCGGATGAATACCGTGCACGCCAACTTCGAGACATGCTGATTCACCTTCTTCGCGGATGATCTGATCGACTTCTCTCTGAGCCTTCTCGACCATCTCTTCGATCTTAGCCGGGTGAATTCGTCCATCAACGATCAGTTTTTCAAGGGCAAGCCTTGCGACTTCACGTCTGATCGGGTCAAATCCTGATAAAATAACAGCTTCAGGAGTATCGTCAATAATCAGATCCACTCCTGTCAGGGTCTCAAGGGTACGGATATTACGTCCCTCACGACCGATGATTCTGCCTTTCATCTCATCATTCGGAAGCTGCACAACGGAAATGGTGGTTTCGGCTACATAATCTGATGCACATCGCTGAATAGCTGTAACAACATATTCCTTAGCCTTTTTTCCTGCATCTTCCTTAGCCTGGCTCTCCAATTCCTTGTAGAGCTTGGCTGCGTCAAGTTTTACTTCGTCTTCAACAGTTTTTAAAAGATAATCTTTTGCTTGTTCGGAGGTCAGACCTGAGATTCTCTCAAGTTCCTGTACTCGCTGTCCCAGAAGTTTTTCAGCCTCGGCGCGCTTTTTCTTAAGCTCGTCTTCTTTAGCTGTCAACCCGGTCTCACGGCGTTCCAGAAGTTCTGCCTTCTTATCAAGGCTTTCCTCCTTGGACAGGACACGTTTTTCGTAGCGCTGTACTTCTGCTCTGCGATCTCTGGATTCCTTCTCGGACTCGTTCTTCATCCGAAGGGATTCCTCCTTCGCTTCGAGAAGAGCTTCACGCTTCTTCGTCTCCGCCGTTTTCAGTGCATCGTCCAGAATCTGTCTTGCCTTGTCTTCAGCATTCCCGATGGTTTCCTGGTCTGCTTTTCTGCGGCGATTAACCGCAACAATGGCGCTGACAGGCACTGCAATGACCAGTGTGATGACAACCGCAATTAATACTGCTGCAAACACCGGCACGTTGAGCACCTCCTTATAAAATTATCGTTGCTCATAAAACATAAAATATTTTACACGGTCATAAAACCTATGTCAATGCCTTCTTAATGTCGCTATAACTATAGCCGCGTCTCATCAAAAAGGCGAAAAATTTCTGTGATTCCTTGAAATCGGCAGACTCCGGATCATAGTGCTTTTTCTCGGCCCAGCGCAGGATCTGTGCGTCCGTATCGATCTCATCCGCCTCTTCCAGAGCCTCTTCAATGATCTGCTCGTCAATGCCTTTTTCACGCAGTTCTGCGCGTATCATCATCTTGCTCTTGCGGTCGGCTCTGCTTTCGATGTAGGACTGGGCATAGCGCTTGTCATCGATATAGTGATAGGACTTTACATATTCGATCGCATCATCGATGATATCGCGCGGATACTCATCTTCCGTTAGTTTCGTTCTCAGCTGCTGCTCTGTCTTATCCAGGTTCTTGAGTATATGAAGGCAGCGCAGTTTCGCCCTCTTGAGTAAAACTGCGCTGTAGATCATATCGATCCGGTCCTGAGTCAGCTCCTCGCCTTCCCGGATCCCATATTCTTTTACTTCCTTCGGATAGAGCTGGAACGCCGCTTCATCGTTGAGGTAGATTCTGAGTTTCTTGCCTCTGCCGACTTCGATCTTCGTTACCTGCATCAATCCTCTTCTTTCTCTGTTGCTGCTGTTGCCTGTACAAGGCTGTTATCTACTGCAAGTCCGTAAGCTTCACGAACCTTGTTCTCGATCTCTGCCATCACCTCAGGATGCTCCTGAAGGTAAGTCTTGGCATTCTCACGTCCCTGACCGATCTTCTCGCCGTTGTATGCATACCATGCACCGCTCTTATTTACGATGTTGGTGTTGGCTGCAAGGTCAAGAACATCGCCTGAATGGGAGATACCCTTGCCGAACATGATGTCGAACTCTGCCTCTCTGAACGGCGGAGCGATCTTGTTCTTAACTACCTTTATTCTTGTTCTGTTACCGATCACCTCACCGGCCATCTTCAGTGCTTCGATACGTCTTACATCGAGACGGATGGATGAGTAGAACTTCAGCGCACGTCCACCGGTAGTTGTCTCCGGATTACCGAACATAACACCTACTTTCTCACGCAGCTGGTTGATGAATACAACGGTACAGTTGGACTTGCTGATAACACCGGTGAGCTTTCTCAGCGCCTGGCTCATAAGACGAGCCTGAAGACCTACGTGAGAGTCACCCATGTCACCGTCGATCTCAGCCTTCGGAACAAGAGCTGCAACGGAGTCAACGATGATAATATCAACAGCGCCTGAGCGAACCATGGTCTCAGTGATCTCAAGGGCCTGCTCACCGTTATCCGGCTGAGAGATGTAGAGGTTGTCGATATCAACGCCGATGTTTCTTGCGTAGGACGGATCCAGCGCATGCTCCGCATCGATGAAGCCTGCAATACCGCCTCTCTTCTGCACTTCAGCAACCATATGAAGGGCTACTGTAGTCTTACCACTGGACTCGGGGCCGTATACTTCGATGATTCTTCCCTTCGGGATACCGCCCATGCCGAGCGCAATATCAAGGCTGAGTGAACCGGTCGGAACAGTCACAACGTCCATGCTGGAGCTTGACTCTCCGAGCTTCATAACGGAGCCCTTACCAAACTGCTTTTCGATCTGTGCCAGAGCCGCATCGAGGGCTCTCATTTTATCGTCACTTGCCATAATTAATCTCCCTAAAATTCGAACAGTAAATTCGAACGAATGTTCGTGTCTGTTCCAATAGTATTATTTCACCGCCGAAATGTCAAGCCTTTTCGCAGAAAGCCTTGATTTCCTTTTCTCCTATGCAAATGTTATCATATTGTATATACGCTGTAAAGTGTCTTCCTCAGCATTTGCATAGAAAAACACATATCTGCAGCCAGGCGCGTTACACCTCACCGACAGATATGTGCTTATAGATCTTCTTACAGAAGCTTATTGATATCTGAAAACAGGATAATTACCATCAGACCCATGAGTGCTGCAAGGCCTGCAAGATGAATCTTGCCCTCCAGCTCCGGATCGAGGCGCTTGCCCCTGATTGCTTCCAGAATCAGGAATACAAGTCTTCCGCCGTCAAGTGCCGGGAAAGGAAGGAGATTCATCACGCCAAGGTTGGCGCTCAGAAGAATTGCCATGTTCAGCATATTCAGCCAGACATAGAACCAACCGTCAGCTCTGCTCTCCTGATATGTCTCTCCTATTGCACTTACTACGCCTACCGGACCTGATACATCCTGCAGACTTACACCGCCGTGCAGCATCATGCCCAGACTCATCCATGTGGTCTCGATCCAGTATCCTACCTCTATGGCACTGTACTTGATCGTGGACCATACATTCGCCCTGGTTCTGTAACTGCTGCTGCCGGAGATACCCATTATGTATCTTCCTTCGCCGGTATCTTCCGCCTGAATGGATACGGTCTTTCTCTCTCCTTCATGCTCGTAGACTACCGTGATCGGTCCTTCCTTCAATCTGTCCTGATGAAAGGTCACATAGTCTGAAACCTGTCTGTACAGATATGTTTTCTTTCCGTTGATGGACACGATGGTGTCGCCTGCTTCAATTCCTGCTTCCTGCGCCGGATAGCCCTCTGACACAGAAAGAACAACAGGTGCATCATATCCCGCCGCTCCGATAATGAACAGGGAGCATACGAAAGCCATAATGAAGTTAAAGACCGGACCTGCAGCTATAACTGATATTCTCTGCCATACGTTCTTGCTGCCGAAGCTTCCCTCTCCCCGGTCTCCTTCTTCCTCTCCCAGCATCATGCAGGATCCTCCGAAAGGAAGGGCTTTCCAGGAATATCGGGTCCCGCCCTTTTCGAAGCTGAGAATGCGCGGTCCCATACCGAGCGAAAACTCCAGAACCGTGACATGGTTCAGCTTGGCCAGCAGAAAATGTCCGAATTCATGAAACAATATGATCAGGCTGAATATGATCAGCGCTACTATAATACTCAATTATTTATTTCCCCTTTATCTTGTGCAGCTTAAAACCATTTTCCCGCGATATGCTCGTAAACTGCTTTTTCTGTCTCAAGGATCTGTTCTACATTCGGCAGATCAATATTCTTGTGTGAATGCATGCAATCCTCGATGATATCGTAGATCTGTGTGAATCCGATCTTTCTTTCCAGGAAAAGCTGTACGGCTCTCTCATTCGCAGCATTGAATACTGTCGGCATGGAACCACCCGCTCTGGCTGCTTCATAGGCGAACTTAAGTCCCAGGAATGTCTCCATATCCGGGTTCTCGAATGTGATGCTTCCAAGTGCCGCGAAATCAAGTCTGTCGCCGGCAAGGAAACGTCTGTGCGGATAGAACAGCGCATACTGGATAGGCAGCTTCATATCGGGTGTTCCGAGCTGTGCCATAACAGCGCCGTCCGAATACTGTACTGCGGAGTGAATAACGCTCTGCGGCTGTACCAGTACCTGAATGCGATCAAGATCGATGTCGAACAGCCACTTGACTTCCATGACCTCAAGTCCCTTGTTGCACAGGGACGCAGAGTCGATGGTGATCTTGGAACCCATGTTCCAGTTGGGATGCTTGAGCGCATCCTCTACCTTCATGTCCTTGAGCTGGTCGAAGGTCTTTCCTCTGAAGGGACCGCCTGAACAGGTCAGCAGGATCTTCTCAACTGTTTTTCTTTCCTCTCCGTTAAGAGACTGGAAGATCGCAGAGTGCTCACTGTCCACCGGAAGGATCTTAACATTCTTCTCGGCAGCAAGCGGCATGATAATGTGACCTGCGGTTACGAGGGTCTCTTTATTCGCAAGAGCGATATCTTTTCCTGCCTTGATTGCTGCAATGGTAGGTCTGATACCGATCATGCCTACGATCGCTGTCACAAGCATCTCTGCTTCCTCACAGGTTGCTACCTCTTCAAGACCTTCCATACCGCTGACGATCTTTACATCCAGGTCAGCGACTCTGCTCTTCAGATCTCTCGCATCTTCTTCGCTCCATACTGCAGCGATAAGCGGATGGAATTCTCTGATCTGCTTCTCTATTGTCTCTACACTGCGGCCACATGCCAGAGCAACTACGCGAAGATCATCGCTGTTCGCTCTTACGACTTCAAGTGTCTGTGTACCGATGGAACCGGTGGAACCAAGTAAAGCTATGTTT
>R21__coassemble_1188_pt1 | contig 18407 bp, 13 predicted proteins | sample R21__metabat2_low_PE_028 | metagenome-assembled genome bin R21
CACCCTGTAATCGAAGGGCACCTGATCCGGGATCAGCAGATGGAATACCCCGAAGGCGGCCCACATGATCACTGTCATGATGATGGTCAGAAGCGCTACCCGCTTCGTCTCTCTTCGGACCGCCGGGGCAAGTTTATTAAACATATCCTGTTACTGTCCTTTCTTGCTTCTTACGAATGATCATTAAAGAATACTTTCTTTCCCCTCTGATCATCTTCGAATTTCTTCGTGTGTTTTTTCGTGTCACGCATCACCAATCGATAGAATTTCATCGCTGTCACAGCTGATCCTCCCAGCCCCAGAATAAATCCCGGAATGAAGATCCACTCTCTGACACCCAGTCTGTCTACCAGAAAATAACACCCCAGAACACATAGAAGTGTCGGCATCAGGAGTGAAAGTCCGAATTGCGTCAGCAGCGAAAGCTGACGAAGGATTTCTGAATATTTCTTCATAATGTCCGCTAACTTCCTTTTTCTTCAGTGTATTTGTCACTATTCAACAAAATAACCCTATAATTTCTACGCGCAACGTACACTTCAACAACATTTTATAGTATGTGTCCACCTATGTAAAGCGAATTCATCCTGACAAAAGATTGTTAACAAGTAGGAAAAAGGAGGCAGTCCCCTGCCTCCTCTCTCTGTAGCATTCGTTTTATTCAGCTTCTGTTGAACCCTCTGCTGCACCTTCTTCAGCAGAAGCATCTGCTGAGATGCTTCCACTCTTGATAATAAATTTAACGCTTCCCTTCATACCGTCTCCGATACCTGTGAAGTTGGTGTAATCATTACCTGCCTTGACGATGGCATCCATTCTCTCTGCGAGAGTAGTCATGTCATCGGTGAACAGATCAGTGATCTTCTTGATGCCTTCCTCATTCAGCTTATCGATGCCCTTCTTCAGTTCATCTGCTCCATCGGACAGCTTCTTAGCGCTTGCCGGCATGTCTTCCACGCTCTTGGCAAGAGTATCTGCACCGTCATTCAGAGCTGCTGAGTTGGATGCCAGAGTATCAACTCCTGTTTTCAGCTTGCCGACACCATCATCCAGAGTGGATGCTCCACTCGCCAGAGTCTTAGCTCCGCTAGAGAGTGTCTTGGCTCCGCTTGCCAGTTCTCCTGTTCCTGCTGACAGCTTATCTGCGCCTGAGCTCAGCTTCTCAGCTCCGGTATTCAGCTGCTGTGCTCCGTTTTTCAGTTCCTTGGTTCCGTCTGCAAGAGTCTTGGCTCCACTTGCCAGCTCTCCTGTTCCTGTAGACAGCTTGTCTGCTCCGGTACTCAGCTCTGATGCACCTGTATTCAGTTTATCTGCGCCGCTCTTCAGCTCTGTTGTGCCTGCTGCAAGAGTCTTGGCACCGGCTGCCAGTGTATTTGCTCCGGTAGAAACCTTGCCTGCACCGTCCTTAAGACTGGATGCGCCTGTTGCAAGTGTGCCGCTTCCTGCCTTAAGCTGGCTGAGGCCGCTTGACAGGGATGTCAGCTTGGAACCGATCAGAACAGAGCTGTTGTAAAGGCTCTCTGCGCCTGCGGAAAGTTTTACTCCTCCTGCCTGTGCTGTACCAACACCTGCTGTTACCTGATCTAGGCCGCCCTTTACCTGACCGCTTCCGCTCTTTACCTGAGCGATACCATCGACGAGCTGGTAAACCTCTCCGTAGACATTCGGAAGCATTTCGGATACTTCCTTGCCCAGATCTGCCATCTCTTTTTTCAGACCCTGCTGTTTATCTCCGTCACCGTTTACCAGTGCATTCACTGTATCCGCATATGTCTTGGAAGAAGTCAGCAGGCTGGCCTTATCTTCTGCGAAACCTGCATCGATGATGGCATTCAGTCCGGCATCCAGTGCCTTCAGGTTCTGAAGCAGTGCGGCCTGAGCCTGTGCATCTTCTCCTGCTGCCAGAGACTGTGTATTTTCCTCTGCTGCTTCTGTCTGCTGGCCTGCACTGCCCTGAGCCTGTGCCAGCTGCTCTTTCAGAGCTGCGATCTCTGCATCCTGTGCATCAACAAGACTCTGATAACTTGAAACTGCTGCACCGTAGGAAACAGATGCTGTCTCATATCCGCTTGCTGCTCCCTGATAGGTGGATGCTGCATCAGAGTAGTCGGATACTGCCGTCTCATATGCACTTGAAACGCCGATGGCTGTATTCTGTGCATCTGTTACATAGCCTGCCATTCCATCAAGGCCCGGAACACTGTTCAGCGTATTCTGAATGGTTCCGAGGATACCTGCATAGGCATTGTATGCATTATTGTACTGAGCAGTCGCATCTGCTGATGCAGTTGATGCTGCGCTCATCTTATCTGCCGCTCCGTCGAGACTTGTCTGTGCTCCTGCAGCTGCCTCGGATGCTGCGGCTGCTTCAGAGGAAGCCTGTGCTTTCAGTTCCTCAATGGAAGTCTCATCATAGGAGACTGCTGTTGTTTCAGCTGCTCCGTTATCAGCAGAAGTTTCCTCTACGGTTTCGGCAGCTCCATTATCAGCAGTGCTCTCCGTTTCAGCCTGACCTCCTGAGCTATTCTCCATAGCAGTGATCAGACCGTTCAGCTGTGCTTCCAGTGCCACAAGATTAGTCTTAACATCTCCTGCACCTTTTTCAATTCCCTGTGCTCCTGCTACCAGCTGATCCAGCTTGCCCGGGTTCTTCGGGTCCACTGTCTGCATAGCTGACAGCTTCTGCAGTGCAGTCTCGATGGCTCCGATCTTCTTACCCATCTCACTGTCTGCACCTGCTGCGCTCTTCACTGCGCTGAGTTTTTTCATGGCTGCAGCTGCCTTTTCCGGATCGCCTGAAAGAGCATCTGAGATACTTTTCTGAATCGTGCCGTATGCTTCTTTATTCTGTCTGAGTGAATCTGTGCCTGCGCTCAGCTGTCCCAGACCGGCATTCACTGCATTGAAACCTGCATTTACAGTCTGCTTGCCATCTGACATCTGGTCACTGCTGTCTCCCAGTCCTGCTGAGATCTGCTTAAGACCTGCAAGAAGACTTGCAGCTCCGTCACTGACTGACTTAGCACCGCTTACGAAGCTCGGAGTATCTGCACTTCCATTATTATAAGCAGCATCCAGCTGACCCGCGCCGTCTGCAGCTGTCTTCATGTTCTCATCCAGAGTCTTGGCACCTGCTGCTACCTTACCGGCTCCATCGGAAAGATCTGATGCTCCTGTAGAAAGTTCACCTGCTCCGCTTGCCAGAGTCTGTGCACCGTCATCCAGTTTCTTAGCGCCGTCCTTGGCACTCTTGGTTCCGTCCTTCAGCTGGCTTGCTCCTGCTGCCAGCTTTTTAGCTCCATCATCTACCTGTCCTGCTCCGGCTGACAGAGTCTGTGCTCCCTCTTCCAGTTTCTTAGTGCCGTCCTTGGCTCTCTTGGTTCCGTCCTTCAGCTGACTTGCTCCTGTTGCCAGCTGCTTGGCTCCATCATCAGCACTGCCTGCTCCGTCGCTCAGTTTTTTCGCACCGTCGTCCAGCTTACCGGCTCCGTCTTTCAGCTGGGATGAACCGTTCTTCAGTTCTCCTGCACCGGTCTGTATCTGATCTACACCATCGGTGTAGCTTGCAACACCGTCACGCAGAGACTTTGTTCCGTCTGCCAGCTTAGGTGCTGCCTCTTCCAGAGTATCCAGTCCGTCTGCCAGCTTGCCTGCGCCTTTAGAAAGCTCGTCTCCGCCATCCTTCAGCTCATCGATCTTGTCGCTGATCTCATCGAAGGAATCCTTGATGCCCTCTGTATCGATACCGCTCAGTGCATCATTCAGAACCATAGTAAGGGACATATCCATGGAGAAGTTGGTTGCATCCATGGTGATCTCCACATGGTCCGGAATATCGATATCGTCTGTATCGATGTCAACATTCTTCAGGCTGTCCAGCTTCAGAGACTTCTTCAGTCCCGGAATAGCAAGACCTACTACCATCTTGGTGCTGCCTTCATCGATGACCTTACCATTGCTGACTTCCACGTTCTCAGCTACGCCGTCGCGGAACATCATTCCGGAAAGTACAACGAAAGGAACTGTGATATCTTCCTTCTTGTCGGCAACTGTGGCACTTACTACCGCATTGTTGGTGTAATCGAAGCGGATCTTTACCTTACCGCTCTTGCCTGCCAGATCCTGAGGAGCGATCTCCTGTCCATCCAGGTAGTAGGTGATCTTCACAGTGATCGGAGACTGCTGATCTGTTGTACCCTGATAAGTAATGTTGTTTCCCTCAGCATCCCATGTAACGGTGTCGCCGTCCTGTGTGAAAGTCTCGTCGCCCTTAACATTTGCAATGTCAGTCAGGCTGGTGGTATCGGTGATCGTATCCTCTCCGATATCATTTCTGATCTTGTCTGTAACGATGGTGCTTGTCTCGTTACCGCTTGGATCTGTGAATACGTACACGATCTCATCCTTGGTAACTCCGTCCGCATCACTGCCGGCAGCATATACGGTGCCTGTGAATGTCAGGCCGATCGCCATGCCTACTGCCATAATTCTTCTGAACAGTTCTTTATATAAACCCTTCATTGATGATTTCCTCCATGTCTGTTTATGAAAACTTAAGCCTTCTGTTTTTTCGGTCTGAAACCAAGGCTTGTGTAGATGATTACTCTGTCGAAGAGAAGCAGCATAGCCGGCATTACGAAGATGACTGTGATCATACTGATCAGTGCGCCTCTTGCCATCAGAGAACACAGCGAGCTGATCATGTCGATCTTGGAATACAGGCCTACACCGAAGGTTGCAGCAAAGAAACTGAAGGCACTTACCAGAATGGACTGGATGGATGTGCCGTGTGCGATCAGCACAGATTCTTTTCTGCTCTTGCCGGAGCGTCTTTCTGTCTTATATCTGGTCGTCATCAGGATCGCATAGTCAACGGTGGAACCCAGCTGGATAGTACCGATGACAACGGATGAGATGAACGGAATGACCGTGTGGGTGTAATACGGAAGACCCATGTTGATGAAGATCGCGAATTCAATGGTGGATACCAGAATGACCGGCAGTGACAGTGATCTGAATACCAGAAGGATGATCACCGCGATAACACCGATAGATACCCAGCTGACTGTGTTGAAGTCGACATTCGTGATCTCGATCAGGTCCTTGGTACAGGGTGCTTCACCGATCAGCATGCATCTGTCATCGTACTTCTTTACGATGTCAGTGAGCTTGTTGCACTGCTCGTTTACCTCATCGGAAGCTACCTTGTAGGTACTTCCAACCAGCATGAACTCCCAGTTCTCATTTTCCAGTGAACTTAAGAGGTCAGCCGGGATCAGTTCTCTGGGTACATCAGCTCCCAGCAGAGAGTCTACGCCGATAACGTTCTTGACGCCGTCCACCTTCTTCATCTCGTCAGTCATCTTAGCGACTTCTGTGGACGGAAGCTCTGCCGGTACCAGCAGCATGTGCGTGGTACTCATGTTGAACTTATCGGTCAGTTTCTCATTCGCCTGAATACTCTCCAGGGACTTGGGAAGCGTACCTGCCAGATCGTAGTAAACTTCTGTATTGAAGTATCCCTTGACCGCCGGTACCCATATCAGTGCAAATGCAATGAGGATCGGAACATAGAACTTCTCAACGAAGGCCGGTACCCTGGCGAATTTCGGAAGCAGCGGTTTATGTCTTGTCTTCTCAATGGCTCTGTCGAACATCAGGATCAGAGACGGCAGAACTGTTACGCAGCAGATAACACCAATCAGTACGCCCTTAGCCATAACGATGCCCAGGTCCAGTCCCAGTGTGAAGCGCATGAAGCACAGGGCGATGAAGCCTGCTACTGTAGTGACCGAGGAACCGATAACCGATGTGAAGGTAGCTGCGATGGCATTGCCCATTGCATCTTTTTTATCCTTACAGTTTTCCTGCTCCTCCTGATAGCTGTGCCAGAGGAAGATGGAATAATCCAGAGTTACTCCCAGCTGAAGGACTGCTGCCAGAGCCTTGGTGATATATGAGATCTGTCCCAGGAAGATGTTGGATCCCAGGTTATATACGACCGCGAAGCCGATACTTAAAAGGAAGAGTACCGGAATCAGGAAAGAGTCCATGGTAAGCGCAAGTACCAGTGCACACAGTGCAACTGCCAGTGCGACATATACAGGAGCCTCTTTCTCAGACAGGTTCTTGGTATCATTGACAACGGCTGACATACCACTGATAAAGGTCTGCTTATTGGCGATCTTCTTCAGATCTTCAATTGCGGCCATGGTTTCATCCGCTGACATAGTAGTATCGAAGATAGCTGCCATAACGGTCGCATCATCCTGAATGAAGGCATTCTTGATTCGATCCGGAAGAAGTTCGGTCGGGATGGAGATATCGGCAAAACTGTCGTACCAGAGGATGTCCTTAACGTGGGGCACCTGCTCCATCTTTTCCTTCATGGCCGATATGTCCTTAAAGTCCATTCCCTCCACGATGATCATGGAGAAGGCACCTGTCTGGAATTCATCCTCCATAATATCCTGGCCCTTCATGGTCTCAATATCCTTGGGAAGGTAGGAAAGAATATCGTAGTTGACTCTCGTGTGGAGATATCCCAGCGCTGCCGGCACCATCAGGGCGATGGCTGCGATCAGGATCAGGATCCGGCACTTCACTATGGCATGTCCCATTTTCTTCATATTGATTTCCCCTTGCTTTCTTAATAAAAACAGGTATGTCCGGCATACCTGCCGCTTGACTTACTACAGAATATAAAAAAGGACTGCATATACACATATGCAATCCCTTTTATCTGTAATCAAAAAACGACATATCCACTGATATGTCGCTCTTAGATAAACACAATTATTAAGATGATTTTACGCCTGCTCACAGATCATCAGGCAGATCCACCAGTGAATGTGATGCCAGATAAGTGTACATCTCCACCATCTGCTGCGGTGTCTCACTCATGCCCGACTTGATCCAGGAGATCAGGACATACGCCAGCGCTTCTGAATAGAAGGCACCTACATGCTCAGGGGTCAGCCACGGATACTTTTTCCGCTTGGTATTTCTGGCCCTGTCCTTGAGAAGATCGACGATAACTTCCGTAAAACACTTCAGGACGATACTTTCGAAGGAGTTCTGTCCCTCAAGACGCACTACTCTGCTATAGAAATCCTTATTCTTTAATATACTGTTAAACATGAAGGTAAGTGCTTCCTCCTCCATACCGTTCCACAGAAGGATACGGATAGGAGCCACACTCTCTTCCCTTATGATCCACTCCAGCAATTCGTACTTATCCTGAAAGTGATTATAAAATGTAACTCTGATCACACCCGCGCGGTCAGTGATCTCCTTGATCGTGATCTTTTCAACGGATTTTTCCAGGACAAGCTCCTTGAAACTCTCAGCCAGAAGAATCTTAACTTCCTTTTTCTGCTGCATATGACGAGCTGCCTCTTATTACTCTCCGCCTCTTGGAGGCAAGTTTTAGCATATATTGCGTTATACGTGTCTAACTACTTATTCTGTATTTTAGCACTATTTCTATACGAAATAAAGATGACAATCTTTTTTTCAGTCACTCACAGTCATCTGTACAGAAGCTCATTCTTTTCCCTGTGGCCGGATGTTTAAAGGAGAGTCTGTAGGCCTTCAGCGCCGGAAATCTCAGTTCTGATTCCTTCTGCTCTTCTCCGCCGTACTTTCTGTCACCTCTGATGGGCATTCCCGCATGAGAAAGCTGTACTCTGATCTGATGGGGTCTTCCCGTATACAGGTGAACCTCAAGCAGTGCGTCCTTCTCATTCTTTTCCAGAAGGGTATACTCCAGAACCGCTTTCTTCGCGTCCTTTGTTCCTTCCGCTGCCACCTTCGTCAGGTTCGTTCTTCCGTCCCTCACCAGGTAGTCCGTGAGCATCACTTTTTCTCCGGGCCCTGGAATGCTTTCTGTCTTCAGTGCGACTCCCGCGCGATAGATCTTCTCCATCACACCGTTCTGCACCTGCTTGCTGAGTTCGGCCCCTGCCTTCTTCGTCTTGGCAAATACCATGATCCCCTCAACAGGCTGGTCCAGTCTATGTACCACCGCCAGATAGGATGGATCACCTTTCTGCCCAGCTGCAGCTGTCCGGACCAGGTGTTTCTTCAGTATGCTGACCAGATCGGGGCTTGTTATGCGTGCGCTTTCGACCGCCAGTCCGGCTTCCTTATATACAACAAGGATATCTCTGTCCTCATAAATAATCTTCATTCATAATCTCCAGTATCAGATGAGTGCCATTGTTCTCAGAAGCCAGATCCAGAAGGTCAGTGTGAATGCACTGAAGACCGTGGCAAGAACGACCGTATTCGAAGTAAGTGTACCGTCGTGTCCCATGTTTCTGGCCATAACGAAACTGCTCACCGTAGTCGGGGAACCAAGCATGATCAGAATTGCCACCAGCTTCTGGGTTCTGAAGCCCATCAGTACAGCAGGTGTCAGGAAGATGGCCGCAAGACCCGCAAGCTTCAGAAAACCAGCTATGATCGCCGGCTTCAGTTCGCCCTGTACTTTTCCCGGATCTATACTGGCTCCCATAGCCAGAAGTCCCATGGGGGTGGCAAGCTTGGAAAGGTTGTTCAGCGTTCCGTTCAGAATCTCAGGAATCGGAAGCTTGAGCAGAGACCACGCCATTCCGGCAATAATGCCGAGAATAATGGGGTTGGTTATGATGCCCTTCAGAAGTCCTTTCACCGTATTTCCGTCAAGCGATGCATGCTCCCCGGGACTTGTGACCTGCAGTACGATGACTGCCATGGCATTGTAGAGCGGAACCGAACCTATGATCATCATGGGAGCCATTCCGGCATCTCCGTAGATATTGGTGATGTATGCAATTCCCAGAATTGCAGCACTGCTGCGATAAGCTGCCTGTATGAATTCTCCTCTCTCAGAGGTCGTATGCAGGAAGCCCATGCGGGAGATCAGTGTCACCAGAAGGATCTCGAGAAGCGTTGCCGCAAAGCAGAAGAATACGAAGACCGGATCCCATGTGGACACGAAATCCGTGGTTGCAAGCTGAAGAAAAAGCATGACCGGCAGCGCGACCTTGAATACGAAGGTATTCATCTTAGAAGCAAATGCTCCGTCTATCACGCCGGTTCTGCTGAATGCGAAGCCGATCACCATGGTCAGAAAGACAGGCATGGTGGCATTCAGGCTGAAAATCAGATTAGTCATTGAAAGCCTCTCTATCACAGAATGTGGTACATGACATGGATATCTTCGTACTCATCATTGACGTTGCGGAATACCTTCGGAATCATACCGAGGTCAACGAATCCCAGTCTGATGTAGAGATCGTAGGCGTGTGTATTCGAAGCGACCACTGCGTTAAACTGCAGAACATGATAGCCCTGTTCCTTCGCCTGAACCAGGCAGTCTGATACCAGCTGTTCACCGATGTGACGGCCGCGAAGCTCGAAATCTACTGCGTAGCTTGCATTTGCAATGCTGGATGCTCTGCCGATATTGTTAGGATGAAGAATATACAGACCCAGAACCTTGCCGTCTTCCTCCGCCACTGCGGAGTACTGACCTGCGAAAAACTCTCTGCCGCTCTCCTCAGTCAGACCTTCTGTCTGAGGGAATGCCATTCCGTCTTCCACTACGCGGTTCCAGATCCGGATCATATCCGGCAGATCTTTTTCCTCATATTTTCTTACAGTAACCATTTCTCTTTCCTCTTCTGTCTTAATGATATCTGTCTCAGGCTATTACTTCTTCTCTGTCACTTGATGTCGCTTCCTGATCTGAAGGTTCGTCATGCAAGGTCTTATCCGGCAGCAGGCGTCCCAGTACTCGCATGAACTTTTCCTCGTTCCAGATCTGAGGAACCGGATAGGATGGATTTCCCTCCTTCATTGCTCTTGCAATGATCTCCGGAAAATCTTCTTCCCTGAGCTGTTCTATATGATCGGGAATTCCCATATCCTCGTTCATCCTCTGAATCAGAGAGATAAACTGGAAGCACCTGTATGCATCCGTTGCATCCACCTGACTTCCGTCTACTTTCACCAGATCAAGCGAGCCTGTATGAACCAGCGCATCCCACAATGCGGCCAGCTTTTTCTCCACTGACTCACCGTATTCCTTCATGACCACAGGAAGAATAATAGCGTTCGCTCTTCCGTGTGAAATTCCGTAAAGTGCCCCCACCGCATGGGCCAGGGCATGAACATATCCGACGAAATTATTGGTAAATGCAACTCCCGCATAATAGGAGCCTATCAGCATCTGCTCTCTGGCATGCAGATTTCTTCCGTCCTCGTAGGCGATCGGGAGATTAACGCAGATCTTCTGAACTGCCTCTACTGCCTTCCTGTTGACCATATCGGATGCGAACAGGTTGGTATACGCCTCAACTGCATGTGTCAGGGCATCCATTCCTGTATCCGCTGTGATCTCCGGGGAGAGTTCAAGTGTCAGCGATGCATCAAGAATAGCATATTTCGGTACCAGAACGGTATCCGTTATTGCATGCTTTATGTGTGATCCGTCTATATTTTCCGTCACGACTGCTGCCGCAGTCACTTCTGATCCGGTTCCAGACGTGGTCGGAACTGCGATCAGAAGCGGAAGCTTTTTACGGATCTTCATGGTTCCCACCATCTTGTGAACGCTCATCCTGGGTCTTGCCACTCTTGCGGCCGCAACCTTGGCACAGTCCATGGCACTTCCGCCGCCGACTGCGATCACAGCCTGGCAATCCCCCTCATGGTATGCGTTTACTGCTGCCTCCACGCACTCGACATCCGGATCCGGTTTCACATCCGCATATGTCGTAACAGAGATCCCTTCTGCATGAAGTCTGGCATAAAGCAGTTCCAGCGTACCTCGTCTGATCGTTCCTGCTGTTGTCACCACCAGGACCCTGGTGATCTTTTCCTTATGAAGTATGTCCGGGATCTGCATCAGAGATCCTGCCCCACGCACCATCTCCTGTTTCCCGATAGGTGCTGCATGTAGTCCGGTTCCTGTTATGAACTGGATCGTACGCCAACGAACCTGTCTGTCCATTGTAATTCTCCTTACAGCTTAAATCTATATCCTACTCCCCAGATCGTCTCTATGTAATCCGGCTTGGAAGAATTCTTCTCGATCTTCTCTCTGATCTTCTTGATATGAACCGTAACGGTCGCGATATCACCGATGGATTCCATATCCCAGATCTCGCGGAAGAGCTCATCCTTGGTAAATACACGGTTGGGATGCTCAGCCAGGAAGGTCAGAAGGTCGTATTCCTTGGTTGTAAACTGTTTTTCCGTGCCATCCAGCCATACACGTCTCGCTGTCTTATCGATGCGAAGCCCTCTGATGTCAATGATCTCATTCTGCGGACTGTTGACGCTGACCAGTCTCTCGTATCTTGCAAGATGAGCCTTGACTCTGGCAACCAGCTCGCTGGGACTGAAGGGCTTGGTCATGTAGTCATCCGCTCCCAGACCCAGACCTCTGATCTTGTCGATATCATCCTTCTTCGCGGATACCATGATGATGGGAATATTCTTCTCTTCTCTCACACGCTTGCAGATATCGAAACCATTTATTCCAGGGAGCATAAGATCCAGGATAACCAGATCTGCCTCCCCTTCAAGAGCCTTCTGAAGACCCTTATCTCCGTCATTTTCAATCTCTACTTCAAAGCCTGACAGTTCCAGATAATCCTTCTCCAGATCTGCTATGCTCTCTTCATCTTCGATGATCAATACTTTGCTCACAGTTTATGCCTCCTGATATTTACGAATTACGAAATGCATGGTGGTTCCTCTTCCCAGCTCGCTGCTGGCCCAGATCTTACCGCCGTGGTCTTCGATGATCTTTCTTACGATGGATAAGCCGATGCCGCTTCCTCCCTTGGAACTGTTTCTTGCCGCATCCGTTCTGAAGGATCTGTCGAAGATGTTGGGAAGGTCCTTCACACCGATGCCCTTACCGTTGTCCTCCAGATCCACCTGGATGAAATCACCGGCGTCCAGGATACGAAGTTCTATGGTTCCGTGATCTTTATCCATATATTTGACCGAGTTGCTGATGATGTTATTGATGACTCTCTTCATCTGCTCTGCATCTGCGATGACCAGTGTGTTCCTGTCTGTCTTATTCTCGTAGATGAAGCGTATTCCTCTCTCCTCCAGGTCCATCTCCACTTCTTCCGCACAGTCTGAGAAGTAATCTGCCACATTGATCTTGGCAAATGTATATGGTATGCGGTTGGTATCGATCTTGCTGTAGAAGGTAAGCTCGTTGATGAGGCGGTCCATATCGTTCGTCTTGTTGTAGATCGTCTTGATATAGTGGTCCATCTTCTCCGGTGTATTCGCCACACCGTCCATGATACCTTCCACGTATCCTTTTATAGAAGTGATAGGTGTCTTCAGATCATGGGAGATGTTGCTGATCAGTTCCTTATTCTCCTGATCGTACTTGGTCTTGTCGCGCTCGGACTCTGCCAGACGTCGTCTCATCATCTCGAAGTCGCGAGTCAGATCACTGATCTCATCCTTGCCCTCCGCCTCGATGGTAAAGTCATAATCCCCGCTGGTGATTCGCTTGGTCGCCTCGCGTAGTTTTCGGATGGGACCGCTGATTCCCTTGTTGATCCAGTATGTCATGATGGCAGCAGTCAGTATCAGGATGCCTACAATCAGGACCGTCAGCTGTATCAGGAAAGACCTGATCTGCGGCAGTATAGCCTGTGAAGGTGTAACAATGTATGCGTATCCTTCTGTTCCGTCAGTGAAATCGACCTCCATGGAGCGAAGCAGCACCTTCAGGCTGCCTCCCAGATATACGGTTCCCCTCTTATCGTTGCCTTCCTGGCCGGCAGGAAGTTCCGCCTCCAGTTCCGCCAGGTCTCCGCCAACTCCCTGATAGGATATCTCTCCGTTTTTCATAACCAGCAGATAGGAGAGCTTCTTCTTCAGCTCACTGTTCAGCTCATCCAGATATGTCTCATCCTCGAAAATATCCGGATTCTTTTCTTCATCGTCCACCATACGTTCCATGATCTTGGCTGTTGCGTCGCTCATAGCCTGCGTGGAGTTCAGAAGATTTCCGGAATTAAATTCCACCCCGTAGGTTTTTTCAAGGGCGTGGATCTGATATTTTCCGAAGCCATAGAGCATACCTACTATCATAATGACAGGCAGAAGGACCATAAGACAGAACGCGATCTTAAGTCTTGTGCGTAATTTCATATACTTCCCTTTTCACCATATATAATCTCTATCGTCAGATGACGAAATTATTCAAAATATATTATATCATCAGGTTTAGGGCTGTGTTCTAAAACATAAGTCAACAATTCTAAAGAAAGTATGAACTAAAAAGACCGGTCATCAGGCCCGAAACTGCGATTCAAATGCAGATTTCAGACCAGACGACCGGTCTTCATTATATATATCCAGATTCTTACTCTAAATTAAGCGAGGTACTTCTTCAGATCCTCAACCTTATCAAGCTTCTCCCACGGCAGATCCAGGTCATTGCGGCCGAAGTGACCGTAAGCTGCAGTCTGCTTGTAGATCGGACGACGAAGGTCCAGAGTCTTGATGATGCCGGCCGGACGGAGGTCGAAGTTCTCACGAACGATCTCAGTGATCTTAGCGTCAGAGAGCTTTCCTGTTCCTTCAGTGTTGACATTGATGGAGGTCGGAGTTGCTACACCGATAGCGTAGGAGAGCTGGATCTCGCACTTGTCAGCGAGGCCTGCTGCTACGATATTCTTAGCAACGTAACGAGCTGCATAAGCTGCAGAACGGTCAACCTTGGTGCAGTCCTTACCGGAGAAAGCGCCGCCGCCGTGACGAGCACGTCCGCCGTAGGTATCTACGATGATCTTTCTTCCTGTCAGACCTGCATCACCGTGCGGTCCGCCGATTACGAAACGGCCTGTCGGGTTGATGTAGAACTTGGTATCTGCATCGATCATATCTGCCGGAAGAACAGCGTCGAATACATACTTCTTGATATCCTCATGGATCTGCTCCTGAGTAACATCCTCATCATGCTGAGTGGAGAGAACGACTGCCTCAAGGCGAACCGGATTTCCATTCTCATCATATTCAACAGAAACCTGGCTCTTGCCGTCCGGACGAAGGTAGCTCAGAGTTCCGTTCTTTCTGACCTCTGTCAGCTTCAGGCACAGCTTGTGTGCAAGGCTGATCGGATACGGCATGAGCTCCGGTGTCTCGTTGGTAGCGTAACCGAACATCATACCCTGGTCACCTGCACCGATTGCAGCGATCTGCTCATCGCTCATCTTATCTTCTCTTGCTTCCAGAGCCTTATCAACGCCCATAGCGATATCTGCAGACTGCTGGTCCATAGCAACCATGATCGCACATGTATTTCCGTCGAAACCATACTCAGCCTTATTGTAGCCGATCTCGTTGATGGTCTCACGAGCGATCTTCTGGTAATCGATCTGTGCATTTGTTGTGATCTCACCTGTGATCAGAGCGAAACCTGTGCAGACAGTTGTCTCGCAGGCAACACGGCTCATCGGGTCCTGTGCCATGCAGGCATCAAGGATGGCATCGGAGATGGCATCACAGATTTTATCCGGATGACCTTCGGTAACGGATTCAGATGTAAAAAGTAATTTTTCCATATTAGTTGAAACCCCTTTCGTGAAATAAACAGTGAAGCATAAGTCCTGATCGTCTCTGTTTTGAAACTGACTTATACCATTCATGTATAAGACCACGCGTGTCTTATACTGTAATCTGTGTTTGCATAAGTCCACGCGCTGCTCCACTTCTGCGAAGTTTTCGCATCGCTAACAGAAATTCGTAATCCGCGCTGATCGCGCTACTTACTCATTTCTGTTGTCGTTTCTAAAACATAGCCGATCAGTCCTGCAAGCAGTCCTGATCGTCTCCGTTTTGAAACTGACTTATGCACTAAAAAAGCCCGCGGTTAGGCGGACTCAATGTGAATTGATATCCCCTTATTGTTCGATTACTCGCTCAGGTTAGGCACCTTCCATGTTTCTGGGGTTGCCGTGGTTTCATCGGTCCTATGTACCTCCACCACTCTGAATAAGAGAAAAAACATCTATACAATTTTGGTCCCGAGTCAAAAACTCTCGGTTACAACTCACTACTAAACAGTACGATGGCTACTATAAGACAAAACCAGTGTATCGTCAAGTGACAAATACACTGGTTTGTAAATTATTATTCCAAATAATTATTCCGGTCTGCCCAGCTTCATGTAATTCATGTAGCTGACAACCATAAGTGCGATTTTAAAGGTAAGCGCATCTTCGAAGGATCTGATATCCAGTCCGGTGGACTTCTGAAGTTTCTCCAGACGATATACCAGAGTGTTTCTGTGAACGAACAGCTGACGTGCAGTCTCTGATACGTTCAGGTTGTTCTCGAAGAACTTGTTGATGGTGGTAAGAGTTTCCTCGTCGAAGGTATCCGGTTTCTGTCTTGTGAATACCTCGTTCATGAACATCTCACACAGGTTCATCGGAAGCTGATAGATCAGACGGCCGATACCCAGTGTGCTGTAAGCATGGATTCTCTTCTCCTGATAGAAGATCTTACCTACATCCATAGCCATTCTCGCTTCCTTGAAGGAGCGGGAAACCTGCTGGATCTCATCTACCGCTGTACCGAAGGATACTCTTGCGCTGCACATAGCTTCTGTTTCAAGCATACCGATGATGGTCTGAGCAACTTCATTCTCGTCCTTCAGTTCGCTGTCTGCATTTTCACTGTCCAGCTCATGTACAAGAATAATGCTCTGCTCATCTACTGCTGTCAGGAAATCCTTGCCTGTGGAACCGTAGATGCTGCGAAGTACTTCCATCGGAGTGGTATCTACATCGCCGGTGGTTTCGATCACATAGACAACTCTTCTTGCCTCTGTACTGATATGAAGCTTCTTGGCACGATTGTAGATGTCAACCAGAAGAAGATTATCCAGAAGCAGGTTCTGAATAAATGTACTCTTATCGTAACGTTCCTTGTAAGCTACAAGCAGGTTCTGAATCTGGCTTACTGCCACCTTACCCATAACATGGACATCTTCGCCTGAACCTCTTGCAATCAAAATGTATTCAACAGCACCTTCATCCAGGATCTTGAAGAAGTGATTTCCTCTTACTTCCTGGCTGTCTGCCTGGCTTGCGGAGAACAGTCTGACTGCCTCTGTGAACTCGCCTTCATCCTCCATTGTTGACGCAATCATAATTCCGCCGGATTCATATACTGAGAAATCCACCTTGGTGATTGCATGAAGCTCATCTATTGTCTTCTTAATAATCTGACTGGAGACCATGTATGCTCCTTTCTACTATCGCACACGCTAGATCAATCATTTGGATCGGGCTATGCATCACTCTGCACTATCCGTAAAATGTTATCGTCACAATTTAACACTTTATAAGATACAATAAAGTCCGTTTTCATGCAACTTTATCTTTTTGATTTTTTTTTACAGTGAAAAAAGAGGCCATCGCATAAATGCGACGGCCTCTGAATTATTCTATAAGAATTAGTTGGTGATTGTAAGCTCAGTTTCCTTATCGAAGATATGGATCTTGGATGTATCAAGAGCGAACTTAACAGTATCACCTGTTCTAGCTGTTGTACGCGGGTTAACTCTGGCTGTCATGTTAGAACCGTTAACTGTGAAGTACAGGAATACTTCAGCACCAAGCAGCTCGTAAACTTCGATCTTAGCAGCCATAGTAGCTTCGCTCTTAGCAACAACTTCTTCGTCATCATACAGATCTTCCGGACGGATACCCATGATAACAGTCTTGCCAACATAACCACCATCAACAAGTTTCTTAGCCTTGTCAGCCGGAAGCTTGATGGAGTTCTCAGCAACATGAAGAACAACATCGCTGCCCTTCTGTTCAACTGTAGCATCCAGGAAGTTCATCTGCGGGGAACCGATGAAACCAGCAACGAACAGGTTACCCGGTGCGTTGTACAGGTTCTGCGGTGTATCTACCTGCTGAACTACGCCATCCTTCATAACAACGATTCTGGTACCAAGGGTCATAGCCTCAGTCTGGTCATGTGTTACGTAGATGATGGTAGCGCCCAGTCTCTGATGCAGCTTGGAGATCTCAGTTCTCATCTGAACACGAAGCTTAGCATCCAGGTTGGACAGCGGCTCGTCCATCAGGAATACTTTCGGGTTACGAACGATAGCACGACCCATAGCTACACGCTGTCTCTGACCACCGGACAGAGCCTTCGGCTTACGATCAAGAAGCTTCTCAAGGTCAAGGATCTTAGCAGCTTCACGTACCATCTTATCGATCTGATCCTTCGGAGTCTTACGAAGTTTCAGAGAGAAAGCCATGTTATCATAAACAGTCATATGCGGGTACAGAGCGTAGCTCTGGAATACCATTGCGATATCACGATCCTTCGGCTCAACGTCGTTCATTACCTTGTCGCCGATAGTAAGTGTACCACTGGAGATCTCCTCCAGACCTGCGATCATACGCAGAGTAGTTGATTTACCACATCCTGACGGTCCAACGAAGATGATGAACTCCTTATCAGCGATGTCAAGATTGAAGTCTTTTACTGCTTCAAAACCATTCGGATAAACTTTGCAAATGTGCTCAAGTTTTAAGCTAGCCATTCGTAATACCTCCCACAGATTCGTTACATGACTATAATTATCTTTTCCGCAAGTGAACCGTCCTATTCGTATATTCATGACTAATTGCTCACTTAACAATGAAGAGTATAGCAATATCTTGCTATTTATTCCATTGCCGAACTCTCCAAAAATATCGATAACCTAATGTGTCATTCGACTAAGTAAAAGATATTTTATAAAATCACTGTTCATATCGACGAAATATGGCTGTGCCTTTTTTGCACTTTAACGAAGCCTTGTTTTTTCCATTAAGCATGTGTATACTCTAAACGCTGAGATAAACAACGTTTATGTTCAAGTCTGAAGAAAGGAGTAAAACACATATGAGTTTCATCGTATTTGATCTGGAATGGAACCAGTGTCCGCAGGGAAAACATAAGGAAAATCCGAAGCTGCCCTTCGAGGTTATTGAGATCGGTGCTGTCAGGATGAATGAAAAGATGCAGATCTGCGACTCCTTTCATGAGCTTGTTAAGCCTAAGGTATATCGCACGCTTCATCACATGACCAGACAGGTGATCAATATCACCGAGAAGGATCTTGCCGACAAGCGTTCCTTTCCGGAAGTAGCCTCAGACTTTTTCGACTGGTGCGGAGAAGATCCCGTGTTCTGTACATGGGGCCCGGGAGACCTGATCGAGCTTGAGCGCAATCTTGCATTTCACAAGATGCCCTCGCCCTTCCCCTTCCCGCTCTTCTACTATGACATACAGAAGATCTCCAGCATAGAGTTTTCTGACGGAAAGACCCGCCTCTCTATGGAGATGGCAGTCGATGCCCTGAA
>R21__coassemble_1201_pt1 | contig 18269 bp, 13 predicted proteins | sample R21__metabat2_low_PE_028 | metagenome-assembled genome bin R21
TAAGCTGCTCTTCCCCATGTACCTGTCCTCCTTCCTACATCAGATCACCTTCTGTTTATCTTTAATGTACTCCTTCCGTATAGAATTATCAGCCTCTAATTTTCTTAATTTTCAGCCGAAGAATCAAAGACTCCTCAGGACTTTTGTCCTGAGGAGCACATTGATATGCTTTAATCCATATGACATATTATAAGCAACATATAGTTTATAGTTTCGTAACAAAATTCAGCTGCTAATAGTATTTTTATCTGGCGGCTGGTAGGGTGGTTGCACTGTCTGACCCGAGCTTGGAGGGAAGGTGGTGCCGATGCATGTATGTGACTTACGATGGGCTGTTTCAGTTCGTTATTATGTTGTGTGCTGTAATCACTTTGGTTCTTATTTGCACGAAGAGCAAATAAAAACGATCACCCTGATCTTGGCCGACTAGGTGATCGTTTTTATTAACAACTAAATCGCCGGGTCAGATAGGACGTATCTATCTTACCAGCTGCTTGATAAGCATATTATAACAGCACTTCTGTGGATGTCAAATCTCTAATTGCTTATTCTTTCTCTTCCTTCGGCAGGAAAATATTCAGCAGAATTGCAATCACAGCAGTCGGTACAATACCTGACTCACCGAACACTACCTGAATAGCATTCGGAAGCTGTGCTGTTACAGCTGAGTTGGATCCGATACCGTATCCAAGACCAACTGATACAGCAACGATTGTTGTGATTCTTGCATCAACACCATTCTTGGTGATCAGATTGATACCGCTTACGATGATGGATGCGAACATCATAACTGCTGCACCGCCGAGGACTGACTGCGGCATGATATCCATCAGAGCTGCCAGCTTCGGAGAGAAGCCGCAGAGGATCAGGAAGATCGCACCGATGCTCAGAGCGAAACGGTTAACGACCTTGGTCATGGAAACCAGACCAACGTTCTGGCTGAAGGAAGTGTTCGGAAGAACACCGAATACTGCTGCCAGAGAAGAACCGCCACCGACACAGGCTACGCCGCCGGAAAGTTCCCTGTCGGTCGCCTCACGGCCAAGTCCGCCTTCCTGTACTGCAGAGATATCACCGATAGTCTCAACTGCTGTTACAACGAACATCAGGACCATCGGCAGAATCGCTCTCATGTCAAATACAGGTTTTACCGGAAGGATCTTCGGTACAGAGAACCAGGCTGCACTTCCGACTTTACTCCACTGTACGACCCATGAATAGGTGAACTCAGCACCTTCTGCATTGATACCTGTGGTCGGAAGGATAAATCCAAGAATAGTTGCCAGTACATAGCCGGCTGCAATACCGATCAGAACACTTGCTGCGCTGACGAAGCCCTTGCAGTAGTGTTTCAGGGCAATGATAACTGCCAGTACGAAGAGGCCCAGGATCAGGTTTACAGCAGAACCGAAGTCAGCATTGCTGCTGCCGCCGCCGAAGTAGCTGATACCTACGCTGATCAGTGAAAGACCGATCGCCATAACTACGGAACCTGTTACGACCGGCGGAAGGAATTTACGAAGCGGTTTCAGACAGAAACCAAGCACGCCTTCGAAAAGACCGCCGATGATGGATGCGCCCATGATGGCTCCATAAGCAACTACGCCGCCGCCCATGGTTGCTGCGATGCCTTTCATAACACCGAGGAAACCTGAACTGGTACCCATGATGATCGGCACTTTACCACCGATGGGTCCAATGGAAAACATCTGGATCAGGGTAACGATACCTGCGATCAGCATAGCATTCTGGAGAATGGAAAGGCGAAGCGCTGCATAGTCGCTGCCTACCAGCTCACATGTTCCCATAATGATGATCAGTGGGGTCAGGTTACCTACGAACATTGCCATGACATGCTGCAAACCCAGCGGGATTGCCTGCCTGAGCGGAATTCTTCCCTCAAACGTATAGGGTGTTCCTTTCTTTTCCTGCATAATTACTCTCTCCTATCAGACACAGAAAAACAACTTATCTATTCAATTGTGGATTATACGGGATTCAAAAAATAATGAACAGTACCTAATTCGTTTTTATTGCGTTATTTACTCTTTCTCTGTTTCTCTTGTGGTCTGAATGGCATTCATGCGGGCATAACTGCCTCCCAGCTTGACCAGTTCATCGTGAGTTCCCTGCTCTGTGATCTTACCTTCCTCGATCACCAGGATCTGATCCGCACCGCGGATGGTAGAAAGTCGATGAGCAATTGCGATAATAGTTCTCTTTCCGGCAAGCCCTGCGATTGCTTTCTGAATCTGCTGCTCAGTCTCTACGTCAACAGAAGCTGTCGCTTCATCCAGAATAATGATAGGTGAACGCCTGAGAATAGCTCTGGCGATGGACATTCTCTGCTTCTGTCCGCCTGACAGGCGAAGTCCGCGCTCTCCCACCTTCGTATCGTAGCCATCGGCCATCTCCATTATGTCGTCATGAATATTTGCCGCTTTCGCTGCGGCCATGATCTCGTCCAGTGTTGCATCCGGCACAGCATAGCCGATGTTCTCGGCAATCGTTCCGTTAAACAGGAAAGTATCCTGCAGAACAGGTGAGATATTCCTTCTCAGACTCTCCAGAGTCACATCATTCAGATCGTGTCCGTCCAGAAGGATGCGTCCTTCCGTAGGTGTGTAAAAACGAGAGATCAACTGGGTCAAAGTCGTCTTACCCACACCGGTGGGGCCGACGAGCGCCAGCATCTTTCCGGGCTCGCAGCGGAAGCTGATATCATCCAGCACCGGTGCTCCCTCGTTATATGCGAAGCTTACATGGTCAAATGTAATCTCTCCCTCCACATCCTTCAGCTCTTCCGCCCCCGGCTTATCCTTGATCTCAACCGGTGCATCTAAGATATCCAGCACGCGTTCCGCACCTGCCATGGACTGCTGCATATTCTCAAGAAGGTTAGCCATTCCGGTAACCGGCGTATAAAACAGGCTCAGATAGAGAAGGAATGCTACGATATCCGCCACGCTGAGTTCGTTCTTATATGCCAGATATCCTCCAAAACCGACCACCAGAACAGTTCCCAGAGATGAGATAAATTCCACTGACGGATGGAAGATGGCACTGAGCTTCAGCGCTTCCAGCATGGCTGTGACATGCTCGAAGTTTCTCTCATTAACCCTTCCCGTCTCGTACTCCTCTCTTCCGAAGGACTGGATCTCATGAATACCTGACAGATTATCCTGCAGCTTGCCGTTCAGCTCGCCCATCTTCTTCTGGGAGATTCTGAAGAAGGGTCTGACCTTCTTGGAGAAGATCACGCCTGATACCAGGATCAGGGGAATCGGTGCGCACGTAATAAGTGCCAGCTTCCAGTTGATGGTCAGAAGCACGATAAATACGCCTGCGAAGGTGACCATGTTGGTCATCGTCTCCGGTATCATATGCGCGTAGAGCAGCTCGAAGTCACGGCTGTCGTTGACGATACGGCTCATGAGGTCACCTGTCTGCTTGTCATGGAAGTAGCCCAGATGCATGCGCTCCAGTTTATCGTAGGTCTTGGTTCTGAGGTCGCCCACCAGATACCAGGCCGCCTTGTGGGCCAGGTAATTACTCAGAAAGCGGAATAGAATTCTGAGCAAATAAAGAGCCACGAGGGCAGCCGTCAGAAGGCCGATGGTGTGAAGCCCCGCTTCATCCACTCCGCCCTCAACGATGCCCGTCATGGCTGATAATACTCTGGGTGCTGCCAGATTGACTGCTGTCAGCGCAAGTGTCGAAAAGATCGCCACTGCATAGAGTTTACTGTATTTTACTGCTTCACGGCTGAGCCGCAGTAATGTCTTGATCATTCCGGTATCCTCCATAATAAGGCTCTTTATTAAGAGTATACCAGAAATCTATCTTATTGCATATATAACACTTAGTAATCCTTATGCTTCCGCGGGCTCATTAAGTCCGCTGTTCTGCTCCAGGCTCAGCGCTCCGTTGCTGCTCTTTCTGTAGAAAAGAATAGAAAGGACTGTAGCCACAGACCAGCCGATGGGCCATGCGCACCAGATACCAACATATCCAAGTCCTGTCTTGGATAATACGATAGCCAGTACTACTCTCAGGATAAGATCCGTGAAGGTTGCTGTCATAAACTGTTTCATGAGACCTGAGCCGCGCAGAATACCGTCAGCTACAAGCTTCGCGGAGATCACGAAATAGAAAGGTGACAGGATTCTCAGATACAGTGTTCCCGATCTGAGTGCGTCCGCGGAAGGACTGTCCATGAAAAATCTCAGGAAGGTTCCGGGAAGCGAGAAATACAGGAGCAGCAGCGGCAGTGATAATGCCCATACCATCTTGATGCCTGCCTTGAAGCCTGCATGAATTCTGTCGTACTTCTCTGCTCCCAGATTCTGGGAGGTATAGTTGGAGATACCGTTGCCCAGGGTCGTGAAGGATGTCACCACCAGATTGTTCAGCTTTACGCCTGCCGCATATCCCGCGATAACGCCTGAGCCGAAGCCGTTGATCACACCCTGAATGATGATATTTCCGATGGAGATGAAACTCTGCTGCAGAATACTTGGGATTGCGATGATCAGAAACTGACGCAGGATCACAGTTGAAAAAAGTCTGTGTTTATTCCCGGTGTTGAATGTCTTCAGTCTCAGGAACACCACGATCAGAGAGAGCATACAGCTGACACCCTGGCAGAGGAATGTCGCCCATGCCACGCCGGCTACTCCCATGTGGAAGGCTGCTACGAAGAGGATATCCACTCCGATATTGGTGACAGACGAAACTGCAAGGAAATAGAAAGGCGTTTTGGAGTCTCCCAGGGCAGAGAAAATTCCGGTTGCTATATTATAGAAGAAAACAAATGGAAGTCCCAACACGTAGATATCCAGATACAGCTCTGAGTCTGCGAACAGGATCTCCGGTGTACGGATCAGCTTAAGCAGCCCTGCTCCGCCGAACAGACCGATCGCCATCAGAACAGCGCACACAACCGCACTTGTGATCATCGCTGTTGTGATGGATGTCTTCATACTGTCATAGTTTCTGGCGCCGAAGTAGCGGGATGTAATGACCGAGCAGCCTATGTTGCATCCGAATGCAAATGCTATGAAGATCAGCGTGATCTCGTAACTGTTACCTACCGCAGCGAGTGCGTTCTCGCCGATAAACTTACCTGCGACCCAGGAGTCTGCGATGTTATAGAGCTGTTGAAAAATGATGCTTCCGAACAGGGGAAGACAGAACTGCCACAGTACTTTCTGCGGATTTCCGACTGTCAGATCTTTATTCATTGTAACCGTCTCCTTACCGAATTGATCGGGTCAATTATAATCGCTGTTTTCCCATGCGTAAAAGCTATTGATTGTATATCATATATGTCGTATTGACATGTTTCATCTTTTATTCCTCTCATTCCCTTCATATATATTGCATGGGGATACATATGCTTATATAATGAAAAATTGGCGGCACGATGCAGTGTTCACGTTTACATCAATGCATCTGCCTTAACAGAAAAAATACGCACAGAAAGGATTTTCATGGAAAGAAAAGAAAACAAGATGGGCGTCATGCCCGTAAAGAAGCTGATCATCACCATGTCTCTTCCGATGATGGTTTCCATGCTGGTACAGGCGCTTTACAATGTCGTTGACAGTATCTTCGTTGCCCAGCTCAGCGAGAATGCTCTGACTGCCGTAACGCTTGCCTTCCCCATGCAGAACCTGATGATCGCTGTCAGCGGAGGTACCGGCGTAGGTATCAATGCCCTGCTCTCTCAGTCCCTGGGCCGTAAGAAATATGATGAAGCCAATAACGCAGCCAACAATGGTCTGTTCCTGGCTTTCGCCAGCTGCATCGCATTTATGCTGCTGGGCATCTTCGCCACAAATGCATTCATTTCCTCCCAGACGACCGACCCGGAGATCATCTCCATGGGTGACACTTATCTGGGAATAGTCTGCACACTCTCCATCGGTCTCTTCATGCAGATCACTCTGGAGCGTCTCCTGCAGTCAACCGGCCAGACCATCTTCAGCATGGCTTCCCAGCTGACTGGTGCCATCTTCAACATCATCTTCGACCCGCTGCTGATCTTCGGTATCGGTATCTTCCCGAAGATGGGTGTTGCCGGCGCAGCATATGCTACCGTTCTGGGTCAGATGGTTGCCGCAGTGATCGGTCTCATCCTGAACATCCGCAAGAACCCGGAGATCACTCTTTCCCTGAAGAGTTTCTTCCATCCGAAGGCAGCGACCGTGAAGACCATCTACGCGGTAGGTATTCCGTCCATCCTGATGATGTCCATTGGTTCACTGATGACTTATCTGATGAACCTGATTCTGATCGGTTTCTCCGCGACAGCAACCGCAGTATTCGGTGTTTACTTCAAGCTCCAGAGCTTCTTCTTCATGCCGATCTTCGGTCTGAACAACGGACTGATCCCGGTTCTGGCTTACAACTACGGTGCTGCTAAACCCAAGCGTATCCATGAGGCTCTTCGCTTCGCCATGACTCTGGCTGTATCTATCATGGTTGTCGGAACCATCTGCTTCGAACTCTTCCCGGGCCTTCTGCTCGACATGTTCGCAGCTTCCGATGAGATGAAAGCCATCGGTATTCCGGCGCTGAGAATCATTGCGATCCATTTCCCGATCGCAGGCTTCTGTATCGCTATGGGTTCCACCTTCCAGGCATTCTCCAAGAGCATGTACTCTCTGGTCGTTTCGATCATGCGTCAGCTGGTCGTACTGATCCCGGCTGCATGGCTTCTGTCCCTGACAGGTGTGGTAACCAACGTATGGTGGTGCTTCCCGATCGCGGAAGTTATGTCACTGATCATCTCCTTCATCTTCTTCAAGAGGGTCAAGAAGACAGTCCTCGACAAGCTCTGATATATTAAAAGTCCTGCACCTTATGCCGGTTCTACCTTCAAATGTAGATCCGTCACAAGACGCAGGACTTTTTTATTATGTAAGAAGGCGCCTGACGTGACGTTCTGCTGCATTTGAATTGCGGCATAACGGCATGTCAGGTGCCTTCCTTGATATTCAGGAAAGCATGCTCAGGAGGTAGTTCTTGACCTTCTCAAGCCTGCACTTCCTCCATTCTTCCTCTTTCGCTTTCTCAGCCAGCGGCAAAACCATACTCAGATCCATATGGGCGCCTTCATCGTAGCCATCCGGCTCGGTGCTGAAGAAGTACTTATTCCACACCTCTTCATCCGCATCCTTGAAGCGTTCAGGCTCCAGATATATCATCTTCTTCCTCTCTTCTGCCACAAATGCAGCGGCCGACAGCGGCGAGAGCAGCTCATACTCCTCAGCCTGTACATCTGTGAATATGGCCGGGAGTGCTGCCTCGCGGATGCATTCTTCTCCGCGCACGATCTTAGTCCCCACAGCTTTAAAACTCATGTCATCTTCTGTGAAGTTCAGCTTAAGCAGCACGCCCTCATCGGTATATGGATGCACTCTCTGATAATCTGTATCGAATATGAAGTTTCCGAGAGAATAAAAGATCGCCTTTCCATCCGGAAAGGTCTCGAAGTTCTCTGTTACATGCGGATGATGGGCTACTACCACATCTGCCCCCATCTCAAGATACTTCAGATACCTTTCTCTGGTGTAGGGATTGGGCAGGGCTGAGAACTCTTCGCCGCCGTGTGCCACGACTATGCACCATCTGCATCTTTCCTTGATCTCCTGAATTCTCCGTCCGATCAGTTCCATCTCATTCCACGGAAATACTCCGGGCTCGGTTTCAGTTGCCGGTATACACTCCGCCATGTAGGCAACCCCGAACATGCCGATACCGCCTGCTTCCGGCAGATAAACCGGCTGGGATGCTTCTTCCAGATCTATTCCTGCACCTATCGTTGCAGCGCCGCATTCATCGGCAATACTGATGGTGCTCTCCAGTCCTTCTCTTCCAGCGTCCATGATGTGGTTGTTGCTGATGTTCCATATGTCAGCCTTCATCTTTTCAAGAATGCAGACTGCCTCAGGGTTCATGGAATGAAAGAAGACGCCATGGCTGCCGTTGTCCTCGGCGTTCATGACGGCGGCCTCTACATTTGCCACCACATGATGCGCATCGAGGCAGAAGTTCAGCAGCTTCTCTGAGATCAGATTCGCATCCGTCCATCTGCCCTGCATGTATTTGTCGAAGCCAATGTCACCTGTGAATACGATGGATGTTTTATTTTTATGATCCATGAGGTGCTTCCCTCCCTGTCTTTTCGCTTTAAAATGCTGCCGGCATTTCTCCGTCACATACAAGTCTCAGCAGAATCTCAACATTCTTCTCCATAGAATGGATCGGCACATACTCGAATCGTCCATGGGCATTCTCATATCCTGCAGACAGATTGGGGCAGGGAAGTCCTCTGAAGGAAAGGGTGCTTCCGTCTGTACCTCCTCGGAAAGGCTCGCATACGGGCTCAAGTCCGCTCTCAGTGATCGCCTTCTTCAGGTCATCCACCAGGAAGGGCACCTGATCGATGATCTCTTTCATGTTGCGGTACTGCTCTTCGATCGTAAGTTCTACTGTTCCTGCTCCGTACTCCTCGTTCAGTTTCTGGACAGCGCCTCTCAGGAATTCTTCTCTCTCAGCAAACTTCTTCGCGTCAAAATCACGAACGATCAGAGACAGCTTCGCTTCCTCACAGCTCCCGCTCATGGAAGTCATATGATAAAAGCCTTCCACTCCCTCAGTATACTGAGGTTTCTCTTCCGCCGGCAGCATCTGCATGAACTGAGATGCAATGTCAATGGCATTCTTCATAATTCCCTTCGCTGTTCCGGTATGCACGCTGCGGCCTGTGATCTTTAGGATCGCTTCAGAAGCGTTGAAGGTCTCATCCTCATACCATCCGCAGTGGTCTCCGTCCAATGTGTATCCTGCCTTGGCACCGAGCCTCTCAAGGTCCAGGCCATGGGACAGTCCGCCGACTTCCTCATCAGGTGTAAATGCAAGGCATATCTCACGATGCTTTATCTCCGGATGTGTGCAGAGATGTTCTGCCATAGTCATCAGAGCTGTGATGGAAGCTTTGTCATCTCCGCCAAGCAGAGTGGTTCCGTCAGTCAGGATCAGGTCCTGTCCGATATACTGCTGAAGATTCGGAAAATCTGCGGCCTTCATGACGATGTCCTTCTCCGGATTCAGCACGATATCGCCGCCGTCATAGTCCTCCAGAACCCATGGCTTTACACCATCTCCGCTGGCATCCGGCGCTGTATCCATATGTGCTACAAATGCAATCGGCTCCCTGGTCGTATCATTTGCCGGGATCTTGCCGTATACAACGCAGCCTTCCTCATCCAGCCATACATCGCTGACGCCGATGCGCTTCATCTCAGCCTCCAGTTCTCTTGGAAGATCGAACTGGCACTGTGTGGTCGGCCAGCTTCCCTGATAATGCTGTGATTGGGTATTGATCTTCGCGTAGCGGATCATTCTTTCCTTTACGCTGTCGTAAAAAGCTGTCTTCTTCACAGTGTGTCACTCTCCCATGCGTTGATCACCTTCGGCTCAGTTTCAAGCAGGGCTCTCTGAGCATCTGTCAGGTGTTTCTTGTTGATGATCGCCTCGTAAACAAACGCATCGAAATACTTCTCGCTGCATACAAAGTAGCCCTTCTTGCCCACTTCATCGCCCCAGCTGTTCTCGATCTTCCAGCGATCCGGTGTTCCGTTCTCATCAAAGTTCACACCTGTCAGGATCATGGCGTGTGTGGCGAAGCTGTCGTGGGACTGGAGACGGTCTGATTTAGACATGTCCAGAGAAACGCCGCCGAGAAGGCCCTCGAAGTCAAGACTGTCCGGATCCCATACGCCCATCTTGCGGTCACCGTAAGCGCCTGCATCACAGCCGAACCATACCGGCTCGCCGTCCTTGAGCTGTGCAATGCACAGGTCTCTCATCTCGTCCTGTGTCAGGTTGAGGTTGTAAACGTTGCCCTCAGCCATGGAACCGATGTAATGGAACTGGTAGTAAAGATCCATCGGAAGTCCCGGGGTCGGATGATTGGTCACGGTGATATATTCATCAAGGTCGAGATCAACGTATTTCTCATAGAATGCCTTCGGTGTCAGGCCACGCTCGATCTGATAGTTGCCTTCCTGATCACGATAGCTGAAGTCAAACTTCTGCACCGGCTGTCCGAATACGATACATTCAGCCTTATAAACTTCCGCCATCATCTCTTCCTTGCGGGCAGTTACATCTTTGCCCTCGCGGATCATTGCGCGAAGCTCCATCACGTCTTTTCTCAGAAGGGTCTTGAGCAGACGCATGAATTTCTCTGTATGGGTTGACTGGTAAGTCTCCGGCTGAACAGACATGGGAACAATGCCGTATTTCTTTACCAGATCCACAGACATATCCCAGTAGCCGCCATCTCCGAAACCGTCCAGAACGTACTCAACCATTCTGTCATCCAGGTCCTTATCTGCGCTGGCGATCGCCATCTCAAGCATGTTGTTGGCTTTCTCCAGCTTGTCATAGAAAGCAAGGTAGTTTCCTGACAGCTTGAAGTCATCCAGCCCAAGCTTCTCCGCTGCGATTTCTCTCAGAATATTCATGGTGGAGAACATCCAGCAGCGGCCGCTCTTCATCTGTGCAGTGATTCCTCTGGTCTTCAGTTCAATGGTGAACTCGCCATCCAGCTTCGCAGCATTCTCCGGAACAAATGCAAGGTCAGCGAACTCAGTCTTAGCCATTGCTGCGTGCAGTGTGTGTGCTGCGCGATCTGCTTCATAAACTTTATTGAAACGGGCTAGCATATCTGTTGTGATTGTATTCATTAGTCTCTTCTCTCCTGTCACATAAACTCGTTCTAGTTTACCGCTTAACGCTCCCTTTCGCAAGAAAGCCGGAGAACATGTCACCAATGCATCTGTGCTGCAGTCGTGACAAGCCCTCCGGCTTTTATATACTTATCATACGTTGGCGAGTGCCTGTGCCAGGTCCTCAATGATATCGTCCGCATTCTCAATACCGACTGACAGACGTACCAGATCCGGTGCTACACCACCTGCAATCAGCTCCTCGTCTGTCATCTGACGATGTGTGGAAGAAGCCGGATGAAGTACACAGGTATGTGCGTCAGCTACGTGAGTCGCGATAATTGCGACTTTCAGATGTTTCATGAATTCCTCTGCTGCCTTGCGTCCTCCCTTTACGCCGAAGGAAACAACGCCGCAGGTTCCGCTCGGCATATACTTCTGCGCACGCTCATAATACTTGTTGCTCTTCAGTCCCGGATAGTTTACCCAGCCGATCTTTTCATGTGCTTCAAGGAACTCAGCTACCTTCTGCGCATTCTCGCAATGGCGCTGCACGCGAACAGCCAGAGACTCCAGGCCAAGGTTCAGCATGTAGCAGTTCATCGGAGACGGGATACTTCCCAGGTCACGCATCAGCTGCGCAGTTGCCTTGGTAATATAAGCACCTTCCTTGCCGAACTTCTCAGCATAGGTGATACCGTGATAAGACTCATCCGGTGTGCACAGTCCCGGGAACTTGTCTGCATGAGCCATCCAGTCGAAGTTGCCGGAATCAACGATGCATCCGCCGACAGTTGCATCATGACCGTCCATGTACTTGGTGGTGGAATGTGTGACGATATCAGCCCCGAACTCGAAAGGTCTGCAGTTGATCGGTGTCGCAAATGTATTGTCCACGATCAGCGGAACACCATGTGCATGAGCCGCATTTGCAAAGCGCTCAATGTCGAATACGATCAGTGCCGGATTGGCAATCGTCTCACCGAATACTGCCTTAGTGTTAGGCTTGAATGCTGCTTCCAGCTCTTCATCGCTGCAATCCGGATCTACGAAGGTGAAATCAATGCCCATTCTGCGCATGGTCACATTGAAGAGGTTGAAACTTCCGCCATAGATGGTTGAAGAAGCAACCACGTGATCACCTGCTCCAACAAGATTGAATACTGCGAAGAAGGTTGCTGCCTGACCTGAAGAAGTCAGCATAGCTGCTGTACCTCCCTCAAGAGCCGCGATCTTGGCTGCGACATAATCATTTGTCGGGTTCTGCAGTCTGGTATAGAAGTATCCGCTTGCTTCCAGGTCGAACAGCTTGCCCATATCCTCACTGGTATCATATTTAAACGTTGTAGACTGAACGATCGGAATCATTCTCGGCTCGCCGTTCTTCGGTGTATAGCCTGCCTGAATACATTTAGTTTCCTGTCTCATGAAAATATCCCTCCAACACTTTTTCTGCGTACAATTCCTTTTTATTTTACCGTTTTTATTAATTACCCGCAATATTGCGGGTGAATATTTCACGCTCTGTTATCTTGCCGGACAAATAAAAAGGAGGCTGACAAGTCAGCCTCCTGATTTCGTTATTCTACTGCAATTTTCTTCGCATATGTAAGTGCTTTCGCCATAGCCGGAACGTACAGAATGATCAGTGTTACCACGCATTCTGCTCCGATGTAGATGATGTTATAGACTGCTGAGTAAGCAGCCGGGTTCCAGCCTTCCCATGCATAAGATCCCCAGAAGATCCAACCTGACAGGAAGCAGAAGAACCATCTTGCTGCACATCCAAGGACGTATCCCTTCTGGATACCGAACTTGCCTTTATTGAACAGACCTGCAACCAGACCTAAAGCAGCAAATGCACCGTAGTCCAGAACTACCTGTACCGGTGTCAGCACGTACGGTCCGAGAAGGAACTGCAGCACACCGTAGGCAATACCTGATGCGAGACCAACTCCCGGTCCGAAGAGAAGACCCGGCAGAGCTCCGAAGAACATGGAGAGCAGGGTGATGGAACCGCCTGTCGGGAACTCGAAGAGTTTGATCATGCTTGTGACGGTTGCAAGCGCAACGCACATCGCACTGATGACAAGGATCTTAACACTTTTAGACATAAAAAAAGCCTCCTTTTATTGGAGGGGACTGTGGTGATTATTAACAGCAGCTTTGGTTTTTCCGTACTGTCTCTAATCTGCTTCCTTACGCCGGTATTATCCGGTTCAAGTAATAAGGGTCCACAGCCATTCGGCTGTAGTCTCAGCTTTTGCGCCCCCAGCATTATTATTTACTTAATTACTTTAAAACTTCATAGTACGGATGTCAATTGTCCTAAGCTTATTTACTGTAAAAAAACACGGCTGAATATGCTATGGTCTTCCTGTTTCGTAAAACGTTTTCGTAATTTCTTCATGCAGCTATGTTATACTGTTTTCGAGAGAATGTATTTAGCGTAAAGGAGAAGGTTATGCGAAAATTTGAAGGGTTTCAGAAAGGTGTCAATCTGGGCGGCTGGATCTCCCAGTTTGCAAAATATGATATCGAACATTTCGAGACTTTTATCACAGAGAAAGATATCGAAGAGATCGCTGCTCTCGGCTTCGATCATGTTCGTGTGCCGGTCGATTACAATGTTCTTGAAGAGGAAGACGGTACTCCTATCCCGGGCGGTTTCCGGTACTTGCAGAACTGCAGACAGTGGTGCGAGAAAAATGGTCTCAACATGCTGATCGACCTGCATGAGTGCTACGGCTACTCTTTCGATCCTCTGAAAAAGGGCATGGACCGCAGGAAGTTCTTCTATGATGAGGCTCTGCAGGAACGCTTCCTGAAATTGTGGAAGCTGCTGGCTGAGACTTTCAAGGATTATCCTGAGCAGGTTGCATTTGAACCGTTGAATGAAGTGGTTCTTGAAGATGTTAAGGATGCCTGGAACGATCTGCTTGCCAAGTACATCTATCTCATCCGCTCCATCGCACCGAAGGCCTGGATCGTAGCCGGCGGCGTATGCTACAACAACGTTCTGAGCGTTCCGCTTCTGAAGATTCCGCTCGACGATCATATCGTCTACAACTTCCATTGCTATGAGCCGATGATCTTCACCCATCAGGGTGCTTACTGGGTCGAGGACATGCCGCTTGATTTCCGCATCGGCTATCCGAAGACTCTGAAAGAGTATCGTGACACCAGCACCGAGCTGTCCAAGGCACTCGCAGGTGCAGTCTTCAAGGATGGCATCCGCGAGATCGGAACCGGTTTCTTCGAGGATATCTTTGCTCCCGCTGTTGAGAAAGCTCAGAAAGACAATATTCCGCTCTACTGCGGCGAGTACGGTGTCATCGAGCTGGCTGCAGGGCCTGACCGTCTGCGCTGGATGAAGGATATCCATGATGTGTTCAATGAGTATGGCATCGGACGCGCGCTGTGGAATTATAAGGAGAAGGATTTCGGAATGGTGGATGAGAGCTTCGCTGAGATCAGAGAGAAGTTCATCGAAATTCTGTAAGTTACAACTTAAGAAAGCTCTGAGGATGCAGTCTGTTGATCGCATCTTCAGAGCCTTTTTTTGCAAATATACCGACAAGCTTTACAGAAACAGTTTTCCTTCCGCAACATCGCAGGTCGGACCCTCCAGGAAGATCTTATCTCCATCGACGATCTCCAGATAAAGTGTCCCACCGGGCACATGTATGCAGACTCGGTTTCCTTTCACGCTTCCCCTTTTCACAAGGAAAAATGCTACCGTACCGGAACCGGTGCCGCAGGCCAGGGTCAGATCTTCCACACCTCTCTCATAGGTCTTTTCCAGAACACTTCCGTCATCCTGAATCTTGTAGAAGTTTATATTGGCTCCCTTGGGGAAATGCGAAGCGTAGCGAAGACTTCTGCCACGTCTTATCAGTTCTTCATCAGTGAGCTCTTCCAGCTCTTCTGTCTCGACCGCAACATGTGGAATGCCCGGATCGCCAAGTTCTGCATAATCCAGATGATAATCTCTTCCCTCGACCGTGATGTCCATATCTTCTCTGATCTCAGTCGGGGAATTGAGCTGTATACGATAATAGGTCTCATCAATGCGCTGACCTGTCACGATACCGGCTCTTGTTTCGAACCTCTGAACCTCTCCGGACAGGCCATGTTCATATGCATATCTGGCGATGCATCTTGCACCGTTTCCGCACATCTCTCCTTCTGATCCATCGCTGTTCAGGAAGAACATGCGGAAGTCCGCATCCTTACTCTCTTCTACGACGATCATTCCGTCTGCGCCGAGTGACAGTCTTCTCTCGCAGAACTTTTTAGCAAGCTCATGATATTCTTCTGAGTTTCTCTTTTCCTCGATATTGTTGATGATAATAAAGTCATTGCCTGCGCCTTGCATTTTCGTGAAATTCATCTGTCTTCTCCTTCAAGACCGGCCTTCTGATCAATATCCGGAATAGAACTCGAATTTACAATTATGTCCCTGATCGTCCTTATCATCCTGCCAGGTTATTGTCCCGTCTTCCTGCAGTGTAAAGGTTCCGGTACCATCTTCCCAGCGAATATTCTCAGACATTTCGCCGTTTTCATCGTATGTCTCATAGATCTTCCTGCCTGACGTATAATGCACAGCTCCGTCAGCGTCCATGGTCCCGTGGAATACCCACTTCATATTTGCAGCGGCACCATCGCCCCAGTTGATCACGACTGCTGCTCCGTCAGCGCCTTCGCAGGCAATATCCATGTAAGCTCTTCCGCTGTAGCTGTCTACATATGAACCCACGATATTCATGCAGGGATTGTCATCCTCTGCGGGAGTTTCCACATAGGTTCTGGCTGAATAGCCGTCGTACAGCTGAATGACCTCATCGCCTCCCAGCGTATACTCCATGTACGGTAAGTCATTCTCCTCCACATACATCTTAATGTACATGATATCCAGCGCTTTATTGTAATCGTCATCCGGGAGGAGCGCTGTCATATTCTGATAGACACCATCAGCCTCATGCTTTCTGCATATCTCCTCAAGTGCTTCCGGATCTTCGTCCATTATGATCTGCGTTTCTGCATCATCGACTACCCAGGTACCGTCCTGCTTTACCACTTTCACCATGCCGACATCTGTTCCGCCGCTGACTACTTCCAGCAGTTTTCCATTGGCATGGAAATTGTAAACAGAAAAGGAACCGTAGAACTCCGCCTGCTCCTCATCATCGTATCCTGCTACATCTGCTATTACCGGAACGGTAGCATCAACATCTTCGTACAGATACATGGTGCGGCCTCGTTCCACCAGCCAGTCACAAATTGCCTGGTATACATCGCTGTCCGGATACTCTGACTGGAAAGTGAATGCCGGGACTGCAGCTGAACTATTCTCCGTTATCGCTTCTGCGAATGCTGTCATTCCTGTCAAAGCGATAAACAAAGATGAAGCAATGCTTGTCAATAATAAGCTGTTTCTTTTCATGATAACCATGCCTCCTGTTTCATAAACATTTCACATTCTGTAATGCTTTCTGTAGACATAGTAACACGTAATCCCCAGGAAACAGACATGATTAAAATGAAGTTTTTCTTATTTTACTTTTCCGCCTGCTTTCTTAACCTGTTTCTTCAGACCCTTAAGCCCCTTCTTCGGCCCCTTCACTTTAAGAGATTTCGCAGTTCCTTTGAATGCCTTTGAACCTGTCTTGACCGTCTTTCCTTTGAAGGTCACCAGACTAAGCTTACTGCACTTATAGAAGGCTTTTGCTCCGATCTTCTTCACGTTCTTTCCGATCGTAACCTTCTTCAGTTTCTTGCATCCTGAAAATGCCTTCGGTGCAATTGAAGTGACATTCAACTTTGCACCACTGACTGAGATCGTAGCAGGCACAGTAGCTGATTTAATCTTATTGTTAAGCGGTTTCATGTACTGAACTGCGTTATATGCCTCAGTAACTTTGTACTGTGCTCCTTTCACTTCAACAATAGTTCCTATAGACAGATCTTCTGTCTGGGGAGCAGGAAGGATGGTCATAGGTGTTTCAGAGCCGGTATCCGGTTCACTTGGTGCCGGTTCCGTTGGCCTCATCGCTTCTTCTGCATCTGTCAGCCTCTTATATACATCGGCAGCAACCAGTTTCTTCTGATCTTCTGTCAGGGCATCATACGCTGCTCTTGCTGCTTCAACTGCAGATGCATCTGATGTATCGAATGAAGTGAGTGTGGCCGTTACATTTGCAGCTGCTTCTCTGTCACTTATCTCTTTTTCGGAGGTCCATTTTGCATACAGGCGGCAGGCTCTTTCATTGACCGTACTGCCACTGTCTGTATATTTTGTAAGTTCAGCTTCCACATCAGTCACTTCTGTATTGTATGAAGGATCAGCAAACCAGCCATCGAAGATGTAACCGGAACGAACAGGAATATACTTTCTAAAGCCTTCATTAAAATCGTTAGTTCTATTATAAATTTCGTTGCTCAGTTCGCTAAAGATATAAATCTTCTTTCCAAGTCCTTCGATCGTTCCGCCGCAGGCATCCAGAGTCAGTGTCTTATCTTTGGAAAATTCGAATTTTACCGTTATGGCATCCGTGTCACTTCCTCTGACACTGTTAGTACGATAACTGGGCTGCATATACTGGAAAGTCGGATACATCGATGCTTGTTCCTGTCGCCATGGAGTCTGTGAGACTCCGGTTAAGTTCAGCCAGCAATTGAGTTCAGATGTACTATCATCCGAGGGTACTGAAACTCTGGAAAGATAATACCCTTCTGCATGCGGATAATTGAGAGTATACGTAACCAGGCTTGATGTATCTGAATTCTTTGCGATCAATTCTGAATTATAGATGGCATCAGAACTCCATATAAGTGACGCATTCTGGTTACTATCGTAGAATATCAGATCATTTTCATCCACGTTATACTCATACACAATTTTCTGTGTTTTTGTATACGCTGAAAAACTCAGATACAGAACATTATATCCTTCCCAACTACTATCAGGGTAGTATTTATATCCAACGGTTGCGCTGCCTGCACTTGACATGCGGACAGCATAATCACCTACTATAGTAAATTTCTGAATGGGCGTGCAAGCACCTTCTTCATCTCCTTCAAGATTTATAGCATATGTTCCTCTCATGTCTACTCTTATCGGAGGATTCGGCGGTGTCTCTACGCCATTAACTTTGTACTCCAGTCCTACGTCACTCCAATCATTCTTTACTATTGATTCCGGAATTATGTCCATACTGTCCCCCGGGAACATAAATGGCATGGAATTAAGATCTCCATATGTTGCACCGGTCGTCAGATTTTTGATAGGATTCTCCGCATTTGATAAATCATACTCATACTGTACCGGCTGACGATTATAGATAGGTCCGCTGCTGCTATCTGCAAATGCAGTTATCGTCCATACAAGCATCATTGCCAGTGCTGCGATACATATATAGATACTCCGTTTACCTTTTTGTTTCATCTTTTCTTTCCCTCCTTAATTAATGGTAGATTGTAAAATCAAATTGAACAACTGAATAAAAGAAGACCCACGGCGGA
>R21__coassemble_1205_pt1 | contig 18258 bp, 14 predicted proteins | sample R21__metabat2_low_PE_028 | metagenome-assembled genome bin R21
GGGTTACTTCCCGGATGGTGTTAACTCTCTGTCACCGGATAACGGCGATGACCGCGCAATGCTTTACACAGGCGAAGCTGGTATGATGCTTCAGGGTGCATGGCAGATCGCTTCCATCAAGTCTGAGAACCCGGATTTCTATGAGAACCTCGGTGCATTCGCATTCCCGGCTAAGTCAGACTCTGAAGCAGATCAGAACGTAGTTGTAGGTACCATGGGTGATAACTTCATCTCCTTCAACTGCACAGATGACAAGCTTGAAGCTGCATTCAAGATGGCTACATACTACTCAACAGAAGAGTGGATGGCTCTTGATATCGAGTCCGGTAACGTACCGCCTCTGAAAGCTGCTACATCTGAAGAGCCGGCATGGCAGGATACACTGGCAGTTCTGAACGAGGCATCTGCAGTTCAGCTGTGGTGGGATCAGTACCTTCCGAGCGCTGTAGCTGATGTTCATAAGAGCGCTTCTCAGAAAGCATTCGACTGCTCTGAGACTCCGGAGGAGATCGCTGAAGAACAGCAGGCTGCTATGGAAGAGTACCTTGCAGAGAATTAATAATCTGATATAATTAAAAAAGTAATTAGTCGGTGTAAATACTGCTAACTCCGATTGGCAGTTTGATAGACATAGGAGAGTGTCGCATTTAGAAAACGGGGCCGGTAATAATGCTTCGGAAGCTGAGTGCGACACACTCATGTTTAGAACCACCGAACAAGTTAAGAAACTAATTTCAAAGTATTACCCCCCAAAGAAAGGAGACTCGTCAATATGGAGAAGAATGTTTCTCTTGCGAAGAGGCGTCAGAAATCTGTTGCAATCTGTGCAGTAGTATTTCTGCTCCCGGTGTTAATTCTGCTGTGTACGTTCCTGCTTTATCCTATCGTGCAGACGTTCGCGAACAGTTTAACCAAGTGGAACGGAATTTCTGCAGGAAAAGAATTTAATGGTTTGTATAACTGGAATAAACTGGTTAAAGACAAGGATTTCTGGGCTGCGTTCGGCAACAATGTTAAGATCATGATCCTGTCACTTCTTATCCAGATGCCGATCGGTATTCTGCTGGCGACTTTCCTTGATGCAGGCGGAAGAAAGTTCAACATCTTCAAGGTTATCTGGTTCCTTCCGCTTCCGATGAGCTCAGTAGCAGTAGGTTACCTTTTCCACTATGCTCTGGCAACCAACACCGGTATGATCACAGCACTGTCACAGATGTTCGGCGGTGGCAAGGTCGACCTTCTCGGAAACCAGAAAACAGCTCTTTATGCCGTTATCGGTGTAGTTTGCTGGCAGTTCATTCCCTTCTATATGGTTTACTATATGGCAGGTTACTCCAGCATTCCCGAAGACCTCTATGAAGCTGCTATCGTAGATGGCGCAACCAGAAATCAGTATGTACGCAAGATTGCACTGCCGCTTCTTGTACCGACAATCAAGAGTGCTGTCGTTATGTCAGTTACCGGTTCTCTGAAGTACTTCGATCTGGTATACGTAATGACACAGGGTGGACCTGGAACTTCAACAGAGTTGATGGCTACCTACATGTACAAGAACTCCTTTGTTACCTATAACATGGGATACGGTTCCGCAATTGCTGCAGGTATGTTTATCCTGATCACAATCATTGCAGCTATTATCATGAGATTGATGAATTCAGGAGGTGAAGAATGATGGCTAACGCTAACAACTATTCACAGAGCATGAAGAAAAAGAAACAGAAAAAGATCGTTACCTGGACATTCATTATGATCCTTGCGATCTTCTGGTTTGTAGTAACATTTGTTCCCTTCCTGTTCATGGTTCTGACAGGATTTAAGCAGAAGATGGAAACTATCATGCATGGTGCTTTCCACCTGCCGGAGACATTCTATCCGGACAACTACGTGTCAATCATCACTGACCCGGGTTTCTGGAACTATTTCAAGAACTCTGTAATCGTCCTTGTGATCGCACTGGCGCTCCTGCTTTTATTCTCTGCGATGGCTGCATATCCGCTTTCCAGATTTAAATTCAAGATGCGCGATACCACATACCTGCTGATCGTTGCATGTATGTCAGTTCCGATCCATGTAACAATGATCCCGGTATTCCAGATGGCTATCAAGTCAGGTTTATATGACTCTATCTGGGCTCTGATCCCGACAGCAGTTGCATTCGCAACTCCGATGTCAGTATTCATTCTTACCGGTTTCATGAAGGGTATTCCGGTAGAGCTTGAAGAAGCAGCAGACATTGACGGATGCGGAAGATACAGAAGATTCTTCCAGGTTATCCTGCCGCTGTCTACACCGGGCCTCTCAACACTGGCTATTTACAACGGTGTTAACATCTGGAACGAATTCATCTTTGCTTTCACTCTGACCCAGTCTGAGAAGAACAGAACACTTCCGCTGGCACTGTGGCAGTATCAGGGACAGTATTCTTCCAACACAGCCATGATCATGGCTTGCCTGACACTTTCCGTACTCCCGATGATCATTCTGTTTATCTTCATGCAGGATAAGCTGGTTAAGGGTATGATGGCCGGAGCTGTTAAGGGTTGATTAATTAATATTCGCTATATGAGGCTGCAGCCAATGACGGAAAGTCGGGCTGCAGCTTTTTAGTTTCTAAATGGATTGAGTTAAATAGCCCAAATGAAAGAAATATTTTTGTTGATTATTAATTTGAAAAAACTTCCCTAAAACAATGGTGAAACCGCATAGGAATATTGACACACATTTCTGAAATGTATACAATATTACTAACCATTAAGGCTATTATGGCCGCGTGAATGAAAAGGAAAGGTGGGACAAGTATTATGAAAAAGAGAACCGTTATGACAGCTTGTCTGCTCGGAGCTGCACTGTGCATGCCGCAGATGGTTTCAGCAGAAGATGCTAAGACAGCCCTGAATGTCATCATTTCTCAGTATGGCGCTAAGACACAGGAGTGGTGGACACAGTTTGAAACTGATTTTGAGGCGGAGAATCCTGATGTTGATCTGAATATTGAGATCGTATCATGGAACGACCTTCACACTAAAGTTTCCAACATGGTTTCTACGCAGCAGCAGCCGGATATTCTGAATATCGATACTTTCTCTGAGTACGTTGCGGATGATCTGCTTATGCCGGCAGAAGATTATGTGAGCGATGAATTGAAGGCAAAGTTCTTCGACTCTTTCTGGAATGCGAATGCAATTGACGATACCGTATATGCACTTCCGATCCTCGCATCAGCACGTGCTATGTGGTACAATCCCGCTATTCTTGAAGAAGCAGGCGTAGAAGTTCCGACTACATGGGATGAGCTTCGTGATGCATGCGCTAAGATCAAGGAAGTATGCGGTGATGAAGTATATCCGTGGGGTATTGATATGACAACTGACGAAGGTCAGGCTGCATTCACATACTATGCATGGAATAACGGCGGTGGTTTCACTGATGAAGACGGCAACATCGTTCTGAACAGCGAAGAGAATGCAGAAGCTGTTAATTTCGCAGTAGGTCTTGTTAACGACGGATATACCAATGAAGATCCGGCTAACCAGACAAGATATGATCTGCAGGATCTCTTCGGAGCAGGAAAACTTGCTATGATGATCGGACCGAACAACCTGCCGACATACCTCGAGCAGAAGGGTTACACAGACATCGATGCAGAGTTTGCTGCAATCCCGACCAATGTTGAAGAATCAACAGCAATGGGCGTATGCGACAGACTTCTTGCTTTCAAGAATGACAAGGCAGAAGATCAGGATCTCAGAACAGCAGCAATCGGAAAATTCTTCGATTTCTTCTATGATGATGCAAGATATGCTGATTACATGGTATTCGAAGGATTCCTTCCGACAACTCAGACAGCAGCTACTCTGTTAGGAGAGCAGGATGAGGTATTCAAGCAGTGGATCGATATCCTTCAGAACTGCAACTTCTATCCGACAGCACTTGATGAGTGGGCAGATATCAGACAGGGCGTTGTTACAGCAGAACAGGAAGCCCTGCTTGGAACAGATGCACAGGAAGCTCTTGATGAGATTCAGGACGATATCGTTGGATAATTGATTTTAGATGTAATAAATCAGGGGCTCTCGCATGGGAACAAGGTGCGAAAGCCCCGTTTTGCTAGTGTGCTTCCGAGAACATAAACTGGAGAAGATCTATGAAAAAAAACAAGTCACCGTTTCTTCACAAGATAGAACCTTATATATGGCTGCTGCCAAGCTTCGCATTGATGGGAGTCATGGTTCTGGTTCCAATCCTGACTGTATTCAGGCTTTCATTCACAGAGATTACCCGTGCAGGTGTTGTAAAGGGGTTCATCGGATGGGAGAACTACAGAGAAGTTCTCAGTAAAAGTGCATTTGCGATCGTTCTTAAGAATACCTTCGTCTGGACAGTATCAGTTGTAGGTATTTCGACACTCCTGGGTATCATTCTGGGTATTGTTATGAACCAGGAGTTCCATGGACGAAAGATCGCCCGTGCGATCATTGTATTTCCATGGGCTACATCTCTGATCATTCAGGCATCTATCTGGAAGTTCATCCTGAATCTTGACTACGGTTCACTGAATGCCCTTCTTCTGAAGATCGGACTGATCAGTAAACCTGTGAACTGGACTGCATCCCCGTCCTTATGGTTCTTCTGGGAGTGTGTGGTAGGTATTTTCGTCACAGTTCCGTTCGTGACATTCTGTGTTCTGTCAGGATTACAGAGTATTGATAAGTCACTATATGAATCTGCAGATATTGACGGTGCAACATCAGCACAGGGCCTGCGATATATCACACTTCCGCTCTTAAAGGGTTCACTGACAGTATCTACAGTTCTTAATATCATCTATGTCTTTAACTCATTCCCGATCATCTGGGCTATGACTAAGGGCGACCCGGCCAACAGAACGGATACGATCGTGACCTATCTGTATAAGCTGGCATTCACCAAGGGACGAAACGGACAGGCGGCTGCTGTATCCGTGATCGGATTCCTGATACTGTGCTTTACTGCTGTTATTTATATGATCATCACAATGAGGGGGGAGAGCAATGAATAATCCGGTTGGCGCAAAGTCCGCGAAAAATCGAATTCTCCGCGTCCTCCTGTACGCGTTTGTAATCGTTACATGCGTTGTGACACTTTATCCGTATTTCGTTATGTTTACGACAGCAGCGAAGACCGGTGCTGATATTACTTCGGGCGGTGTTCTGCCGCAGAAGTGGGTATGGTCCAATTTCTCCGATGTATTTAAGAATGCTCCTGTTGCGAAATACATCATGAATTCAGTGATCGTAGCAGGCGGTGCTACCTGTGTAGCGATTCTCTGCGGTATACCAGCTGCCTATGCATTATCCAGAATGAAGTTTAGAGGACAGAAGGTATTCCTCGCTATCGTCATTATATCTCAGATGTTCAGCCCGATCGTACTCCTGATCGGTATCTACAGGATCATGGTAACATTTGGCCTTACAGATAATCTGTTCGGACTTATCCTGATCAATGCCGCTTTCAACCAGGCATTTACTATCTGGCTGCTTCGCGGTACATTCATGTCTATTTCATCGGACATGGAACAGGCTGCAACGATTGACGGATGCTCACGTTTTCAGGCTATGGTACGTGTGCTTCTGCCGATGGCTGCCCCGGGTATCGTCACAACATTGATCTATGTATTAATCAATGCCTGGAATGAATACACGATTGCGTTCGTACTGATCGCTACGGATACGAAGAAACCGATCACTGTAGGTATCAATATCTTCAACGGTTATAACATCATCGAATGGCAGTATCTGTTTGCGACATCTCTGTTCGCAACCATTCCGGTTATTATTCTGTTCATTGCGATTGAAAAGTATCTTGTCAGCGGACTTACCGCAGGCGGCGTAAAAGGCTGAAAATTGGGAGTAATCTATGTGCACTTATGAAGATAATATGCTGGACCTTGCGGGAAACTTCGATGTGAAGGGAACTGTTCTGGAAGCGAAAGCCTTCGGCAGCGGTCATATCAATGACACTTTTCGCGTTGTTGTACAGGAAGAGGATAAAAATGTCTGCTATGTCATGCAGAGACTTAACAAGTCTATCTTTCCGAACCCGGAAGCAGTGATGCGAAACATTGATCTGGTGACAAAACATCTGAAAGAAAAAATCACACTTCAGGGCGGGGATCCTGACAGAGAGACTCTGACAATTATTCCTGCTAAGGACGGCAGACTCGGCGTGTCTGATGAGAATGGTGAGTACTGGAGAATGTACCGCTTCATCGATGGCGCGAAGAGTTACGATCAGGCAGAGAGTACACAGCTCTTTTATGAGAGCGCTGTTGCATTCGGACATTTTCAGAGTATGCTTTCTGATTTCGACGCTTCACTTCTGGCGGAAGTCCTTCCGGGCTTTCACAATACTGTGAACCGATATAACGATTTTCAGAAGACAGTTAAGGAGAACAGAGCAGAGCGGCTGAGCAGTGCCTTTCAGGAGACACTGTGGCTGACAGAGCATGAGGATATTGCACATGTTCTCTGCGATCGTCTTGCCGATGGAAGACTTCCACTCAGGGTTACTCATAATGATACGAAGCTGAATAACATTATGATGGATCCTGATACAGGCAAAGCAGTATGTGTTATTGATCTCGATACTGTTATGCCGGGACTTACTGCTACGGATTTCGGCGATGCCATCCGTTTCGGTGCAAGTACAGCGACTGAGGATGAAAGAGATATCAGCAAGGTTTCACTTGATCTTGACCTGTACAAGATATACAAGAAAGGTTTTATGGAAGGATGCTCAGATGCACTTACGGAAGAAGAGGTCAATATGCTTCCCTGGGGTGCACTTGTGATCACTTATGAGCAGGCACTTCGCTTCCTGGGCGATTATCTGAACGGAGACACTTACTATAAGGTGGATTATCCTGAACACAACCTGGTTCGTGCAAGAACACAGATCGAACTGGCTAAGGATATGATCAGAAAATTCGAAGACATGAAGTAGGGAAAGGAGTTAATCATGGTTCGTTTCGGTACCGGTGGCTGGAGAGCTGTCATCGGTGATGAGTTTATCAGAAGTAATATTGAACTTTTGGCTAAAGCTATGTGTGACAAGATGAAGGCTGAGGGTAAGACTGATCATGGCATGATCATAGGCTATGACAGACGCTTTCTGTCCAAGGAGACCATGAGATGGTGCGGTCAGGTTTTTGCTGCAGAAGGTATAACAGCATATCTGGTGAACCGCGCGGCGCCGACTCCGCTTGTTATGTACTATGTAATGAAACATAATTTTCCATATGGCATGATGGTGACTGCCAGCCACAATCCTGCTATATACAACGGCATCAAGGTATTTACCGCAGGCGGTCGTGATGCCGATAAAGAACAGACAGATGATATCGAGCGTTATGCGGCAGCTATAGATCCTTCCTCGATAAAGACAATGGAATATGATGAGGCTGTAAAAGAAGGTCTGATCCGCGAAGTATATCCGCTCAATGAGTATCTGGATGCCATCATTGATAAGATCAATATTGGAAAAATACGTGATGCGAATCTCAGGGTGGCGCTTGACCCTATGTACGGTGTATCAGAGATTCCTCTGAAGACCCTGCTGCTTACAGCAAGATGTGATGTCCAGACCATCCATGACAACCATGACACCTTGTTCGGAGGCAAGATGCCTGCTCCTTCTGAGAGAACACTGAGACCGCTTATATCTACGGTAATGGACTATCCGTTCGATATCGGTGTTGCTACAGACGGCGATGCCGACAGACTCGGCGTAATCGATGATACAGGAAGATACCTGACACCGAACAACATTCTGGTTCTTCTCTACTATTATCTGGTAAAGTTCAAGGGCTGGAACGGACCGGTAGTGCGCAATGTATCGACCACACATATGCTGGATCGTATTGCAGAAAAATATGGTCAGAAGTGTTATGAAGTTCCTGTTGGCTTCAAGTATATCTCCGCGAAGATGACGGAGGTGGATGCGGTCCTCGGCGGTGAATCTTCAGGTGGCCTGACGGTGAGAGGTCATATCAACGGCAAGGATGGCATCTATGCCGCAATGCTTCTGATAGAGATGATAGCGACCACAGGAAGAAAGCTGTCAGAGACTTACGAAGATATAGAAAAGGAATTCGGCAAGATCTTCATGGAAGAGCAGTCATTCCGGTTCAGTGCACAGAGAAAAGAAGAGCTGCAGAAGCTCCTGTTCGAGGATAAGGCTGTTCCTGAACTTCGCTGGGAGATCGACCATGTCGACTACCTGGACGGATGCAAAGTATACTTTAAAAATGGCGGATGGGTAAGCGGACGATTCTCAGGTACCGAACCGCTTATCAGAATATTCAGTGAGATGCCTTCAGCCGATGAGGCGAAGGAGGTATGCGGAGTCTTCAGAGCATTTCTGGGACTTGATGAATAATGAACGAACAGAGGAGGAGCTATTGCGTTTAGCGCGATAGCTCTTCTATGTTTTCAAGGAATATGCTATACTGATTAAGAACACGTGCACATATTACGATGGCAGGTGTTCGATATAATAAAAAGAAATTTTTATGGGAGTTTTTCGTTGTGGGTAATCAAGTAAACAGCACAGATCGGGTTTCATTGGATAAAAGGGCTATGACGAAGGAAGCCATCCGCATGGCGTGGCCGGCAGTCCTTGAGAGTTTTTTCGTATCGCTGGCAGGCATGATCGATACAATGATGGTTGCATCGATGGGAAGTTTCGCTGTAGCTGCGGTAGGATTGACGACACAGCCGAAGTTTATCGGACTGACACCGTTTTTCGCAATAAATGTCGCTGTATCAGCCCTTGTTGCAAGAAGAAAAGGAGAGAAGAAACAGAAATCAGCTAACCAGGTGCTTCTGACCGCTCTTGCTATGGCAGCAGTGATCTGTATTGCTGTTACATTCTTAAGTCTGGTATTTGCAGATCCTATCGTCAGACTAGCCGGCAGTAACGATGAAACGCACAGGTCGGCAGTGATCTATTTCCGTATCATCATGGGCGGTACAGTTTTCACCATGATTCAGATGTTATTCAATTCTGCTCAGCGAGGAAGCGGCAATACTCTGATTTCCATGACAACGAACGTCATTTCGAGTACTGTAAACATCTGCTTTAACTATCTGCTGATCGGGGGTCACTTCGGTTTTCCGGCCCTTGGAATTACAGGCGCGGCCATCGCAACAGTTCTGGGCTCTGCTGTAGCGGCAGCGATCAGTTTCGGTTCCCTGTTTAAAAAGACCAGCTATGTAAGTATACCGCTCATGATTAAGGAGAAAGTGAGACCACTCAAGGAAGTCTTTCGCAGCATCATTAAGCTCGCGTCAAATATGATGGTAGAAAATTTTGCAATGCGAATAGGCTTCGTTACAACTGCATTTATTGCAGCCAGACTGGGAACAGATGTATTCGCAGCACATAACGTAGGCATGAATCTTCTGAGCCTTTCTTTCTCTTTCGCAGACGGCATGCAGGCGGCAGGTGTAGCACTGACAGGCCAGGCCCTGGGAGCAAAACATAAAGAAGAAGCGAAGATGTATGGCTCTATATGCCAGCAGATCGGCATGTGTATATCTGCGGTTCTGGCGATACTCATTCTGCTCTTCAGCAGACAGTTCTTCTCATTCTACTTCAGTGAGGAACATATCCTGGATATGGGTGTGCTGATAGGTCGTTTCCTGATCTTTATCGTATGGGCACAGATCGCGCAGATCATCTATGGCGCATGCCTTAGAGCAGCCGGAGATGTACGCTATGCACTGATTTCTTCTCTGGTAAGCTGTACACTGATCAGAACACTTGCTACGATACTTCTGGTTAATGTGTTGCATATGGGACTGGCAGGTATCTGGATCGGTATCATGTCCGATCAGGTATCCAGATTTATCTTCATGAGTATCAGATTCCGACAGGGAAAATGGGTGGACATTAAGATATGAAAATCTACGATATCACACAGGAATTATTTGGCTGCTGCGTGTATCCGGGAGATCCGAAACCGGTACGGACAAGGCTTATGAGTATGGAAGCGGGAGACGATGCCAATCTCACCGCACTTTCCATGTGCGCGCACAACGGCACACATATGGATGCACCGGCACATTTCATCCGGGAAGGGAAAACGATCGATCAGCTTGACCTGGAACTTGTGAGCGGTAAGACTGCAGTCGTGACATGGACAGGTGATCTGGATGCCGAAGCGGCAGATCATATCTATGATGTGGTTTCCGGAAAGAACAATTCGGCATTCAGAATCTCTGACAGGAATGCTTTTTCGAGATTGCTTCTTAAAGGCAGACTCAGGATCCGACCCGATGGGGCAGAGAGGCTTGTGAGCCTGGGGGTAAAGCTGATAGGTGTTGAGTCTCAGACTGTAGGTGCTGACGAAGAGGTTCCTGCAATACATAAGATCTTTCTTGGAAACGGTCTTTTTATACTTGAAGGATTGAGACTGCAGGCTGTCCCTGACGGAGCGTATATGCTTAGTGCCAGTCCGTTGAACCTTGGCGGTGCAGAAGGCGCACCTGTAAGAGCAATTCTGCATCCCTACAGTGAACGAAAGATGACGACTCTGGCTTATATCAGGAATGATCGGAACCAGTATCTGATGTTGTACAGGAATAAAAAAGAAAACGACGAGAACGAAGGAAAGTGGGTAGGAATCGGCGGTAAGGTGGAAGACGGAGAAGCACCGGATGAATGTATGACAAGAGAGATCCGGGAGGAGACAGGTCTTGAAGTGCTGAAAGCTGAGTTCAGGGGTGTCGTAACATTTGTCTCGGATATCTGGGATAATGAGTATATGTTCCTCTACGAGGTGACTGATTTTCAGGGAGATATTCTTGAGGAGTGCCCGGAAGGAGAGCTTCGCTGGGTGGATGCCGATAAAGTGATGTCTCTGCCCATGTGGGAGGGAGACAGATATTTCCTGGATAAAATGGTTAACACCTCTGATTGCTGCAACATGAAGCTGGTCTATGAAGGCGACAGACTGGTAAGCGTACAGTAAATGTTCTGTAAAAAATCATCCTGCCGCAGTTATATCATACGATTGACAAATATTTCGGCCCATGTTATCATGTGCACAGTTGTTTACAACGAATTGCGTAAACAGCACTAAATTATAATATCACGTACGTCGATGAGGAGTAGTAACTTGTTTTTCTTCTTCAGAGAGCTGTCGGTTGGTGTGAGACAGTGAATGAAAAAGAGTGAACTGGCCTCGGAGTATCTGCTTGAAAGTGATAATTCATGAGTAGACGCAGACGGATGTCCACCGTTACAAGGAACAGGATATACTATCTCAGGATACGTATCCGTTGAGGGCGTGACATAGTCACGAATTGGAGTGGTACCGCGAATCGTTAATTCGTCTCCTGCAATGTAACAGTTGCAGGAGATTTTTTTGCGCGTAACTACGAGCGGTGTCGGACGGAAAAGGACAGGCTGAGAGTCATACTTGTATGACGAACAGACTGTACTTTTTCGAACGGATAGCGCGACAGCGCGACATCCCTTGGTCCGTAGGACCGAGGGATGCACCGCTCGGTCAATGATAATGAACTTGGAGGAAATTTACTATGATGAACAATTTAAAGTACACCAGACAGTATTTCATGCCGCCTCAGGAATGCAACGACTGGGTAAAGAAAGAATATATCGACAAGGCTCCGAACTGGTGCAGTGTTGACCTGCGCGACGGAAACCAGGCACTTGTTGTTCCGATGTCACTGGAGCAGAAGCTTGAATTCTTCAAGATGCTGGTTGAAGTAGGTTTCAAGGAGATCGAAGTAGGTTTCCCGGCAGCTTCTGAGACAGAATTCACTTTCCTCCGTACCCTGATCGAAAATGATATGGTTCCGGATGACGTAACCCTGCAGGTACTGACTCAGGCAAGAGAGCACATCATCAAGAAGACATTCGAAGCTGTGAAAGGTGCTAAGCATGCAATCATCCATGTTTACAATTCAACTTCTCTGGCACAGCGTGAACAGGTATTCCGCAAGTCCAAGGAAGAGATCATGAAGATCGCCGTTGAAGGCGCACAGCTTCTGAAGGATCTTACAGAGCAGGATGGAGGCAACTACCAGTTCGAGTACAGCCCGGAGAGCTTCACAGGAACAGAGCCGGAATATGCTCTGGAAGTGTGCAATGCAGTTCTTGATGTATGGCAGCCGAAGGCTGACAATAAGGCTATCATCAATCTGCCGAGTACAGTTCAGCTGTCTCTGCCGCACGTATATGCAAGCCAGGTAGAATACTTCAGCAAGAACCTGAAGTACAGAGAGAACGTTGTTCTGTCCCTGCATCCGCATAACGACAGAGGTTCAGGCGTATCTGATGCTGAGCTGGGTATCCTTGCAGGTGCTGACAGAATCGAAGGAACCTTATTCGGAAACGGTGAGAGAACCGGTAACGTTGACATCATCACACTGGCTCTGAATATGTACACACATGGCGTTGATCCGAAGCTTAACTTCAGCAACATGGAAGATATCAGAGACCGCTACGAAGAATACACCGGCATGAAGGTAGATGAGAGAACACCTTACGGCGGAGCACTTGTATTCGCAGCATTCTCCGGATCCCATCAGGATGCTATTGCCAAGGGTATGAAGTTCCGTGAGGAGCGCGGCGATGATATGTGGACTGTACCGTATCTGCCGATCGATCCGACTGACCTCGGAAGAAGCTATGATGCTGACGTTATCCGTATCAACAGTCAGTCCGGTAAGGGCGGCGTAGGCTTCATTCTGGAACAGCACTTCGGCCTGAGACTTCCGAAGAAGTTCAGAGAAGCAATGGGCTACACTGCGAAGGACGCTTCCGACAAGCAGCATAAGGAGCTGGCTCCGCAGGAGATCTTCGATCTGTTCGTCGAGAAGTACGAGAACAAGAAGACTCCGTACGATATCGTGGACGTAAAGTTCAGACCGCATAACGGCATCTCTGCAGAGGTTACTGCAACCTATGAAGGCAAGACCAGTGTCATCATTGCAAATGGTAACGGTCGTCTGGACGCAGTCAGCAACGCGCTGAAGAAGTTCTACAACATCGACTACTCACTGGAGACATACGAAGAGCACGCTCTTGAGAAGAGCTCAAGCTCCAGAGCTATCGCTTACGTAGGCATCAAGGACGCTGAAGGCAAGCTCTACTGGGGTGCAGGTCTGAATGCCGATATCATCGTTGCATCCATCGACGCACTTGTAACAGCAGTAAACAATATGGTTAAAATGAACCAGTAAGATATATGATATAAAACAGAAAGGGACGGTCGCTGACTAAAGCGGCCGTCCCTTTCTGCATATAAAGATAGGGAAGATCGATCAGATCACATGAAGCTCACGCAGATGAGCAAGTTCTTCAGGAGTGTGCCCAAGAAGAGTTCCGTATAGCTCATCATTGCTGTCGCCAAGTTCGGGGGAGCACTTGTATTCCACATGGTTACGGCTCATTCTGGGAGCGAACCCCGGGACTTTTACCTTGCCGCGCTGAGGATGGTCGATCTCTACGATCATACCGCGGCGCTGGTAATCGGGATCATTCGTGATGTCTCCGACATCCAGAAGAGCTCCGGCGGGGACATCTGCTTTCGCCAGGATATCCATGGCTTCCTGTTTCGTATGCTGAGCACACCAGTCTGCAATGATTGGGTCAAGCACATCGCGATGCTCGAAGCGGCTTCTTGGCGTAGCGAACCTTTCATCCTCCAGAAGATCAGGTCTGCCTATTGCATGACACAGATTGGAGAAATGCTTGCTTCCGGGTGCTCTGGAGCAGTATACATGAACATAATCGTTGACACCGAAGGGCTTGCAGGGATAGGTGTCGGATGGGCCGACATCTTCCAGAGGCATGCCATTGCCTACGCGGCGGGGCGGCTTTCCTGTGTCATAGTAGGGCTCCCAGCCGGCTCTGGAAAGACCGATGATAAAATCCTGCATGGCGATATCGATCCGCTGTCCCAGACCGTCATGCTCACGCTGATATAAGGCAGCAACTATGGACATTGCGCAGGTGATACCTGTTCCGGAATCTGCCACACTGACACCGCACTTGATGGGGCGGTCAGCGAGTCCGCTTGCAGCGACGAGCCCTCCTGTGTGAGTGGCGATGGGATCAAATGCAGGATAGTCCCGATAAGGACTGTCAGGTGCGAAGCCCTTGATGGAAGCATAGATAATGCGGGGATTGATCTCATTGCATACCTCATAGGAAAGTCCCAGTCTGTCCATGGATCCGGGACCCATATTTTCAACTATGACATCCGCCTTCTTAAGAAGCTCCTTGATCAGGGCAAGGCCTTCGGGCTTTTTCATATTGCAGGTGATGGATTTCTTATTCATGTTCATGATCAGGAAACCGTAGCTGTCTATGTCCGGAGCTGCGACAGTGTGGCGTCCGAGCTCACCTGTACCCGGACGTTCTACCTTCCATACCTCAGCGCCCAACCATGCAAGTGTTTCGGTACATACAGTACCTGACTCGAACTGGGTCAGGTCAAGTATCTTAATTCCGCTCAGGGGACTTGTATTCATATTCACTCCTCCTTATGGATGACACGTTTTTCAATGAAGTCTTCAACGATGCCGGTCATGGTGTCACGGTTCCACTTCCTGGGATCCACCGGATCGGCCCGGAACATGAGGACAGGTATGCCTGCATCCTCCAGCGTCTTCTGGATGAAGTAGGAACCCTCAACTGCCTGCATGCAGTTTTCCGGGACCATGTAGACAACGCCGTCAATTCTGTTGTGCTGTGCCTCGTGAAGGAACCACTGAGAATTCCAGGGCGGGCAGTGGAGAAAATCTTCCATACCTATATATCTGGCAGCAAGTGCGCGGAGCGGATCTTCATCTACATGATATCGACGGTAGGCATCAGCGCCCATGGCAAGATACATGCTCCAGACAAAAGCAGCACCATATTTCTGTTCGAAGTTCTGGTAGAAGGAAAAGTCATGCCATAGTCCGCGTCCAAGCCACATCAGTCTGTACTTTTCATTCGGCACAGCGGCTTCATTCCTGTCGGCCAGTTCCCTGATCTCCGTGTACAGGTCGCGCGCATGGTCGGCTGCCCATCTTGTTCCGCGCTGCCACTGAGCAGGCATAACTGCGTTGATGGTATCGACAACGGTGACAGGAGCTTTAGGAGCATCGGCGATCAGATCGCGGATCTTGCCGTACCAGGTCTCCTGTTCATTGATGTTGTCCATGACTTCCTTCAGCTTTTCCATGTCGAACTTCCTGCCGGTCTTGGCCTCGAGGAAGGCGATCAGTTCTTTCAGATCCTCAACGGCCAGATCAAGTCGGTCCTTATCATAGAGATCTTCCCATTCATAGGGAGCCTTATCCCACCAGCCATATGGAGTCTTGCGCGGAACCGTGTTTTCCATGGGATAGAAGTCTGCGCCATGATTCCTGGTGAACAGTTCGAAGATCTTACCCTGGCAGTCGCAGGTCAGCCTTGTTATGGCGATCGTCGGGTCGGGAAGTCCGCCCCAGGGTCCCTCGGTCTTATCATCGGGATCAAGGCTTTCGGCCAGTGCAGTTGCACAGTATGAACACAGATCGTCCCTGTAGCCGGCCTGGCGCAGAAGAGAGAAGTACTTGGCGGTCATTCTCTTGGCTCCGCATATCGCTGCCCACCACTGGTTTACGACAAATGGTATGTCCATAGCACGCAGAACTTCCATCGGTACATCTGCGTTAATAAAAGCGAAGTCTTCGCCTGCCGCACGCCGCTGCCCGAGCTCCTTGAACCATGCTTTCTGATAGGCAGAGGCCTGACCGGTGGCATTCAGCTTTTTTACTGTTGTACTCTTGGATGTGTTTTCTTTCTTCGCTTCAATATCACTCACGGCTCAGACCTCCTTTCCCTTCGTACAGCTCCTGATAAATTCCGTTAAAGTATCTGACAGATCGTCGGTAAGTGCAGCAGGATAAGGCTGCTTGATCAGCGACAGGGAAGGTATGCCCTTCTGATCAAAGTACTGCTTCTGGGAAGGATAATCCCAGGAAGCAGGTTCATCATACTTATTGTTATAGAAGAGGACACCCTGTGCTCCTGAGAAGCTTACCTGACCGGCAAGTTCTTCAACTCTCTGTGATACGAATGCCTTCTTGGAACTGAATGAACGGTACATGTATCTGTCAACGACAGCCTGCATAGCCGGTTCCTTGTCGGGATAGCATCCGTCGAAGCTTCGGGATCCCCAGTCGTGATCTTCGGCGATCACATCTGCGCCAAGATCCTCCAGCAAAGTATAGAGAGAAGTGTCTTCCTGGGCGCTGCCTGTAAAAAAGATTCTGCATCTGGTCGAGACAGGCCAGCTAACAGCGTCCGCACAGACCTGATTGATAAGCCGGGTATGTTCTTCTTTCGGCAGGAAGAAACCGGCACCGATCATGACAAGCGCTTCGCTTCCGAGAATATGTCCGCTCAGGCGAAGCTCATTCATTCTGCGAAGAGCAGATCTGTTCATGGAACAGATGCGCATCGCCTCGGAAACAGAGCTGTCTGTGATCGTGTTTCCGGTCATATCTTCAAGCGTTTTTGCGAACAGCTCAAGTGTGTCCCGATTGCGTCTGCGATACAATTCCCTTCTGGTAAAGAGCCAGTCTATGAAGGTGATCTCCGGCAGCAGTGAGTCCGGTTCTGTACGCTTCATCTCACGAAGATACAGATAAGTACGGATGAGAGCATCCGTGGAATTCGAGATCACAACATGACTGCAGAAGTCAAGGATCTTGCCGCTGGCCAGAGTATTGAACTGACTTCTGATCATTGGGTCAAATGCATATTCCAGATACCGGTCTGCATACTCACTTCCGGTCGTTACATCGCTCCACAGCCGAAATCCCTGTGCGCCTGCTGCAAGGATCAGTTCCTCCGGTACATCGGCGCCCAGCTCACCGATCAGTATCTTTCCCCCGGAGGCAAGTGCGGCGAGAGCCGCTTCACGATCCTGATAGACCTCCTGAAGTTTTCTGAATGCATCATTGGCAGATGCACATTCTCGTAAAGACACTTTATTTCCTCCCTTCCGTTTTTTCAGATCATTTAACATAAGAAAATTATAGATTATGCGCATTGTAAGAGAAAGGTGCAACGGTTAGAATTAATGCAAGAGATATGTGCAGTTGCACATGCATTTGGACGGAGGTAAAAAAGATGACATTCGGGAGACTTCTGAAGGAAGCGGGACTAACGATACTTAATGTACAGGGAGGAGACTTCGAGATCGAACTTGGTATGCCTGTGACATATGCAGAAGAAGCAGATGAAAGGAACATGGATAGAATAAGCGTGGTAAAGACTGATGCGGGAACTGTTGTTGCAGCCGGTCGGAAAGAAGCGCTTGTAGGTGAAACAGCGGAGCCGGTATGCGAAGCACTTCAGAAAGCACAGTTCAGACTTCTGATGAGAGAACCTGCGGGGCACAATGAAAGTCTTCTTGATCAGCTCCTGGAAGGTAATTACAGGGCGAAAAGGAGTCAGGAAGTTCTCAGCAGGGAGCTGGGACTTATGCCCGGCAAACGATACCGGATTATCCGTGTAACAGGAAATGATGACCGGGAGGATATAGGTGCTCTTTATTCCTTACTGAGTCAGGAAATCGGAAGCATAGCAGCAGGAACGAAAAGAAAGAAGGAGATCGTCTTTCTTCAGCATGCAGACACAGATGCAGAACCCGATGTTCAGAATCGTCTGCTTCTTACGGCAGCAGACGCTCACAGAGTTGAACTTTCCGTATCAAGAAGCGCCGTCAGACCTCGCACGATACCGACTCTTTATCGGCAGGCGTGTGCTGCGGCAAGGTTCGGCAGGGCAGCAGCTGCTGATAAGGATCGCGATGAATTGGGAGGAAAACGGGGAGGACATGTTTTCTTCTACGATTCCTATATGTTCTACCAGGTATGTGAGACGCTGCAGGAGTACGGGGAAGAGAAGACGGGGAACAGTGAATTGATGTACTTCTGTGAACCCTCACTCGGACGGCTTCTGAGATATGACAGAGAGCACGGGACGTCACTGATGGATTTTCTCAGGTGCTATTTAAGGTGCGGATGCAATGCCAGCAAAACTGCGGAGAAATTGTATATGCATCGAAATACGGCACTCAGCAGAGTGGATCGGATAAAAACGATCCTGAAGAGAGATCTTGAGGACCCGGAATACTGCGAAAGAATGATATTTTCCTTCTGGATTCTGGACTACTCGTCTGACTACCTTAAGACAGAAGTCTTCTAG
>R21__coassemble_1238_pt1 | contig 17871 bp, 14 predicted proteins | sample R21__metabat2_low_PE_028 | metagenome-assembled genome bin R21
GAGTATCGCAGCTCAGTTGAAAAAGATGCCCGATCCTGTTACGGCATTCTCGTCCTATGCGGTAAAAGGAACCTGGAATCAGGAACTCGGTTTATTCAGTTCAGCTCCTGTGCTTTTTGATTCCTTCGATGAAAACAGGGCCAACATCGTCGTTCCGTCAGGCATGACACTGGTTACTATGGGAAATACTGAGATCGGAGCGAGAAACTATTATGAGGGGCAGACTGCCAGTATTCACGGCGGAGAGTCTTTTTATCTGGTCAGATCTTCAGGAACAGATGCAACTGAAAAGTACCAGTTTACAATTCGTTACGGTGCAGATTTTACACCTATGAAGATCAAGCAGAAGGGGACGCAGGACTGCGCGTTCGCTTATTACTCCGGTGATCAGCTGGAGCTTACGATCGACTGGGATAATCCACTGCTGGGACTTAGACTCTTTAAGTCCGATGCTGCAACAGGCGGAACACCTATCAATGGACATTATAATCTGGCAGGTGCACAGTACACGCTTTACAGCGATATCAACTGTACGACAGCACTTGAAACCATGACGACAGGTGCTGACGGCAGTGCCCAGTCTGCTGGTGTGTACTCGCCGGGAACATACTATCTGAAGGAGACAGCAGCAACGTCGGACAATCTCTATCAGCTGAACACCGATGTGATCCCCATCATCATATCAGGACAGGACATCTCTGTAGGATATGCATCGGTATACACTTCAGATGTGCCGAGGAGGGTAAGAATTCATTTGCAGAAGAGTGATGCTGAGACAGGGTTGTCACAGCCGCAGTCACAGGCTATGAGTCTGGAAGGAGCAGTCTTTGGTTTTTACGCGGATGCCGGCTGCAATACCTTGCTCTGTGAAGGTACCTCCGATGCGAATGGTAATGTCTGGTCAGCAGATCTCTATATCGGAAGTGTGTGGGTAAAAGAAATCGCAGCTCCGCAGGGATACGATCCAAGTACTGAAGTGATCGTGGTATCAGCAGAAGAGCAGAAGCAGGCAGTATGGCAGAATGCAGACGTAAATATTTCAGTCAGAGAGAAAGCAATAAGAGGAGATGTCAGTATTGAAAAGACCTTCCTGTCAGGCACCGGTAAGACAAAAGCAGTTCCTGCAGGAGTAAAGTTCAGACTTTCCTATGAGGATCCGTCTGCACAGGAAGATATCGTACTTGAAATCGACAGTGAAGGACGTGCAACAACGAAGGGAATGGTCGAAGGCGGAACACTTCTGTACGGTCGATGGACCATAACAGAGGAGGCTGTACCGGAAGGGTATGACCCGATGGAACCTGCTGAGATCATGATCAGTGAGAGCGGACAGGTTATTACATTCAATGCAGACAATCATTCTATTGCTTCTTACCTGCGTATTGAGAAGAAGGATGCAGACAGCGGCAATGCCATTCCTGTTGCCGGTGTGTCATTCAGAATTCTGAACGGTGAAGGAACGGCAGTCAGAATGACTGATGAGAAGGGGAATGAGACAGACACCTGGACCACAGATGAAGCAGGTACTGTGCTGCTTCCGGAACCGCTGGATTACGGTTCCTATGTTCTTGAGGAAACAGGTGGGGTACCGGATGGCTATCTGATCATGGAGAAGCAGACATTCACGATCTCAGAGAACGCAAGAGACCCGAAGGATGCATTATTACTGACCGCATCAGAGCCGGTGCAGATGGGCAGGATACTTGTGAAAAAGACGGACACTGCAAGTGGAGAAGCACTGGGCGGATTCGAATATGATGTAGTGCTCACAGAAACGATCCGTGATGCATCAGGAGCAGTCAGAAAAGGAAGGGACGCGCAGGGGAATGAAGTACTTCTGGAAGAAGGCACAGTTACAGCGCATCTGATCACCGGAGAAGATGGAACTGCGGAAACCGGTGACCTGTATCTGGGCAGCTATCTGGTAAAAGAGACTGCAGCTCGTGATGGATATGCGCGTGATGCGCAGGATGTGGCAGTAGTTCTTGCACCGGATCACGGTGTAACGCTTGTGACAGCGCAGGCAGTATTCAGTGATAACCCGACAACAGTGAAGATTCTGAAAAAGGATAAACTTACAGGGGATGTTCTTTCAGGTGCCGTATTCAGCATCGTAAGATCCGGAAGCGGAGAAGAAGGACAGAAAGTCACAACAGGAAAAGACGGAACAGCTGTGCTTAACGGTCTTTTACATGGCAGCGAATATATTGTTTCAGAGGTCACTGCGCCGGCAGGCTTCGTGAAGACTGATGAAACATGGAGTTTCACGGTGGATCAGGATGGAATGATCGAAGGCAGCTTCCTTAAGGAGATCGAAGCCTTCAATCAGCCCATCAGAATTGATATCAATAAGGCTGACTTTACCACAGGCGAGCCGGTTATCGGTGCTGTTCTTGTGATCCGTGATATGGACGGAAAGGAGATCGTTCGCTGGACGACTGACGGAAAGCCGCACAGGATTGAGCGAATTCCGGCAGGTCACTATACATTGACAGAGATAACTGCGCCGGAAGGATATGAGATCGCTGAGACTGTGGAATTCGTTGTGGCTGAGACAGGAGAGATCCAGAAGGTGACCATGTATGACAGACGAACACCGATCAAGGAGAGATCCGTTCCCAGGACAGGTGATACATCAGATCCGGCAGGTGCTGTGAGAATGGCAGCGGGAGCGCTGCTTGTCATGATACTTGTCCTGATGTGGAGAAGGAAACGGACAGGCGTATCAAGTAGATAAAAGGCTGATAATGTGGTACTCTTTTCTCGCAATCATAAACCCGTATGCGAGACGGGAAAGAAAAGAGGACCTTCCATGACAGTGTATCAGAAGCTATTCCGGGCAGTGTTCCCGGCTCTGGTCTATCAGCTGATCTTGTATATAACTGCCCTCGTGGCAGATGTAAGCGGAGGCAGTGCCGAACGAACGCTCATAGCGGGGATCTCGGCACTGCTTGTGATTCCGCTGCTCATATTTTTCAGACGCAGGAATATTCCTGGGATTCCGGGAGCAGAAATCGGAGGAAAGCCATTTTTCGGGGATGAGGAAAAGGGAAGACATGTTGCGTGGGGGATCCTGTGGTTTGCAGCAGGTGCATTGCTGTCTGTCGGCTTCGCAGTGCTGATGCAGAAGATAGGGGTCAATGAAAGATTTGCCAACAGTACGCAGGAAGCACTTCTTTCCGCATCAGTGCTGCAGCAGTTTCTTTTCCTGGGCATTATAGTACCGATCGCCGAAGAGATGGCTTACAGGTGGATGATGACAGACAGACTCACTGAGATGATGCCGGAATACGCAGCGGTTCTTGTGAGCGCATTGATCTTCGCAGCGGGGCATGGCAATATGATTCAGTTTCTGTATGCACTGCCCATGGGTATCATTCTGGGGCTTTCAAGAAAGTTCGGCGGAAGTATGACAGAGCCGATTCTGATGCATATGGGAGCTAATCTGGCTACCGTGATCGTGAATGTTGTCGGATAAGGCGCAGGATGCTATAATAATATGATTACAGTGGCAAAGTCTGCAGTTGGACATGCATACATGCTGAGGAGAATAATATGAGACTGAGTAAACTTCTTGAAAGAATTACATATACTGTAGTACAGGGAAGCATTGATACAGAGATCACTTCCGTGATCAACGATTCCAGAAAGGCAGCACCGGGATGCCTCTTTTTCTGCATAAAGGGAGCTTCATCCGACGGACACAGCTATGCCGGCGATGTGGCTGAAAAGGGAGCTGCAGCGCTGATCGTTTCCGATGATGTGGATGTACCTGAAAACGTCACAGTCATCAAGGTGGAAGACACCAGATATGCGATGGCACTGGTAAGCGCAGCCTGGTTCGATTATCCGGCTGAGAAGCTGTCAGTCATCGGTGTCACAGGAACGAAGGGTAAGACCACCACAACATATATGGTGCGTTCCATCCTGGAGACAGCCGGTATCAAGACCGGTCTTATCGGTACTATTGAGACTATTATCGGAGAGGAAAGAATCCCTTCCGTAAACACTACACCGGAATCACTCACTCTGCAGGAGTATTTCTCCCGCATGGTTGCTGAAGGATGCAAGGCAGCTGTCATGGAGGTGTCTTCACAGGCGCTGATGCTGGACAGAACAGCAGGAGTTCCCTTCGAACTCGGAATTTTCACCAACCTGTCACCCGATCATATCGGTCCGAATGAGCATGACAGTTTCGAGCAGTACATGGAATGCAAGAGCCGTCTGTTCAGACAGTGCAAGCACGGCATCTTCAACGGAGATGATCCCAATCTTGAAGGCATCCTGAAAGATCATACCTGCACAGTGGAGACATATGGCTTCGGTGAGAAGAATGATCTGCGTGCGCAGGACGAGCAGCTGATCACAGGAGCAGGTTTCCTCGGTGTAACATTCCAGGTGAGCGGAAGCATGGACTTCCTTGCTCAGGTGGATATCCCGGGACGCTTCAGTATCTATAACAGCCTTGCTGCCATCGCGGTATGTCATTACTTCGGTGTATCTGTAACAGATATTCAGGCAGCCCTGAAGGAAGCAAGAGTAAAAGGAAGAATTGAACTGGTAAAGGTATCGGATGAGTTTACTCTGATGATCGACTATGCCCACAATGCAGTAGCACTTGAGAGCATCCTCGAGACACTGAGAGAGTATGAACCCGGCAGACTGGTATGCCTCTTCGGCTGCGGCGGCAACCGCTCCAAGCTCCGCAGATATGAGATGGGAGAGGTATCCGGCAAGCTGGCAGACCTGACCATCATCACTTCTGATAATCCCAGATATGAGAAGCCGGAAGATATCATCGCTGATATCGTGACAGGAATTGAAAAAACGAACGGCAAGTATGTGACTATCCCGGACCGTAAGGAAGCCATCGCATATGCGATCCACAACGGACAGCCCGGAGATGTCATTGTTCTCGCCGGTAAGGGACATGAAGACTACCAGGAGATCGAAGGCAAGAAGTATCCCATGGATGAGAGAGTTCTGATTGCCGAGATCCTGGAAGAAGACCGGAAAAGAGGCTGAAAATTGTCTGTCTATGCAGATGTAGTTGTAGATATAAAAGCCGGTGCACTGGATAAGCCCTTCCAGTACCGGATCCCTGAGGAGATGATGGACACCATACGGCCCGGAATGGTCGTCATGGTTCCGTTCGGAAAGGGGAACAGGGAAACCAAGGCATATGTCATCGGTTTCTCCTCCAGACCGCAGCTTGAAGAGTCCAGGATCAAGGAGATCCGGAAGATCGTCACAGACGGGCTGGACAGTGAAGAGAAGCTGGTTGCTCTGGCAGCCTGGATGAAGGAGCAGTACGGCTCGACCATGCTGCAGGAACTGCGGGTATGCGTACCTGTCAGAAAAAAGATCGCCCCGCAGGAAAAGAAATATCTGCATCTTGCGGTGGGACAGACAGTTGCAGCTGAGCAGCTTGAAGTATTTCAGCATAAAAAGCAGAGTGCAAGACAGAGACTGCTGTCTGCGCTTATGCAGAGCCCGGAGATTCCCTGGGACATTGCAAGAAACAGACTGAACATCACACTCTCTACAGCAGAAAGCCTGGAGGAGATGGGACTGATCACCATCAGCAGAGAAAAGGTCTTTCGTGATCCGTTTAAGGCACAGGAAGGCACTGCCAAGAAGATCATCCTGAGTGATGAACAGGAGAAAGCAGCCCGTACAGTGATTTCACGCTGGGATCTCCCGCCAGAAGAGAAGAAGTATCTGCTCTATGGCGTGACGGGAAGCGGAAAAACAGAAGTATATATGGAACTGATCGAGGAGGCGATCCGCAGAGGACAGCAGGCCATAGTCCTGATCCCTGAGATCGCGCTTACCTGGCAGACAGTCATGCGTTTTTATAACCGGTTTGGAGACAGGGTCTCCATGGTGAATTCCAGACTATCCACAGGGGAGCGTTATGATCAGTTCGAAAAGGCGAGGAAAGGCCTTGTGGACGTCATGATCGGGCCGCGTTCAGCGCTGTTCACACCTTTTCCGGATCTGGGGATCATTGTGATCGATGAAGAGCATGAGAGATCTTACCAGAGCGAACAGAGCCCCAGATATCATGCGGCTGTGGTAGCAGCACGCCGTGCTAAGATGGAGGATGCTGTGCTGGTTCTCGGATCGGCAACTCCATCCCTGGAAGCATTTCATGCAGCAGGAAGCGGAACCTTGCATGAGCTTAGGCTGACACACAGGAATGCAGGAGCACTGCTTCCGCAGACCAGCATTGTCGACATGAGACAGGAACTGAAGGCGGGCAACAGATCCATATTCAGCAGAGAACTTGTCACAAGACTGCAGGAGACGCTTGAACAGGGAAATCAGGCAATGCTTTTCCTGAACAGAAGAGGATTTGCCGGTTTTATATCCTGCAGATCCTGCGGCAGCGTGATCAAGTGCCCGCACTGCGATGTTTCCCTGTCTCTGCACAGAGGAGGAAAACTGATCTGCCATTACTGCGGACATGAGAGCCGGGCACCGGAGAAGTGTCCGGAATGCGGATCCCCATTCCTGGGATCCTTCAGAGCAGGAACCCAGCAGATCGAAGACGAGATCCTGCGGCTGTTTCCGGGAGTGAAAGTACTCCGAATGGATGCTGATACCACGAAGGAGAAGGACAGCTACAGCAAGATCACTTCTTCATTCGCCCAGCATGAGGCAGACATTCTGATCGGTACACAGATGATCGTCAAGGGACATGATTTCCCGGATGTAACGCTGGTTGGTATACTTGCGGCAGATATGTCGCTGAATGCCCCGGATTTCAGAGCCGGAGAGCGAACCTTCCAGCTGATCACGCAGGCAGCAGGCAGAGCGGGCCGAAGTGATAAAGAAGGATATGTCGTGATCCAGTCGTATCAGCCTGATCATTATGCAATCGAGTGTGCTGCAGAGCAGGATTACGAACAGTTTTACAGGGAAGAGATATCCAGAAGAAGTCTTACCGGCTATCCGCCGGCGGGCACCCTGATCCGGATCCACATAAGCGGACCGGATGAAGCTTATCTGGAAAAAGCGTGCGATTACCTTGCGAAATTCGCACGCACAGCTGCGAAAAATTCATTTGTCTCGGTACTGGGACCGGCGGATGAAGCCATCTCCAAGGTGCAGGATCAGTATCGAAAGGTGATCTGCCTTAAGGGAGAGAACCACGAGAAGGTACTTGCGGTCCGAAGCAAGATGGAGCAGTATGTAGAGATGAATGAGGGGTTCGCACCTCTCATGATCACAGAAGATACAGACACTGGTGACGGCTTTTAAGCTGTTCACTGACACAACACATAAATAGCCTGCGATACAGAGCAGGCGGCATATCAGGAGGATACAAAATGGCACTTCGCACGATCCGTATTGACGGCGACCCGATCTTAAACAAAAAATGCAGAGAAGTAACTGAGGTTACACCGAGAATCCGCGAGCTGATCGCAGACATGCTGGAGACTATGTACGACGCTGAAGGTGTGGGACTTGCTGCACCCCAGGTAGGTATCCTGCGCAGAATCTGTGTAGTAGACGTAGGCGATGGCCCCATCGTTCTGATCAACCCCAAGGTCATCGAGACAGAGGGTGAGCAGTGCGGAGCAGAGGGATGCCTTTCCGTTCCGGGAAAAGCAGGCAACGTAACACGTCCGATGCATGTTGTAGTTGAAGCTTACAATGAGAACATGGAGAAATTCACTGTTGAAGGCGACGAACTGAAGGCACGCGCTCTGTGCCATGAGATCGATCATCTTGACGGACATCTCTACACAAGCATTGTAGAAGGTGAACTGTTCGATACCAGCGAAGATATCATCGATGAAGACGAGTGGGGCGAGATCGATGAGATCGGCGATATCATGAATGGAAAGGAAGACTAACTGTGACCGGTAAAACACAGATCAGAAAAGTTGTTTTCATGGGAACTCCCGACTTCGCAGTGGGAACCCTTCAGGCGCTGATCGCTTCCGACTATGAAGTGACAGCAGTTTATACCCAGCCGGATAAACCTAAGGGCAGGGGAGAAAAGATGCAGATGACTCCTGTAAAGGAATGTGCTGCAGAAGCAGGAATTCCTGTATATCAGCCCTTATCCCTGCGTGCACAGGAGGCAGTGGAAGAGCTCAGAGCACTTGAGCCGGATGTGATCGTCGTAGCTGCGTACGGTCAGATCATCTCTCAGGAAGTACTTGATATTCCGCCGTGCGGATGCATCAATGTACATGCATCCCTCCTTCCCAAGTACCGCGGAGCAGCTCCGATCCAGTGGGCTATTCTTGACGGTGAGAAGGAGACAGGTGTTACGACTATGCGTATGAATGCAGGTCTGGACACAGGTGACATGATCGAGAAGGTTATTGTACCGATCACAGATGAGGAGACCGGCGGCAGCCTGTTCGATAAGCTGAGTGCTGCAGGAGCAGAGCTTCTGCTTCAGACTCTGAAAGCCATCGAAGACGGCAGCGCAGTTTACACGCCTCAGCCTGAGGAGTCCACTACACACTATGCTTCCATGCTGAAGAAGTCTATGGGACAGATCGACTGGAAGAAGAGTGCTGCAGAGATCGAGAGAATGATAAGAGGACTCTCACCGTGGCCGAGTGCTTACACGAGCATGGATGGAAAGCAGCTGAAGGTATGGCAGTCTAAAGTGACCGGAGAAGGTGCTTCAGGGAAAGAACCGGGAACCGTTCTTGCCGGTGACGGAAAGTCCATCAGAGTACAGACAGGCGATGGCATTCTGGAGATCACAAGACTTCAGCTCGCCGGAAAGAAACAGATGGATGCAGACGCTTTCCTGAGAGGTGTGCGTCTGGCAGACGATACGGTACTGGGTGAATGATAAGGAGCAGTATGATGAACCTACTGACGAATGCATATTATTACGGTGGCAGAGGCTACCGCTACGGATATTCTTTCGACAGAACTTACCTGCTGGCAGTGCTGGGATTGATCCTGACACTTGCGGCATCGGCTTTCGTAAAGAATACCTTTAACCGGTATGCGAAAGTACGCAGCATGTCCGGACTGACCGGTGCTGCGGCAGCAAGAGAAGTACTTAGAAGAAACGGTCTGGAATATATCAATATCCAGCACATAGCAGGAAGTCTGACCGATCACTATGATCCGAGAAGCAAGACTCTGCGGCTGTCAGACAGCACATATTCGTCAACCTCCGTGGCTGCGATCTGTGTTGCCTGCCACGAATGCGGACATGCCATTCAAGACAAGGAAAAGTATGGTCCCCTTGTGCTTCGCGGTACACTTGTGCCTGCAGCCAACTTCGGATCAAGACTTGCATGGCCTGTGTTCATCGCGGGCATGGTATTTTCCCTTCCTCCGCTGATGACAGTAGGTATCATCCTGTTTTCACTGGCAGTTATTTTCCAGCTGGTGACACTTCCGGTGGAATTCAATGCCTCACACAGAGCACTGAAGATCCTGGAAGAAGGCAACATCATTCCGCAGGAAGAAGTAAGTCAGGGCAGAAAGGTCCTGATCGCAGCAGCAATGACTTATGTAGCTGCTCTTGCGTCATCGGCGCTTCAGCTGCTGAGACTGATCATATTATCCGGAAGGAGGAATCGTGACTGATGGTTAATCTGAGAGAGATTATTCTGCAGGCATTAATGAGAATTACAGAAGAGGAAGAATACAGTCACATCGTGCTCGGACAGACCCTGGACAAGTACCAGTATCTTGAGAAGCGCGACAGGGCATTTATCTCCAGAACAACTGAGGGAACCCTGGAGTATATGCTTCGACTGGACTATATGATCGAATCCTTTTCCAAGGTACCGATCTACAACATGAAGCCTCTGATTCGCAACCTTCTCAGAATGTCTGTTTATCAGATGGAATATATGGATTCCGTACCGGATTCAGCTGTGGTCAATGAGGCTGTCAAGCTGGCTCAGAAGCATGGTTTCTATAACCTGAAGGGCTTCGTCAACGGTGTGCTCAGAGCCCTTGCAAGCAAGCGAAGCGAGATCACTTATCCGGATCCCAAGGAAGAACCGGTCAAGTATCTGTCAGTTACATATTCTATGCCTGTATGGATCCTGGAAAAGTGGCTGTCACAGTTCGAGTTCGATGTGGTGGAGAAGATCTGTGCAAGTACCCATGAGAGAAGGGGAACAACTGTGCGCTGCAGACTGGAGAAGGCATCCAAGGATGAGATCATTGCCAGCCTTAAGGCACAGGATATCACAGTGAGAGAACATCCGTATCTGGACTACGCACTTGAGATCTCAGACTACAATTACATGGGAGCCATCGATGCATTCAGACAGGGCTGGATCACAGTTCAGGATGTAAGCTCCATGCTGGTTGCCGAGATAGCAGCTCCCAACTGGGGTGACTACTGTCTGGATGTATGTGCTGCACCGGGCGGAAAGAGCCTGCATCTTGCAGATAAGCTTCAGGAATCAGGCTACGTGGAAGCAAGAGATATCAGCGAGCGTAAGGTACAGCTCATGCAGGATAATATCGAGAGAACAGGAGCGATCAATATCAGAGCCCTGGTGAAGGACGCAACTGTTCCGGATCCGGAGTCAGAACTGAGAGCAGATATCGTTCTGGCAGATGTTCCCTGCAGCGGTCTGGGCGTTATCGCCAGAAAGCAGGATATTAAGTATAAGATGACACCGGCAAGACAGGAGGAGATCGTAAGACTTCAGAGAAAGATCCTGCATACGGTTCAGAATTATGTTAAGCCGGGCGGCGTACTGATCTACAGTACCTGCACCATAGGAGCGGATGAAAACCAGATGAACCTGAAGTGGTTCCTGGACTATTTCCCGTATAAACTGGAATCCATTGATACCTATATCGTACCGGAACTCAGAAGCCGCACCACGAAGGGCGGTTATCTGCAGCTCCTGCCGGGTATCAATGAAACGGATGGCTTTTTCATTGCCAGACTCAGAAGACTGGAGGAGTAATCAGTGGGTGATATGCCACGCGACGTAAGCGGTAAGATAGACCTGAAATCCATGTCCCTGGAGGAGCTGTCACAGTTCCTTCTCACCATGGGGGAGAAGAAGTTCAGAGCAAAGCAGATCTTCTCATGGATCCATGAGAAACTGGTCGGGGACTTCGAGGAGATGGAAAATCTCTCCAAGGCTCTGAGAGCTAAGCTCAGTCAGGAATGTACCCTTACAACTTTAAAACCGGTGGACGTGCTGACCAGCGAGATCGACGGAACACAGAAGTACCTGTTCGAGCTGGAGGATGGAAATGTTCTGGAAAGCGTCCTGATGAAATACAAGCACGGCAACAGTGTATGCATTTCATCACAGGTAGGCTGCCGCCAGGGCTGCAGGTTCTGCGCATCCACCATTGGCGGTCTGAAGAGAGGACTTCGCGCCTCTGAGATGCTGGATCAGATCTATCGCATCCAGAAGCTGACAGGAGAACGTGTTTCCAACATCGTTGTGATGGGAACAGGAGAACCTCTCGACAACTACGACAATCTGCTTGGTTTCCTGAGACTGATCACAGGAGAGGGCGGACTCAATATCAGCCAGAGAAATATCACTGTAAGCACCTGTGGACTGGTTGAGAATATTCGCGCTCTGGCTGATGAGCAGCTGCAGATCACACTTGCTCTTTCTCTTCACGCCTCCAATCAGGAGAAGAGAAAAGAACTCATGCCGGTGGCTAACAGATACGAGCTCAATGACGTCATAGATGCATGCAGATACTATTTCTCAAGGACCGGAAGACGCGTTACATTTGAATACAGTCTGGTGGGCGGAGTCAACGATACCCAGCAGGATGCTGATGAATTATCCGATCTGATCAGAGATATGAACTGCCATGTAAACCTCATACCGGTGAACCCGGTAAAGGAGCGAAGCTACGTTCAGCCGGACCGCAGCGTGGTCCTCCGGTTCAAAAATAAACTTGAAAAAAACGGCATAAATGCTACTATTAGAAGAGAAATGGGCCGGGATATCAACGGTGCATGCGGCCAGCTGCGCCGTAGTTATATGGAGGAACATACAGAAGTATAATGAATTTTTACTGCCAGACTGATGTGGGTGTTAAACGAAAAATGAATCAGGATTTTGTCTATGCATCCGACCAGCCGGTAGGACCGCTTCCGAATCTGTTCATCGTAGCAGACGGCATGGGAGGACATAAGGCAGGAGACTATGCATCGCGGATGGCGGTGGAGACCATGGTGGGCTATATTGAAAGCTGTACGGCCGGAAAGCCGATCAGACTTCTGCGCGAAGCCATCGAAGCTGCCAACCGTGAAGTTCATGCCAAGGCCGAGAGCGACAGTGCGTATGCCGGTATGGGAACGACCATGGTGGCAGCGACTGTCATCGACGAACTGCTGTATATAGCGAACGTCGGAGACTCCCGCCTGTATGTGATCGATGATCGGATCGATCAGATCACCAGGGACCATTCGCTGGTTCAGGAGATGGTCAGAAAAAGACAGATTACCAAGGACGAAGCCCGGGTACATCCCGAAAAGAACGTGATCACGCGAGCGATCGGAGTTCACGTCGGAGTGGAACCGGACTTTTTTGATGTATCATTAAACCCGGGAGATATAGTGCTGCTGTGTTCAGACGGTCTTTCGAATATGATTCCCGATGGGGACCTTCTGAAAATCGTGAAGAGTCCGGGCAGTCTAGAGAGCGTTTCACATAAACTGATAGACACTGCCAATGATAATGGCGGCAGTGATAACATTTCGGTGGTTCTGGTGGAACCGATTGACAGCGGGGTATGATAAATGCTGAATAACGGAATATTTCTTCAGAACCGGTACGAGATCATTGCACCGATCGGTTCCGGCGGTATGGCGAATGTCTATAAGGCAAGAGACCATAAGCTGAACAGGTTCGTTGCCGTAAAAGTTCTGAAGAGTGAATTTAAGGACGACAAGTCCTTCGTATCTAAGTTCAGGGTGGAAGCACAGGCCGCTGCAGGTCTGGCCCACGCCAACATAGTTAATGTATATGATGTCGGGGAAGACAACGGCATCAGCTTTATAGTGATGGAGCTGGTTGAGGGCATTACCCTCAAGGATTACATTGCGAAAAAAGGACATCTGAGTGTCAGAGAAGCAACTTCCATTGCCCTGCAGGTATCTGCAGGACTTCAGGCTGCTCATAACAACGGCATCATCCACAGAGATGTAAAGCCCCAGAATATCATCATATCTCTGGACGGCAAGGCTAAGATCACCGACTTCGGTATCGCCAGAGCAGCTTCCAGTAATACGATCACATCCAGCGCCATGGGATCCGTGCATTACAGTGCACCGGAGCAGACCAGGGGCGGTTACTCCGACGCGAAGTCGGATATATATGCAATGGGCATCACAGTATATGAGATGCTGACAGGTCATGTTCCATTCGACGGAGACAGTACAGTTGAAGTTGCGTTGAAACATCTTCAGGAAGAGCTACCGAGTCCTCGTCAGTTTTACGGAGAGATCCCGTATGCTGTGGAACAGATCGTTCTGAAGTGTACCCAGAAAAGTCCGGACAGACGTTATCAGAACATGGAAGAACTGATCCGTGATCTGAGAGAGTCTCTGGTCAATCCGGAGGGAAACTTCGTAGTGATTCCCAAGCTGGACAACACTGCGCATACAGTACTTCTTTCTGAGGAAGAAGTAGCCAGAATCCGCAGTGGAAGCGATCCCATCTATGATAGAAATCAGCTGGCCGGCAGGAATTCAGGTGCCTTTTATCAGACACCGAGACCTGACAGATATCAGCCGGAAGCTTCTCTGACACCTGAGTATTCTGCGAGAGACGATTTCGAAGATACCTACGATGATGAGGATGAATACGATGATCTGCTCCAGGAAGACTTCGATGATGACTTCGAGGAGAGAAGAAGAAACCGCAGACAGCGCAGCAGACGCGGTTCCGGGGAAAGAGCGGTCGTAGTGATCAGCATCTTCGCAGCACTTGCAGTGGCAGCTGTAGTTCTGTTCTTTGTTGGCCGCACTACAGGTATTATTCCCGGAAAGAACCCGGAGACAGAGAAGATCAGTACTCAACAGGATACAACTGCCGCAGCCAAGGCTGAGGTTCCAAGTATTCTGGGGCTGAGTGAAGCTGCGGCACAGAACCTGCTCAAGGAGAATAAACTGGGATATCATTTCGAGGGAGAGAAGAACTCGAATGATTACCCCAAGGGACAGGTATGCGAGCAGACCGTTCCTTCAGGTGAAAGCGTAGATCAGAACAGCACAATAGGATACTATGTGAGCCTTGGCTCAGAGCAGCAGCTTACTGTTCCGGAACTGACGAACGTAACAAGCAAGGAAGCTGAGACAGCGCTCACAAGTATGGGACTCAACGTCTCTGTTGATAATACAAGATACAGCAGTACCATTGATGAAGGTCATGTCATCACGACTAACCCGGGCTATGGAAGTCCTGTGAAAGCAGGAGATACAGTTACTGTATTCATCAGCCAGGGACCTGATTCGTCAACAGTTACGGTTCCGCAGCTGACCACTCACTATGTGGATGATGCGAAGACCATGCTTTCGAATCTGGGTCTGTACTGCTACATTACTTATCAGGATTCTGAAACAGTGGAAAAGGGACTGATCATTGCCCAGGATATAGCCGAGGGCACCAGCGTTCAGACAGGAACTACTGTTACTGTGACTGTAAGTAATGGATCCGGAAAAGAAACTGACATTATCGTTGATGCGAACGATGGCGGAACCTGGATGTGCTATGCACAGCTCAATGCTCCGGAAGACTGGGCAGGCGAGCCGGTAAAGATCACTCTGACCCAGGGAGATACCACCACAACGATCTTCGAAGGAGAGACATCCTTCCCGTATATCCTGAATGTCGAAGGACAGGCAGGTGTGTCAACAGGTCAGGTGTATGTTTATACGCTGAACCCACAGAACACGGAGGAAGTTACTGCAACTACACTGTATGACGGTGTCGTTTTCTCCAGAGTGGAAGACAGCGCATCAGGCGAATGAGACCGGCTGGAGGTAATTCGGATTATATATGAAAGGTAAAATCATAAAAGGTATCGGCGGCTTCTACTATATCTATGTGGAAGGCGCCGGCGTCTATTCCTGCAGGGCACGCGGTATCCTGAGAAATCTGGGACAGAAACCGCTGGTAGGCGACGATGTCACACTGCAGGTACTGGACGAAGAAAAAAGGGAAGGCAGTCTTGAGACCATACTTCCGAGACAGAATTCCCTGATAAGGCCCGCGGCAGCGAACGTTGACCAGGCCCTGGTCGTATTCGCAGCAGCTTCACCGGATCCCAATCTGAACCTTCTGGATCGCTTCCTGATCATGATGCGTCAGCAGGATATCCCTGTTGTAGTCTGCTTCAATAAGTCTGATCTGATCGATCAGGCCAAGCTGGATGAATATGCTGAGATCTACAGCGGATGCGGATGTAAGGTATTCTGCATCAGCGTAAGAGAGAATGAAGGTCTCGAGGAAGTGCGCGAAGCACTTCTCGGAAAGACAACTGTCGTAGCAGGACCATCCGGAGTAGGTAAGTCGTCCTTCACGAATTTCCTGAAGCCGGAGGCGGCCATGGAAGTCGGAGAGGTAAGTAAGAAGATAGGCAGAGGCAAGCAGACTACCAGACATACGGAGCTTATACACATAGCGGAGAATTCATATTTTCTGGACACACCGGGCTTCAGTTCTCTCTATCTGACCGGATACACACCGGAGCAGATAAGGGATAACATTCCGGAATTCGCAGAGTATGAACCCATGTGCCGTTTTCAGGGATGCATGCATCTGTCTGAGCCGGACTGCGGCGTGAAACAAGCAGTGGAAGAGGGAAAGATCTCCCGTTCACGATATGACAACTATGTTCTTCTGGCCGGGGAGGCGAAGGACGCAAGGAGGTACTGACAATGAATTACCATTTAGCTCCATCCATTCTGTCTGCGGATTTTTCCCATCTGGGAAGTGATATCCTTGCAGTCAGTGAGGCGGGTGCAGATTATCTTCACATTGATGTAATGGACGGTATGTTCGTTCCTTCCATCTCACTGGGTCTTCCGGTGATCAAGACCATCAGACCGGTATCTGATATTACCTTCGATGTACATCTGATGATCGAACAGCCGGAGCGCTATATCGAAGAATTTGCAGCAGCAGGTGCTGATATCATCACTGTGCATGCAGAAGCAACACACCATCTGGATCGTGTTCTTCAGCAGATCCATAAGACAGGCTGCAAGGCTGCAGTTGCACTGAACCCGGCAACTCCGCTGAGCGCGCTTGACTATGTTCTCGATCAGTGCGATATGGTCCTTCTGATGACTGTTAATCCGGGCTTCGGAGGTCAGAAGTACATCCCGCAGATGACAGATAAGATCAGAACCCTGAGAAACATGATCGAAGAAAAAGGTCTGAATATCGATATCGAAGTGGACGGCGGCATCAATGACGGAACGATCCGCACTGTGCTGGAGGCAGGAGCGAATGTCTGCGTAGCAGGTTCCGCAGTATTTGGAAAAGATGATATTCAGAGCCATGTAGTAAAGTATCTGGACGTAATGAAAGAGTTCTCATAAGTGGAAAAGGCATTGATGATGCATATAAGTGTTATTATCAGCGGTGGCAGAATCGAGGACGATTTTGCCACTCATTTTTTAGAAAAAATCAGAGTGGAATATGGCGAAGGCCATGTTCATATCATAGCTGCGGACCATGGTCTGGAGTTCTGTACCCGTGCAGGATTTCATCCGGACTGTATCGTGGGAGACTTTGACTCTGCGGCAGCGGATGCGCTTGATCCCTATCTGGAGGATCCGGACGTTGAGATCAGAAGATTTCAGCCGGAGAAGGATTGGACCGATACGGAGATAGCTGCAGAACTGGCACTGGAGAAGGGCTGGAAGAAGATCTTTATCCTGGGCGGTACAGGCACCAGACTGGATCATGTCCTGGGAAACTGTCAGATTCTGTCACTTCTGGAGTCGAAAGGTGCAGAAGGTATTCTTGTGGATGCCAACAATCGGATCACACTTCATAAGGGAAACTTTCGCATCAGAAAGGCTGATGCATTCGGCACATATGTTTCATTTTTCGCCTGGGGCGGACCGGTGCCGGAGCTTACACTGAGAGGCTTCTGTTATGACACGGAAAAACTGTATCTGGATGAGGTAGGAAGCAGAACCGTCAGCAACGAGATCAAGGCAGAGGAAGCTGAGATCATCTGCCCTGAGGGCCATCTTCTTATGATCGAATCGAGAGACTGATATACAGAAAGGAGAAACTCATGGAAATCAGATCACTTCTGATCAAGGATACGACTAAGCAGGAGAGACAGCAGATCGTTGACGAATCCATCGGGAATATCAACGGCTCCTGTGACGGCTGTGCAGGAGCACTGGCTGACATGTACCAGGACTATATCGATGGTAAGAAAGAACTGCGCGAGATCAACATGGAATTCCGCCGCGGCTATGTATCCGGAAGCGAAGGTCCGGAGAAAAGCAGCTGCGGCTATGTTCACTAAAAGAAACGGAGATTAAGTACTATGGCAATGCGTGACGAGATTCGGGAACAGAGAAGATCCCTGAAGGGGCAGGGGCCTAAGGCCTACTGGAAATATTTCTGGGAGTATTACAGGATACCGACACTGGTAGGTATATTCGCAGCAGTATGTCTGATCAGCATCGTGAAAGAGATGTTGACGAACAAGGATTCGGAGCTGACGATCGAGTTCCTGAACGCACAGTACGTGGGTGAGAACCTGTCGAATGAAAATGTGGCTAAACAGCTGGCAGCAGATTTCACAGAATGGGAAGGCGAGAATAAGGATCCGGACGCTGTCTACCTTGATATGTCGTCCACACTCACACCCGGACGCAACTTCAGCCTGACAGACAATGCA
>R21__coassemble_1280_pt1 | contig 17390 bp, 14 predicted proteins | sample R21__metabat2_low_PE_028 | metagenome-assembled genome bin R21
CGAGACAAGGATCGTTGCTGTATTTACAATCATTACAATTCTGCTGTGCGTACTGGCAACACTTCGCCTGCACGCTTGATTGAAACCGGGGAGACTGAATTATGGAACTGAATGGAAAGAAAGTACTTGTTTTCGGAACAGGTGTAAGCGGTATCGGATCAGCAGCACTGCTGGAAGCGGAAGGAGCGCGTCCGGTCCTTTTCGATGGAAATGCTTCTCTGACAGAGGCAGATGTGAGAGCGAAGCTTCCGGCAGAAAGCCATGCTGATATCGTGATCGGCCAGCTTCCGGCTGAACTGCTGGAAAGTCTGGATCTGTGCGTTGTAAGCCCGGGTGTTCCCATGGATATTCCGGAAACACTGGCTATCAGAGAAGCGGGAGTACCGATCTGGGGAGAAGTTGAGCTGGCTTTCGAAGTAAGTCATGGTGATGTTCTTGCGATCACAGGAACCAACGGTAAGACGACCACAACAACTCTGGTGGGAGAGATCATGAAAGATCATCTGGAGCGCAAGACTGCCCCGGCAAATGATAAGGTCTACGTGGTAGGCAATATCGGAACTCCATATACGACTGCAGCGAAGGAGACAACAGATAAGTCTGTCTGCATCTGTGAGATCAGTTCTTTCCAGCTTGAGACCATTGAAGAGTTCCATCCGATCGTCAGCGCGATCTGCAATATCACACCCGACCACCTCAATCGTCATCACACCATGGAAGAATACATCCGTGTGAAGGAGCGTATCACCGAGAACCAGACTGAAGACGAGACAGTAGTACTTAATTATGAAGATGAAGTGCTTCGCAAGTGGGGAGAGAGCCTTAAACGCAAGGTCGTATTCTTCAGTTCTTTAAGAAAACTGGAGAACGGATACTACCTTGAAGGAGATGATATCTTCCGCACTGAAGACGGAAAAGTTGAAAAGCTGCTGAATATTGATGAATTAAAGCTTCTGGGACTTCACAATTATGAGAATGTGATGACAGCGATCGCCATGACATATGCATATGGTGTTCCGATGGAAGAAATTCTGGAAACATGCAGACGCTTCACAGCAGTTGAACATCGTATTGAATATGTAGCCGAGAAGAACGGAGTTGTATATTACAACGATTCCAAGGGTACCAACCCGGATGCGGCTATCAAGGGTATTCAGGCAATGAGAAAGCCGACAGTCCTCATCGGCGGCGGTTATGACAAGGACAGCACCTACGAGGAATGGATCAATTCCTTCGATGGCAAGGTAACCTGGCTGGTGCTGATCGGACAGACACGTGAAAAGATCGAAGAAGCTGCTCACAGATGCGGTTTCATGAATACGGTTCTGGCCGATACATTTGAAGAAGCATTCAAGATCTGCACAGAAAAAGCAAGACCGGGAGATGCAGTACTTCTTTCCCCGGCATGTGCAAGCTGGGGTATGTTCCCGAATTATGAGGTAAGAGGAAAAATATTCAAGGAAATGGTACATGCGCTGAATGACTGACGGCGATGTGGAGAAGAAAATGGACAACAGACAAGAGACAGGATTTTCCGGGTTAAAGTCTCTGCTGATCACAGTGATCGCACTTGCCGCAGTACTTGTTGTACTGTTGGGAGTATTTCGACTGAAGAACCTGAAGGTCATCGGAAACAGCCGTACAGAATCGACTAAGATCGCAGCAGACCTTTCCTATGACTTTATTACTAAAAATACCCTGTACTTCGCATGGAAATACAGGGACGCAGTGTACGAGGGCAGAGCTCCTTACCTGGAACAGGTAAAAGCCAGCATAGAGAGTCCGGGCACCGTTGTACTGACGGTTGAAGAGAAAAAGTTGATCGGCTGTGTTATGTCCGGAAAGAGTTACGTTACCTTCGATTCGAACGGTATCGTGATGTCTATTCTGGACGAAGCTCCTGAAGGCATTCCGGTTATTGAAGGAATTGCCATGGGAGAGCCGACGCTCTACCAGAAGCTTCCGGTGGATAATGCAGCTGTTCTCACAGCGGTTCTCCCGGTTACGCAGCTTCTGACTGAGTCGGGACTGGGAACTGAGAAGATCATCTTCGATGAAAACCTTACCATTACAGCTATCGTAGGCGGAGTAACTGTTAATCTGGGACAGAATGAATACATGGAGGAAAAGATCTCCAACCTCAGAACGATATACGAACGCCTGAATGGCAGAAAAGGTACGCTGAATATGTCAGCATTCACCGGCGATAATGAGACCATCACCTTCGATGAGCTTGAACCGGAAACACAGGCGGAAGAAGTAGAAGAGACAGAACAGACCTACACATCAGAGACATTCCAGTGCTTTGACTCTTATGGTAATCTCTTTAATGACGCACGTGTAGTAAACGGTGTTGTTGTGGATTCTGCAGGAAATGCAATTGAAGGCTGCTCCGTGAATGATGAAGGAAATGTAGTGGACGGTTATATGAACGTTATCGTTCTGAACCTTCCGGAAGAAAACAGACCCGGATATCATGCAGACACAACTGAAGAGACAGAGGAGAGCGGAGATACATCCGGTGCAGGAGAAACTTCTGTTGAGACACAGATCAATCTTCAGGGAGATGCTGCTGCAGAAGAAACGCCTGCAGAAGAAGCTCCGATTGAAGAGGCTCCGGCAGAGGAAGTGCAGAATGAGGAAGCGGCTCCGGAGGAGGCAGCAGAGGAAGAGAATGATGAGAGCAGCTATGTTTCAGCATTCCAGGCCTTTGATTCCAACGGTACACTTCATAACGACGCTCATGTTGTGAACGGTGAGGTAGTCGATGCATACGGTAATCCGCTTGCAGGATGCTATATCAACGAAAACGGCAATGTAGTCGATGCATACTGGAATGAGATCGATCCTCATACAGGTCAGCTGGCACAGTAAGAGACCGGCTAAAACCAGAAAATACTTGATAAATCTGTCCGAATTACTTATATTATAACTAATATGGCGGAACTATGGACAGTAACTAAGGAGGATATACTGTGTTAGAAATTATGTCAAACGAGACTGAATCCGCAGCCAAAATCATCGTCATCGGTGTAGGCGGCGCAGGAAATAATGCAGTCAACCGCATGGTGGAAGATACCATCGGCGGCGTTGAATTTATAGGAATCAATACGGATAAACAGGCACTCACTCTCTGCAAGTCACCGACTACCATTCAGATCGGTGAAAAAGTGACCAAGGGTCTTGGCGCAGGCGCTAAGCCGGAGATCGGTCAGCAGGCCGCAGAGGAGAGCGAAGAAGATATCAGACGTGCTATTGAAGGTGCTGATATGGTATTCGTTACATGCGGTATGGGCGGCGGCACCGGCACAGGTGCAGCTCCGGTCATTGCAGGCATTGCTAAGGAGATGGGTATCCTTACTGTCGGCGTAGTTACCAAGCCGTTCCGTTTCGAAGCAAGAGTACGTATGAACAACGCAGTCAACGGTATCGATCGTCTGAAAGAAAACGTAGATACCCTGATCGTTATTCCGAATGATAAACTGCTTGAGATCGTTGATCGCCGTACAACTATGCCGGAAGCTCTGAAGAAGGCAGACGAAGTACTTGAGCAGGCAGTACAGGGCATCACAGACCTGATCAACCTGCCGGCACTGATCAACCTCGACTTCGCAGACGTTCAGACAGTCATGAAGGACAAGGGCATCGCTCACATCGGTATCGGTGCAGCCAAGGGCGACGATAAAGCTATGGAAGCTGTTAAGCAGGCAGTTGCCAGCCCGCTGCTTGAGACAACCATCGATGGTGCAAGCCATGTTATCATCAACATCTCCGGAGATATTTCTCTTATGGATGCTAACGATGCTGCTAGCTACGTTCAGGAACTGGCAGGCGACAATGCGAACATCATCTTCGGTGCTATGTACGATGATACCTATGCTGATGAGTGCAGCATCACTGTTATCGCTACAGGTCTTGCTGATGGCAACGAGCCGGAGCAGAAGACAGTAGGCACACGCAGACCGGTAAGTTCTGCATCATCTGATTTCCACTATCAGAAACAGACATCCAGACCTGAGGGTGGTTTCTCCTTCCAGAGAAATCCGGTAAGACCGGCTGAGACTTCAACACCGGCACCGACAACCAGCCACAGCAGACTGCATGCTCCGGAGAGCAAGGTAGTTGAAAAGGATATCCAGATTCCGGCATTCCTGAGAAGAAGCTGAGAGATCCGAACTGAATAAACGAATAAAAAAGACTGACACCGGTTGACGGTGCCAGTCTTTTTTTCTTACGAGAAATAACGTTCCTTGATCAGTTCGACAGGCATCTGCTGACCTGTCCAGATATGAAATGCTTCCTCGCCCTGGAAGAGGAGCATGTACAAGCCGTTGAATGTCGGGCATCCGATCGCGGCAGCTTCTTTCATCAGTCGTGTCTGAGACGGATTGTAGATGACATCTGAGACGATCAGTTCCGGGCGTAGGCAGGAGAGATCACTGATGGGGAGAAGATCTTCGTGCGGTGCCATACCGGCACTTGTTGCATTCGTAAGAAGGTAAGATTCTCCGATCGCTTTATTCAGCTCAGTGGTATCTGCCAGATCGATAAGATCTGCCTGGATATCGGTCAGTGAATTGATGGAGTCAACGAGCTGCTGAGCTCTGTCCCAGCTGCGGGAACGTCTGTTGACCAGATGAAGCTTGCTGACACCTGCAGCAGCGGCTGCAGAGGCAATTGCTCCGCCTGCACCGCCTGCACCGATCAAGGTCATCTCTTTTCCTTTCACATCGAAACCGGCTGTGGTCACTGCCTTGAAGTAACCTGTGCCATCGGTGTTGTAGCCGGTCATTTTACCGTTGTCTATCTTTACGGTATTCACGGCTCCGGCAATGCGTGCTTCTGTGGAGAGTTCATCCATGAGTTCAACTGCTTTTTCCTTATCAGGCATGGTCAGATTGAAACCGTAGGCGTTCATATCACATAGAGCTCGGGTCACCTCGTCAAGTCGATCGGGACCTACATCGAAGCAGAGATAAACGGCATCGATTCCCAGCTCTCTGAAGCTGTCATTGTGCATCATGGGGGATTTACTGTGGGCTACGGGGCTGCCAAGCAGACCGCCTAACCTTGTGTGACCTGTGATCTGAAAAGACATATGCTACCTCACTTCTGAAAATAAACTTTAATACATCATATCGAAAAAGCGGACGGATTGCCAGTCTTACTTGTTCGCCTACTTGTAAGTATGATATGATTACTGCAATTATTTTTCTGTGAGGTATTCATATGTTTAAGACAGTGACAGTCAGAGATACGGTTTTCGGTGAGGGCAGCGTAAAGATATGCGTTCCGCTGGTCGCTTCAGATCTGAAGGGGCTCAGAGCAGGACTGGATGGTCTTACGGGAGTGCCGTACGATATGGTTGAGTGGAGATACGACTATTTCATCGCATCTGAACAGACTGACGAAAGTACACTCAGAAGTGCGCTTGAGATGATCGGTGAGGTGATTGGTAAGGCACCGCTGTTATTTACGATACGTACTGCAGCGGAAGGCGGACTTGCGAAGATCAGTGCAGAAGAGTACAGACGTTTTAATATCCGCGCAGCAGAGACTGAACTGACAGATATGCATGATGTTGAGCTGTGTTCATATGGAGACGAACTTGCACAGAGCCTCACGCATAAACTCCAGCAGCTTGGAAAGAAAGTTGTCGGATCCAGCCATGATTTCAGTAAGACACCTGTGGAAAGTGAAATAACAGAAAGACTTGTTCGTATGCAGTCCTGCGGAATGGATATCACCAAGATGGCAGTGATGCCGCAGAGTGAAGAAGATGTTATGGTGCTCCTGCAGGCATCTGTTAAGATGAAGAAGGGACTTGCTGACAGACCATTTGTCACCATGTCAATGGGCAGACTGGGTGTGATCAGCAGATTGTGCGGTGCGCTTGACGGAAGCGCCTTCACTTTCGGAACTGCCGGAGAAGCCTCTGCACCGGGGCAGATACCTGCTGTACAGCTGAAAGAAATTCTTGAAGTTTTAGGTTGATAACTGTGCCCGATGGTTCAGCTTTTTTAGAAAAGCGACATCGGGCATTATTTGTCGTTTTCGTTTAGACATGAAAAAGGTGCTGTATTTTGCAATTGCTTACACTGAAATGTAAACTTAAATTGTAAAAACAATGATAGTCTGCTGACAGACCGAAATGTACCTGGAGGTATATAGAATGACTCTTGTGGAAGCTCTACTGATTGCTGCGGCGTTATCATTGAATGTATTTCTGATAGCGGAATATGAAGGTTCCAACCTGAAAGATCTTAATCCGATAAAAGTATGTCTGATCTGCCCGATCTTTCTGGCAGAACAGGCGGCTGCCTTCGGAATAGGATACGGAGTGACAAGGTTCGATGTTCTTGATCAGGTTCCGCACGTAACCAGACAAGCGCTTTATGTGAATGCAGCTGTGATCTACTTTGTACTTGGCGCAATTATGTGCCACAAAGTACTGAAAAAAGAAGTATTGATCGAAAGACTGCAGGAGCTTAAGTACGGAAGAATCGCACTGGAAACATTGACAGTTGGTCTGTTCACCAGTATAGCAGGTTTTGCCTGCGGACTTCTGAACCTGCCGGTACTCGGTACTTTCGTGACATTGGCATGTGCAAGCATTCTGGGAGGAGTAATCGGATTATTTACAGGCTACTATCAGGGATGCCGTTTCAGAAAACCACTTTACGGCATCAGCTGCGCACTGTTCGTAGGACTTGGAGTAGAAGTACTTATTCGCTATATCTGAGAAATACATCAAGGATAGGAGTCCTGCTGACAGGAACAACGGAAAGACTGGTGTTAAAGGAGGAGAGAACTATGGCACTTAAAGTACAGAACCTGACGCATGCTGCGGAAAGACAGGTATACAGCACGCTCGTCGATACTTTTATCAAACATCTGAACAATTCTTCTGACAGAAGAGAAACTTACCTGAAACTTGTCGATGCGATCGGAAAGTTCCAGAAGAACATTAAACCTGAGACATTGGACAGTGTCCGCGCTGCCTTCCGTGATCCGGATAACCGCTGGGTCAATTTCATTGACAGTGTTGTGACTGAGACGAACCCGAAGGTACTTAAGACAATGCTCATGAATCTGGGCTATGAAGCGTTTTTCCGCGGTACGAAGACCATTCGTGAGAACCGTGAGAAGTACCACTGCAATATCCCGTGGCTGATTCTTTTCGATCCGACTATGGCCTGCAACATGCACTGCGTAGGATGCTGGTCAGGAACTTACGGACATAAGGCTAACCTTTCCTATGACGATATGGATAAGATCGTAACACAGGGTAAGGAGCTGGGAACATATCTGTATATGATGACAGGCGGTGAACCCACTGTACGCATGAAGGATATCATGAAGCTTGCGAAGAAACACAACGATGCAGTCTTCGCCCTGTACTCCAACTCAACTCTGATCACAGAAGATATGTGCAAGGAACTGGTGGAGCTGGGCAACATCACATTCATGTTATCTATTGAAGGTACTCCGGATACGAACGATGCCCGCAGAGGAGAAGGTCATTACACAGCTGTTATGAAGGCGATGGATCTTCTGAAGAAGTACGGAATTCCGTTCGGTACATCCATCTGCTACACACGTGATAATATTGAGGCCGTTACAAGCGATGATTTCTTCCATCTGCTTGAGGAGAAGGGAGCACGCTTCGGCTTCTACTTCCACTTCATGCCGGTTGGAAACAATGCTGTACCTGAGCTTATGCCGACCATGGAGCAGAGAAAAGCCATGATCGAAAGAATCAGATATGTGAGAGGACCGGAGAGTGATATCCGTTTCTTCCCTATGGATTTCCAGAACGACGGAGAGTATGTAGGCGGATGTATTGCCGGCGGACGCAACTATTTCCACATTAATTCAAATGGTGATGCCGAGCCCTGCGTATTCATCCATTTCTCAGACACGAACATCCATGACAACAGTATTCTTGAGATGCTGCAGAGCCCGCTGTTCACAGCTTATCATGAGGGACAGCCCTTCAACAGAAATCACCTTCGTCCGTGTCCGATGCTTGAAAACCCGCAGTACCTGCGTGCAATGGTAGAAAAGACCGGAGCACATCAGACCAACATGGAATCCCCTGAGACAGTGGATCACCTGTGCGATAAGTGTGATGATTATGCGAAGGAATGGGCTCCGATCGCCGATGAGATCTGGGCACAGCAGAAACATAAGAAACCGACTTATGAGAATTATACCCAGGAGAAGAGAGAACATCCTGAGCTCGAAGGTTTTCAGCATGCGGATGGAACTGAACACATCGATGTAGAAGTTAAGCAGGAGAAGAAAGCGATCTGACTGAATAAACACTGGCAAAATTCAGGATAAACCTAACTGCCGCCCGCCGGGAGAACCGGGAGCGGCAGTTTCTGCATAATTCGCAAGTTGACGATGTAGTTATGACAGGGTAAAATAATAAAGCTTATACAACTATTGATCTAATTCGCACAGACAGGAGGGTATGGTATGGCAATTGCAGAAGAAGAATTTGATTCCTACCGGGAGATGGCTGAGCGACGACAATATATTAAACTTAAAAATGCCCTCGCTGAATTGAATGAGTATGATATTGCTGAAGTACTTACAGAGCTGACACCTGAGAAGGCGCTTGTGGTATTCCGCCTGCTGCCCAAGGATCTTGCCAGTGACGTATTCGCATGTCTCGATATCGAAGAACAGCGTGCGATCATCAGCAGTGTAGACGATAAAGAGCTGGAGAACATCATCGAGGATCTGGCTGTAGACGATGCTGTCGATATGATGGAAGAGCTTCCTGCAGGTATGGTCAAGCGTATTCTTAAGACCGCAACACCTGCAACGAGAAGTCTGATCAACCAGTATCTGAAGTATCCGGAGAACAGCGCCGGATCTATTATGACGGCGGAGTACGTAGCACTCAGACCGACGATGACTGTTAAACAGGCATTTTCCTATATTCGAGCCAACGGTATCGATAAGGAGACCATCTATACATGTTATGTTATTACACCGTCACGTAAGCTGCTCGGTGTCGTAACACTCAAGGATCTTCTTATGAAACCGTATGACACGAAGGTTCAGGATGTTATGGACGACAATATCATGTCGGCCCCTACGAATATGGACCAGGAACAAGTAGCATCCATGTTCAACAAGTACGATCTGCTGGCTCTGCCCATCGTTGATAAAGAGGACAGACTTGTAGGTATCGTAACGGTCGATGATATCGTTGATGTCATGGAGCAGGAGGCGACAGAGGACTTCCAGAAGATGGCAGCTATGATGCCCAGTGAGAAGGACTATCTGAAGACGCCTGTTCTGACACTTGCGAAAAACCGTATTCCCTGGCTTCTGGTACTCATGCTTTCCAGTACAGTCAGCGGACTTATTCTAAATCACTATCAGAATGCTTTCGCAGCACTTCCGCTGCTTGTAAGCTTTATTCCTACCCTTATGGATACAGGCGGTAACTCAGGCTCTCAGGCCAGCACACTGGTGATCCGTGGCCTGGCAACAGGCGAACTGGAGCTGAGCGACTTCCTGAAAGTTATCTGGAAGGAACTTCGTGTCGGACTGCTCTGCGGTGTGCTGCTTGCAGTCGTGAATTTTGTCCGTCTTATGATACAGTACCCGGGTAATACCCTGGTATGCGTGGTAGTAGTAGTCAGTATGTTCTTTACCATTATTCTGGCTAAGACGCTGGGTGCAGTCCTTCCGATGACTGCGAAAGTACTTCATCTTGACCCGGCCCTGATGGCTTCACCGATGCTGACCACAATTGTGGATGCCTGCTCGATCATTATCTACTTTACATTTGCATCCAAGCTTTTAAGTTTCTGATCTGCGACATAGACAGCAGCCGAAGGGGGCTGCTTTCTATATAGAGAGTAATGTTTTTATGCAATAGGAGAAAGTGTTATGAATTACAACGAAGTCATTGAGATGGCAAGACCTAAGCTTGGAAAGTACTGCAAGGGATGTCCTGTATGTAACGGACGTGCCTGCGGCAACAAGATTCCGGGACCGGGATCCAAGGGATTCGGTGATACCGCGATCAGAAACTATGAAGCATGGCGTGATATCAGAGTGAACATGGACTGCCTTGTTGAAGCAGGAGAGGTGGATACTTCCCTGGAACTGTTCGGAAGAACATATAAGTATCCGTTCTTCGCAGGTCCTGTCGGCGCTGTTCAGATGCATTACGGCACCGAGTACACAGATATGACTTACAATGAAGTCCTGGTTGACGCATGTGCTCAGGGCGGCATTATGGCATTCACAGGAGACGGAACCAATCCGGATCAGACAATTGCCGCTGCGAATGCGATCAAGAAGACCGGCGGAGTAGGTATTCCGGTAATCAAGCCGTGGAATAAGGAGACCATCGATGAAAAGATGAACCTGGTCAAGAGTGCAGGTGTAAGCGCTGTGGCTATGGACATTGACGCGTCCGGACTTCCCTTCCTGAAGAATATGACACCGCCTGCAGGTGCGAAGAGCGTTGCCGAGATGAAGGAGATCATCAAGGATGCAGGTCTTCCGTTTATTATCAAGGGTGTAATGACTGTTGAAGGTGCCAGGAAGGCTATCGAAGCAGGCGCTGCAGCTATCGTTGTCAGCAACCACGGTGGACGTGTTCTGGACGGCTGCCCGGCAACAGCTGAGGTACTTGAACAGATCGCTGCATATGTAAAGGCCAACAGCGACATGAAGGTGCTGGTAGACGGTGGTATCAGAAGCGGTCTTGATGTATTCCGTGCACTGGCACTGGGAGCAGACGGCGTACTGATCTGCAGACCGTTCGTAACAGCAATCTACGGAGCCGGAGCAGAGGGCATTCAGGCCTACATCGATAAGATCGGCTCTGAGCTGAGAGACACCATGGAGATGTGTGGTGTAAGATCTCTTAAAGAGATCGACAGAAGTAAAGTCTGGACTAAATAAAAAATACTGCTTATGGGGGAGAAACAGACATGAGAAAGATGCTCTTTATATATAATCCGAAGGCGGGTACCAGCCGCATCAGAGATAATCTTTCCTATATTCTCGAAGAGTTTTCCAAACATGACATCCGAATCGTCGTACATCCTACCCAGAGGGCTAAGGACTGTGCCCATACCGTCAAGGCGGAGGGCAGAGGTTACGATATGATCGTATGCTCAGGCGGAGACGGTACGCTGGACGAAGCCGTTACAGGAATGCTGGAGGGAAGGTTTCGTACCCCTATCGGATATATTCCTGCAGGCAGCACGAATGATTTCGCCAGCAGCTTAGGTATCTCCAAGCAGATGCGTCAGGCAGCGGCAGACATAGCCAGTGGATCGGTCTTCTCCTGCGATGTGGGTAAACTCGGAGAGAAATACTTTATCTATGTGGCGGCATTCGGTGCATTTACAGAGGTGTCGTATAAGACAAGTCAGGATGCCAAGAATGCGCATGGTCATCTTGCATATCTGCTGGAAGGCGCTAGAAGTCTTCCGAGCCTTAAGGGATACCGTATGAGATTCGCCAGTGAAGAGATGAGCGGCGAGGGAAATTTCCTGTATGGTATGATCACGAACTCGAATTCAGTGGGCGGATTTAAAGGTATTACCGGAAAAGACGTTACGCTGAATGACGGAGTCTTCGAGGTAACTCTGATCAAGTTCCCGGATAACGTGATCGAGTATCCGGCTATGATCAATGCACTTATCAACGGAGGGGATCATCCGAAGGTCATTAAGTTCAAGACAAAGCACCTTGAATTCTTCTGTGAGGAAGAGGTGCCGTGGACCAGAGACGGAGAGTATGGCGGAAGCTTCAGCCATGCCGTTATTGACAATATCCCGAAAGCATTGCCGATCATCCTGGCTGAGCAGCCTGCACAGCTGGAAGATGATGATGACGATGAACTGGACGAATTATAAAGAATAATGACAAAGGAGAGCAGTTAACATACTGCTCTCCTTTGTCGTTAGTAGAAGAAAAAAACGGATGGGATAGCTGTGTGGACAATTGCCGCGTGCATGCTTGCATGCAAAATAGTGTGTACATGCACACAAATCGTGTTTTACTCTATGCACCGTCAGCTGTCATACACGCTGAAATAGAGCGACATTAGCGAGTTGACGAGAGTTTACACTGCTATTTGCAGTAATTGCCTGTGCAAGATGTATAGCTTTTACGCAAAAGTTGTACAAGTGCCAGAAAAATGTTACAGAGGAATACCTAAACTTGTATGAAACAGGTTGCAAAAAGTTTTGTTTTGACTTAATATGTCACTGTAGTGTTTTGGCCGTGGAATAAAGCCATAATGCAGTTACAGTGAATTGGGAGGAACAGATATGTTTTACATAGGCATTGACCTTGGTACTTCAGCAGTAAAGCTCCTTATGATGGATGAGAGCGGAAAGATCGAAAAGATCGTTTCAAGAGAGTATCCGATCTCTTTCCCGCATCCGGGTTGGTCGGAGCAGAACCCTGAAGACTGGTACGAGCAGACAATGGAAGGTCTGAAGGAACTGACTGCAGACGTTGATAAGAGTCAGGTTGCAGGTATCAGTTTCGGCGGACAGATGCACGGACTTGTAATCCTGGACGACCAGGATCAGGTAATTCGTCCGGCAATTCTGTGGAACGATGGACGTACCGCTAAACAGACAGATTATCTGAACACTGTTATCGGTAAAGAGAAACTCTCAGAGTACACCGCTAACATTGCATTTGCTGGCTTTACAGCACCGAAGATCCTGTGGGTCAAGGAAAACGAGCCGGAGAACTTCGCTAAGATCGCTAAGATCATGCTTCCGAAGGATTACATCGCATACAAGCTGACAGGTGTACACTGCACAGATCAGTCTGATGCTTCCGGTATGCTTCTTCTTGATGTTAAGAACCGCAAGTGGTCAGAAGAGATGATGGAGATCTGCGACGTTAAACGTGAGCAGCTTCCGGATCTCTACGAGAGCTATGAGTGCGTAGGCACTGTTAAGAAGGAAGTTGCTGACGAGCTTGGCCTTGGCGAGAACGTTAAGGTTGCAGCAGGTGCCGGCGATAACGCAGCAGCTGCAGTTGGTACCGGTACAGTTGGCGACGGAATGTGCAACGTTTCTCTGGGAACCAGCGGAACCATCTTCATTTCTTCCAACGAGTTCGGTGTAGATAAGTTCAATGCACTTCATTCCTTCGCACATTCAGATGGTCATTATCATCTGATGGGCTGCACACTGGCAGCAGCATCCTGCAACAAGTGGTGGATGGATGAGATCATCGGCACCAAGGATTATGCAGGAGAGCAGAAGCAGATCGAGAAACTTGGTGACAACCATGTATTCTTCCTGCCGTACCTGATGGGTGAGAGAAGCCCGCACAACGATCCGGCTGCAAGAGGAACATTCATCGGTATGACAATGGATACCACAAGGGCTGACATGACTCAGGCTGTGCTTGAAGGTGTTGCTTTCAGTATCCGTGACTGCTACGAAGTTGCTAAGGCACTCGGCATCAAGCTCGAGCGCACCAAGATCGTAGGCGGAGGCGCTAAGAGCCCGCTGTGGAAGAAGATCTTCGCTAACGTACTGAACCTAAAGGTAGATGTACCGGCTTGTGAAGAAGGACCGTCCATGGGTGGTGCAATGCTTGCTATGGTAGCATGCGGCGCTTACAAGAACGTAGAAGAGGCAGCAGCTGCAATCGTTAAGGTTACAGAGACTGTTGAACCGGATGCTGAACTTGCTGCTAAGTATGAGCACAGATATCAGCAGTACAAGAGTGTTTATCCGGCAGTAAAGGCACTGTTCCCGACACTCGACTGATGTAACGAACTTAAGTCTTTCCGGATGTTAGGTTCTATCTGTTTTATTTGAGGGACAAATGTCACGAAACAGATGAAACCTGACATCTGGTAAGGCCCGTAACATATATGCGAAACACCTAAAGAGGAGATGAACGCCATGTCAATGGAGATCAAGAAAGTTACAGATCCGGCTTTCAGAAAGTACGGACGCATCATCGAAGATGTTGACTTTACAGAACTTCTTGCAAAACTCGAAGAAGTTTCACCGTGCCCGGACGATGTAGTTTATGTACCGTCTGATGCAGCACTGGAAGCACTTCCGGTTTACGAAGAGCTTACCACCAAGGTTTACGGTGAGCTGCCGATCGAGATCGGTTACTGCAATGGTCACAATAAGAAACTGAATGCTCTTGAGTATCATCGTGACTCTGAAGTCAATGTAATGGCTAACGATGCAGTCCTTATCCTTGGACAGCGCGCAGATATTACCGATGATATGACTTATGATACTTCTCTGTGCGAAGCATTCCTTATTCCGAAGGGAATGGGTGTTGAAGTGTTCGCAACAGCACTTCACTATGCACCGTGCCACGTAACAGAAGAGGGCTTCCGTGTAATCGTTGTTCTGCCGAGAGGAACCAATACCGAGCTCAAGGCTAAACACAACCGCGGAAAAGAAGATGAGCATCTTACAGCCGTTAATAAATGGCTGCTGGGACATCCGGAAGGTGTAGGCGCTGAGGATCCCAAGGGTCTGATCGGAGAGAATCTTCAGATCGATTGATAGTGAGTAACCTGCGTATGCGGGTGAATATAAAGGTTATTAAATGTTTTGTTCTGTATTTAAGGAGGATAAATCAATGAACAACATTCCAGAGATCAAGGTTGGCCTTGTAGCTGTAAGCCGTGACTGCTTCCCGGCTCCGCTTGCTGTAAACAGAAGAAAAGCTCTGTATGAGGCTTATACCAAGAAATATGGCACAGCTGATGTATACGAGTGTCCGATCACCATCGTTGAGAGCGAGATCGACATGGTTAACGCTCTTGAAGATGTTAAGAACGCAGGCTGCAACGCACTGTGCATCTACCTTGGAAACTTCGGACCGGAGATCGCTGAGACTCTGGCTGCTAAGCACTTCGACGGACCGGTTATGTTCTGTGCAGCTGCTGAGGAATCTCAGAGCACACTGGGCGTTACAGGCAGAGGCGATGCTTACTGTGGTATGCTGAATGCCAGCTACAACCTGGCTCTGCGTAATGTAAGAGCATGGATTCCGGAGTACCCGGTTGGCGATGCTGAGGATTGCGCTGACATGATCCACGAGTTCCTTCCGATCGCAAGAGTACGCGTAGGTCTTTCCAGCCTGAAGATCATTTCCTTCGGACCGCGTCCGCAGAACTTCATGGCTTGCAACGCTCCGATCAAGCAGCTCTTCAACCTCGACGTTGAGATCGAAGAAGAGTCTGAGCTGGATCTGTACGAAGCATATCTGAAACACGAAGGTGATGAGAGAATCGCTGACGTAGTAGCAGAGATGGCAGCAGAGATCGGTGACAACAAGATGCTTCCGAAGCTTGCTCAGTATGAGCTGACTCTCCTTGACTGGGTAGAGGCTCACAAGGGCTACAGAAAGTATGTTGCTCTGACAACAAAGTGCTGGCCGGCATTCCAGGATATGTTCAAGTTCGTTCCGTGCTACGTAAACAGCCGTCTTACCGCTAAGGGTATTCCGGTATCCTGTGAGGTAGATATCTACGGAACACTTTCCGAGTACATCGGATGGTGCATCAGCGGAGAGCCTGTAACCCTTCTGGATATCAACAACTCTGTTCCGAAGGATATGTACAAGGAATCTATCGAAGGCAAGTTCGATTACAAGTTCACTGATACATTCATGGGCTTCCACTGCGGAAACACCTGCTCATCCAAGATCCACGGTGCTCACCTTGACTACCAGAAGATCATGGCTAACACACATCCGGCTGAGTGGTGTGAAGGAACAATCGAAGGCGATATCAACGCTGGAGATATCACATTCTACAGACTGCAGTCTACAGCAGACGGTATCCTTCGTGCTTACACAGCAGAAGGTGAAGTTCTTCCGGTTGCTACTCAGTCCTTCGGTGGTATCGGCGTATTCGCTATCAAGGAAATGGGCCGCTTCTATCGCTATGAGCTGATCGGCAAGAACTATCCGCATCACGGTGCAGTTATGTTCGGTCACTACGGCAAGACTCTGTATGAGGCACTGAAGTTCATCGGTGTTGAGCCGGCAGAGATCGGTTTCAACAGACCGGAAAACATGCTCTATGCAGATGAGAACCCGTTCAAAGCTTGAACAATAATTAAATAGTCGTAACGTTTAGCCGCCGGCATGGCACTTCGTGCCGGCGGCTTGTGTCATATATTGCGAAAACGTTAGAGTTTTTGAGGGAGGCTAGTACAATGAGTGTTGTGAAAAAAGAATTCGGTACTTCCAGAGAGGGCAAACAGCTGAGCCTTTACACCATTACGAATGGACATGGCACACAGGTCTCTTTAACAGATCTTGGTGCTACTCTGGTATCCATCCTGTTCCAGGATAAGAATGAGACCATGCGTGATGTTATTCTGGGATATGATGGCCCGGAAGGATACTATGAGAATGGATGCTTCTTCGGAGCAGTTATCGGCAGAAGCGGCAATCGTATCGATAAAGGTCATTTTGTTATCGACGGAAAAGAGTATCAGCTCGACATCAACGACAACTCCAACAATCTGCACAGCGGAAACAATGGTTTCGATGAGAGAGTATGGACCCTTGCAGGCCAGACAGAGAACAGCGTAACTCTTGCTCTTCATGATGCAGATATGGAGCAGGGATATCCGGGCAACTTCGATGTGACCATCACCTACACACTGACCGAGGACGATGAAGTAAAACTTCATTACAACGGTAAGAGTGATGCGGACACAGTTGCTAACATGACCAACCACACATACTTCAATCTGGGCGGTCATGACAGCGGAAGCATCCTGGGTCACACCATGCAGCTGAATGCAAAATGCTTCTCCAAGATCCGTGACCATGAAGCTATTCCGACAGGAGAGTATACTCCTGTAGAAGGAACTCCGATGGACTTCACAGAAGCTAAGGAGATCGGTAAAGAGATCGACGCTGATTTCGAGCAGCTCACCTTCGTAGGCGGATACGACCACAACTTCGTGATCAAGAAGGAAAAAGGAGCGATCGAGAAGTTCGCAGAGGCTTATTGCCCGCAGACAGGCATCTGCATGGAAGCTTACACAGATCTTCCGGGCTTCCAGTTCTACGCAGGAAACTTCATTACTCCGGATATGAAGGGCAAGAATGGAGCTGTATATCAGAAGAGACAGGGCTTCTGCCTCGAGAGCCAGTTCTATCCGAACTCCATCAATCAGGAAGGATTTGCAAGCCCGCTGCTTAAGGCAGGGGAAGAGTACGATACAACAACTGTATATAAGTTCTCTGTAAGATAATTGAAGGAGACTGTCACAGCGGTTATTGGCCGGTGAGACAGTCTCTTTTTACGTTATAGTCCTCTTTATACCCGTTAAACACATTGGTGGCTGAAGGTGCAGGGGTGGGGGGAAAAAAAA
>R21__coassemble_1331_pt1 | contig 16877 bp, 12 predicted proteins | sample R21__metabat2_low_PE_028 | metagenome-assembled genome bin R21
TTTCCGACCTGTTCTCTGACCTTGTCACTTTTTCCGGCTCTGAGCATCGTTCCGGTCAGTTCTGCAAGAGTCTCCCGGCCGTTTACCCAGGAAAGTCCTACTGAGGCGAGTCCGTCGGCTCCCACAGCAGGTGCTTCTACTATCTTGTTTACCTTGAACGGTGTATCTTGCAGCATGTCAGCAAGCGCTGCCTCATGTTCCGCAATTCTCTCAATGTGTCTGTTAGCAGCAGGGCCGAATGCGCTCTTTCTGACTACGCGCTCACCTTCTGCTTTTTTGATCACATCTGTTCTGATATTGTATCTCGCTGATCTTTCGTTGGAATATCTGGTGTATACAGCCTCATCTTCCGGTTTATTCTCAGCGGTCTCTTTACCTTCATGTTTTGTAAGCGTAACGAGGAAAGAATTAGAAAGTTCCTGGAACTGCTCCGCATCCAGAAGAGAATCCCACACTCTTGTCTCATCGAAAAGAACGACGCGATCTCGGTCGAAATTTCTCATATTGTCCCGCAGTTCACCTGTTCTCGGCAGGTAATCATCGGAAAAGATCGACTGAGGCAGTTTGTAATCCGGATACGGATAACGGAAGGTATAGTCTGTCAGACCGGCTTCATGAAAGAGTTTTTCCAGTTCCTTTTTAGAGAAGGTACGTACACCGCCCGGCTGAGGATAATTTTCCAGACCGTCGAACATTCTTCCGGTGTGATCTTCTCTGCAGCCTGCCCAGTACTTCAGGCCAAGACGGTTCTCAATGGCGATCACAAGACGTCCGCCATCCTTCAGGTGTCTGGTGATCTGGCGCAGAAACTCTACATAAGGGCTGTCTGTTCCGATATAGCCCTGTGCATATTCGAACACTCCGATCAGGGTGATCCAGTCATAATCACCCGGCAGATTTTTCTCGATATCCTGGAAGTTTCCCACAAGTATGGTCAGATTGTCAGCTTCACTGTGGCGGCTGGCATTGATGGAACTTCTCATCTTGGACAGGTCTACCGCTGTAACCGACTCTGCCTTGCGGCAAAGAGCACCGGTAATAGCACCGCAGCCTGCACCGATCTCAAGAACCTTATCCTGACCTGTGATCGGCAGCGCATCAACGATATTCTCTCTCACATGAGACATGTGATAAAGTATAGCCCAGTCTTTTTCGGCAGCGATCACATCATTCATGCGATCTTCCGGTGTCTCCTGCGCGATCTTCAGCATTCTGTCCTCGATCTCGCCATCCGAATAGAGATCTCTTCCCGGATACCAGGTCAGGTCCAGCTTAACCTTTCCGATCATTTCCTGTCTTTCGCTCATATATCCTCCGGCCCGCAGCTGTGCTGCAGACTCTTAAATGCATTATTAGCTTCAGTCCGTAAGTTCTATTACGGAGTTGGTGTCATAAAATCCCACTGTGTTCTTAGCAGAAACCACTGTAAGAGAACATGCTTCGTATAATCTGTGATGCACGACGAAATCTGTACCATCATATCCGGTACAGCCAAGAGAAAGCATATACTCTCCGCCCTGCATATCCATGTGCTGTCTGAATGAGATCTTCTGGACCTCACCGGCCTTCATGGAATGTACAGGCGACTTTTCGAACATTGTATTCGTACCTGTGATGTCAGTTCCCTTCAGATTGGTGATCGTAAATGCGAAGATCGGATCATTCACATCCTGGTGGAACAGCACCTTCATCACGATGGTGCACTCACTTCCCTTTTCTATGGTATTGGAGGAGCGTCCATGTTCATCAAGGATATTGAAGCCCACGATCTCAGCGCCTCTGTCTCCGTATTCATTGATCTCCGGATTTACCGGGAACGCAGGTGTAAACATCTCTTCCTGCTGATCCGCACGACTTACTGCAAGGAATTCTTCCGGATCTGCAAGTGCCTGATCCTGCGGTGTAATACCCAGAATCTGATCAGCCGTTGTTTCCTCTTCCGCCGCTGCGTTCTTCGCCTTGAGTGTATTCAGATCCAGCTGTCCAACCAGCAGTTTCTTATACAGGTCTACCTCGACCTTGGGTTCACCCTCTGAGAGCTTAACGCCTTTATTCAGGAGCACAACGCGGTCACAGTACTTGCTGATACTGGAAAGGTCATGGCTTACGAAAAGGATGGTCTTGCCCAGCTGCTTGAATTCTTCGAATTTTCTGTAGCACTTGGACTGGAAGTATACGTCACCTACAGAAAGTGCTTCGTCTACGATGAGAATCTCAGGATCGATGTTGATACCGAGCGCGAAGGCAAGTCTTACGAACATACCTGATGAATATGTCTTTACCGGCTGATTAATGAAATCGCCGATGTCAGCGAATTCAAGAATCTTCGGGAGCTTTTCATCGATCTCCTCCTTGGAGAAACCCGTCATTGTTCCGTTCAGATAGATATTCTCGATACCTGTGTACTCAGGGTTAAATCCTGCCCCCAGTTCCAGCAGCGCAGATATTCTTCCGTCTACCTTCACACTACCGGATGTGGGAGAAAGTACACCGGTTATGATTTTGAGGATCGTGGATTTGCCCGATCCATTTGTTCCTATGATTCCTACTGTTTCACCCTTGTGAATGTCGAAATTCACATCATTCAGGGCATAATGGTCCCTGGAAAGCTTCTTTCCGCGAGCAAGCCCCAGCGACTCGAAGAACCTGTCCCGGGGCCTGTCATAAAGCCGGTATACTTTTGTAAGGTTCTGAACACTTATAATAACATCTGACATGAATATTCCTCACAGTACATCGGCAAAATGAACCTTCAGTCTGCCGAACACACGTCTTCCCAGCAGGAAAACAATAACAGTAAATAACCAGAAGTAAAGGGTAAGTCCCGGCTTCTCCCAGAACCACACCTTGTTGATCATAGCATCTCTCATACAGTCTACGATGTAGAACATAGGATTAGCTTTGAATACGTACATAAGTTTTCCGCTGATATGCAGATCATCGAAGTTCCACATGATCGGTGTCATCCAGACGCCTACCTGAAGTGCAATGTTGATGATCTGTGTAAGATCCCGGAAAAAGACTACAACAGCGCTTGTCAGATAAACGATGCCAAGCACCAGACAAAACATAGCTGCGGAATAATAAGGAATCTGCAGCACATAAATTCCCGGGAAATGACCGGATACCAGATAGATCACGATCAGAACGCACAGGAAGAAAACATGTACGAACAGAGATGACACCAGTTTTACGACCGGGAGTATATCTATGTTGAACACGATCTTCTTAACCAGATAGCTGTATTCGATAAGTGAACTGGTTCCCGCATTCAGGGAGTCCTGGAAATAAAACCAGGGAATAAGACCTGCCATCAGCCACAGCACGAAAGGTACTGACCGTACATTGCCGCTGCGTATGGTGGAAAAGACAAACCAGTATACGAAGATCGTTACGACCGGCTGAACGAATGCCCAGATAATGCCCAGATAGGATCCTGCATACTTGGTCTTGAAGTCGTTCGCTGCCAGTCTTGCAACGAGTGTGACATCCTTCTTGAGTTTTGCTTCTTTTCCCGGCAATGCCTTGCCTGCCGTCTTAACTTCTGCCATATATCTTACTCTCCAAATATCCACAGACACTGTCCATGTCCGGGCTTTCTATCTCACTGCGTATTTTCTATTTCTGTCTGTGCCGGAAGGCACCTGCATACTTGACAACACCATTTACTGCATAGCATACAAAGCAGACCGTGCTGATCAAGAGACCGAAGCCCATATACCGATAGACCTTGAATGTCATTCCGGCAGACTTCAGTTTACTGCCTGACTTTCCCTGTGCGGATAACCGATACTTCAGAAGGGGCTCATCGATGCCAACTGCGGGTCCGTATTTTTTCAGGATCTTCAGCCAGGTGATGTAATCCTCATGACTATCTTCGTGTTCCATGGGAAATTCCAGTGCGACATTGCGTCTCACCACAACAGAAGAACAGTTGATCGTATTGCCGCGCAGGAGTTTACGATAGGTGATCTTGTTCGGTACATGTATTACCCTTCCGGTAAGCGTCCCGTCGTCCTTCATTAATTCTCTTGCACTGCAGCACAAAACGCTTCCGGTATTTTCCAGAAGCGCCAGTTGTTTTTTCAGTTTTCCCGGAGCCCACATATCGTCAGCATCAAGGAAGGCAACGTACTGCCCTCTTGCCTGCTCTACAGCTCTGTTTCGGCTGCCGGATGCTCCGCGTGAATGGTCATTGCGGAGATATACGATTCTCGAATCAGTTTCGGCATACTTCCTGCAGATCTCTGCGGTTCCGTCAGTGGATGCATCATCCACGAGGATCACCTCAAGATCTTCTCCCTGATTCAATGCGGAGTCCACCGCTCTTGCGAGCAGATGTTCACCATTATATACCGGAATGCACACCGAGACTTTCACCTGACTCAGTCGCTCTCCTGCATCTTTTCCCTTTTCTCTTTCGGCAGTGATGCCGCAGTTGTCTGCCACTCTTCTACACCCTCCGTATTTTCTTTCTGGAACAGGATCTTGATCGTCGCTGCCACCAGCTGCAGATCCAGAAGGAATGAATAGTTTTCGATGTATGTCAGATCCAGCTTCAGTTTATCATATGGAGTGGTATTGTACTTTCCATATACCTGAGCGTAGCCTGTCAGACCTGCTTTAACCTTAAGTCTGTAAGAAAACTCCGGGATGTCCTCCCCATACTCGGCTGCGATCTGCGGTCTCTCAGGTCTGGGACCTACGATCGACATATCACCCTTGAGAATGTTGAGAAGCTGCGGAAGCTCGTCGAAGTGAATGTTTCTCAGCACACGACCGATCGGTGTAACTCGGCTGTCACCCTTCATGGCAAGACGCGCACCGTACTTTTCAGAATCCACACACATACTGCGGAACTTAAGAATCTTGAATACTCTGCCATCCTTGGTCAGTCTGTCCTGCTTGTAAAGAACAGGACCACCGTCATAGCACTTCACCAGAAGTGCTATCAGCAGAAGGATCGGAGACAATACCACGATCATGAAGACCGATACAACAATATCGAACACTCTCTTCAGCAGCTGCTGTTCAACTGTAAGTCCGCGGTTTCTGAATAACAGAAGCGGTGTATCGAACATATGCAGTTTTTCTGAGCTCATGATCATGATATCTGAGATCTTCGGGCTGCAGTAAGCTCTGATATTCTTCTCATAGCAGTATTTAATGATCAGGTTGCGTTCATGTGAAGGCATATCCCCGATGATCACGCTCTCATAATTCAGGATCTTTTCCTTAATAGAATCCAGTCCTTCTTCCAGAGATACCGCTTCCTTAAGAACATACTTGTCCTTTCTGGATCTGAGGTTCTTGAGCAGTCTATCCTGATCGCTTCTCTCGTAGATCAGTATCGTATCCTTCGGCGGATAGATAACCACATAGAGATAACGCATGAAAACGACCCATATCAGCACAATGATCAGATTAACGCCTGTCAATGCGAACATGGGACTTGCATGTTCCAGAAACTTCCAGCGTCCGATCAGGGCCAGCTGCAGGTATCCCACAACGTTAGCTCCTATTACTGCAAATATCTGAGACAGTACAACATCCAGTACTCTCATGTATCCCACTTTTAAGGCGCCGAACAACTGTGAAAACAGGTACACCACCAGTGCGTACAGAAGGATCAGTGCCCAGTGGCCTCTTCTCCAGTAGATCGGTCCGATGACGGATCTGAAATTATATTGTGTAAACCAGACGTAAGCAAAATTCGCAGTCTGGATGCCTATGACCAATACAGATGCCATAAACATGAACAGTCGCTTATATCGTTCTCTTCTGATCATATTCTAAGGCTCCCTTTCTTCAACGTATAGAAACGCACATATTATAGCCTATTTTCCTTCAAAAGACAAACTTGTTGGAGCATATGCTTTCTGATATAATAAAAAAACATAGGTCGCCTTTTGCCCCGATGCCTCAAAAAGCCCGGCAGCAATTGAAAACAGACGTTTTCGTCTGTTTTTCATTTCTTCCTTTAGGAATATTCAGACGACTATGTAAGCTTTAGGGAGGAGAATAATTATGAAAGTTGCAAAGTCACTCAAAAAATTGTGTGCCATCTGCATTCTTGCTGCACTGACAGTCCTTACGGCGTCGTGTTTTGCAGGTGCCACCGAGACTGAAAGCACAGGCACAGCTGCCGGTCAACAGACGACCGAAACTGAGACTGAGGCACCCGCTCTTCCGGGCAGTCATCTGGTAGGAAAAAAGCTGATCGATAATCAGACCGGCAAGGCAGTTAAAGGTCTTAAGGGCCGTGCAGCCTATCCGGCAGGAACCAAGACTTTCTACTATTTCAAGAGTAAGAAAGGCAAGATCGCTGTAAGCACCTGGATCAAGTCCGGATCTGTAAAATACTACGCTACAGAAACAGGTGAACTCGCTAAGGGTTGGACCAAGATCAACGGTAAGTGGTACTACTTCACAGCCAAGAATAAACTGAAAACCGGAAAGTTTAAAGTTCAGGGCCAGTATTACTATGCGAATGCAGACGGCTCCAGAAAAACCGGTTTTGTCACATACAAGAAAGGCCTCTACTTCTTCGATAAGAAGACCGGCGCAATGGTCACCGGTTGGAAGACCAAGAAAAAGAAGACCTACTTCTTCGCAGTAACAGGAACCAAGAAAGGTCAGGCAATTAAAGGCTGGCTCAGCATCAACGGCAGCCGCTACTACTTCAACGATAAGGGTATCATGCAGAAAGGCTGGCTGACTCTTAACGATAAGAAGTACTACCTCGATCCTTCAACAGGCATCATGCAGACAGGAACCATCACCGTAAACGGCAAGTCCTATGCCCTCGGAAAGAAAGGTTACCTCACTGTAACCGTAACCGGTCCCTGGAATATCAAGGTAAACAAAGCAACTAACGTCGTAACGATCTATCGTGGAACCACACCTGTAAAAGCTATGCTGTGTTCAGTAGGTGCTCTTCGCTCCTACACACCGGAAGGTGATTTCACTCTGAAGGATAAGCTCCGCTGGCATGTACTTGATGGTCCTTCCTACGGACAGTATTGTTCTCACCTTACCTACAGTATTCTGTTCCACTCTGTATGGTATTACCAGCAGGACAATCACACACTTGCTACTGCAGAGTACAACAAGCTCGGTTCACCTGCTTCACATGGCTGCATCCGTCTTGCCTGCGGCGACGCATATTACATCTATGTAAACTGCCCGATCGGAACACCGGTCAAGATCTTCTGGGGTTCATCCAAGGATGACCCGCTCGGAAAGCCGAAGCTCACCAAGATCTCAACCAACTACGATCCGACAGACCCGAATATCTGATTAAATTTTGAGGAAGCTATCGCGCTGAAAAGGCACGGTAGCTTCTTTTTTTGCAAGTTACTCTCTTATTGCTGTAAAGTCTGCTTTATATCGTTAAGAGTTTCGGTGGAAGCAGGTGAAGTCCTTGGCCGGCGAGAGAAATAGAGAGGTTTCCTACCGGCCTGTTAAAACGCAGGTAGTGGTGGGAAGAAACTCCAGCAAGAAGTTGAGCTTTCCCACTGACAAGTTAAAAACCCTTGTTGCGGCAGGAAGGATTTCCTACGAGGAGCCGAGAATTTCCCACTGACTAGTCAAAAACAGAAGTAGCGGTGGGAAGAATCTTCTGAGACGAACCAGAATTTTCCTGCCGACTTGCTTAAAAAAATGTAGCAGTGGGAAGTTTTTTCAGAACCGAACCTGAATTTTCCTGCTGACTTGCTTAAAATGATGTGGCAGTAGGAAGAATTTCTTTAGATAAGCCAAAAATTTCCCACTGACAAGCTTAAACACATATAGTGGTGGGCGTCACGAAAAGAAAATAAACAAGCTATTCCCACCGCCTTGCTCGCACATGCGTACAGGTGGGAAAATCAAGCAGGACAGCGCCAAAACGTTCCCACTGACTTGCTAAAACACATGCACCGGTAGGAATTCCGACCAGGCCAACGCCTAATCATACCCACTGACTTGCTAAAACACATTCACCGGTGGGAATTCCGACCAGGCCAACGCCTAATCACACCAACTGACTTGCTTTCCCTTGCGTTTATGGAGGAAAAAAGGGCCGCCGCACCGGTTTTCACCGATGCAGCGGCCCTGCCATCCATCATTTTTCATTTTCCAGAAAGCTTACCAGCTCTTCCAGTGCCTCAGCTTCGTCAGTTCCGTCACACTTAAGAAGCCCTTTTCTTGGAGCGGATATCCTGGCACTAAGTACGCTGAGCATGCTCTTCATATTGTACTCAGCCCCATCTATCTCCATCGTGATCTTCGACTGATATGCTGACGCTTTCTCGCACAGCAGGCCTGCCGGTCTGAGATGAAGTCCATTCTCGTGATTGATATACACTTCTCTTGTGACCATGTGCGCCTCCCGCTTAAGTGATATTACTGCAGGTCACGTTCCTCCTGCTCTGTCATATCTTCAACTTTCTCAGTGCCTGAGCTCTCGCCGATGGCGATCTCAGAAGTCTCTTCACTCTCCGCTTCTGCTGAAGTCCGAGTCTCCTGTTCTTCTCCATCTCCTGCGTCAGCCCTGCCGGCTGAGGACTGGTTCTGACTGGATGAAACCACGGTAAGTGTTACCTCTTCGTTCAGGATATATCCATCAGGTACGTCGATCTCGACCGGTACTGTGAAGCTTCCTTCTTCCTTGCATACGGAGAGATCCATGCTGGCATGAATTTCATTCTGAGACAGCATTGACAGTCCATTGCCTGCCGAACCTATAGAAACAGTAATATGATCAGCCGGTGTAAATACAAGCTTCATATTCTGCGGCATACCTGTCGTTTCGATCTCGCTGAGTGGGATCTCGAATGTCCTGTTTCCTCTCTTTTCGATATTCACATGTACGCTGATAGTGGAGTCTTCTCCACTCAGGAGGCGGATATCACCAAGTGCACTAAGAGTATCCTTCAGGTCGATCTCACCGTCTACATCCTCAGAAGCACCATCCACTGCGATCGGATCCTGAACTTTCAGACTGGCCCCCATTGCTGCAAATGCATCGTCAGTTCCTGCAAGGGACAGGTAGACCGGAACGGTTTCAGCATTAGCTACGAAGTAGCCATCTGCCGGTGAACCTGAAGTTTTCACTTCAATCGGAATATCTCTGCGTACCTTCCACAGATTGACATTAACTGTCACCTGCCTGTCAGTCAGCAGATTGCCGTTGCTATCCTTAAATTCAAGAAGTGCAAGCTGACTGTCAGTGAAGGCTGCGCCATTCTTGTCGGAAACTTTCAGAACTGATGTCTGTACACTGTCTGATCGCATTCCGCCGACTGTGACCGGAGCTGATACGCTGCCGATGATGTTAATAACTGACTTGGGACCGGCGATCAGAATAGTCTTACCTTCCTCGATCTCGGTTGTTCCAACTGCATAATCACTGTCAGGTTCTCCGTTGACACTGATCGTCACCGGGAAAGCCTGCTCGATCTTATCCTCCAGCGTGAACTTCAGGCTGGACGGCATTACCTCGATCTCATCCCAGGTCACACCCTGATAATCGCAGGTAACTGTAAGCGGAACTGTATCCAGTGCAGTAATATTCTCCAGATCAGCTTCAACATAGAAGTTGCTGCCGTTCGCAGCCAGGCGGCGAAGAACGCTCCGTCGTTCGCGAACTTTCAGTGTAACCGTTCCGGTTCCTTCCGGCTCTATCACCTTGCCGATGTCGGCGATACTGTCTTCATTCACGATGTTGATCTGAACGTCGGTAAAAAGTTTCGTCTGGATGGGATCGTTGGTGTTGGTGACACCTACCCAGATCAGAATACTGAGCAGAAGAGCGATCATCTTCAGGCCCAGATTGTCGGTCAGTTTTCGTCTCTTCTTCTCATTCATTGTTCGCACGTCCTTTCCTGAGTTTAAACTTTCTCTGGATGACTGTACGATCCTGCATACCCTTCAGACGTTCCCTCAGATACTCTGAAGTGATGTCACGTGTGAGCTTGCCGCGATAAGCGACTGAGATGCCGCCTGTCTCCTCTGAGACAATGATCGTGAATGAGTCGGTCGCTTCACTGATGCCCACTCCTGCTCTATGACGGGTTCCCAGATCCTTGGACAGCGCCATATTGTCAGAAAGCGGAAGGTAACAGGTTGCAGCCGTAACTCTGTCGCCATCGATGATCACTGCTCCATCGTGTAACGGAGTGTTGTGCTCGAAGATATTGATCAGAAGCTGGCTTGATACCAAAGCATCGATACGGATACCTGTTCTCTCGTATTCTGTCAGATTTTCCTTTCTGCGGATAACGATAAGTGCTCCTGTCTTGCTGCGGGACATCTCCATACAGCTTCTGACAAGTTCGTTCACCGTGTGGTCACTGAAAAGAGTCTGCTCTGTACTTCCCATATTCTCGAGGGGAAGCAGACTTGAGATCAGGTCTCGCTCACCCAGAGACTCCAGAACCTTTCGAAGTTCCGGCTGGAAAACAACTGCAGCACAGATGATCGCAACATTGATGAACCTGCTCGTAATGTATATGAGCGTATTCATCTTCAGAATATATACCAGCGCAACACATATGCCGATCGTTATGATACCTTTCAGCAGTGTCCACGCATGCGAATCCTTGATCCATACCAGAAGCTTATAGATCAGGAATGCGAGTATCAGAATCTCCAGAAGGTCGATAAAGCTGACTGTCGGGAATATCAGATATGCCAAGGCACGTTGAATTCCTGCTGTTATTACATTAATCATAGCGCGACCTCCTTTCTTCATTAATCCGAATAAAGTATAACATAACTTTTCAGCCGTGAGTAGGCACTTTCCCTGACGGTTTGTACCGTATCATCCGCTAATCTTAACAAATGAATGCCTGCCTTGCATCATATGCCATGCCCTGTACACAGGGCCAGTGTGTATACTTCTTCTGCTCCTGCGTTTTTCAGCGCTGCTGCCATCTCATCCATCGTTGCACCGGTCGTATAGATGTCGTCCAGAACAAGGACTTTTTTATATGGCATTTGACCCGAAGGGCAGCTGAATACATTCTCGAGGTTGTCCCGGCGTTCCTGCATAGTCAGTCCCTTCTGAGGACTTGTGTAGCGAGTTCTGCACAAGATTCTGCTTCCATCAACCAGTCCGGTCCGTTCAGAGATCTTCCGGGCCAGGATTCTGCACTGGTCAAATCCTCTTTCCCGCCTTTTCCTTGGATGCATAGGCACCGGTACGATCACTTCTGCCCCTGTTCTCTGCAGAAATGACTTACTGTACACTGATGCAGTGGCAGCAAAGAAGTCCAGGTAATCTCTGCGATTGTCGAACTTCATTCGCATCAGGGCATCCCTCAACCGTCCTTCATACCGAAATACACAGCGACCATAATCAAATATATGGTTGAGCCTCATGCAGTCGGGACAATACTCCTGCGTTTCATCATCGATCTGCCTTCCGCACTTGAGGCAGAAGGGATCCCTGATCCAGGGCAGGTCCTTGGCACAGTCTTCACAGATCAGCCTATCCGCTTCGATTATTCTGTCGCACATGGGACATCTGTCCGGATATATGAATCTAACCGACTTTTTTACTATCTTACTGATATCCATGGATAAACCGTGAAGTTTTCCCCCGAACACGAACCTTTATCCACATTTTATCTGTCAATTATCCACTCAGAGATCACATCTCTGAGTATTCTTTTAATCTTTTAGAAAGAGATGTGTATCTTTTCTGCTCTGATGTATTGTCGATCATCTGGTTAAAGATCTCCTGCTCTCCCACAAGCACAACACAGCTTTTAGCTCTGGTAACCGCGGTGTAGATCAGGTTTCTGTTCATCAGCATTCTGGGGCCGCTCATCATCGGAATGATAACAGCAGGGTATTCACTACCCTGTGACTTATGAATCGTTACGGCATAAGCCAGTTCCAGCTGATCCAGCTCCGCGTATGGGTATTCAAGGAAACGATGTTCATCGAATTCTACCGTGACTGTCTCTGCCAGCGGGTTGATCTCCGCACCTTTTCCGAGGTCGCCGTTGAAGACGCCGGTTCCATGGTCCACCACAGCACCGTATCTTCCTCTCACTTCCCATTCCGCCTGATAATTGTTGCGAATCTGCATGACCTTATCTCCTTCGCGGAGCATCAGATCACCGTGTGTACATTCCCTCTTATCAGGAGAGACCGGGTTCAGATATTCCTGGAAGATCTTATTGAGACGCTCAACACCCACAAGACCTTTTCTGGTAGGTGTCAGCACCTGAATCTCCTCCGGAGCGGCATTTACATACTTGGGCAGCTTTTCACTGATCAACTGGATAGCCACACTGATCACCCTGTTTACATCAGGTCTCTGCAGGAAGAAGAAATCTTTACTCTTGTTGTTGATGACCGGATGTTCACCGTGGTTGATCTTATGTGCATTTACAACGATATCACTCTCCTGCGCCTGGCGGAAAATGTGGGTAAGACATACTACATTCACGCACTCCGATTCAATGATATCTTTCAGCACGCTTCCCGGTCCAACACTGGGAAGCTGGTTTACGTCACCTACCATGATCAGTCGTGTTCCGACTGTGATCGCTTTCAGAAGAGCATGCATCAGATAGATATCGACCATGGACATCTCATCGACTATGATCACGTCTGCTTCAAGCGGATTCTCGTCATCACGGCCGAATACACCGCTGCTTCCATCCTGACCGCCGGAAACTTCCAGAAGTCTGTGGATCGTTCTTGCCTCAAAACCGGAAGACTCAGTCATTCTCTTGGCAGCTCTTCCTGTCGGCGCAGCTAACTCGATCTTAAGGCCCTCTGATTCGAAGTATCGAATCATGGTATTGATGGTGGTGGTTTTACCTGTACCGGGTCCACCGGTAAGTACAAGCAGACCGCATCTGACAGCTTCGCGAACAGCAAGTGCCTGAAGCTCATCCAGCTTGGTATCCGTCTCTTCCTCGATGGCAGCGATCTTCCGCATGATCTGCTCTTCCTTCACCCGACCTGTCACATTCAGATCATGAAGCATCATAGCAGTATCCTGTTCCAGATAGAAGAGTCTGGAACCGTAGACCTTAACATCCTCGCCGTCGCGCTTGACTGTGATCTTGCGCTCAATAGCAAGATCTGCCAGATATACTTCTATATCATCGAGCTCTGCTTCCAGCAGAAGGCTGGTCCTCTGCTCCAGTTCTTTCTCGGGCAGATAGATGTGCCCCTCGGCAGAAGCCTGCTGCAGAATGTAGAGGATACCGCTTCGCACACGAAAATCAGAGTCGGCAAGAATGCCGGCTCTTCTTGCGATCTCATCCGCAATGCGGAATCCGATACCTTCTATATCATCTGCCAGTCTGTAGGGATTTTCCTTGATGATGCGGTAGATCTCATTTCCATAGCGCTGATAGATCTTTATGGACAGGGCTGTGGAGATGCCGTAATTGGATAAAAACAGCATGGCCTGTCGCATGTCCTTCTTCTCTTCCACCTGAGCTGCGATCTCACGTGCTTTTTTCTCGCTGATGCCGCGGATCTCTGCCAGTCTCTCAGGCTCCTGCTCTATGATATGAAACGTCTGGTCGCCGAACCTGCGGACGATTCGTCCTGCAAGTGCTGCTCCTATGCCTTTAATGGCACCTGATCCCAGATAACGCTCGATTGCGAGGGCATCCTCCGGAGTCATAGTCTCATAGCTGTCGATCTTAAACTGTTCACCATAAGAGCTGTGGACAGTCATGCTGCCGGATGCCTCGATCAGCTCTCCTTCACTGATGAAGGGAAGACTGCCGACACAAGTGACCGCATCACCGTCCACAGACAGTTCGAGAACGGTATAACCGTTCTCGCTGTTTTGATATATGATGTGTTCTACGTAACCTTTAATTACTTCCATATAAACGAACTTTTCGTTCTCTCCTAAACATCTTAAGCCTTCCGGTTCTCCGGATCAGACTCTTACAGGATCCATCAGTTCCGCATAGCGGCCTGTTCCGATGGCAACGCACAGCATGGGATCATCTGCAACGATGGTATTGATACCGGTCCTGTATTCCACAAGATCCTCCATGCCGCCGAGAAGTGCACCGCCTCCTACCATGACGATGCCACGTTCTGTGACATCAACAGCAAGTTCCGGCGGAGTTCTCTCCAGTACACTGTGGATCACATCGATGATCTGACCCAGAACGTCCTTCATTGCTTCTCTGGTATCTTCACTGGAGATGCGAACTGTCTTGGGCAGACCTGTAACGATATCTCTTCCTGTTACATCGATCATTGTTTTTTCCGGGCGCTCGTAAGCGTAGCCCACATTGATCTTAATATCCTCAGCAGTCTGACGGCCGATCATCAGTGAATAAGAATTCTTGACATACTTTACGATGGCATCATCGAAATCATCGCCGCCGACCTTGATATTTTCACTGATCACAATTCCGTTGATAGACAGAATAGACACGCTGCAGGTGCCGCCGCCGATGTTGACGATCATATTGCCTGCCGGTCTGGAGATATCGATACCTGCTCCGATCGCTGATGCGATAGGTTCTTCACAGAGATATACCTCTCTTGCTCCTGCCTGATATCCTGCATCTTCAACTGCTTTTCGCTCAACTTCTGTGATTCCGTAAGGAACACAGATGGTGATTCTGGGCTTGCGGAAGGAAAGTCTTCCGGTTGCCTTCTGAATAAAATAGCGAAGCATCTGCTCTGTTACCATGTAGTCAGCGATAACACCGCGCTGCATGGGACGAAGCTCTGTAATATTTCCAGGTGTGCGGGCAAGCATCAGGCGTGCTTCTTCGCCGATCGCCTTGATCTTTCCTGTGTCACGGTCCACCGCTACGATGGACGGCTCCTTCAGAACCACACCTTTATCACGAACATAGATCAGTATACTGGATGTTCCCAGATCTATTCCGATATCACTGACTGCCATATGATCCCCCTCTAACCATACTCAGGTCAGATACTATATCTGACACGTTAACTGTTTTTTCTGTAATAACGATACATCCCCAATATTAAAAACAAGGCAGCTGTTACTGCGAGCACCGCAGACAGCAGCTGGGATACAGCGATCTGTGTACCTGATATTCTGAGCTGGTCTGTGCGCAGACCTTCGATCCAGAACCTTCCGATGCCATATCCTAAAAGATAGAGAAGGAATACTTCCCCATCGAATTTCTTTTTCAGCTTCAGGGTCACCAGAACAAGAAGCCCGGTGAGCGCAAGATTCCACATGGACTCATACAGGAAAGTCGGATGCACCTGAATGAATGTGAGGCCCTCTTTCACATAGGTTCTGCTCAGTATGCTTTCAGTCAACTCCCCCGACCGCACATCCTGAACAGGAAGTCCCATGGCAAGAAGTCCGTCGGTGAAACCACCGAAGGCCTCTCTGTTAAAGAAATTCCCCCATCTTCCGATAGCCTGTCCCAGCGGAAGACCTACCATGCATGTATCCAGCAGCAGAAGCACCTTCTGCTTTTTAACTCTGCACCAGGCTATGGCATTCACAACACCTGCTATGATACCGCCATATATTGCCAGACCGCCCGCTCTGAAGTTCAGTATCTCAAGCGGATAGGCACCGTAGTAATCCCAGCTGAAGATCACATAGTAGATGCGGGCTCCTATAACTGCAACCACCATAGTCAGGATCGCGAAATTAAAGTAATTATCAGGATTCTGATCTGTTCTTCCTGCAATATATGTCACCAGGGCAATTCCCAGTGACATACCCAGTGCAATAATTATTCCGTAAAAGGCAATTCTGAAACTGCCGATATTGATTCCATTTCCGACATGGTGCAATGTCAGCCCCAGATTCGGAAAGTCGATCACTCCTGTCATATGAATTATACGTTGAATCTGAAGGTGATAACGTCACCGTCACGTACAACGTACTCCTTACCTTCCATACGAACCTGTCCGCGCTCTCTTGCACCTGCGTAAGAGCCTGCATCCAGAAGATCCTGGAAGTTTACAACTTCTGCCTTGATGAAGCCGCGCTCGAAGTCAGTGTGGATCTTACCTGCCGCCTGCGGAGCCTTGGTACCGATCTTGATGGTCCATGCTCTGGTCTCGTCTTCACCGGATGTCAGGAAGCTCATCAGACCAAGAGTACGATAGGAAGCCTGAATCAGCTTATCCAGACCGGAAGAAGTAACGCCGAGATCCTCAAGGAACATAGCCTTATCTTCGTCATCCATCTCACTCATCTCAGCTTCGATCTCTGCAGAGATGACAAATACTTCACTGTTGTTGCCTGCTGCATATTCACGAACAGCCTGAACGTACTGGTTGGCAGCGCCGTCATCAGCGAGATCTTCTTCAGCTACATTTGCAGCGAAGATAACCGGCTTGTCTGTCAGAAGGTTCAGCTCATTGAATGCCTTCATGACATCATCGTCATCCTTGAACGGATCCAGATCGAAGGAGATCGCATCCTTACCGTCTTCCAGATGCTTCTTCAGTGCTTCCAGCATCTCTGCTTCTTTCTTAGCTGCCTTATCACCGATACGAGCAGCCTTGCCTGTCTTCTGAATTCTTCTCTCAAGGACCTCAAGGTCAGCGAAGATCAGCTCCAGGTCGATGGTCTCGATATCACGCTTCGGATCTACGCTTCCGTCTACGTGTACTACGTTGGTATCTTCGAAGCAGCGAACTACGTGAACGATTGCATCACACTCACGAATGTTTGCCAGGAACTGGTTTCCCAGACCTTCACCCTTGGATGCGCCTTTTACCAGGCCTGCGATATCAACGAACTCTACAACTGCCGGAGTAACCTTCTTGGAATGATAGAAATCACCGAGCAGCTGCAGACGATGGTCCGGAACCGGAACGACACCTACGTTCGGGTCGATCGTTGCGAACGGGTAGTTTGCTGCAAGTGCACCAGCCTTGGTCAGTGAGTT
>R21__coassemble_1343_pt1 | contig 16798 bp, 11 predicted proteins | sample R21__metabat2_low_PE_028 | metagenome-assembled genome bin R21
GTCTTGATCTCGTTGCCGGCGTCAGTTACGACTTCACGCTCGTCGCTGTTCCATGTGTTCAGCTTGTTCTTGAGCATGTTGGTAACGATGATGGATGCGGATGAGTCACCAGTGATATTAACAGTTGTACGTCCCATATCGAAGATACGGTCTACACCTGCAACCAGTGCGATACCATCGATCGGCAGTCCTACTGACTGGAGTACCATTGCCAGCATGACCATACCTGCACCCGGAACACCTGCTGTACCGATAGAAGCAAGTGTTGCAGTTGCTACGATAGTCAGCATCTGCGGTAATGTCAAGTGAATTCCGTAGCAGGATGCAATAAACACAGCGCATACACCCTGATAGATAGCTGTTCCGTCCATGTTGATGGTTGCACCAAGCGGAAGGACGAAGGATGTTACTTCCTTGGAAGCACCGAGGCTCTCAGCACATTCCATGTTGATCGGCAGGGTTCCTACTGATGAAGCACTGGAGAATGCGAACATGATCGCCGGAAGCATTCCCTTGAAGAACTTCAGCGGACTCATACCGCCCATGGTACGAACTGCCAGTGAGTAAACGATGACTGCGTGTGCAATGTAGCCAAGATATGCTACGAGGAGAACCATTGCAAGTGAGCCGATGATCATCGCACCATTTGCCGCGATTACCGGGCACAGCAGGCAGAATACACCGATCGGTGACAGTTTCAGGATCATCTCCATGGCTTTCATGAAGACTTCATTCAGAACGTTAATTCCGTCGACTGCCGGCTCAGCATTCTTGCCGATCAGGATGATCGCAAAGCCAAGGATCAGTGCCATTACGATGACCTGAAGCATGCTGGACTCATACAGCGGTGCAACGAAGTTGGACGGGAATACATTCACGATGGTATCCATCAGTGATGTTCCCTGTGCTGCCTCGTAGCTCAGCTCTGAAGTTTCCAGAACCGGGAATTTATTCTTGAATACATTCGCAAGGAACAGACCGATTGCTGTTGCGCAAGCTGTGGTGCACATGTAGTAGACAATGGTGATACCACCGATGGCTCCTACTTTCTTGATATCCTTCATGGATACTACGCCGGCCATGATTGAAAACAGGACGATCGGTCCGACGATGAACTTGATCAGGTTCAGGAAAATGGTTCCCCATGGCTTGATATACTTGGCTGCGAATTCTGCCTGGCTCTGCATCAGAAGTCCCACTACGATGGCAAGCACCAACGCAATGAAGATCTGCGATGCCAGGGACATTTTCTTCTTTCCCTGTGCGGTTGACTGTGACATACTCTCTCTCCTTTCGGCCTTTCCGGGCTCTCTGCTAAAAATGCTTCCTCAGGTTACGGATCGGCCTCCTCTGCCGATCATGTTTTGGCATAATTATAACAGAAAATTGGTTTTAGCACTCAGGAATTTGAGTATTTTTACATGCTTTATACGTTTTTCCGCTTATGCATATAGTGTATTTGTACAGTTTTTAGTTGTTGTATCACTTTACTGTCACAGTCATTTTCCACTCTTTGCCAGCATAGGTAACTGTCAATGTCAGTTCACCGGCTGTATCGGTGTTCCCACTCAATGAATAATCAAAACCTTCAATATTCACTGTGTCACCCGCATATGTTGTGCCGGATAACTCAATATCCTCTCTGCTGTAAACATATCCGACTGTTACCTCTGAAGTATAGGATGGCGAATAGGATTTTACTGTATTGCCGTCATACTGCTTGATCTGGATGCTGCCTGAATTCTCACCATAGACTATGGTCAGCGTACCTTTTTCGCCGCTTGCACTTGCCTTCGTAAAGCTCATGCTATAGTCAGTAGTTGTTGCTGTATGTCCATCCGCGTATGTCAGTACGACCTCAATATCTGATTTCTGAGGTTCCTGGTTCAGGAGCAGATATCCATTCTTTTTCAGTGTGCCGATCGGATTAATATCTATACCTGTCAATTTCGTACTGGGATCGACAACTGTCACTGTGAAGGATGTTGTCCCTCCTCCATAAGAAATATGGACCGGATACTCTCCGACTGCAGACTTCGGCGTGAAATCACACGTTGCTTCCGAGGTAACGTCTGCTGTGGAACCATCTGAATATGTTGCTGTTACAATGTACTGTCCCTCAGCAAGACCTGCATTCAGATAAACAGTTGTGAAGTTAAGGGATGCAGAAAGGCCTGTCAGTGTCGGCGCTGACACTTCAAGGGGAACTGTTATTTCTGTGCTGAAGCTGCCGTAAGTTACAGTAAATACCCAGTTAGCGCCATCTGTATTACCGCTTACTCTGCTTGAAGCGGTTACATCAACTGTTGAAGCATCCTCATAATTAGCAGACACGGAAAAATCTGCCATATCGAGCTCATACGTGGCTGGCAGCGATGATTTCTTACATTCAGCTGTTATTCCGATGATCTTTGCTTCACTTCCGCTTGAATTCTTAAGCGGTACCTTGACCGTTGTCTCCTTGTCTTCATATGTGACAGTAACTGTATATTCACCGTCTGTACTTGCTCTGGAAGCGCTGATAGATTGCGGAGTCACGTCCGCACTTGTTCCATCGTCGTAGTTGCAGGTTACTGTGAAATCAGTCAGCTTAAACTGATATCCATCTTCCACGGACGTAAGTTTACAAGTCGCAGTTATCCCGGTAAGTTTCTTCGAAGGCGCAGTCTGTTCTGCTGGAACCTCAGTTGATGCTGTGAATGAACCACTTGTTACTGTTATGGTGTACATGCCATCCTTCATCTCTGCATGCACGTTATAAGTTGTTGCCGGTCTGCTGCTTCCGTCCGACAGGTTTTCAGTAACAGTGAGATCACTCTTTACAAAGGTATGTCCGATCGGTATAGCATGCAGATTGCATACTACAGAGATTGAAATAACCTTTGCGTCAGAGACCGGGTCACCACTTGCAGAGCTCGTAAACGGTACCTTAACAGTTGTCTCCTTTCCCTCGTATGTAACAGTAACCGTATACTCCTTGTCAGTAATTGTTCTGGAGGTGCTGATTGATTGCGGTGTTGTTTCCGCACTTGTGCCGTCGTCATAAGCACAGGTTACAGTAAAGTCGTCCAGTTTAAATTGATAGCCCTCTTCTACTGAATCAAGCTTACAAGTTGCAGAAATTCCGGTAAGTTTCTTCGTGGTTTCTGCTGCTGCCGGGACAACAGTTGATGCAGTGAATGAACCACTGGTTACTGTTATGGTGTATATGCCATTCTTCATCTCTGCGTGCATGTTGCGAGCTGTTGCCGGTCTGCTGCTTCCATCCGAAAGGTTTTCAGTCACGATAAGATCATCTAGCGTTACTGTATATCCACTCGGGATTTCAGTCAGCTTACATACTACAGAAATTGAGATAACCTGAGCGTCAGAGGCTGATTCACCACTTCCTGGTGTACTTCCCGTGTTGACTCCGGTATTGTCTCCGGCTCTGCTTCCTGGATTGTTTCCGGTGTTGTCTCCGGTAGTTCTTCCCGGGTTGCTTCCGGTATTGTCCCCGGTGCTGCTTCCCGGATTGCTTCCGGTATTGTCTCCGGTACTGCTTCCCGGGTTGCTTCCGGTATTATCTCCGGTGCTGCTTCCCGGGTTGCTTCCGGTATTGTCCCCGGTGCTGCTTCCGGTATTATCTCCGACAGTTTCACCGTTGTTGCCGGCATTTGTCTGATCTGTAGATCCGCTGCCTGAACCACCGGAGTTCGTTTCATCCGTTGTTCCCGGCTTAGTTGCATCTGGTTTAGTCGGATTGGAATCAGTCGATCCAGATGATGTTCCTGGCGCTGCTCCGCTTTCGTCCACAACCGGAAGTGCCGGATACACCTCAACCTTTTTTTCAGCAGGCTGAGCGCTTGTCTTACTGACAGCTATCTTTTTCTTAAATGTTACTACCTTCTTGCCTTTATAAGTTACTTTAACAGTTATTGTGGTCTTTCCATTTTTCAGTCCCTTAACCTGTCCTTTACGGTTAACGGATGCCACACTCTTCTTACTGGATTTATAAGAAACTTTCATACCTGAAGGAACTGCACACTTAATACTTACCTTCTGCTTTTTTCTGATGGTAAGATCCGTGACATCATATCTGATTGCTCCGGGATTCAGAACATAAACATAAACCGTCTGTTTCAGTTTCTTTCCTTTATAGTACTTCAGGGTTGCTTTACCCTGTTTTGCACCTGTGACGACGAAATTCGCGCCATCCTTAGCCAGCGTAACAGAAGTTCCCTTGCTCTTTACCTTGGTCATCTTCTTTACGGTCAGCGTCTGGCCTGTTTTCAGTACGCTCACCTTGGCAGCATGAGCAGCTGTCGGAAACGATAGAATCGTGATGCACAGAAACAATAGTACAAGCAATCTTTTAGCCAATGTTTTCATAAGTCGCTCCTCTCCATAAGATGTCTCTAATCCCTCGTCAATGCAATGATTTCCCTGATTAAATCATATTTTAAAACTGTATTTTCTGACTTACAATTGATATTTTTTCTTTCTGTGTTTACTTTTCCACTAAAAAAGGGAATATGCCAGGACGCACATTCCCTTTACTGTGAAAACGATATTGATAATCAGATGCTGATGACACCGAGTGCTGTAAGAATTGATGAACCAAGGATGACCAGAAGCATTCCGCTCACTGGCAACTGCATCCTGAAGGTACTATGTTTCACACAAAAAGATTGCACATGTTAAGCATTATTATGCCGCCATCCTCATCTCATCGACGGCTTCCTGAGCTTCTTCATAAGTGTCGCAGCTCTCAACAAACTCTCCTTCCATGGAGAAAACATCGTAGTGTCCGTGTGCATACTTGATCATTCTGGAATAACTCATATTCAGCCGTCCTTTCTTCATCGTGTAGATGTTGTTTTTTCTTGATGATAGAAGTTTATCCCAACAGCTGTCCCTTTTTATTCCCTTCTGCAACTTTTTCACGAATATCTGTTCTTTATTTTTTCTTAATGTTGACAGGTGACCTTAAGTAATTCTTAAGTTTGGCACAATAAACGAAAGGAGCCAGCCGAAGCTGACTCCTCCACACTTACTCTTTATACTTGTCTCTGATCTCCTGTATGTACTTGCTGTACTCAGCTCTCACTTCAGGCGGTCCTGCGATCTCAATATCTTCACCGATACCGGTCACCCAGCCGAAGAACTGCTTGCTGACTGATACCAGAACCGTCGTTCTGAAGTGTTCGTCTCCGGATGGTATCAGCATAACATCTCTTCCGAACCTGTCTATTATTACACCTACAAGATTATTCCGGCAGCGCAGAGTCACCCTGGTATCCTCTCCGCCATACATACCGAAGGTCTTCTTGGAGAAAATGCCCAGGTCGAAATCTTCGAAGCTTCGTCTTCCAACACGAGAAATGTTCGTGATCTCCATGTCCTGAATCTTATCCACGCGGTAATGCTTGATCTTACCGGCTTCCTCATCGTAGGCCACCATGTAATAATTCTCGTCATCCCAGACCAGTGCCCAGGGCGATACCGTATAGATCGCACCGTTCTTCTTAGGTGTCAGAACTTTCTTAAGCGTCCATTCACAGTACCGAAATGAGATCTGCAGATTGTCAGAGATCGCCTGATGGATCACATCTACGTTCGTGTAGATCGTTTCATTCACCGTCTTCGCTCTGTTGTAGATATAGATCTGACGATTGAGGTACTTCGCATCGTGCTCACTGGTAAGTCCTTCCAGCTTTTTAATAAAGCTGGCTGTCTTATCAGCTGTGATAAACTTCGATGATTGGACCGCATCTACAAGCAGTTTCAGTTCTGCCAGCTCGAAGCTGCGCTCCCCGATATAGTAACCCGGATTGCTTCCCTTGATCTGTCTGATATCAATTCCGAACTCAGTCAGACGGCTGATATCACTGTAGATCGTCTTTCTGCTGCACACCATACCGTGCTGCTCAGCCAGCTTATCGATCAGATCATTCGCATTCAGCATGTGTTCCGGATCCGTCTCCTTCCACAGAATCTCCAGAAGATACAGAATACTCATCTTCGCATTCTCTGCCATTTTTCTTCTCCCCCGAATCAAAGATAACCGCAGGCTAACAAGTTTCTAAGTTACATATTTTCCGGGAACACCGTACAGTCGTAGCGGATCGCTTTTCCTTCTATAGAGTATCCCGGCTTTCTTCCTGCCAGATATGCACCTTTTACAGGACGCTTGATCACGATCTTCACAGGTCTCGCCGCGATCGCTGCATCCACCATCTCTTCCTCATCACTGCATGGCTTCTCCAGCTGATGAATCAGCTGGAACTTCTTCTTGACCAGAGCGCTTTTCTGCCTCTGCGGAAACATCGGATCCAGCAGGACTACATCCGGTCTCCAGCCGTCTGCCTCCTCACCGAACCTGCGCATTGCGGCAATACTGTCCCCCTGGGTCAAATGCATTCTCCCCACAGCCTCAGCCAGCTCCGGTACATCAGCTCCTCTTCGCAGCGCATCCTTGAGAAGCGCAGCTATGACCGGATCAAGTTCATAAAGATGAACATCGCAGCCTGCTGCCGCAAGAATAAGCGAGTCTTCTCCCATTCCCGCGGTTGCGTCGAAAACTCTCAGCTGTCTTGTGACACTCTTGATCTTAACGGCCTTTACCAGAAATTCTCTCTGAAGATTGGCAGGGCGAAGTCTGGGAAGCATGCTCGTAAGATCAGCTCTGATCTCCTGCTTCCCGTCATTCAGACTGAGACCGCCTTCATCAAGCTTCAGATATACTCCTTCTGTTTCGCCTGACACCTCACAGACGACCGGTATCCCCAATTCATCTGCCAGCTGATCTGCCTGGCATCTCATATTTTCTGCCTGTGACGGCAGATAGATAAACAGTGCTTCTGTCTTTACTGTGTCACCGTTCATTGTAATCCTGCTTTCTGTATTTAGTCATTCTCAGCTGATCTGCCATCTTACATGGCTTCCGTCCTTATCTCTGCTGACCGCCAGCTGATCTTCGATCACCTGCTTAAGTTCAGATACATGCGAGATGATACCGATCAGTTTGGAGCTTCCGGCCATCTGCTGCAGCACACGAACTGCCTGCTCTCTTGCATTGTCATCCAGGGAACCGAAACCTTCATCAATAAACATCATATCAAGATTGATGGAAGCCTTACCTGCCTGAATCTCGTCAGCCATACCCAGCGCAAGGGAAAGAGCGGCCATGAAGGACTCTCCTCCTGACAGTGTATATGCCGGCAGTTTTTTGCCGGTCACATTCGAGTATACCATAAGATCAAGTCCATGGTTCTTTCCTTCTCCGGCGCTTTCCAGATCATACATACGCAGTGAGAACTGACCGGCGGACATTTCCTCAAAGCGCACATTGGCAGCTTCCAGTATCTGTTCCAGATAACGGCGCTGTACGAAGGTCTCGATATCCATTCTGGAACCTCTGACATTTCCTGCAAGTGCATTGTACAGGTTTTCTACCCTGCCATATTCTTCCACGACATGTCTTCTCTCTTCCATTCTTGAAGTCAGCGCCTTCAGAGCCGCAGCGTTCGTCTGTTCTTTCACCTTGATCTGGTCCAACTGTTTCTGAAGTTCATTCTTCTTAACTTCAGCCTGTTCGGCTGCCTGTTTCAAGGCTTCTATATCAGGACGCACTTCTTCTCCGATGGCCTTAACTGCGCTTTCCTTCAGAACACGCGCAGAATTCATATCGGTTCTGTACTTTTCGATCTCTCTGCGGAGTCGATCAGTTTCTTCCAATGGATATTTCATAGTCAGCTCTTTCCACTCTTCCTCAGACAATTCCTTTTCCTGCATCTTTTCAAGATAAGCACTCTGACGAGCCGCTTCCTCTTCTTTCATAACAGGAATATCTTTCTCATACTGATTAATGAGTGCCCTGTCATTGTCCAAGGATGTTTTCGCCTGAGCAGAAAGCTTCTGTGCTCTGTCTGCCGTACTGTCGGCCTGCTCTTTCTGTTTTCTTGCAGTCTGCAGAACATCATTCGCCTGCATTTTATCTGAGAATTCACAGGTCTTCTGAAGACTGTCAAGCTTAGATACGGCAGATGCAAGATCTGTTGCCGTCTTTCCTTCCTCCTTAACGGCCGCATCTGCTGCCGTTCTGAGTTCAGATCTCTTGTCAGGCAGAGCAGCTAATGCATCACCTGCTTTTTTAAGCTCAGCCGCATCCTGCTTTCTTTTTTCTCCCTCCCCCGCAAGAGCTTCTGACCATTCAAGAATCAGCTTCTCAACCATCTGTAAGGTTATTGTCTCCGCTTCCACGGATATGTACTGCTTCATCTGGTGAAGAAGTCTGCCGGTACTCTCCGACAGGTTCTTTTTCTTCTCCTTAAACAGGTCAGCTGCAGAACCTGCAGTCTTCGCCTTAGCTTCGGCATCTGAACGCAGGCGGTCGCGCTCCTTCTCCAGTTTTTCGATCAGTTCTCTGGTCAGATTCTGATGCTGCTCACTGACTTTTCTCGGATGCGGATGGGACAGGGATCCGCACACCGGACAAGGTTCTCCTTCTACAAGCTGTTCCATCGCAAGGAAACCTGCCTGCTCGTCCATGTACGCTCTTCTCTTTTCATCACACTCTGCAGTCTTCTTCAGCTCTTTTCCGCGAACATCATTATAGACATTCGCCGCTTTCGCAGCGATCTCATACTGAACTTCGGCATCTTTTTTCTGTGCTTTCACAGCAGAAAGATCTTCCATGAGACGAGCAGCATTGTCAGACTTTGCCTGCCACTGCACAAGTGCTCCGTCTGCACCGGCCAGTGCTGTCATGCGCTCCTGAAGCGACTTTTCATACAGATCCAGTTTGCCCAGCGCCTCATTCGTCTTAGTCACTGACTGAAGCGCTTTTACATGAGCATCCTTCAGACCTTCCAGCTCCTTTTTCAGTGTTTCGATCTGTGTCAGCAGCCCAAGTGCCTGATTTACCTTTTCCTCAGCCTGCGTGAAAGCCGACAGTTTCTTCTGCTGTTCCTCTGCTGCAATCTTTCTTGCCTGCTCTGCGGTTTCATAGGAAGCTTCCTTTTCCTCCAGATGTGCCTTCAGTTCTTCCAGCTTCCGGCCTGTCTCCCTGACCTGCGTTGTTTTATCCAGCAATGATCTGTAAGGATGCATGATCTCCCAGGCAGCAGCGATCTTCGTCATCAATGCGGCCTTCTCATCCATCACGGATTTTTCACTTTCACATCTGGCCAGTGTTTCTTCAGCACTATCCAGCTCGTCATAGCGCTTCTTCAGTTCAGCTCCATGGCTCCATGCATCGCGAAGTTTCAGATAGTCATCACCGGCATTTTTCTCTTCCCCTGCCGCAGCCTTTACCTGTGCCTTCAGGTCATTGCACAGCTCCTCCAGCCCCCTTGTGAATGTTTCAAGATCTGAGATAGACAGCTTGTTTTCTGTCAGGATCCTCTTTCGGATCTCCCTCATCTCCTCATAATTATCCACATTTTCAGACGGAATATCTACATGTCCGATCTCTGTCTGACAAGCAGTCTTGATCTGAGCAATCTGAGTCTGCTTAGCCCTTCTTCTGTCCGCCAGTTCATTGACGATATCCTGGAAGATCTCCGTGCCGAACAGTTTTCGGAATGTAACCTTCTTCTCATCCGATTTTGCTCTGAGAAGCTGACGGAATTCTCCCTGTGCGATCATGGCGACCTGCATGAACTGGCTCTTGGTCAGACCGATGATCTCCTCGAGTTTCGCATTCGCCTCTTTCTGCGGATACTCTTTGCCGTCGGGCATGATCAGAGAAATGCTTTCACTCTCATCCTTGCTTCCGGTTCCGCGCTTCAGAAGTCTCATATGTCGCGGTACTCTGTGCACGGTATAGATTTCTTCCTCTTCCCCATTCATAGAAGAAAACGTCAATTCTACGAACGGTTCCACCGAAAGGTCCACGTACTGACTCTGAAGTTCGATACCGTTCTTCTCGTTCGTCTGTGAACTCGCTTTTCCGTACAGTGCAAATACAATGGCATCGAAGATCGTCGTCTTACCCGATCCCGTGTCACCTGTGATAAGAAAGAGGTTCTGGTTGGGCCTTGTAAAGTCGATGACGGTCTTTTCTCCGTATGACCCGAATGCCTGCATAGTAAGCTTGATCGGTTTCACTTATGCCTCCTCCTTTCCTCTGGACTCAACAGTATTGATCACATCTGCCAGAAGCGCCAGGACATCTTCATCCTCCGTCGGCAGGAAATCCGTACATAATTCATACGGACTTCGGTTATCTCTCGCTGCAGCTGCTGCCCTGTGATAGTCTGCACGCATCAGGTTCTCTCTTCTGATCTCAAGCAGATAGGGGAATGCATTCCGGATTCTGTCCTGCATGTCCATCACATTCAGATCCACCAGATCTGTCAGAACCACTGTGACATAATCGCTGCAAGCCTGCTGCAGAACTTCCTCAAGGGTTCCCTTTACCATCTTTACTTCACGAAGCGGTACAAGCGGAAGCACACCGGTTCTTACATCACCTTTCTCGCCGAGTTCAACCTCGATCACACCCTTTTTCTGTCCCGCTTCACTCACAGAGCATGCCAGCGGTGTTCCGCAGTAGCGATAAAACTCACTTCCCACTTTCATGGGCTTATGGATATGCCCCAATGCTGCGTAGTCGAACCCTTCAAGCACGTCGGCATTTACCTCATCGATATTTCCAACGGTCACAATTTCTGAATCCATTCTTTCAACATCGGATGCTTCCTTACCTGAAGGCAGATAGAACTGATGGCTTACCAGCACATTCCTCCTGTCTGTATCGATATGTTCTCTTTCGATCAGTCTGTGAAGGCTTTCATCGTAGGACAGATTGTTGCCGTTCTCCTGGGTTCCCACGATCATCTTCACCATAGACGGCTTTACAAATGGAAGCAGATAAAAATCTACTTCTCCGTGCTCATCTGTCAGCGTAACTTTCTGAATATGCTCATCTTCCGTTTCGGGCGGTACACCGATCATATGGATCTTCTGCCTTGAAAGAACACTTCTGAACACGTTTACTCTCTGGGCACTGTCATGATTGCCGCTGATCATCATGATCACTGCTTCCGGTACAGCCGCAGTAAGTTCATTGATGAACCCATCGAATACCTCTACCGCCTCGGCCGACGGCACGGCTTTATCATAAATATCTCCTGCAATGACGACCGCATCCGGCTTTCTTTCCCCTCCAAGCCTTGCGATCTGCCGGAAAATATACTCCTGGTCTTCCCTCAGGTCACGGTTGATCAGCTTTAATCCGATGTGCAGATCCGACAAATGAAATATTCTCATATCTGTTCTCCTGTATTAATACCCAGCCTGCTTGTCAGGCCTATCTTGATCTCATTATAACATCTTCGTCCCCCTCTCATCCACAGGCGTAAAATCGTTGTAGGAACGAGACGTGACCTATGATATAGTAAAGTCAACTGTGGCTTGTGCCGCACTACGAAAAACACATTTCGAGGAGGTTCCCGCATGAGAGAATATCTTGTTTACGGTAAGACTCTGCCGGATGCTTATCACGCAGCCCTGCAGATTTTGAACGATAGAGGTGAAACTGTAGATTGTTCCGACTGGAACGACGATCAGAAAGAAGTTTCCATTACATTCGAAGTGGAAGATCCTATGGGTGAACCCGGTATCTCCAAGTGCTGTCTGGGTGGTCCTGAAGAACTTCAGCAGTATGTCATGGAGATGACCGACGGTATCCTTGACTTCGAAGTTGAGAAGGGAAATTGGGCTTATACCTACCACCAGAGATATGCAGACCAGATTCCGTTCGTTGTTGATGATCTGAAGCGCAACGCTTCATCCCGCCGCGCTGTTGCTCTTGTCCGCGACAAGGCTGCTGATATCGGCAGTGATGATCCGGCTTGCCTGCAGCACCTGCAGTTCTTCGTAAGAGATGGAAAACTTGACCTTAAGGTTCTCTTCCGCTCCAATGATGCTGTAAAAGCATGCTTTATGAACGCATTTGCACTGATCCGTGTACAGCAGCAGGTTGCTGACCAGCTCGGTATTCCGGTTGGCCGCTACTCACACAGAGCTAACTCTTTCCACTGCTATGGCAAGGATTTCGATGCCCTGTCATCCTACGCTGCAAGAATTGCCAAGGTTATGGCAGATCCGTCCACAACAGGCAATCCTTTCGATCCGGATCATCCGGTTCACATGGCTGACCCGGACGAGATCGTAACTTACAGCTATGAGGATGACTGGAAAGAAGACATGGAAGATGCTATTCCCGGTATCCTGAAAAAGGTTGAGGAACTGAAGAACCGCTGATCACTTGAACCAGTCAGGGTCGTCAGCTTCAACTTTATCAACACCTGCTTTATCAGGAGCTCCTTTATGGACAGCTCCCTGACCATAACGCTTATTTATTGACTGAGTCATATTCATCAGGCGCTGCAGCTTATCCTCGCGGCGCCTTTTTTCCTGCTCATTTTTCTCTTCTTGTATCCGTCTGGCTTTTTCAGCTGCCCGCTCCTGAGCTTCTGCGCGTTCCCGCTCCTGCCTGTCCTTCTCTTCCTGCTCCTGTGCAGCGAAGAAATCCAGCAGGTTCATCTGCCGATAGCTTCCGTCATCCAGATCTGTCCCGCCTACGCCAACCAGCCGCACTCCCTGCTCCTGTGTAAACACACCGTTTTCACCGTTCATCAGCTGTTCACAGAGTTCTGCTGCCGTCTTCATCAGCATATCTTTATCATTCGTCGGATCCATCATTTTTGTCTGCATGGATCTTCTCTTGAAGTCGCTCGTCTTGATCTGCACGAAGATCGTTCCGGCATAAACCCGGTCCTTCTGCATCCTTGCCGAAACCTTGCTGCACAGTTTTTCCAGCAGCGGCGGAAGCTGCTCCCGATAATTCTTCTCCGTGATGTCTTCTCTTGTTGTGATCTCGTTGGAATAGCTTTTCGCATCTTCTCTTACTTCCGTCAGCGCATTGCTTCCGAGTCCGTTCGCTGCGCGATGTATGTATGCGCCTGCTTTTTCTCCCAGCACTGCCTGCAGCGTCTCCACAGGTGTGTTCGCTGCGTCCCCGATGGTATTGATGCCGAAAGCTTCCATTCTCTGCGCTGTCTTCTTACCGCAGCCGAACAGGTCCCCTACCGACAGAGGCCACATCTTCTTCTCCACCTCATCCGGATATAAGGTATGGATGCGATCCGGCTTGGTGAAATCACTTGCCATCTTGGCCAGCAGCTTATTGGTTGAAATTCCTACGTTCACGGTAAAACCCAGTGTATCGCGAATCTTGTTCTTGATGGACTCCGCAAGGCCGATCGGGAAATCCGGATAACTTCCCTTCAGATCCGTGACATCCATATACGCTTCATCGATGGATGCCTGCTCGATATGCGGTGTATAGCTTCTAAGAATGTCTATGAAGGCATGGGAAAACTTTCGATAAGTCTGAAAATCCGATCCTGCAATTTCCAGCAGGGGATACTTCTGCAGCGCCTTCGCCACCGGTTCCCCTGTCTGAATGCCATACTTTTTCGCGGGAAGGGATTTGGCAGTTACGATTCCGTGTCTTGTCTCACGATCTCCGCCGATGATAGAAGGAATGGTACGCAGGTCTACTGCGTTCGGATCGTCCTGAAGTCTCTTCACTGCAGTCCAGGAGAGAAATGCAGAGTTCACATCCACATGAAAAATGATATGCTCACTGCCTTGTGCATATTTTTTTTGTTTCATTTTCTCTCCTCCTGTCTTGTTTCTTTTCCTAATTGTAATACATTCCGTTCCTCTTCATCAAGTTGCCATACTTTCGTCTTTATGCACATGTGTGAGCATATTATACGCAACGTTTCGTGCAATATATGCTATAATGTTTCAGATATTGTATAACAATACTTTAGGAGGTATATCGTGGGTTACATACTTTCAACGGAGGGTTTTGATAAACTTATCCGCAATCTCAGTGAAGACTACCGCGTCTTCGCGCCTGTTTTGCTGGAGGGCACCGGACGGTTCTTCGGTACTGATGTTGTTCGTTATCAGTACGTAACGGATGCCGCTTCCATCGATCTTGAACACCGTTCTGATTATTCCTATAAGGATGTGCTTCTCCCCATCTCCAAAACCCTCTTCTACTTCACAGAAGACCATGTCACAGAGCCTAAGATGGATGAACGTAAGATCCTTGTTTTTCTGCGTGCCTGTGATCTGCATGCACTGAAGCGCTTTGATGCTATGTTTCTGCAGAACGGCAGTCAGGCCGACTGGTTCTACGACCAGGTTCGGGAGCGTCTGACTTTCGCTCTGATCGGCTGCCCCCATTCCTTCGAGGATTGCTTCTGCGTATCTATGGGTGCAAATGAAGCCAAAGACGGATGGGCCTTTTCCGTCGAAGTCTCTGCATCCGACTCGGAACCGGATGAAACCTTGATCCGCAGTGCACTTGCAGATCCTTCATTTGCAAAGTACTTCGAAGGCGGCACGCTCCGCGTAGAGGATGTCGTTCCTTCCCATGTCTCTGCAGATTCTGAAGAAGTTCATGTACCGGATGAAGTTCCCGAAGAGATCATTACTTCCGATCTCTGGAACGAATACAATGCTCGCTGCATCGCATGCGGAAGATGTACACTCGTATGTCCTACCTGCACCTGCTGGACCATGGAGGATATCTCCTATTCCGATAATGGCAAGGTCGGTGAGCGCCGGCGTGTCCAGGCTTCCTGCATGATCGACGGTTATACCAACGCAGCCGGCGGTATCATGTATCGCGGTTCCAAAGCGGAACGCATGCGTTTTAAGGTCCTCCACAAGATCTCGGACTTTAAAAAACGCTTTGGCTACAACATGTGCGTCGGCTGCGGAAGATGTGATGCTGTATGTCCGGAGTACATCTCCTTCTCATCCTGTATCAACAAAGTAAGTGATGCTGTCGTTGCCCTGAACCAGAAGAAGGAGGATGCAAAGTCATGAAAAATCCATACATTCCATTTGCATCACGTATTCTGAAAGTCAATAAACTGACTGCACGCGAGTATACATTCCGTATGGCCTATGACGGCCCTGTAAAGCCGGGTCAGTTCTTTGAAGTATCCATTCCGGAGTTCGGTGAAGCCCCCATCTCTGTCTGCGGCATAGGCGAAGGCTATATCGAACTTACTATCAGACGTGTCGGACGCGTCACCAATGAAGTTTTCGAATACTATGAAGGTGAGACGCTTTTCCTGCGCGGACCTTACGGAAATGGTTTCGATCTGGATACTTTCAGAGATCGGGATCTGATCGTAGTCGCCGGCGGTACAGGTGCCGCCCCTGTACGTGCTCTGATCGATTACTTTGCCTGCAATCCCGGAGAATGTGCTTCTCTGACTGTTCTTGCAAGCTTTAAAAATCGTGATGAAATTCTCTTTGCAGATGACTTCAGGCGTTGGAAGGAAAATGCCAGGGTACTTGTTTCTGTCACCCGTGATCCCGATGATGTTCAGCATCTGCATGGCCGTGTCACTGCCCATATTCCGAATCTTGAACTCTCTCATCCTGCCAATACGACTGTCATTGTTGTCGGACCTCACGGCCTCATGCATGCCTGTGCAGAGATGTTCGTAGAGCGTGGTCTTAAAGAAGAACAGATCTGGATCTCTGAGGAACGCAGAATGTGCTGCGGTATCGGCAAGTGCGGACACTGCCGCATCAACGAGAAGTACATCTGCCTCGACGGTCCTGTATTCAACTATACAGAAGGCAAAAAGCTTCTGGACTGAGGGGGAAACCATGGGAAAAGATATCAACGTAAAAAAGCTGAAAAAGAATGCATTTCGTATTTCCAAAGTCAAGGGAGAGACCGCATCCAGAATTCGTATTACCGGTGGCGAGATAAAAGCAGAGGATATGATCCGCATCGCTCAGATCGCTGAAAAGTACGGCAACGGTCAGATCTTTATCACGGCTCGTCAGGGTGTTGAGCTGCCCGGCATTGCCATCTCTGACATGGATAAGGTCAACAAGGAGCTGCAGGCTATCATTGATGATCTGGGTACCAACCAGACGGAACGTGACTGTGGTTATCCTTCCTCCGGCACCAGAAATGTTAAGGCCTGCCCGGGAGCCTCGCTCTGCCCCTTTGGCTGCTATGACACAACTGCGTTCGCACGAAGAATGGAAAAACAGGTTTTCCCCAACGACCGCCATGTCAAGATCGCCTTTACCGGCTGCTCGAATGACTGTGCCAAGGTCCGCATGGATGACTTCGGTATCATCGGTATGACACTTCCACAGTATGATCCGAATCTGTGTATCGGTTGTGAGCAGTGCGTGAAGTACTGTGACATTCGTTCCGTAGGAGCACTTTCCGTCCAGAACCATAAGATCGTCCGTGATCACAGCAAATGTATCGGCTGCGGTGTCTGTGTCAATTATTGCCCCACAAGGGCATGGACCAGAAGCAAGGATCATTACTTCCGTCTGACTATCATGGGCCGTACCGGAAAAAAGAACCCTCGCATGGCACAGGACTGGCTCAAGTGGGCTGACGAAGAAAGCATTCTTAAGATCGTAAAAAACACCTATGCTTATATTGAGGAGTACATTGATCCCCACGCACATGAAGGAAAAGAACACATCGGTTATATCGTCGACCGTACCGGCTTCGATGAGTTCTGCCGATGGGCACTCCAGGATGTTAACCTGCCGGCGATCACCGAAAAAGCCAGCCGTGTGTACTGGGATGGAAAACGCTATGACAGAGGAAATGATCTGAAATAATTCCGGACATAAATAAAACGGCGCTGTGCTTATCCCATAAAGGTGATGCACAGCGCTTTTTTAAAACAGCGTCATCTGTTCATATTCACTGCTTCGTTCCAGTTGTGGT
>R21__coassemble_1364_pt1 | contig 16578 bp, 8 predicted proteins | sample R21__metabat2_low_PE_028 | metagenome-assembled genome bin R21
TGTCTGACACTGAATTACTCTCATAAATACTCTCCTTCATGGAAAAACTACAGGGTGTTATATGTTCTCTATTTTAGCACAGAAAGAGCTCGTTATCAGGTATTCTCCCGATAACGAGCTCCATACTGCTTATTTGCCCGGATCATACTCCACCCATGCTTCTACCGATGAATAATGTGCTTTCGCTCTTATGATACCACGGGTATGTCTGCCCAGTATGCGAACCTCTTTTTCCTCATACGGAAGCAGGTCGAAGTAATTATCCTCGAAGTCCCATCCGAAGGCATCTCCTTCATCATCTCCCGATAGTACGATATGTCTCGCATATTGATCTGTTTTCACAGTGAGTACTTTACCTGTTACCTCCAGGGAAAGTTTCGCATCAGGGAATGGCAGATTACATTCTTTATCCAGGGACAGAATCGCAGAATTGAAGATCTCTCCTTTACCGTCACAGAGCTGTGCATGTACCAGGCATTCCAGATGGATGGGCCCCAGAAAATCAAGGTCAGTTATCTCTACAGACTCGCCTGCCCTGATTTCTACAGGTATTACATGTTTACGAACGATCTTAATCTGCAGTCTGGAGAAGACTCGAAGGACGATCTTCCCTTTAAAATCACTCCTGCTGTCGTTCACTGCCCACAGATAGATATGATCTTCCTGTCTGTGCAGAGAAACCATCAGAGGCTGAAAAGCCCTTTTAACTGCGTAGTATTCACAGGTCGGTTCCGTATAAGCATCGAGCAGGGTGAAATTCATGTGAGGAATGATGTCATTGTACTTCCATACAAGAAGTCCTCTGCAGATTCTCGGTCCCGGTCTTCCTGAAGGACGTCCCCTTCTTGCACGCTCTATTGCTGCTCTTGTATCGTCCATTGCACATGCGGAAAAACGATACAGAAGATCCTCACCATTCTCCGCATCGTAGTAGTCTGTAATACTTCCCACATCAGCAGGCTGGAAAGCAGAAAGATGCTTCTTCCATGTTTCCGGCACCGGCAGCGTTCTCCAGTAGTTCGATGAGATCATCGTCGATTTATCAGGATCCGGGTGACTAAGATAGCGTGAAGGATCATAAACCTGTCTGTTGGTGTATCCCTCCGGAAAAAGTTCCTCCTCGGTCATGATCTTTTTCATGCTGTGAGAAGCCAGAGGCGTCAGATGACAGTATTCACTGAAAAGTACCGGATAGGATGATCCCGGCTCGAAATTGATCCTGTTGTAACCGTGGATATCCCCTTCTCTTGGGTCCTGAGGATATGCTCCGCCTGAGGGTGAAGAAAAATGGTAGTAACGGTCAGGATCAAGTTCCTGACACACCTTTTTTACCACTTTCAACACAATATCGAAGCCTGTCGTCTGAGGCTTGCCTGATCCTGCAAGGCCGAACATATATGACTCGTTACTTCCGCACCAGAGCAGAAGGGATGGATGATTTCTCAATCTTTTCACCATGAATTCTGCTTCTTTTTGATAGATCTTAAGATCCTCAGGTCTGTCCGGCCAGAGTCCATAGCCGATGTAAAAGTCCTGCCAGATCAGAATGCCGTTCTCATCACAATAGTCATAGAAGGCATCATCCAGAGACGGGGCTTCTCCCCATGTTCTGAGGATGTTGAAGCCGCAGGTTTTAGCCTGCTTAAGAACACGCTCGCCTCTTTCATGATCCCACCCCTGCGTAAGAGCTGACAGGTTCACGAAATTCGCTCCCCACAGTCTGACAGGCTGATGATTGATCTTCACATCGAAGTTTCCGTTGCATTCCAGGCTGCGGATGCCGATCTTTCTGCTGCGTGCATCCAGCACTTCTCCATTTTTCAGAAGCCGGCATGTTACCTCATAGAGCGGCTGCTCTCCAAATGTATGCGGCCACCAGAGCTTCGGAGCATCGATGGTGATCGATACATTTGCATCGATCTCGACCTTCTTTTTCTTGGATGCAAGAAGTGTTCCCTCCGGCGATGTCACGCAGACTTCCACTTCTGTATGCGCTGCCATTCCCTCAACTTCGGGAATGACTGTGATCTCAGCTCTGTCCAGCGCATAGGACAGATGCGTTCTGACACACAGATCCGACAGGCTTGCCTCATCATATCTTGTGAGAACCACCGGCGCAGCAAGCCCCATGGTCGCAAGATAAGGTTTAGCACCCAGGAAGCTTCCGAAAGTGGAATTCGGTTTCCTTACAAGCGTTGTAAGGCTAAGTTCAGCCGGCCATTCTGACGGTATCTTCTCCGCCCTTTCTCTTACCTCTGCGAAAGGTGATCTGAAACGAATTTCCAGAGTGTTCTCATCCTGAATAAGATCACTTACTTCGGCAGTAAATGGAAGATAACTGTCATCATGATGACCGATCCATGTTCCGTTCAGATAGAAGTCCGCAACAGTATCCACATGTCCGCAGGAAAGAACAACTCTCCCTTCTTCAGCAAATGGTCTGGTAAAGACTGTCCTGTACAGCCAGTCGCTCTCAGACACCCACTGACAGGACTTACACTCTCCCAGCAGGACCCGCTCATCCAGCACCCCGTTCGCCATCAAAATCTCGTGCACCGATGCAGCTTTTTCCGAGAGATATCCTGTTTTCTGCTCTTCCGGCAGCTGCCACACTCGCCATGGTGTATCTATTCTCTTCTCCGCTCTCATGTTACTTTCCCCGCTCTATTCATTTTTACATCCACTGAAAAGTCATTCCATAGATGTAGGATCCTCTTCTGATCCGGTACTTCTCATGAATATTTCTGGTCCATCCGGTATCGCCCCCGAGGCCGGCATGGAAGCCATCCAATACCAGATAGTTCACATCATTCACCGGAAGCTGGTCACAATAATCTGCTGCCGCATATTGATCTATGCTGTATGGATGCGCAGAAAAATGGAACAATGGAGTTCCTGTGATGCGCATCCCTGTACCTTCACCGTCAGTCACTTCCAGCCATCTTATTTCATCTCTGCCGCCGCTTTCTCCCGGGCGAACGTAGGGAACCTGCATATCTTCAATATTCTTTTCGTAACATCCGACAAATGCTGTCTCTTTTCTATCGCAGTAATTTTCATCCGGCCCGCATCCGTACCATTTCAGCTTATTCATCTGTCTATCAATTTCAAGTTCCTGACCAATTCTTGGAATGGTTTCAGAGCCGGCATTGTTCGTGACTCTCGTTACGATCTGACACCCCTTAGAGGTAACCGTATAATCACGTAACAGCTTTATTTTTCCGTGTGCAAATGTAAGTTTTTCTGTCAGATATAATGTCGTTCTGCTGTAGTCTGCATAAACCTCATCCACTGTGATCTCAGGATCTTCCAGACCATCCCTTCTCCAGTCACACGCATAACACTCATCATCCTGTCCCTCATCGATACCTGTCGGCGCCCGGAAAAAGCTGTTCGTAACATCCTGCATGAGGATCCTGCCCTTACTCTGCACCCTGCTGATCTTCCCGACCTTCTTGTCGTACCTGAATTCCATTCCGTCTGTGACCGCTGTGATCTCGGTATCTGTCTCCTGCACCGTTATTTCAGCAGTCGAGTGAATATCCGCATCATCAAAGTAACCGGCAGTTCCCTCTGCAGGAATCTGCACCTTGTATACGCAGTTTTCCGGATCTGTCTTACTGTACAGGTAGAGTTCAAAGAATGTCTCCCCTCTCACCTTTTCGGCAGAATATGGCATCTCGAAGATCACAGACTCACCGGCTTCAGCCTCCGGTACTGTGACACTGCCGCGCTCTGTTTCTTCTCCATCGCAGACCAGTCTCCAGCAGATATTCAGGTCTGAAAACTTCAGGTGACGGGTCTCGCTGTGAAGAACGAAATTGCCCTTGTGTCCATGCCAGTTTTCATACCTGAGGTAAAACGGTGCCTGCAGGTTCTTGATCTCTGCGGCAGCCGGTTTCCCGGTCAGATCTGCGAACACTATACCGTTCAGGCACATATCCGGCGTAGAATTCACGACGCTCTCGCCAAATGCTCCCCCATACCTCATCTTCCACTGTCCATCAGCATCCGCTGCCCCGATCGCCTTATCCGCGAAATCCCAGAGAAAGCCTCCCTGGAACCTGCGATTGCTGCGGATCAGATCCCAGATGATGCCCACATCACCATTGCTGTTCCCCTTCGCGTAGGCATATTCACACATGATGAGAGGTCTGTCATCTTCTGCCATACATGTTCTGATCCAGTCAGGATCCGGATACATAGGTGCAATGATATCAGAGATATCCTTTCCCGGATTCTCAGACTCATACTGGACAGGTCTTTCATCATAGTTTCTGAGCCAGCCTGCCATGGCTGCCTGGTTGGGGCCCAGACCTGCCTCACTGCCCAGACTCCAGATGATGACACATGGATGGTTTTTATCGCGCAGGCACATACGTTCCACGCGCTCCATGTATGCCCCTGTCCATGCGGGGTCACAGCTAAGTCCTGCGCCATATTCATGAGTCTCGATATTAGTCTCATCACATACATAAAGACCGAGTTCATCGCACAGATCATAAAATAAGGTGCTCTTGGGATAATGGCAGGAACGCACTGCATTGAAATTCAACTCTTTCATTTTCTGCAGTTCAAGTTTCAGCCACTCTAAGGAAGTGTAATGACCGGTATAGGGACTGTGTTCGTGAAGATTTACTCCCCGTATGATCAGCCGCTCTCTGTTCAGTTCCAGAACGCCGTCCCGAATTCTTACTTCGCGAAATCCCACTCTGCAGCTTTCGATATCACTCACATGGCCCATCGAATCGATAAGTTCGAATACGACACTGTAGAGAACCGGCTGTTCATCATCCCATAAAACAGCATCCGGCATATCGATATGTATCCTTGCTGTATAGTTATCTTTCAGATAGCCCGTGTATTCACTGAACTCCTCCGTGACCGCCTGTTTTACAAGCTCACCCTCCCGGTCATACACACTGATACGGACATGATCTTCTCCGAAAAGAGGTACTCTTCGATCCGGCCATATCCGGATATCCAGTGAGCTGTCTGACATTCTCTCTCCGAATACCGGTGTCACTTTATAATCCAGAATGCGGTGACTGTCTCTGCTGTAAAGACGAACATCCCTGAAGATACCGTGCAGATGCCAGTAGTCCTGATCCTCCAGATAACTGCCCTGTGAAAAAGAGCGGACCTGGACGGCAAGTTCATTTGTCCCGGTGCGGACATATTCTGTTATATCGAACTCTGTGTCCACCTTACTGTCTTCCGAATATCCTGCTGCCTCTCCGTTTACAGCAACATATCCACATGTTTCGATACCACCGAAATTCAGATATACCCGGCGGCCTTCCCACTCTTTCGGAACCTCAAAACTTCGGTAGTACACGACAGTCATATTCTTTTTCGGAACGAGAGGTGCCTGCAGATCGTAGACACCCCTTCGCACTTCAACTTCGTAAGAGTGATCGTCGCAGCTTCGATCGAAGGGATATACGATATTCGTATACACAGGTTTCCCTATTCCCTGCATCTCCCAGGATGACGGAACCTGAATACTTCTCAGGCTGCCATCGGGCCTCTTCGTCCATGTTTCAGGAATCTCCTGAACTGACTCATAAGCTATGCACTCCCAATTCCCGTTCAGAGATCTGTGAAACTCTGTGTCAGCCATATTTTTCTGCCGCTCACTTAATGCTTCTTCGACGGATGCATATGCATATACAGGTGTATGCATCCGCTCTCTCCCTATCCCCGATATGATCTCTTTTCCAAGCTGCTCCAGCATGACTCTCCCTCTTTTCACTCAGTTACATGATCAGACTGTTTTCACTTCCACCGGAACCGGCAATGTATCATCGTACCAGACCTCTTTCTTGAAGATACGGTCTTCCTTGTAGGCTATGTTACAGATGGTACCGTCTGCGTTCTGGCAGACACCGGGTATTCTTTCCTTCGCAACAAGACTGATGCTTCCATCGAATGCCGGTGTAACGACTGCGGCGTCTTTTCTCTCCATAATAGCTGCACACAGGTCCAGTCCTTCATCCACGATGACGCCGGGAACCAGGTTCAGTCCATGACCGCCGTACATGCCATCGAAGTCTTTCTGGAATTCCTTCAGATGTCTCAGGCTTTCCTCATATTCCTCTACCGTAGTTGCCCCGGTCAGATCCAGAAGAGTATTCACATTGCAGGCATCTCCTGAATAGAGAATTCTCTCCTTTATATCCAGAAATACAACTGTACCTCTGGTATGGCCCGGGACACCGATAACCAGAACATCCTTGCTTCCCAGCTTAATGACGTTCCCATCCATGATCGGATAGGTCTTCATGACACTGCCGGGCACCATCTCATCTTCGGTCAGATCCTCATGCTGTGCACCGGAAAAGCTTGCGGCAAACTGACGTCTGTCCGGCTTCCCGAATGTATGCTCTGTATACAGTGCACCGATATCTGCCGGATGGATCAGGCATTCTCCATACTCATACGCACCTCCCACATGATCCAGATGACCATGGGTAAGGGCGACAGTAACCGGCAGCTCAGTCAGCTCCCCGACAAATGTTTTAAGCGATCCCTCTCCACACAGCGCATCGATCAGCAGCGCCTGCTCATTTCCCTTGAGCAGATAGCAGAGCTCACCTCCCATGCCCTCGATGGCGATGGAGCTGTCACTTATCTCATACGCTTTGAAGTATCTGTTTTCCTTGATCTTTTTCATGACTTATCCCCTCGTTCTCTCCTTACAAAACGATCTTCTCTTTCAGCTGATCCGCTGTGAAACTGCCTGCAGCTTTTCCATTCACGGATATATTAAATGAATGCTCCGCGCCGAAAATACGGAAGGATCCCAGATCATGATCCTGATCTGCTGTGATCTCCAGGGTATCCCCTTCTTCTCTGATAGAGAACCTGTATGTACCGAAAGCAGCAATGCCCTTACCACTTTTCACGTCGAATGCAGCATCTCCGATCGCATCGCGATAAAACTCTGCCGCCATCATCGCTACACCGCCGCCCCACAGCAGGCTGGAATCATACTGCATGCCCTCATAACCGCAATGTGCCCAGTTCTCATACGGAAGAGGCGGGAAACCTGACTGCATGGCTGTTACGCCTCGCTCCATGTACTCCCATTCTCCGGTGTACTCATATGTCTTGTAGAGTTCCACTGCCATGATGCTTTCACGGATATCATTCCATTCATTATCTGCATTCTGTACTGTGAAGCCGCCGAATACATCTATGCTGATCTCAGGATGGTTCCAGAGCTGCTGGAACATGCAGAGGTAATCCACAACTTCTGTCATCTCCTTCAGATTCTCCGATGTCGGTTCAAGTTCATAACGCTTCTGATATGCAAGTACTGCATACATCAGTGACAGGTTGCACTGCGGATACTGAGCAGTGATGCTGTCATAGAAACCGAAATGCTTCTGTGCACAGGACTTGAAGGTCTCCATATCGAACCAGCGCTCTCTGGGTCTTACCTCTCTGCTCACGAAGTCCAGTGACTTATATCCTGCTTCGATCAGCTCACTTCTTCCTGTGATATCTCCCATCTCCATAAGGAAGGCCGCACTCATTCCTGTCTCGGCATTGAACTCCCTGAACTGCTCTCTGGATGGTTTCCCGTCTTCACCGAACCAGGCCGGGATATTTCCGGATGGAAGCATGACTCTGAGCAGGAAATCGGCATAGGGAGTAAGGAAGTTCAGGATCTCCTCTTTTCTGTCCGGGAATATTTCCTCAGCCCACTTCAGCATGAGGTAACCGTTCCATGACATCATCATGGTATGGTAATCCTGATAGTAACCGGCCCAACCGTCATCATTCAGCCATGTGCGGGTGCCATCCTCCTCCAGATAACAGATGATCGGGAATAATCCGTCCTTCTGCTGTCTTCCGGAAAGGAGCATATTCAGGATCTTTTCCGCTCTGCCCAGAAAATCTGTATCTGTCCTCTTATCGTAAAGTGCCATTCCGTAACCGGTGACGAATTCATTGAGCCAGCATGCGTACCATGCATCGTGCTGATAGTCGGTTCTGCTGAACCAGTCACCCTGGCGGAAACCTTTTACAGCACCTTCGTCCGGATGCTGCGGATCCGTGAAATATTCATTGATGAGCTTTGTCTCCATCAATGCCTGCTCCCATGTATCATAGGAATTGCATCCCGGAAAATTGATATTTTCTGCAGGAGCACCGTAGTCAGTTTTCAATCTGTAATCATAGTAACGCTTCCAGACATAGCGTTCCACCTTCCTGTATCCCATGCGCTTTTCTGCTGTAAAAGCATAGATCGTGTAACGATATTGCACTGAAGTATCTTTCTTGACTTCAAGCCGGACGAACCCACCATCACACCCTCTTACGATCACAGAATGTCCGACTTCTCCGGGGAAATTGGGCATCACATGAAGATCTTCAATGATACCGTATGACATCCACGGGTGAATATCTTCAGTTACATTCATATCGAACCCAAGCGGGCTGTTTTCCGTATCTTCCTTCGTCAGCCCTTCAAGTCCGGCGATCATGGAGACACAGTACTCTCCCTGCTGGAATATCTGTACCGGTGTGCGGAAGTTGTAGTGAGAGACGAAGCTGTTCGGTACCATCTTGATACGCTGGCTCCATACGAAGTCCAGGGGGCCCTGAAGACCGGTATCCTCATGGTGCTTTTCGAGAAGCAAGTTCCATTTGTCCTCCACCGCCCGAAGTTTCAGATCTCTTTTCGCTGTAAGCTTTATATCGAAATCCAGCATTCCATCCCTGAGCGTGATCTTTCTGGTGATGAAGTAATCCTCATGCTCCAGAGTCACTTCTGCCTCGTTCGCTTCGCTCTTCACGGAAAGAAGCTTACAGGTTCTGAAATAGATATTGTATTTTCTATGGTCCGATACCTCTGTGGCATAGTCTATGGTTCTGAAGACTTGTGTAAATTCTTCACCGTTTTTCACTGAGATCGTCTCTCTGTAGGTCTCAGTATCGATCTCCACACGAAGTTTTTCATCTGACAGTAATAACATAGCTGGTCTCCTGTATTTTAAAAAAGGACCGACAGCCCCACAGGGGGACTGCCGATCCTGTGCTGTAATCACTTAGATCATAAATGTATAATTGCCGCTTCCTGCACTGATCTCTATGGATGTCTCTGTTTCCTTAACAGTTACATCTTCCGGGATCTGTACATTGCCGCTTCCCCATTCTTTCTGAAGAACTATGACTGCATCTGTGTTATAGGGAATTGTAACCTCCATTGCAAAGTTTTCCCCGCGCTTCCACTCTACTTCCACACGTCCGTTCATGGTATCCACACCGCATTTCACATGATGGATGCCGCTTGGAATTGCCGGTGCAATACGTACCTTGGACATACCTATGTCATCGAGCTGAATTCCGGCAAGCCATTTGTAGAACCAGATCGCACAGGACGACAGCATGGGCTGATTGTGGGAATTCATGATGTCATTGTCGATATCTGCCTGCCATTTCTCCCACATGGTTGTTGCACCCTTTTCCAGCATGTAACCGAAACCGGGAGCTGTCTTCTGCAGGATCATCTGATAGATGGTTTCAACCTCTCCGTACCTGGAAAGCATCTCCATCATTGCACGTGTTCCCATGCTGCCTGTTGTCAGATGGATATCATGTGCCATGATGTCATCTACGATGTTCTTGACGATAGCCGGTATCTTGTCCTCAGGTGCAATACCCAGCTGGATCGCAAGGGAGTTGGCACTCTGTGTGCCTCTGTCGTACTGGCATGTCACCTCATTAAAGTACTTGCGGTTGAATTTCTCACGAAGCTCTGCGCCAAGCGTACGATAATACTCTGCCTCTTCCCTTCCGATGATACGCGCCATCTCCTCCATCTCGGTGATGGAATAATACAGATATGCAGTGGAGACAAACTCCGGAGAGATCATCTTGGACGCTGCATTTGCACCGAACTCTTCGTAATAACATTCTGAGATCGGGCATGCCCATTCACCGAAACCTGTGCGGGCGATCATCATATCCTTCGCCTCGATCAGAAGACGCTGAATATACTTGTGGAGCTTGTCATAGGAATCCCGGATCACCTTCTTATCACCGTAGTAACGGTACATCAGAAGCGGCAGACTGATGGGAGTGTTTACCTGCGGATCGCAAGGTCTTCTTCCCCATCTGTACGGAGCCGTATCTGCGAAATAACCGTCCTCCCGCTGACTGTCCAGAATGTCGTTCATCCATTTGTCGAAGAAACTTGCCATATCGAAATGGTAGATAGATCCTTCCGCTCTTGCTGTTGTATCTGTTGCCCAGCCGTGACGCTCGTCGCGCTGTGCGCAGTCAGTCGGGATACTGAACATGTTGCAGAGATCTGTGTGAAGCATAGTCTCCTGCATTCTGTTCAGGAAAGGATCGTCGCATTCGAAGGAAACATTGCGGGTCAGATCCGTATGGGCGAATTTTGCTGTGATCTCATCGATGACTGCATCGCCTTCGATACGGACAGCCACATACTGGAAGCCGTGATAGGTGAAGGTCGGCTCATAAGACTCTTCTCCTTCACCGCTCAGGATGTAGTTATCCATGGAACGTGCACTTCGGTAGTAGACCATGTTCAGGTCACCCTGGTCATTGAGCACTTCTCCGAACTGCATGCTGACTCTCGCACCTCTGCTGCCGTGGACTTTGATCTCAGCCCAGCCGGACATATTCAGACCGAAGTCGTAGATATCTGCCCCATCTGTTCCCTTGAGGACCTGAACCGGCTTGAATGTCTTCTCTACACGGACCGGCGGCATGATCTCACCTGTCAGTTTTCCGCCCGGATTCTCTACAATGGTCGCATGAGTAAATCCGTCCGGACGCTGATGAAGTCTCCAGTACTCATCTTCATACTCCGGTGTGGTCCATCCCTTCTTGATCATGCGGGCATCGAAATCTTCACCGTCATAGATCGCATTGTATGTGATCGGTCCGCGAGCTACGGTCCAGCCTGTTCCCCATTCGGTGTGGAACTCTTCTGTACTTCCATCCGCATAGGATAGATTGACCTGCATTTTGAACTTAGGTCCACCTGCCCAGCCTGTTCCCAGCGTTACTCCCCAGGTATTCAGACCGGCTGTCATTCCGTCTGTAATATCATATGCGGAATACAGAATTGTCTTGCTGTAATCTACAGCTCCGGGCTCAAGCAGCTTGTCGCCGACTTTCTTTCCATTCATATGCAAGTCATAATAGCCGACAGCAGCAATATATGCTCTGGCCTTTACCGGTTTCTCCTTGCAGTCATAAGAGTATCTGTAGAGCTGACCGTTTCCGATCATGCCTCCCAGGAAACTCATCCAGTCTCCCTTCCAGTCGCTCTCGTTCAGAAGCCCCATCTCGAACCAGGTTGGTTCACTGACATGTGCCTCTCCGTTCTCATCCCACATGCAGACACGCCAGTAGACCCTGTCCGCACTCTTCAATTCTCTGCCTTCATATTCAATACCGAAGTTACGGGATGAACTGACCTTGCCGGTATCCCATACAAGGTATGCACCATCCTCAAGATCTTCCGAGCTGTAGGCCGCCATGATGCGGTATGCAGTCTGTCTGCCTTTCTCTCCGGGAGCATCGAACTCCCAGGAGAAAAGCGGTTCCGTATTCGTAAGTCCCAGTGGTGTCACTTCATATTCACAGCGTAACTTTACCGGTTTTACTGTACTCATTTCAGTCACTAAGCTCCTTCAGTCACTTAACCAGTACACTTGCGAAGCAGGGCATGTTCTTTACTGTGATACAGGTCTCACCCTTCTCAGCTGAAACAACCGCCTCGAGCTTCTCGTTTTCAAGTGCCAGAACTTTCACTTCTTTTACATCCTGACGCAGTTTCAATGTAACATTCTGTCGTTTCGTGCAGTGGTGCTCCTCATCATACTCGTAGTTTATAATGTGATAAGCATCCTGACCTTCCAGCTGATTTTTCTGAACGTATACATTGTCTGCTGCTCCTTCACTTTCGCAGGAGTAGTCGCGGATCTCTTCGTACGCCGGAGCGATTACCTTCAGCATATCCTCTGCGTTATCAGCGCAGTAGACATTCGGGCATGCTTTCAGCTCGCTGACTGCAGCTGCTTCATTCTCAGCCAGTCTTCCTTCGACGAATACTTTTCTGTTCTCTGCAAATGTCTTTAACACTTCGATCTGGGATGCAGTCATTACATTATTGTCTGCAACGATGACCATATCGTAGTCTTTCAGATCCTCCGCAGTCAGGGTGTCTTTCACAAGTCCGTCATCGCCGGTGATCTTTACATCATACGGGATCTGGTTATCCACAAGAAGCTGTGTCATTATGTAGAACGGAAGGGCATATTCGTCGGTAACCTTTACCTTGTAGCTGAACAGGTCATCTTCATTGTCATATTCCAGTGTCTCACCACGACCGGAGTCATAGTCACGTTCGTTGTAGGACGGATATGAATAGAGGACAAGTACTTTCGCCCTGGACTTCTTGTTAAAGAGTACATCATTCTCATAGAGGAAATCCTGAACTCCCTGTCCGATGCCGTAAGGCGGATAGAATGAGTCGTAAGTATCATTTCCCATCCATGCACCATATGGCATAGCCATGCTCAAGCCATGAACCGCAGGCTCCATCATGAAGATGCGATAATAATCATTGGCCTTGCCCTGCTGGATCAGCTTGGTAAAGTTGGGAATAAATGCATCGTACGGACTCTCCGCGATGATCAGCGGAAGCTCGCCTGAATAACCTGCTGCCAGGCGCAGGAAGTTATGGCGCTTGAAGACTGTTCTTCTGAGCTCTGTGGTGCAGCGATTTACAAGATCAATGGACGGATAATACAGAAGGTGCATATTGGTGAAGTTGGCACTGATCAGAATATCCTCTCCTGTGGTCTCTTTCGCATATGCACGGGTATGATCCACTACTTCTCTGAAGTACTTGTTCTGTGCTTCCAGCTGATACTGCCAGTACAGATCATAGTAGGGAGTGATGCGCGGATCATTCGTGTACGTCTTGCCATGTTCTTTCAGATAAGTCGCATAATTGAAGTTAGAAAGATCCATCTTCTGCAGTTCTTCCGGAAGCGTTCCTTTCTTCTGTTCACGAAGCAGATAATCACGGAACTGCTTCATGCAATCCTTACAGAAACATCCTCCGCCGTTGCCTATGGAAGTAAGGGAAGTCTCAGTCTCATCCAGCTGAATTCCTTTCACACCGGCATCAATCAGAACTTCAACATTTCTCTTAAGATATGCTCTCCATACCGGATTGTTGCGGCAGGTACCGCGGCAGGTCTGGGGCATGTTTCTGACTTCCACCCAGTGGCTGTGGGTCGGATTGCCGTACATGTCACGACAGCAACATTCGTCATAAAGGTCTGTTACTTCCTCGCCATCACTGTTCTTCAGGCCGTTCGGGAAGTAATCCTTAAAGCTCTTTCCGTGAAACAACTGCTTATACTTGCCGTTTGTGAATTCACGCAGTCCGTACTCTTTCTTCTCGCCGTCGGTGTCGAAGATATAGTTCATCTGTGTGATGGCGGTTTCATCTTCATTTGTCTCGATGGGGATCTCCCAGCTCTGAGACTCATATACAACTGCGAACGGTGTGATGCCGTTCTTCAGACACAGCTCATTGAACTGTTTCTCGTTCATGAAGCCATGGTATCTGTAGTTTGCGGGGATGTCTTCGTAGATCTGGTCCTCCAGGAAGGGCAGCGAAATTGATGCGCCGCCCATCTGGCTCCATGTCAGCATAGTTGCATGACTCCTTACCATCTCTTCTACGTCACCGATGTTCTTGGGTGTGTGAACAGGATGGCAGTTTGGTCTGCCTCGTAACCATTTGTAAAAATAAACTGGACGTTCCATGTTAACCTCCGAATAAATAGCTTGACTGATCAGCCCTTTACAGATCCTGCAGAAATACCCTGGATAAAGGTCTTGGAAGCTGAAAGGTAAAGAATAAGCAGCGGAACGGTACCGATCGCAAGCGCTGTGATCTTAGCTGCAAGGTCATTTCTGTAAGCAGAGTTCAGATTGATGATACCGATCGGGACTGTGTAGGTCTCGTTTCTGTTCAGAACGATAAGCGGAACCAGGAATGAGTTCCAGTTGCTTACGAACTGCATAAGACCCATGGATGCGATAGCCGGCTTGATGATCGGAACTACGATTCTCAGAAGAATGCCAGGCTCGCTTGCGCCGTCGATACGACCGCTGTCGAGGATCTCAGGCGGAAGTGATCCGGAGATGAAGTTCTTCATCCAGTAAACGCCGAAGCCTGAAGCTGCGGGCGGAATAATCAGCGGAAGCAGTGTGTTCATCCAGCCGATAGCCTTCATCTCAGTGATAAATGCGACCAGACCAAGCTGTGTCGGAATAGCCATGGTAACAAGAATGAATGTGAACATCAGCTTGCTGCCCTTGAAACGGAACATAGCCAGTGCATAACCTGTCATAGTGCTTACTGTAAGGCTGAGTGCTGTACAGCAGACTGCCTGAATAATACTGTTCTTATAGTACATTTCGAAGTGAGCACCGAATACGGTCTTAATGTTCTCGATCAGGTAGTTGCCCGGGAGAAGCGGTACTCCTTTATAAATGTCCTCAGTTACATGTGTACTCATCATGATCATGGAGTAGAACGGGAATACACAGATAAAGGTTATTACCAGCATTATCATGAAGAGGAGTATTTTCTTTATATCACGAGCTCTCATTATTCGATCCTCCATCAGTCCTTGTCATTTCTTGTGACGCGAAGAATAAGCAGCACGCCAACAGTGAATGCTACGATGAACAGAGCCAGACCATAGGACTCAGCCGCTGCTTTACCGTAATGCATTGTAGTACCAAACGCTGTATCGTAAATATTCCAGATAGCTGTCAGAGCTGCTCTCTGCGGTCCGCCGATAACACCGGTGCCGCCGGATGCGGATGTCCAGGATGAGAACAGAACCTTGGGCTCGTCGAAGAACTGGAAGCCCCAGATGATGTTCATAACAAGCAGGAATTCCCAGGTAGGTCTCAGAAGCGGAAGTGTGATGCGGCTGAATTTCTTCCATGCGCCTGCGCCGTCAACATCTGCTGCCTCATACAGTTCCATATCAATACCTGTGATAGCTGCGTTGAAGAATACCATGTGGTAACCGATGTACTTCCAGCAGACCATCATAATGGTGGTAAATCGTGCGAGTTTCGGCTGTCCCAGCCAGTTAATACCCTTGTTCAGGATACCCCACTGAATAAGAAGCTTATTGATGGTACCCTGGTTCCAGTCGAACATAAGACTGAACAGAACACCGATCGCTACGGAAATTGTCAGGTACGGAAGGAATGTTGTAACCTGGAAGAAGTTCTTTCCTTTCAGAAGCTTACTGTTCAGTACTACGGCAAGAAGAATACCGCCGACCAGACAGATCGGAATATCGCCCAGCATGAATATCAGGGTGTTGCCGATGGATTTAAGGAAATAAGGATCAGTTGTAAATATCGTTTTATAATTGGCAAGACCGACAAACTTCATTTCGCCGAAACCATCCCAGTCATGTAAGCTGTAGATGAAGGTACTGATCAGCGGATATACGTTAAATGCCAGATAAATGACAAAAAACGGAGTTACAAAAAGGTAAGGCCAATATTGTTTTCCCGTTATTCTCTTTCTTTTTGTCATGATTTTTCCTCTTTATAGTTTATAAACAAAACGGGAGGAGGCTTGTGCCTCCTCCCTCCTTACGTAATCATGAATTACTGTGATCTTAATTACTCAAGTTCTGGAACTTTATTTCTGATCTCCTGCTCGAACATCTCAGCTGCCTGATCTGCTGTCATAGAAGGATCGTTGATCATTGTGTTGCATACAAGTGTCCATACATCAGAGATAGAAGCATCATACTGGGAAATCGGACGAACATTGATGTTTTCCATAGCCTTAACGAAGAGGATCTCACCGATGTTCTGATCGCCGAACCAGTCACTCTTCAGTTCTGCGTACTCAGGATCTTCATACAGTGCCGGGTTGGAGTCGTTCCAGTTTACAAGCTTATAAACTGTCTGGCAGCCTTCAAGGCTTGTGAACCAGTTAAGGAATGCCCAAGCTTCTTCTTTATGCGGTGCTGCCTGCGGGATACCCATTGCGGAACCACCCCAGCTGTAGCATCCACCCGGAGGAAGCATAAGTCCCCATCTGCCCTGACCTGTCGGGTCATTTGTAGCGATGGTGTATGCCGGTGTCCAGGATGCGCACGGATAGAACAGGTTAACATCATCAGCATAAGATGCTGCATATGCTGCTGAAGACTCGTCCATGTTGTTAACTACGCCTGCGGAATACAGCTCAGCCATGATATCCAGAGAAGCTTTTACGGATTCCATGTTAAGCTTGTTATCTTCGATGATCGGAGTCGGGTTCTGACCATCAAGGATCTGTCTTACACCTGTCAGAGATGCGAACATGTAACACTCGCCGTTGGAAGCTTCCTGTACTTTCTTACCGCACTCAAGAAGGTCTTCCCAGGTTCCCATCATAGCTGCCAGCTCGTCCGGATCATCGGTTCCGAGATACTCTTTAACTTTTTCTTTCTTGTAAGCAAGAGCTGCACCGGAGATATCCAT